>Ga0114931_10001404_pt1 | contig 30786 bp, 30 predicted proteins | sample 2SBtaG_FD_89579 | JGI IMG/M metagenome (GOLD analysis project Ga0114931, IMG submission 89579) | Deep subsurface microbial communities from Kolumbo volcano to uncover new lineages of life (NeLLi) - 2SBTROV14_V59a metaG | ecosystem: Environmental > Aquatic > Marine > Volcanic | place: Kolumbo... | reverse complement strand
TTTCCTTAGTTTGTTTATCGTGCGCCCTGCGGCCATATGGATATCCCTGATCGGGACCGATGCTTCGGCCATTTCCCGATTGTTTTTTGGGTGGTTTGGGCCGCGTGGTCTTGCGACAGCATGATTTGCATTGCTCATTGTGTAGAAAATAGATCATGATATTGCAGAGCCGGTTCTTGCTCTTGCAATTAATGCTGTCTGGATCAGCGCTCTTCTGCATGGGTTAAGTGCATTGCCGGGAGCAAGATATTATGCCGCCCGGCTTCAGAAAATGGATCACTGCGGGGCAAACATACCTATTGATGCATCGGCCAAGCCTCTTATTACCATCAACGCACAGGCCGAAAAAATGCCGGCACAGGAAAAATCATGAATAAAATCTCCCTTATCAAGCTCAATAAATTAAAGGACAGAGTTCCCCAATATTCGTTGGTCGGCACCGTCGATCTCGTCATGATACGTTTCGATGATGAGGTCTCGGTCTTTTATGGGCGTTGTCTTCATCGTGGAGCCCTTATGGCCGATGGTTTTGTCGAGGGCGACAATCTGGTTTGCGGCGTTCATTATTGGGATTACAAGCTGGAGTCAGGGGTCTCCGGATATAACAATGAAGAGGCGCTGCCCAAATTCTCATCATGGATTAAAGGCGGTAAGGTGTTTGTCGATGAAGATGAGATCACTGCATGGGGAAAAAAACATCCCCAGCCTTTCGACAGATCAGCTTATCTTGGTCTCTATGCCGATACCGGTCACGGCACGGCTGAGGAACCTTATAACGGCCGCATCCAGAATTATGCCCGCGATGGCTTGTCCAAAACGGGTCATCACGGCCTGGTTGATGCGATGGGGGTGCCGCGTGACGCCTTGCCGAAATGGGACGATATTCAGATCGTGACCGCGCAGCTTGATCGCCCGCCCTTGCTTGATGACGAGGCAGTGGGAACTGAGGTCGTCATTGGGCCAAATGCACAAAAGCCGCTGAAACTTGCCATTCCCTTATTTGTATCGGATATGAGCTTTGGCGCCCTCTCGGAGCCGGCCAAGGTTGCGCTGGCCCGCGGCGCTGAACTGGCAGGCACGGGTATTTGCTCTGGAGAAGGGGGCATGTTGCCCGAAGAGCAGGCGGAAAATTCCCGCTATTTTTATGAACTCGCGTCGGCCCGCTTCGGATTTTCGTGGGATAAACTCCACCACGTGCAAGCCTTTCATTTCAAGGGCGGTCAAGGCGCAAAGACCGGCACAGGCGGCCATCTTCCCGGTCCAAAAGTGAAAGGCAAGATTGCTGAAGTCAGAGGATTAAAAGAAGGCGCGCCGGCAATCTCTCCGCCGCGGTTCCCGGAATGGACAAAAGTCAGTCAGATCCGCGCGTTTGCCGATGAGGTGAGGGAGCGTACCGGCGGCATCCCGATCGGCTATAAGTTGTCGGCCCAGCACATTGAAAAAGACATCGACGCAGCCCTGGAGGTCGGGGTCGATTATATCATTCTTGATGGCCGTGGCGGGGGCACCGGTGCGGCGCCTCTCATTTTCCGTGATAACATTTCCGTGCCCACCATCCCGGCTCTGGCGCGGGCAAGGCGCCACCTTGACCGGTCAGACAGAAAAAATGTCACGCTCGTCATCACCGGTGGATTGCGCACGCCCGCAGATTTCATCAAAGCGCTGGCCCTTGGCGCCGATGCGATTGCGCTGTCCAACGCCGCTATGCAGGCCATCGGCTGTATCGCCATGCGCGCGTGCCACACCAATAATTGCCCGGTGGGCATCGCCACGCAAAATCCGCATCTTGTCAGTCGTCTCGTGGTCGAAAAATCGGCGCGCCAATTGGCAAATTTCTTCGAAGCATCGGTGGAATTGATGCAGGTGATGGCGCGCGCCTGCGGGCATGACCATTTATCAAAGCTTGAGGTCGACGACCTCACGACATGGAAGAGAGATATGGCGGCGCTTTCCGGCATCGCCTTTGGCGGTGTTTCATGAAAATCCGTAAGGACTTTGAGTTAGGAAAAAATAATGAGCACTAAAGAAATAGAATGGATCAACGTCGGACATGAGAGCGATCTGCCTGAAGGTCGCGTCAAAACCGTCATGGCACGAACCATAACGATTTGCCTTTCTCATTTTAATGGCAAATGGGCGGCGATGGACAATCATTGCCCGCATCAGGGCGGGCCGCTTGGCGAGGGTTCGATTGAAAAAGGCGAGGGGGATAGATGCTGGATAAGGTGTCCCTGGCATGGCTGGGACTTTGATCCGCTGACCGGTCTTTCCCCTGGCGGGCATGAAGATTCAGGCCAGACGTTGTATCCAGTTGAGATTCGCCAGGGTGAAATATTTATCGGTCTTGAACCCGAACCGGCACGCCCCCGCACAGTTACAGATGTCATGGTGGAGACCATGGTCAATTGGGGCGTCAAACGTGTCTTCGGCATGGTCGGCCACTCTAATCTGGGATTGGCGGATGCGATCCGCTTACGGACGATTGACGGCGAACTCAGCTATATCGGCGTGCGTCATGAAGGGGCGGCCGCCTTTGCTGCCTCTGCCTATGGCAAACTGACCGGCAGGCCGGCGGCCTGCCTGACGATCGCGGGCCCCGGCGCGACCAATCTTCTGACGGGCTTGTGGGACGCCAAAGTCGACCGCGCCCCCGTTTTGGCACTGACAGGTCAGGTGCAAACACAGGTTTTTGGGCCGGGCGCTTTTCAGGATATTGACCTAAAGTCAGCGTTTGATGCCGTTGCCAGATTCTCACAACCGGTTTTAAGCACGTCGAATCATGCAGAGCTGATGTCGCTGGCGTGTAAAACGGCTCTTGTGGAACGCGATGTGGCCCATCTGATCTTTCCCGATGACGTTCAGACGGTGGCCAGCGACGCCAAGGCGGCCAGTCCGGCGGGAAGAACCGGAGGCTCGGTGGTTGTTCCCTGCGAGGGCGATATGGAGCAGGCCGCCCAATTGATCAACCGTGCCCGGCGCCCCATCGTCGTGATGGGTCACGGCGCGGTGCGCGCGCGTGACGCCATAATTGCCCTGGCTGAAAAAATAGGGGCGCCGGTTCTGACGACCTTTAAAGGCAAAGGGCTCATTCCGGACTCCCATCCCAATGCCGCGGGCGTGTTGGGCCGCTCAGGAACGCCGATCGCGAGCTGGTTTATGAATGAATCCGATCTCATCCTTGCGCTCGGCTCGTCATTCGCCAACCACACAGGAATTGAGCGCTCCAAGCCGATCATTCAGGTGGATTTCGACCGCATGCAATTGGGGAAATTCCACGCGGTTCATTTGCCAATCTGGGGTGAGATCGGGGCTTTCTGCCGGGCCATAGCGCCGCGCCTCTCCAGATCGGGTGAAGCAATGGATCAAATCGCTGAACTTGAAGAGAGATGGAAAATTTGGCGCGCCGAAAAGCAAATCAGGCTTTCCGAGCAACGCGGTGACGGCATTCATTCGGCGGCTGTCTTTGAGGCGCTCTCTGATTTATGTCCTGAAGATGCCATCATTGCCGTTGATGTCGGCAACAACACGTATTCTTTCGGTCGTTACTTTGAGGCCCAGGGGCAGCGCGTGCTGATGTCCGGTTATCTTGGTTCCATCGGTTTTGGCTTTCCCGCCGCCATGGGCGCGTGGGCGGCAAGCCAGGATTTTGAAGAGTTCGCCGGGCGCAAAGTCATTGCCATCTCCGGCGATGGGGGTTTTGGGCAATACCCGATGGATTTCACTACCGCTGTCAAATACGGCATGGACATCACGCATATTCTTCTCAACAATTGCGAGCTTGGAAAAATTTCCAAAGAACAACGGGCTGGCGAATGGCCGGTTTGGGAGACCAGTTTGCACAATCCCTCTTTTGCCGCCTATGCACGGCTGTGCGGCGGACACGGTGTGAAAGTGACCGCTTCGGGAAAACTGAAACAGGCCATTACCAGTGCGTTGGCGTATGATGGGCCCGCGCTTGTCGAGATTCTCACGGACCCTGATTTGATATAAACCCTCTTCCCTTTAGTTTCATGGAAGGCCGCTATTATGACCCTTGGCACTCAATTGCGTCATCAACCTCCAAAAACTTTGCATCAAGCGCGGGCTCTGGCCCACAAAGCGGTGCAATTTCTCTCCAAGACGGCTGAGGTCAATCTACCGGCAAAACCCGATGGCAGCCATGCAAACTTGGGGTGGGACGCGGCCCATAAAGGCTTTTTGACGCAGCCGCTTCCGGGCAGGGATGGTGACATTTTTATTGCCGTTTCACTTTCGCCCTTGACTCTGAAGCTTGTCAGCGGGGGCCATATGAAAGAAGCGTTCCCCCTTGATATGACGTCGGTAAAAGATGCAGGGAGGTGGCTCGATTCTCACCTCACAAACGCCGGACTGAACGCCGCCTCCGGTATCGATCTTCCCTATGAACTGACACATGACGTTAATGACATCAGCATATTTAGAAGCGCCGAAGAAGCATATGCCCTGACCGCGTTGTCAGCCTGGTTTGATCTGGCCCATGCCACGCTTTCTACATTTGCCGCTGACAACGCGCATCTTGACCCGGGGCCGAGTGCGGTGCGTTGCTGGCCGCATCATTTTGATATCGCCACCTATGTGGGTCTTGAGGCGGGCGATTCCGAAGCAGCTCAGGGCATCGGCGTCGGCATGTCGCCTGGCGATGAGAGCTATGATCAGCCGTATTTTTACATCAACCCCTGGCCGCAACTGGATGCGGAAGAACTGCCCGCGCCGCCGCCGCCGGGCCACTGGCACAGTGAGGGCTTTGTCGGCATTATTGCAACCGCCAACGAGCTGCTCACCTTGTCCGACATCCCCTCAGAGCTGCCAAAATTCATTGACGCTGCCTTTGCTATTGGCCGTGAAAAATTGCAGGCTTAGACGGGGCCGGGCTGTGGTTATTGAGAAGCTGTGCGCGGGCGGCCGTGATCTGTCAAACAGTGTGCGTGTGAATGATCGGCGAGGACCTCAATGATACGACACTCACTGATGCGCCCGCCTTTGCACCGGGAGATCATGCGCTCAAGCTCGGTTTTCAGCGATGTCAGCCGGGCAATCTTTTCCATGACTTCGTCCAGATGGATTTGTGCAATCCGGTCAACGGTTTCGCAGGGACGGTCCGGCAGATCGCTCAACGTCAGCATCTCCCTGATGGCATCAAGCGAAAATCCCAATTCACGGCTGTGCCGGATAAACGAGAGGCGCCGCACGTGCCGTTCGTCATAGACCCGGTGATTGCCTGCCGTGCGCGGGGGAGCGGGTAAAAGGCCAATATCTTCATAATACCGGATGGTCTGAACTTTGCTGCCTGTTTCCTTGGCCAGGCGGCCAATTGAAATGTCCCGCGGTTTCATCGCATTTTCCTCTTGAACCTGCAGTGCCTGTAGATATTAGACGGCGCTTGACTGAAAACAAGGGGCGGACCGGGAAAATGTCTGAATGGAGGCTTTTGCGATGTCAATTGCGATAGCCAGGCTGTTCAAGGGGGCGGTCTGGCGGGTGAACCTTGCCATCAGAATTTCCTTTCAGGCCTGAGGCAATATTCATTCTCGCCGGTGGTGATGTGCGCCAAAGAGCGGTATAATTTCCAGATGTTTCCCAACGTTTTCCCTGCATGAGGTAAACCCCATGACCTATCACTTTTCAAAAACCCTGGACGGAGATTTCGATGCCGTGGTGGCCCGCGTCACTGAAGCCTTGAAAGAATACGGCTTTGGCATTCTCACTGATATCAATGTGGCGGCGACCTTAAAGAAGAAACTTGATGTTGATTTTCATCAATATCGTATTTTGGGGGCGTGCAATCCGCCGTTGGCCTATCAGGCGCTTCAGGCAGAAGATAAGATCGGCACCATGTTGCCCTGCAATGTGATCGTTCAGAAGACAGATGCCGGAATTGAGGTCTCGGCTGTGGACCCGGCGGCGTCCATGCAGACGGTGGGCAATCCAAAACTCGAAGACATTGCCCAAATCGTGCGCGACAAACTCAAAGCCGTTGTCGATTCCTTATAACAATCCTGGGAGCCCGGCCCCCTGTCATGATGAGATGATCCCGTAAAACCCGCTCAGCGTATTCAGCAAACGGGGCGAGAAGCCTCATTTTGGTGAGTTGAAATGGCTTCAAGAAATTCCTGCCCGAAGTTTTCCAGTTTGCGCGGGCCCACGCCGTTGATATCGGCCAATTGTTTCAGCGTCGCCGGGCGGGCGCGCGCCATTGCCATCAAGGTCGCATCGTGGAACACGGCGAACGCTGGCACATGTCGCGTGCGCGCCAGCTCAAGCCGGAGACTTTTGAGCGTCGCCAGCAGCGGCTGATCTCTGATCTCAACGTGTGTCTGCTTCAGGGTGTGCGCCTTTTCAAGATTTTTAGGCTTAACGGCGTTGACCGAAGTGGCGCCGTTCAACTTGCGGATGACAAAGGATTCTTCACCGGCTATGACCGCCCGCCCGCGCCGTGTGATTTGAAGCGCGCCGTGACTTTGGATATTGACGTTGAGATAGGCGCCGGCAATCGCCTGGCGGATGCACGCCTGCCAGAAGTCTTTGCTGTGTTGTGCGCCCATGCCATGCCCTTTCAGGCGGTCATGGTGGAATTTCGTTACTTTCTTTGATTTGCCGCCGCGCAGCACGTCGATGATATGCGCCGCTCCAAACACCTGTCCGGTATCTGTGATCACGGAAAACAGCATGCGGGCAAGAGGGACGCCATCCACCACTGTGGGCGGGTCGAGACAATTATCGCACGTGCCGCAGGCGCGTGTCTCTTCGTTAAAATAAGACAGCAGAGCCGTGCGGCGGCACGTGACCGTATCGCAATAGGATAAAAGCATGTCGAGCCGTTTGTGTTCGCGCATTTTATGCGCCTCGTCATCGCCATCCATTTCAATGAAGCGGCGCCGCAATCCCATGTCGGCAAGACTATAAAGAAGCAGGGTTTGGGCCGGTAATCCGTCGCGTCCGGCACGGCCGATTTCCTGATAATAGGCTTCCATGCTGCCGGGCAGGTTGAGATGGCAGACATAGCGGATATCGGGTTTGTCAACACCCATGCCAAACGCAATGGTCGCCACCATCGTTACGGCCGCCGCGCTCATAAAACGGTTTTGATTGTCTCGGCGCGCCTCTTTGGTTTGTCCGGCATGATAGGCGAGGGCGTCAATCCCTTGTCTACACAGGAAGGACGTCACTTCTTCCGTGAATTTGCGCGACAGGCAATAGACGATGCCCGATTCACCGCGTTTGTCTTCCAGAAAGGTCAGGAGTTGCGCTTTCCAATCGCTCTTGGGCGCCACGCCGAGCCGCAGATTGGGCCTGTCAAACCCATGTACGATCATGCGTCCATCCATCTGGAAAAGCTTTTGGGCGATATCGGACCGCGTGGCCGCATCGGCGGTGGCGGTAAAGGCCGCGATGGTGGAATGGGGAAAGTGCTGTTGCAGGGTTGAGAGCCGCTCATATTCAGGACGAAAGCTCACGCCCCATTTGGAAATGCAATGCGCTTCGTCGATCACCAGAAGGGCAGGGTCGAGGTTCTTGAGCGCCTCCAGCATGCGTCCGGTCATCAGGCGTTCAGGCGAGAGGTACAGCAAACGGCTTTCGCCTTTGGTGACCGCGCGCCAATTGGCCACCTGCTCGTGGCGCTCAAGCCCTGAATGAATGCAGGCGGCGCCAATGCCATTGGCTTTCAGCCCCGCCACCTGATCGTCCATCAGGGCCACAAGCGGCGACACCACAATGGTCAAGCGATCCAGGAGCAGGGCGGGGATCTGATAGCATAGGGATTTTCCCGCCCCCGTCGGCATCACGGCGAGCACATTCTTGCCGGACATGATAAGATCCACGATCTCTGCCTGCCCGGGACGGAAAGCATCATATCCGAATATGCGATGCAGAATTCCGGCGGCATTTTCGCTCATGATGACGGCCTCAAGGCAGTGCACTCACGTGCTCTCAAGGCAAGTCGCCTCTCGCGGTTTCACTGCATTCAAAATTTATGATCACGCCGCCCATGAGAATCATGATGCGGAAAACTCGTCCCAGTCTTCTCTTTTCATCGGCGTTCAGTCAACCCGCCCAGGCGTTCAAAGCGCCCAGCGGCGGTGAATCCAGAGCCATTGTTAGGGTATTCGCGAATCCAATCTTCGACGATGCGGGTGACGGCGACCATCGCTAGGCGCGTGTCGATGCGGCCTTCGGTATCTCTGGGGAGAGAGATTTCATCGGTGATCTCAAGGCGGAACCGTCCATGGGCTAAGCGTATCACGCGGGCCCCGTGCACCGGGCAATCATATTCGCGTGCCAGTTTGCCGAGAAGCGGGTTCGTTTTGGCGGCATGGCCAAAGAAGGGGATCATGAGCCCGCTGCGCGCGCGGAATTTCTGATCGACGAGCACACCGATGCGCCCCCCTGAGTCAAGCGTCGCCATTAGACGGTACACCGCCCCGGGTCCCGAGGAGATGAGGTCGCCCATCACGCGGGCGCGGATGTCAGCTATACGCCGGGCAATGTAGGGATTGTTCGGCATGCGGTAGAGCGAGGCAATGCTGAGCCCGTATTTGTGGGCGCACACCGGCAGCAATTCCCAATTGGCAAGGTGCCCGGTGAAAAGGATTGCGGGCTTATCCTCCCGGATCAGTTTTTCGAATTTGTCAGCGCCCTGGACGTCAATGCGCCCCTTTCCGGGGTTGTCCGGGTCAAAATCGAACAGCGTTTCGAGGTGAATATATTCAACCGCTGTGCGTGCCAGATTATCCCACATCATGGTGAGGATGCGCCGCCGTTCCCGGATATTTTTTTCAGGAAAGGCCAGGGCAAGATTTTTCATGCCGGTGCGATGGCGCGGCAGGAGAGGCCCCAGACCACGCACGGCGCCCGCCGCCATGTTGGTGGCGATGTTGACGGGGATAAGTTTGAAGGCGCCCCAAAGGGCAAACACGATGCGCGCCTGAATCCAGTGAATGGCCCGGCGCAGGGCGCGGCGAACTTGGCTTCTGAACGGCGTGGTCATGCCTAAAGCGTGACCATGATCTTGCCGAACACCTGGCGGCTTTCGAGCCTTTTCAACCCCACTTCCATGTTGTCAAGGGTGACGCAAGTATCGATCACCGGGTGCACAATATTCTCAGCCATTTTATCAAGAGAATCGCGGATATTTTGCAACGTGCATCCAAAGCTCCCAAAAAGGCGCAATTGTTGTTGAAACAGCATGAAGAGGTTGATTTCGGCCATGATGCCGGTGGTGGAGCCGCAGGTCACCAGGCGGCCTCCTTTTTTGAGCGAAAACATGCTCCCCGCCCAAGTGTCAACGCCCACATGTTCGAAAACGACATCGACACCTTGCTTTTTCGTCAGCTTGCGGATGACACCTTCAAAGCGGTCTTCTTTGTAATTGATTACATGGTCGGCACCGAGCGCGCGCGCCGGCTCTATTTTTTCATCGCTGCCGACCGTGGTAATGACAGTGGCGCCCATGGATTTAGCAAGCTGGATGGCGGCCGATCCGATGCCGCTGCCCCCCGCCTGAATGAGTATGGTCTCGCCCGTCTTTAATTTTGCGTTGTCAAAAAGCATGTGCTGGACCGTACCAAAGGTCACAGGCGCGCACGCGGTTGAAATGGCGTCAAGGCTTTTCGGGGCGGGCACGGCGAGGCGCGCCGGAATGTTCATCAATTCGCGGCCGAACCCGTCGATATGAAATCCGTAAATACCCTCAACGTTTTCGCAGAAATTATCGCGCCCCTCCAGGCAGGGCGGGCATACGCCGCAAGTTTTTGCGCCATAAAGCGCAACAATCTGGCCCGTTTCCAAATCCGTCACGCCGTCCCCCAGCGCCACGACCTCTCCCGCCGCCTCAGCACCGATCACGATGGGGAGCGTGCGTTTGGCAAAAGCCATGCCGCGCCAGCCCCAGACATCGATGTGATTGAGCGCGACCGCGCGGATGCGCACTTGGATTTCCCCCGGGGCGGGGGCGGGGGGCGGCGCAATCTCGCTGACTTCGAGATCACGCGATCCTTTGATCATGAGTGCGCGCATGTTTGTATCCGTCTGCTGACAGGTGGAGAAGTGTTAAAAAGCGCCACGCATCAGCGCCGTCCGCTCAGCGAAGCCGATAGGCCGCCATCGATTGTGAGCGTAGCGCCCGTGACATACGCTGCTTCAGGTGAAAGCAGATAACGGGCCAGCGCGGCCACCTCCTCTGCGTGCGCATATCGGCCGACTGGGATTTGTTTCTCAAGTTTCTCGCGGTGAGGAGCATAAAGGTTGAGAAGATCTGTGTCCACATAGCCTGGCGCGATGGTGTTGGCGGTGACCCCTTTGGGGGCAAGCTCGACAGCGAGGGTGCGCATGTAACTGAGTGCGGCGCCTTTGGTGGCTGCGTAAATCGCATTGCCCGGTGCGCCGTGCAGTGCGGTGATGGAGCCGATGCTGATGATCCGTCCCGCTTTGGCGCGCATCATCGGACGGACAATGGCGGCGACAAGCTGCATCAGGGACCAGAAATTCACCTGCATGAGATTTTCGGCGCGGGTCTGATCCACAAGAGCGGCCAGAGTGTCATAGGATTGGCCGGCATTGTGAATCAAGGCGTAAAGTGCTGTTTCCTCCGCCAGTGCTTGGGCAAAGGTTTCCACTGCCGCGCGCTCGCCCAGATCAAGCGCGTGGGCGGAGAAGGTTTGGCCTGGGTGTTTGGTGCGCAGTTCATGCAGAAGTTCCTGCGCGGCTGTTTTCGATTGGACATAGATGAACCCGATATCGTAACCCTCAGCGGCGAGAAGGCGCACAATGGCGGCGCCAATTCCCCGGCTGCCGCCTGTTACCAGTATGCGTTTGCCACGATGAGACTGTTCCACTTTGATCTTTCCTTCCGTGCAATCAGGCGGGTTCAGCCGCCAGGACCAGGCACACATTCTGTCCGCCAAATCCGAAGGAATCAGACAGGACCATGCTCACCGGCGCTTCGCGTTTGATATTGGGAACAACATCAAGGTCAATGTCCGGATCGGGCACATCATAATTGATGGTGGGCGCAATGACCCCCGTCTCGATGGTGAGGAATGAGAACGCGGCCTCAATGGCGCCTGCCGCCGTCAAAGTATGACCGATCATGGATTTATTGGAACTGATGGGAATACGTTTGAGACGGTCGCCAAAAACATCCCTTAGGGACAAATACTCCATTTTGTCGTTTTCAGGCGTGCTGGTGCCATGGGCGTTAATATAGTCGATATCCTGTATGGAAATATCCGCGTCATCAAGCGTGTTTTGAATGGCGCCGATATTGGCCGAACCGTCGGGCTTGGAGCGGGTGCGGTGAAAATTGTCGGCGCGCTCACCGCATCCGCGCACAACGCCTAAAATCTTCGCGCCGCGCGCGCGGGCGCTCTCGTAAGATTCAAAGACAAATGCCGCCGAGCCTTCCGACATGATGAAACCATTGCGGTTTTTGGAAAAAGGTCTTGAGGCTTTTTCAGGAAAATCGTTTTGCGTTGACAGTGCCGACAACAGAGAAAAGCGCACCAGCGCTTCCACATGAACCGATCCGTCCGTGCCGATGCACAGCGCGGCTTGTGTCTCGCCGCGCCGGATGGCCTCAACGCCAAGCTGGATCGCCGAGGCTCCTGAAGCGCAGGCGGTGGACAGAGAAATCGGTTGCCCCTGGGTTCCAAATTGGTCGGCAAGATGGTCGCTCACACTGCCATATTGAAACAGGCCGTACATTTCCTGGAATTGTCCCGTCCGCGCGGCCGCCAGCATGCGCGCATACCCTGTACCCTCCGTGTCCGGATCGTATGTATAGAGCATCTGGCGCTGCGTCCATTCCAGTTCAGCGGGCGGTGTCGCCAGAAAGAGAGGGCCTGGAAAGGATCCCTTCGCGCCGAGTGCCGCCTGGGCGATGGCTTCGGTAGCCGACCGCGTAGCCAGCTCCAACGCCAGACCTTGGCCTGAGAGAGGGGGGATATCCACAAAGTCAACTGTGCCGGCAATTTTTGTCGGCAGGCCGTCCGTGCAAAAGCGTGTGATCTTCTTGACGCCGCTCACCCCGCCGGTCAGCGCCCGCCAATTGTCCTGCTTGCCTTGGCCCAGAGGCGTGATGAGCCCCATACCGGTGACGACGACAATGGGGCGGCCCTTTGTGTCAAGCATTACGCGATTCATCTTCTGAGCATCTCTTTATACGGCACTGTCAATCAGTTCACTTTCTCAACAAGCGCCATTCCCTCGCCATGAAAGGGCCCCCACGTGGTGACAAGTATGGGCACGGCGCCTTCGTCAGAGGGGCGCTCAAACCCTGAGTCATCGAAAGGAGTATAAAACGCGCCTTTCGACGCCGCCAGAGCCGCGAGGCCCAGCCCTGCTGGGAAATGCGCTTCCACCGAATGGCCCAACACGGCGCCATAGCCGCGCAAAGCAAGCTCATAGCCCTTGTCTTCCAGACCTTTCATGAAAGCAAGTTCCTGGTTCGTGGCCGGCTCAATGCCGCTGGCGCCGCTCAATACCCCGAGCGGCCCGCCTGATATGTGGCCGCCGAGCGCCGCGAACAGTTTTTCAGCCATTTGCCCCACACTCCCCGGGCGCCGGTCGCTGCGCCCTGACGCAATGCCTGAAAGCCGCGCATAGGCTCGCGCGCCGCGCTTCTGAGCGTGTTGACTGGATTCCATCACCAGAAAAGCGCCCACGCTGCCCGTGATCATGCCCCCGCCTTTTGGGGGGCGTTCCCAGAGAGGCGCATATTCATCTGTCCACAGAATAGTACCAAGGTCCAGTTGAAGAAGCATGTCCTGGCGCTCGGCATTGTAGGCGCCCCCGACGAGAAAGAGATTTCCCTGGCCGTGTTGAATGCGCCGGGCTGCCGTTTCCACCGCCGAAAACCCTGCCATCTCTTCGCCCATAAACGTGCGCGATGAGCCGATCACGCCATGAACGATCGAAATATTGCCCGCCATCAGGTTGGACAATTCGGTCAAAAAATGGGTCGGCCGCAAATCATTCATCAATATTTCATTGCGGACTGCTTCCTCGTCCCTGGGACCGCCAATGGTTTCGAGCAGCGTCGTATCCACGTCAATGTCCCGCTCGCCCCCGCCTGCCGCGACGATCAGGCTGGTGTTTTCGAGCAGCGTTGTGTCGTCGGTCATTCCGGCATCGTCCAGCGCAAGCCCCGCGGCGTAAGTTCCCAGTTTTTGCCATGCGCCCATTTGCCGCTGGTCTGAGCGGCGGGGAATTTGCTTTGAATAATCCACATCGACCAGGGGGTGAACGGGATAGGGCGCGAATGCTGAACGCTCCAGGACCGGTTTTATTTGAGCGCCTGTGGTGAGCTGTTGCCAATGTGCGGCGGACCCCTCACCCAGAGAGCTGACCAGGCCGATACCAGTGATCCAGACTTCGTTATTTGGAGAGTTCATGGTGTCAGTTCTTTGATTTCAGGCCGATGAACTCGATCTGGTCCAGCATGTGGCGTTCAAGCTCTTTCGAAGGAAACGGCATAAGACGAAAAGTCAGATGTGCGTCGCACACTTTTTTACCTTCATGGTGGATGTGCGCTTTGGTCATCACGTAACCCGAGCCTTCATGGTCGAGATGCGCAGTGACGGCCAGCTCCGCATCGGGCGGCACGAAAGAGCGCAGCTTGGCGTCTTTGACGCTCGCTAAAAAAGGCATGGTCTTATAAGCCGTCAAAGCGAGGATCAGATATCCCGATGCCTGCGCCATGGTCTCAATCAACAGAACGCCGGGCACCAGGGGGTGACCGGGAAAATGCCCCTCAAACACCGGGCTTTGTCCGGGCACATGCGCGCGGGCTGAAATCGACGCTTTATCAGTGTTCAGCGCCTCGATCCCGTCGATCATCTGGAAATACTCAAGGCGCATGCGTGAGGCTTGCTTTAACTGTTGTTTGCCGCGGCCAGTTCATCAATTTTAGCGCACAGGTTTTTCATGAGGAAATAATCCTCAACCCGCGCCTTGCCGGCCTGCAATTCTTCGGTCCATCCGGCAAGTGGAATTTTTATCCCGAACGCTTTGTCGATCGCGAACGCGATATCCAGGAAATCAAGGCTATCAATGCCCAGGTCTTCCATGGCATTGCTCTCCGGCGTGATCTCTTCAAGAGGTATATCGCTCGTCTCGGAGATAATGGCGGCGACGGTTTCGAAAGTGTTCGACATGGATATCCCCATCCTTGGTCATGTCAAGGCGTCATCAGGGAAAAGCCTTAGCATAACAGGCAGTTTCCCTCTGGTTAAGTCCGCCAAGTGGCACGAAAAATCAGTCCTCATGACATCATTTCCCTTACCCCCTGTCAATGGCCGTCGAGGATTTCACTCGGGCGGAAATTCGCGTATCTTTCAACAAAAAGGGGCAGAGTATGACCATGAACGCGGCCACGAAAGACTTGCTGGAGAAGCGCTGCCGTCTGTTGGGACGCCACGCGCCATTGTTTTATGACGAACCGCTGTATGTGGTGCGCGGAGAAGGGGTATGGCTTTTTGATGCCGACGACAGACGCTATCTCGATGTCTATAACAATGTGCCCCATGTCGGGCATTGCCATCCCCATGTGGTCGAGGCGCTGGCGCGTCAGGCTGCCAAGCTGAACGTCCACACGCGCTATCTGAATGAAAACATCCTCGATTACGCCGAGCGCCTGCTCTCGAAATTTGACGCCTCTCTTTCCATGGCCATGTTCGCCTGCACCGGGTCCGAGGCCAATGAAATTGCGCTGCGCATGGCGCGCCACTGGACGGGCGGCGCCGGGATTATCGTTACGGATCTCGCCTATCACGGCAACACCACTGCCGTGGCGGAGCTGGGCACGGCGTTTATGCCGGAGGCACGGAATGCACCAAACGTTAAATCCATTCCGATTCCGGACAGCTATCGCGCTCTGGACGGATTGGGGGGGCAAGCCCTGGGGCAGGCTTATGCCGACAGGGTCGCCGGGGCCATTGCTGAATTTACAAAAGAGGGTATCAAGTTCGCGGGCCTTTTGATTTGCCCGGAATTTGCCAATGAGGGCTTGCTGGATGTCCCGCCGGGCTTTATCGAAAAAGCTGTCGCCCATGTGCGCCGCGCCGGCGGGCTTTACATTGCCGATGAAATTCAGGGCGGGTTTGGCCGCACGGGAAAGCACTGGTGGGGGCATGAGTGGGACGGCGTGATCCCTGACATTGTGACACTGGGCAAGCCCATGGGCAACGGCCACCCCATCTCGGGCGTGGTGGCGCGCGCGGATCTTGTCGATGCCTTTGGCGAACATGGCATGTATTTTAATACGTTTGGCGGCAATCCGGTGTCCTGCGCGACCGCCATGGCGGTTCTGGATGTCATTGAAGACGAAAATCTTCTCGACAACGCGGTCACCGTCGGGCGTTATACGGCTGAGGGATTGCGGCGTTTGCAAACAAAATACGACCTTATCGGTGATGTGCGCGACAAGGGTCTTTTCTTTGCCGTTGAGCTTGTGAAAGACCGCACGACAAAAGAACCTGCGGGCGCGCAAACGGGCCAGATCGTCAACGCCATGCGCCAGAAAGGTGTTTTGATCAGCCGCATCGGGCGCGGCGATAATATCCTGAAGATGCGCCCGCCCATGCCGTTCTCGAAACAACATGCCGATCTCCTGCTGTCCACCCTGGATGACTGCTTCGCGGCGCTGTAATGGGAAAAAAGCATGACAGACTTTTATGATCTGAACCCGGACGCACAGCAGGAAAGATTGCGGCGCCTTGCCATCCGTGCCCTGAGTGAATGGGATATCCATGAGGCAGGGCTTAAGCTCATCAAATACCGCGAAAATGCTGTCTATAAAATAGTGGCGTCCGATGGCACGCCCTATGCCCTGAGGGTGCATCGCCCAGGCTATCACACGGATGCGGAACTCCGCTCTGAATTGCACTGGATCGCCGCCTTGCAGGAAGCAGAAATTGACGTGCCTTCAGTGGTGCCGCTTAAAAATGGCGAGAACTTCGCCGTGATCACGCATGACGGCGTTCCCGAACCCCGGCAGGTGGACATTTTTGAATGGGTGGAGGGGGTGCAATTGGGCTCGGTTGAAGATGGCGTGGCGGCGGACCTGGATAAAGTGCGAAACATCTATGGAACCATTGGCGCCCTGGCGGCGCGGCTGCACACTCAGGCGGCGGCTTGGGCGTTGCCCGCAGGCTTTACGCGCCACGCCTGGGATGCCGAAGGGCTGACGGGGGAGGCGCCGCTCTGGGGCCGCTTTTGGGAATTGCAGGCGCTCACCAAAGCCCAGAGGGAGCTGATCCAGAGGGCGCGCGTCCGCGTGCATCAAGATCTGTTGGCCTATGGGGCGAACCCCGACAATAGGGGCATGTACTCGCTCATCCATGCGGATTTTGTGGCGGAAAATCTGTTGGTTGACGGAACCTGCGTGCGGCTCATCGATTTCGATGATGCGGGATTTGGCTGGCATCTGTTTGAGCTTGCCACCGCGCTTTATTTTGAAATGGATGCGCCGCATTATGATACGGCCTTTGAGGCACTGATCGCAGGCTATCGCACGCACCGGCCTTTGCCGGACAGCCAGATCGCCCAATTCCCGCTTTTCTTTCTGGCGCGCGCCTTCACCTATCTCGGCTGGGTTCACACCCGCCAGGAAACCGAGACGGCCAAAGAACTCACCCCCATGCTGATCGCCAAGGCATGCGGCCTGGCTGAGGATTATTTGCGTGAGTGATTAGCAATACACATCACGCCGCTTCCACTTTCAGCAGGACTCCGGCGACACCGGTAACCTTCACACGTGTGCCGGCGGGCAAGTCTTCGCCTTCGACTTTCCATGTTGTGTCGTCGATCACAATTTTTCCAGTGCCGTTGACGATGGCCTCATTCAATGTGAACAGGCGGCCGATATACTGCTCACCGCGGCGGTTTAGGCCGGTATCCTCCGTATGCGTCGGATGGCGGCGCATATACATGCGTCCCGCCACCACCGACACCACGGACAGCACCGCGAACAGCGTGAACTGCGCCTGCCAGGACAGTCCGGGACTGATGAGGACAACAAAGCCCATAAGGCCCGCGGCAATGCCAAGCCACACGAACACGGCGCCTGGAAGTAGGATTTCCAAAATGACCAGCACGACGCCAAACGCCCACCATGTCCAGTGGTTCAAGGTATCGACAAAGGCAAGCCCGTCCATCATCCCCCCCGTGTGATGTTTGGAACGCGCGGTGACCCGCCGCCCCCCGGTCCGTCGCCCCGCGTTTCTTTCCACAATTCGGCAATGCCGCCCAAGGAGCCGATCACACCGGAGGTTTCCATCGGCATAAAGATGATCTTCTGGTTTGGCGCACGTGCGAAGTCACTCAAAGTTTCGACATATTTTTGCGCGACAAAATAATTGATGGCCTGAACATTCCCCGCGCCGATCGCATCAGACACCATGGTGGTGGCTTTGGCCTCGGCTTGTGCCTCGCGTTCGCGCGCCTCGGCGTCACGGTACGCCGCTTCCCGCCGGCCTTCGGCTTCCAGGATGGCGGATTGCTTTTCCCCTTCCGCTTTCAAGATCTCAGCCTGGCGGAAACCTTCCGCCTCAAGGATATTCGCGCGTTTCTCCCGTTCCGCTTTCATCTGGCGCGCCATGGCGGCAACCAGGTCTTGTTGCGGCTCCATATCCTTGATTTCGATGCGTGTCACTTTGATGCCCCAGGGAGCGGTAGCGTCGTCTACCACATCGAGGAGCTTGGCATTGATCTGGTCGCGCTGGGACAATAATTCATCCAGATCCATGGACCCCATGACGGTGCGGACATTGGTCATGGTGAGATTAAGAATGGCATTGGTGAGACTGCGCACCTCATAAGCGGCTTTGGCCGCATCAAGCACTTGAAAAAAGACTACGCCGTCGACGCGCACCATGGCGTTGTCCTTGGTAATGACTTCCTGACTGGGAATGTCGAGCACTTGTTCCTGCATATTAATCTTTGCGCCGATTCGGTCCACCATGGGGACGATGAGGTGCAGGCCGGGTTGCAATGTGCGTGTATAACGTCCCCAACGTTCAATGGTATATTCAAAGCCTTGACTGACCGTTTTTACGCCCATGAAGACGATGAGGATGCCGAGCACCAATATCACAAGTGCAAAGGTCGAAAAGCCCATCACGGAGACTCCCTGTCGGTTCGAATCAATTCGTTAACTATCCTACCATGAGCGCGCCAGAGAAAAACCCCGGGCGCTTTGCCTGTTAATCCCGCTTTTGCAGGGGTATTTCGATGTTTGATAAGGGGTGTAATGAAGAAAATGATGTCCGGTATTCACTTCTACCTGTGATGCGTGGTACACTGCCGGCGTCCGCTCGTAACTTGTCAATGCAAGAAGAAGAACAGGGAAGTCGGGAGATGATACGGATACAAATGATCGCAGTATTTCTGTTTGCCATGATGTCCGCCGCCTGGGCGGATGGCAAAGCCGATCTGGCGCGCGGCGTGCATGCCGAGGTCGCGCAGAATTATGTTCTTGCACTGCAATATTATGATGCGGCCATTCGTTCGGCGGAACTGCCGCAACGAAGCAAAGCTATAGCGGTTTACAATCGCGGCAATGTGTACTTCAAGATTGAAAAGGAAGAAAAAGCCATTAAGGATTACACACACGCCATCAGTCTTCGGCCGGATTTTGCAGATGCTTATACGAATCGTGCGTTGGTCTATGCCAAACGGGGGCTGCACGAATTGGCCATAAAAGATCTTAGCAAAGCGATTGAGATCAATTCTTCTGATGCCCTCGCTTATGTGGACCGGGGCAATGAATATGAAGCGCTGATGCAGAATGACAAAGCGCTGGCGGACTGGCGTAAGGCCTATGAATTGGGGCACCGTCCGCCATGGCTGGTGGCCCGTTTAAAGAGCGGCAAGGGAAGCTGATCCCCGTCACAAAGGCCCACCTCTCGCTCGACAGGGAGCACTGTGACAGGTAGGATGCTGCCGGGTTTCATAACGCTGAAGAAAAAAGGCGCGCGCAGATCGCCATGAAGATTCTGGTTTTGGCCCCGGCGGCCGCACCGCTTGGGCACGGCAGAGCAGGTGGCATCACCACACATATCGGACAGACGATCAAGGCCCTGCGTCTGTTGGGGCATGAGATTGAGGTGATCGCGCCGCGGGGTTCGATCCTGGAAGGCGCCATGCTGAGAATGATTGGGGGTGCGTTGCAACCCTCGTTCGCCAGCGCATCCATTGCAGCCCAGGAGTTTTATACTCTCCCTCCTGGCGGCGCGCTCGCTGCCATGTGGCGCGCGGCATGGGCCCGGCAGAACGGGAGCGATCTTATCCTTAATTTCGCCCAGGACTGGCTGCCCTATTACATGACGGATTTCTTCCGCACGCCTGTGGCCCACATCACCAATATGGGCGCCGTGAATGGGGCAACGGACGCAGAGATCGTGAGGGTTTCACGCGTGTATCCAGGCCGCGTGGCAATGCTTTCCAGGGATCAGGCGGAGTCTTTGGAAGGTCTCCATGCACCATTTTTATTGTCTTTCGGATTTGATATGGCGGCCTATCCTTTTTGTGCGCTGCCCACGGGCGGCCTCATTTGGGCCGGGCGTATTTCCCCGGAAAAAGGACTGGAAGATGCGCTCAGAATCGCTCAGCAGGTGGGCGAGCCTTTGGCCATCGCGGGTGCGGTGGACGATGCTCCGTATTGGCAGAGTCTTCAACAAGAGTTTGGGGAGTGCATTGATTATCAAGGCTATCTATTAGGCGAGGACTTTACAGCTTTTTTGGGAACGGGCCGTGCTCTGCTGCAAACGCAAAAATGGCGCGAAGCATTCGGCATCGTAACGGTTGAGGCGCTGGCCTGCGGCACGCCGGTCATTGCCTACGACCGGGGCGCCAATCGGGAAGTGCTGGAGGATGGCATCACAGGCTTCCTTGTGCCTGCCGATGCGTGGATGGCGGCGGCCGAAAAAGTGGCGCATCTTGCACAAATCTCGCGGGCTTCCTGCCGCGCTCATGTTGAGGCGCACTTCTCGCTCAACGCTTATGCGGCGCGGCTCAAAACATGGCTGGATCTCTGTCTTACCGGTTTGCCCGCGCAAAAAGCTTGACGGTGGCGTCTGACTCCATAAGGTCTGTCTTATCATTCCAGGAGTCTTTGACGCCATGAAAACAGCTCTCATCACAGGAAGCTCAAAACGTGTGGGCCGAGGTTTGGCACTGGGACTGGCGGCGCGGGGCTATGCCATCGCGGTGCATTATCATCAGTCGAAGGGTCCGGCGCAGGGGCTTGTCAATGAAATCGCGGCGCAAGGGGGAATGGCGCAAGCATTTGGTGCGGATCTCAGCTCGGTTTCAGAGACAGAAAAGTTGATCCCCTCTGTTGCCCGCGCGCTCGGGGCTCCCGCCTGCCTGATCAACAACGCCTCGACTTTTGACTATGACAGTGCTGCACATTTCACATCTTCTCAGTGGGATGAGCAGATCAACACGAATCTGCGCGCGCCGGCTTTGCTGTGCCGCGACATGGCGGCCGCGCTTCCCAAAGGTCAAACAGGCTGTATCATCAACCTTCTGGATCAGAAAATCGATAATCTCAATCCTGAATTTTTCTCCTATACGGTGTCCAAGATTGCGCTGGAGGCGGTGACCAGGCTCATGGCGCAGGCTCTCGCGCCACTGATCCGGGTGAACGCAATCGCGCCGGGCCTCACCCTGCCCAGCGGCGCGCAGACCGAAGAACAATTTGAAGAGACGCGCGCGCGTCTCCTGTTACCCGAGACAAGTTCCGTGGAAGCGATCACAAAGGCGGCACTTTATCTGCTTGATGCCAGTTCTGTGACGGGACAGGTGATTTTTGTCGATGGCGGCGAACGTCTCCAGGGCGTGCGCGATTATGGCGATACCATCAAACCCAACAAATGAGTCCTCATATGCCAGACCAAATTATGAAATCCAGATCCGTCGCACCTCTGTGGGACGCCAAGCATGATTATACGCGCATCTCGCTGCGCGATCTGGTGATTGAAATGAGCATCGGCATAGCTGATTGGGAAAGAGAGACACGACAGAGGGTGGTGGTTAGCGTCGATCTTTTTACCCATCATGGAATGCGGTCCGTGTCCGAAATCTCTGACTGTATCAACTACGACCCCATTCATGAATATGTTGTGTCAAGCTGGCAAGACCGTCCCCATACGGAATTTTTAGAAACACTGGCAGAGGAGTTGATTGCGGTATGCTTTCTCGATGCCCGGGTGGAGGCGGCCCGTGTCCTGCTGCAAAAACCGGATGTATATAAAGATGCGGGGGCGGCGGAAGTGGAATATTATCGCGTGCGACCTTCCGGGTAATCCTTAACACGCTCTGCCGTGCCTGTTTGATCAGGGCCGGACACCTGATAAGCTGACCAGTGGAGAGGAAATTCAATGTTTCACCTGCACAAGCCAGAAACCATCCGGTTGCCGGAGTCTGAGGCCATTATAGATCAGGGAGCCTTTGTCTGGACCTGTGACGGCGATTTTCTGGCGACCGAAAAATTCACCATGGCGAAGATGCCGCAGAGAGGGGTTCTCAGGAAAAAAACCGCCGGGCTGAGACTTGTCACGGCTGTGACCAGCCAAGATGGGTCGCTCAATCTGGAAAGTTGTCAAGACTATGACGCGCGACTTTACCCCACTGATTTAGAGGTGATCAACCGTGCCCGGACGCTTGAAGGGCACCAGGAGAGGTGCGCGGTTTTTTCTTTTCGTGAGACAGGCGCCCAGCTCAAAATGGGCGCCAAGGGTCAACTCACCACGCTTAATCTTGGTTATGAAAGTGGCTGGCTGGTGGCGGTGGAGCCCAGTGTCATGTCCTATGCCGTGATGCTCGGGCGCACTGACAGGGTGCAAGGGGGTGTGCATGCGTTCACGATCTTGCGCACTTCGGCCATGGATAATTTTTTCACTCTGGCCAAAATACATCTCCCGCTAAAATTTGTGCGTACGTTTGATGTGTCGTTTCCTCAGGGCAAACGCACGCCGTTTCACTATTTTACGGGCGAAGAACGCACAATTGTTCAGGGGCAGGATGTGACGCCAGTGCCGCAGCGTACCGTGCACCTCTGGAGCGATGGCGACCAGCGCCTGCGTAAAGTCATGTTTACCTCAGGCGCACAAGATGTGATCGTGGTTCGGGAAGGTGAGGAGGCGCTCAGCGCGTTATTGAGCCCACAACAAAAATTCTAAAGATCTCACCCCGCGGCGCGGCGGCGCTCCACCTGCATCGGGCGCTGTTGAAGCGCACGTTTCGGGTTGCGCCGTGCGGTTGACGCTTGATAGGCCAGACGGACATGCGCGTCGCAATAGGGCCCGCTCGTCGGTGCGCTGCGGCCGCAAAAATGAAAGTCTTTCGTGCCCGGGTGACCGATGGGCCATTTGCACATGCGTTCGGTGAGGGTCATGACCGTCACCCAAGCCCCGTCTTCCAATACCTGTTCTTCTATGATTTCAGGCGTCACCATGACCGGCTTGCTGATCTCGGGTTTGCTGCGCCGAATGGTGACCCGGGGGCGCTCCGTCCGCGCCGGTGTGGCGCGGCCAGACAAGCCCAGACGGTGCACTTTTCCAATCACGGCATTGCGTGTGACCTCGCCCAGGGTGCGGGCAATCTGACTGGCGCTCAAACCCTCAGCCCATAATTTCGACAGCAGTTCAACCCTCTCTTCGGTCCAAGCCATGTCCGCCTCATATCCTTACAAGTTTATCATTCCGCCGCATGCGGGAGAGGGCCAGCCGCCCGATATTGAGGGGTGGTACCCCCGCATCCATAAAACACCACATATCGTAGCTGAATTTTTAGAATATACAAGATGAGCGATTCTGAAAAATGACGTTTTCCACAACAAATTCCCGATAATCACCTCTTGAAGCCGGCCTTGGCTTGGCTTACCTCTGTGCGCTTCTGGAGTACAGGAGCAGCAAGGACAGGGTGAGATGACCAGCAGCACGTATTTGCCGACAGGCGCCCGGCGTTTTGGACGGGTCAACTGGTTGGGGTTGTGGACCCTGTACGTCAAGGAAGTGCGGCGTTTCTGGAAAGTGGGCACGCAAACCATCGCGGCGCCTGTGGTTTCGACACTGCTGTTTCTGCTGATTTTCAAGCTGGCGCTGGGATCGGCCCGTCCGGCGGTGAATGGTGTGCCTTTTGCGGATTTTCTGGCACCCGGGCTCATTATGATGGCTATTCTCACCAATGCGTTTGCCAATTCCTCCTCTTCGCTGATCATGGCCAAGGTACAGGGCACGCTGGTCGACATCCTCATGCCACCGCTTTCCCCCTGGGAATTAACGTTCGGGTTTATTGCCGGGGCGGCGACACGGGGGCTCCTGGTGGCTCTGGCGACGGGTCTGGCCATGCTTCCCTTCGTCTCCTTTCCCATGGTCCACCCCTGGGCCGTGATCTTTTACGCTCTGATGGCATCTCTTCTGCTCTCCTCCATCGGTATTCTGGCCGGGATCTGGGCTGATAAATTCGACCATCTCTCGGCAGTCACCAATTTTCTCATCACGCCTCTGATCTTTATATCCGGCTCTTTTTATTCGGTGAAAATCCTGCCTGGCTTTTTCTTCACGGCAAGTCAGGTCAACCCGTTCTTTTATCTTATTGACGGTTTTCGCTATGGCATGGTGGGACATGCGGACAGTGCCATCACCGCCGGCGTCACCGGATTGCTGGTGCTGAACGGCGTATGTATTCTCTGGTGTTATTGGTTATTCAGGTCGGGGTACAAGTTGAAGACTTGATATGTTCTGAGGCGCTCATTGACAAAGGGCGCTTGTCCAGCAGATAATACAGATCCAGTTTAAGGCCGTCTGCGTCAGTGCGGGCGGCTTAATTCGTTTTGAGCCGGAGTTGTAAAAGCTGTGATTTCTCCTGTGATGCCCACGTATGGCAGAGCCGACCTCAGTTTCGAGCGGGGGGAGGGCGCTTATCTGGAAACCGCCGACGGACGGGTTTTTCTGGATTTTGGTGCCGGTGTTGCCGTCAATTCTCTGGGGCATGCGCACCCGCACCTCGTCAGTGAGCTGACAAAACAGGCGGAACGCGTATGGCACACGTCAAATCTGTACCGCATACCGGGACAGGAAAAGCTGGCGCAGCGCCTGGTCACGCACAGCTTTGCCGACACGGTTTTTTTCACCAATTCCGGTGCGGAGGCCATGGAATGTGCAATCAAAGTTGCCCGCAAATATCACGCGGATTCCGGAAACCCCGAACGCTACCGGCTGATCACGTTTGACGGGGCTTTTCACGGGCGCACGCTGGCGAACATTACGGCGGCGGGACAGGAAAAACTGACGCGGGGCTTCGGGCCTCTCACACCCGGATTTGACCCCGTGCCTTTGGGGGATATCAAGGCGGTTAAAGCTGCGCTGTCAGAGGAAACCGCCGGTATTCTTCTTGAACCCATTCAAGGGGAGGGCGGCATCCGGGTGGTGGCGCCTGAATTCCTGCGGGCATTGCGCGCGCTGTGCGATTCACATGGCCTGTTGCTCATTCTGGATGAAGTGCAAACGGGCGTGGGGCGGACGGGCAAGCTGTTTGCGCATGAATGGGCGGGTATCACCCCCGATATTATGGGTATTGCAAAAGGAGTGGGTGGGGGCTTTCCTCTGGGCGCGTGCCTCGCGACGGCGAAAGCGGCCGGGGGCATGGGCGTTGGCACCCACGGATCGACCTATGGCGGCAATCCGCTTGCCATGGCGGTCGGCAATGCGGTGCTCGATGTGGTACTGGAAGAGGGCTTTCTGGATCATGTCTCCCGTATGGCGGGCCGCTTGACCCAAGGCCTGGCCATGCTGTTGGAAACTTATGGCGATATTCTTATCGACATACGCGGCAGCGGTCTGATGGTGGGGTTGAAATGTCGGGTGCCGAACACAGATATGCGCCAGGCTTTGCTTGAACAAGGTCTGTTGACCGTTCCGGCGGGAGAAAACACCATCCGGTTGTTGCCGCCTTTAATCATCGATGAACAACATGTGAGCGACGCGCTGGGGCGGATTGAAAAAGCTTGCCGTGCACTCCGGGCGGCAGGCGTGGGGGAGAAGGGGCGGCAGCCTCATGAGTGAAACCCTTCGGCATTTTCTCGATCTTGATGCGTTGGATGCTTCTCTTTTGCGCCGTCTGGTGGATGAAGCGCGCTGGCGCAAAGAAGCACGCCGCGGACGGGCGCGGGGGGCGCTGGACGACGATGCGCCTCTCGCCGGGCGCATTCTGGCGCTGATTTTTGAAAAACCCTCCACCCGGACGCGGGTTTCTTTTGATGTCGGCATGCGTCAGCTTGGCGGTGAAACACTCACCCTTCATCGCGATGTTATGCAATTGGGCCGGGGCGAGACCATTGCCGACACGGCGCAAGTGCTCTCGCGCTTTGTCGACGCCCTGATGATCCGCGCGGATGCGCACAGCACGCTGCTTGACCTTGCCTCTGCGGCGCGTGTGCCTGTGGTGAACGGTCTCACCGATCATTCCCATCCCTGTCAGCTTCTGGCGGATATTTTGACTTTTGAAGAACATCAAGGCCCGATAAAGGGACGCTCCGTGGCGTGGATCGGGGATGGCAATAACGTCGCCACGTCGTGGATTCATGCGGCGGTCAAATTTGACTTTGGACTGCGTTTGGCGTGCCCGGCAAGTTTGTCACCAAACTCGGACGTTCTTGATTGGGCCGCTCGTGAAGGTGGGCGCATTCTGTTGACGCAGGATCCCAAAGAGGCCGCCGCCGGGACTGATTGCGTCGTCACGGATACATGGGTGTCCATGGGCGATAAAGATGCGGTGCACCGGATGAAAGTGCTTCAGCCCTATCAGGTTGATCATGCGCTGATGGCGCTGGCCGGGCCCCGGGCGATTTTCATGCACTGTCTGCCGGCGCATCGCGGTGAAGAGGTGACAGGAGACGTGATTGACGGTCCGCAATCCGTGGTGATCGACGGGGCTGAAAATCGCCTCCATGCACAAAAAAGTGTTCTCCTCTGGTGCCTGACCGGCGGGCAGGCGTGAGGCGGTTCCATTGCCGGGACAAGAGACAGATTTGATGCATGATCACGTGCTTCCTTTCAGCATCGAAAATACATCTGTTCGGGGACAAATTGTTCGTTTGGGGCCGGACTTTCTGGCGGCGTTGGCGCGTACGCATGACATAAAGCTGCGGCAAAGTTGTGTGCGGGTCGGCAAGCAGGCTTTGATCAGGGCGCGAGCGCCCGCGCTCACGCCAAACAGTTCAAACGGCACAGGAAGAAGCTGAAGTTCCTGCGCAGGCGCCTGTCCTCGGGCCGGCTTTAGCCGGACCCGGGGAACGGCCACACGCTGGGACCGGTGATCAAAGAGCTCACACAATGGACCGGCATTGAGCCGGAACGGATCTTTGTTGACAAGGGATATACCGGTCACACGCACCCCAACAAGTTCCAGGTCTATAAATCAGGGCAGAGGCGCGGCGTCACCCCGGCAATAAAGAAGGAACTGAGACGATGGTCAGCCGTCGAGCCCCTCATCGGGCACATCACGCAAGACTGCCGGATGGGGTGCAATTACCGGCTCGGAAGGGACGGTAACAAGGTCAACGCAAACCTCGCTGCGGCCGGATTGAACTTCCGTCTTCTGCTCAGGTGGTTCAAAAAACTTTTATGCCAATTTCTTGTGGCTCTTTTCAAGAGGCCACCCTCACTACGGACGCAGATCAAGATCCTCGCATCCCCTAATCACGCTTTTTAACGTTCGACTAACTGGTTCCGCTGCGATTTTTGCAACACGCTCTATACTTTTGAACCCGGTGAAATTCTCTGTCAGGAATCGCACACCTGATCCATCAGCCGGTGCATGAAATCCACGCAAGAGTCGACCTGGGCGAGCTCGATATATTCATCGGGCCGGTGCGCCTGGGCGATATTGCCAGGCCCGCAAACAAAAGTTGGCATATCCGCGGACTGGAAAATGCCCGCTTCCGTGCCATAGGCCGCCACGCCTGTTTCATTTTGCCGGGCGATCAGCAGCATGAGAGATTCAATGGCTGAATCAGCCCGCGATAAAAACGCAGGCACATGCGCCAAGGTTTTTGTCTCAATGGATACTTCATGAGAGACTTGTTTGATCTTTGGAAGAATCTGAGTCCTCACGAAATTTTCGAAACGTTGCAGGATATCATTTGGGTTTTCAGTTGGCAAAGCGCGGATTTCCCACTCAAAAACACAGCTTTTAGCGATGATGTTGAGCGCCGTCCCGCCAGTGATGGTCCCGACCTGCAGCGTGGTGTGGGGCGGGTCGAACGGGCTGGCGAGGTCAGCTTGTGCCTTGCATTCATCCGCCAGTTCTGAAATGAACCCGATCAATTTTGCCGCCACCATCACCGCATTCACGCCCTTATGCGTGGCGCTGGAATGGGCTTCTCTGCCTGTGACACGGGTTCTCAAGGCGTGAATGCCTTTGTGGGCGCTCACCACTTTCATGTCGGTCGGCTCACCAATGATGACCATCTTGGGACGGGGAACATGGACCACAATATGCTCAACAAGTTGCGGCGCACCAAGGCAGCCAACTTCTTCATCATAAGAAAGCGCAAAGTGCACCGGTATGTGCAGGCCGCGTCGTAAAAACTCCGGAACCAGCGCCAGAGCGATGGCCAGAAAACTTTTCATGTCCGTCGTGCCGCGGCCATAGATGCGGTTGTCTTTTTGCACAGGTCTAAAAGGATTCACGGTCCAGTCCTGACCGTCAACAGGCACCACATCCGTGTGTCCGGACAGAAAATGCCGCCACTTTTGGCGGGCCCCAGCGTGGCATAAAGATTGGCTTTGGAATGGTCTTCGTTATGGATGAGGTGACTTTCGATGCCATGCAGAGCGAGATAATTAGAGACGAATGCGATCAGTTCAAGATTCGAAACGCGGCTGGTGGTGTCAAACGACACCAGTATTTCGATCATTTCGCGCGGTGTGTATTGTTTTTTCATCATCTGGCCGGATTGATACACTCTGTTGTTGACGGTTGTCTATCTCGTCTTACCCGCGCCAGAAACTGGGGGCGAACAGAACCAGCACCGTGAAAAATTCAAGCCGGCCCAGCAGCATCGCAAGACTTAAAAGCCATTTTGCCATATCGGGCAGCGATGTGAAGTTGCCCGATGGTCCGACAATATCGCCCAGTCCCGGACCGACATTGGAGATGGTGGCCGTCACGGCGGAGAGGGCCGTTAAAGTGTCAAGCCCTAACGCCGAAAGTGCAATACCCAGAAATGAGAAGCACAGAATATAGAGAAAGAAAAAACTCATAACTGAGGAGATGACATCATCGCTGATAAGGCGGCCATTATATTTTGGGGAAAAAACACCGTGTGGGTGTGCTATGCGGCGGATTTGCCGCCAGCCTGCGGCAATGATGACCTGGAAGCGGAATATTTTGATTCCGCAAGAGGCGGAGCCCGCACATCCTCCGATAAACATTGTGAAGAAGAAAGCCATGACGGCGAAAGGTCCCCACGTGCCATAATCAGCCGTGGCGAATCCAGTGCCGGACAGGGCGGAGACAATATTGAACGAGGCATATCTTAAAGCCTGCCAACCGCCATGTATGCCTGTCAGCATTTGATAAACAGTCATAATCATGACCAGAACAAAAGCGATCATAAAAAATCCCTGAACCTGCCTGTCACGAAACACCATGCCCGGTTTGCCGCGCAGGATATGAAAATAAAGTACGAAAGGCAGGCTGCCGGCAATCATGAAAATGACGGCGATATAATCAATGGCAATGCTGTCAAAGCCACCCATGGATTGATCGGTTGTTGAAAAGCCCCCCGTCGAAATGGTGGTCATGGAATGAATAACGGCGTCGAAAGTGGACATGCCCGCCATCCAATAGCTGAGGGCACCCAGAACGGAAAATCCCACATAGATCAGCGTGATGGAGATCGCGATTTCAGTGGTGCGCGGGAGGATTTTTTCAGAGGCTTCTGATGATTCCAACTTGAAGAGTTGCATGCCGCCCACTTGCAGCATGGGCAGAATCGCGATGGCCATCACGATGATGCCAACGCCGCCCAGCCATTGCAGCAAAGCCCGCCACAACAGGATCCCCGGCGGGGCTGTGTCCAGACCGGTGACCACCGTGGAGCCCGTTGTGGTCAATCCCGACATCGCCTCAAAAAAGGCGTCGGTGTAACTCAGTCCCAGTTCGCAAAAAGAGAAAGGCAAAGCGGCAAAGGCCGGAATGAAAATCCACACAGACGTGGTCAGAATAAAAGCCTGTTGAACATTTAGATTGCTGGCATGCCCCCAGTTTGTAAGCGCAAAGCTGATGCCGACGAAAACCGTGATCGCGGCGGCGGACAGAAAGATGATGGCATCTGAATGTCCAACGGTGAGGTCGGCGAGTGCCGGAACGAGCATGGCCAAACCCAGCAGCGCCAGAAGAAGTCCGTTTACAAGCAGGATTGGCCGAAGATCAAGCACGTGGGAGCCGCACTCCTTGTCGTTGCGATAATGTGACGGGACTTGAAACTCTCAGTGAACTTTGATGGTGTGATGGGGACTGTCCAGGGAAAACGCAGGAATTTCCACCTCAAAAACGTTGCCGTTGCCGGATTCCATCTGATACGAACCGGCCATGAATCCGGTGGGCGTCGTGAGCGGGGCGCCGCTGGTGTATTCGAACCGCTCTCCTGGATGCAGAACGGGTTGCTTGCCGACAACGCCCTCGCCCTGCACGCGGTGCACATGGCCGGTGGAATCCGTAATGACCCATGAGCGAGTGCGCAATCGCACGGTTTCATTGCCCTGATTGTTGATTTCAATCGTATAGGCCCAGACGTAATGGCCGCTTTGCGCATCCGACTGGTCTTCCAGAAAAACCGGTTCCACTCTCACCGTAATATCGCGCGTTACTGCCTCATACATCCTATCGTCTCTTTTATGTTCACGCCGCATCCAAAGCCCGGGCGAGATCCTCTCTTAAGTCCCGCACATCTTCAAGGCCTACGGATAATCTCAATAATCCCGGGGTCACGCCCAGTTCCTCTCTCTCTTCATCCGACAGTCTTTTGTGGGTTGTGGTTGTGGGATGAGTGATCAGGCTTTTGGAATCGCCCAGATTGTTGGAAATATCGATAATCGAAAGCGCGTTCATCAAGCGAAAGGCGCTGTCTTTGCCGCCTTTGATATCCATCGTCACCATGGTGCCGCCCATTTCCATCTGCGCCTCCGCCAGTTGATGTTGGGCATGGTCTTTGTGTCCAGGATAAAATGTTCGGGAAACTTTCGGATGGTCCGCGAGAAAGGCGGCGATTTCTGTTGCGTTCCGGCTCATCTGGCGCACGCGCAGGTCCATAGTCTCCAGGCCTTTAAGCAGAACCCAGGCGTTGAAAGGGCTGAGTGCCGGGCCGGTCTGGCGCAGGAAATTCGACGCATGATCTTCGATAAACGCGGCATCGCTGACGATGGCGCCGCCCATACACCGCCCCTGGCCGTCAATATGTTTGGTCGCCGAATAGACTACGACATCGGCGCCGAATGTCATGGGTTTTTGTAAAACCGGAGAGGCAAAGACATTGTCCACCACAAGCCGGGCGCCTGCCTGGTGGGCGATATCCGCCACAGCTTTAAGATCGACGATCTCAAGCGTCGGGTTGGAGGGGGTTTCCAGAAAAAGCACTTTGGTGGTGCTGCGCAGCGCCGCCTGCCATTGGGCGGTGTCGCTGCCATCAACGTACGTAAACTCAACGCCAAAGCGCGGCAGTAATGTGTCGACGATATAACGGCATGAACCGAACATGGCGCG
>Ga0114931_10001403_pt1 | contig 30792 bp, 27 predicted proteins | sample 2SBtaG_FD_89579 | JGI IMG/M metagenome (GOLD analysis project Ga0114931, IMG submission 89579) | Deep subsurface microbial communities from Kolumbo volcano to uncover new lineages of life (NeLLi) - 2SBTROV14_V59a metaG | ecosystem: Environmental > Aquatic > Marine > Volcanic | place: Kolumbo... | reverse complement strand
TGCACTAATTTAGTACCAGCTTGCCACGATCCAGGATTTTCCGTCCGTCAATTTCCGCAGTGGCCTTGTAAACAATGCTTTCCAGATGGATTGGAATATTGACATGCCCCCCAAAAGAGATATTGTTGCCAATCGCTAAATGAATACTTCCGCGAACTTTTTTGTCTTCCAAAGGAAAGCCGCTGATTCTGGCTGCGTCATTCGTGCCGATGCCGAACTTTACGATGTTGCGACTTTGCGGGCCATATTTTGCGAGTTGGCGTCTTAGTTTTTGTGCTGCTACGCCCCCGGAAATGCGCGAAATCCGGCCTTCTTTGATCGTCAGAACGAGTCTGTCTCTATCGGCCTTGTTGACACCCATCCCGCAATCTACAACGAGCATTCCTTCCGTTTTATCCTCGTCAGGGACGATCGAGCTTTCGCCTGCAGGCAATTCTGAGAATGCCCCCGGACTGTGCAGCAAACCGGTGTCGGCAAAGCCCGTATTCTGCCGGATGGGGATGTATAATTCAGTGCCGTTTGGCGCAGTGATTTTTACTTCTTTACCAATGGAAAGAATATCTTTTATTTTTTGACTTGTTCTGTTAATTTTTATAAAATTTGCTCCGGCAAGCCGGACAAATGTTTGGTTGCTGATCTCGGGCATATTGGCAATTCTTGGCCCATGTCCCCTTGTGCCTGTTTGTATTTTTGAGTGCAGTATTGAAGGAGAAGTAACCGCAATTATTACATAAAAATCGTCCATTATCCGGGTGAGCGGATCGAATAATCCATTTCGATGTGAAAAGTGCGATAACTGAAGGAGGTGTGTTTTGTGCGTTCGTCTGGAGGCTGCCTTGAACAGGATTTGGGCGATGTCCATGAGTGGTTCGTTAGCAAGGATTAAAACGGGCTCATCCTTTTTAATATCCAAACATTTAAGGACTACCGTCTGTGCTGCCATTTCCATTTTGGTCATGAAAGATTACCTTTTTAAGCAATGCAGTTACTCTGCACGATCTTTTTCACTTGCCAGCGAGATAAATTGCCGCCTGGCGAGATGATTGATGAATAATCCCAACCGATCATAAACGGGCTCTACTTTTTCTCCAAATTCTTCATAGAGATTATTGGCAATTTGCAAGACAGTCGTACGCCCGTCAATTTGCTGCCAAACCCGGCTCCCAAACTCGTCCAGATGAATTTTAAGATCTTGGTTTTTCATCCTGGGCAGGACGTGTTTTACCATCCACTTGTTGGAAAATCTGGGGGTGAATAGTGTGATTAAGCCGTCTTCTTCCTGCTCCCACCTTATGGCGGGAGCAGGGTACATTTCAAGTAAATTGGGAGCTTGTTCTTCTTGCAGCTCCTTTTTCTGCGACATGAGTTTATTTCTTTTCTTCATTGATAACACGTTGTATTGGATAGTAAATGAGTACAAAAGCAAGCACAAGAAAAACAATCGCACCGAGCCACCAAAACCCCTCAAACGATTCAGGCAAGCCTATGAGCGCCTTTAGGTTTATTTTGGAAACAACCAGTGCTGCAAGCACGATCCCTGTCAGCGCTTCACCGGCAACGAGGCCGGACGCCAATAAGAGTCCTGTGTTTTCCACCGTTGTCATTTTTTCGCTTGTAACTTTTTCATCCTCATTCTTGAATTTCTTTTTTGCATTGCTTTCCACAATGTATTTTATCAATCCGCCGACAAAGATCGCAAAAGTCGTGTTGAAAGGCAGGTACATTCCAACCGAGATCAGCATGGGCGAAGGTGCGCCGATAAGAATCAAAGCAATGGCAAAGAGCATTCCGGCGATTACCAGGGGCCAGGCCATCTCGCCGCCAACGATACCTTTTGCCATCATCGCCATCAATCCGGCCTGCGGTGCCGGTAGTGCATCACTGCCGATGCCGTTTGCCTGATGTAAAAGCATGATGGGAATGACGAGCACAAGTGATGCTGCAATGACGCCGATCATGCCGCCGATTTGCATTCGCCACGGCGTACCGCCGAGAATATAGCCGACTTTCCAATCCTGCATCATATCGCCTGCCACACCGGCAACGACGCATACCACCGAAGCAACGGCGAGCACAGCGGCTACGCCGGGATCACCTTTCATGCCAACCAGTACCATTAATAACGCAGCGATTAAAAGTGTGGAAAGAGTCAGACCGGAAATGGGGTTTGATGAACTGCCGATAATGCCGACCAGATAACCGGCAACCGCGGCGAAAATGAAACCGGCAATGGCCATAACAACAGCAGCCAATAATGCCGATCCCCAATTATGGCTAAAAGTTTGGTATAGCACAACCATGCAGACAACGATCACAGCGATGGCAATTAAAACAACACCAAATGGGGCATCTTTATCCACACGGGCTGTTTTGGAAGAACCGCTTTCCCCTGCAGCACGAATGTCTTCCATTCCACGTTTAATTCCGCCGATAAGATTGTTTCTCATGCTGAATAAGGTGTAAAAAGCGCCGACGAGCATTCCGCCTACCGCGATAGGTTTGACGGTGGAACTGTAGGCCGCTTTTGCCATTGCCGCCCAACCATGACTCAGAGCAAACGGCTCGATTTGATTTCCCATCAAAAACATCACAATAGGCATGAGGAACAGCCAACCAAAAACGCCGCCTGAAAAAGTGATGGCCGACAGTCTAAAGCCGATAATGTAGCCGACACCAAGAAAAGCAGGGGAGGAGGCCGGGCTTTGCAAATACATGCCGCCTTTCATAGAAAAAAGCGCTTTGACTTTGGCACCTGTATTTGAGGCAATTTCAACAATTTTGTTTTGGCTGTTAACAAAGCTGATTTTGGAAATGTGAAAACTAAAAAATCCGGCCACGGAATCCTTGATAATCTGTATGCCGTTCGGATTTTTAAAAAGTTCAATTAATGCAGCAAGACCCATTGAACCGAAAACGTACTTGGCACCGGATTGTCCGCCCTGTCCGGCTTTGACAATTTCTGCGCAGGCTTTGCTTTCGGGGTAGGGCAACGTTTCATCCTCAATAAGCGTTCGTCGCAGGATGATCACAAACAGCACACCTAATATACCGCCGACGAGCATGAGCAAGGTGCTTTTAAGGTAATCAAAATTTTCCCAAACTCCGGCCATCACAAATGCGGGAATTGTAAAAATCGCTCCTGCTGCCAGGGCTTCTCCAACTGCGCCTGTGGTTCGCGCCAGGTTTTCTTCAAGAATTGTACCTCCGAAAGGTCTGAGTACAGCCATTGCGATGACGGCTGCGGGAAATGTCGCCGCAACTGTCATCCCGGCTTTTAACCCCAGGTAGGCGTTCGCTGCACCCAGTATAATGGCTAAGATAATCCCCAGGAAAAGCGCCTTGAAGGTGAGTTCCTTCATCGTTATTTCCGCTTTGACGTAAGGAGTGAATTTGCCGAGACCCGAACTGCTTTTATCTTTTTGCATGAAATATTCCTCCTGCCCTGCGATTTTATTGAAATGCTTTTTTATGAATTATGTTGTATGATTTTTGTGGAAAGATAAAACTAAAAGTAATCGGGGATGGATGAAGCATCAAGTTGAATCCTTTTTATATTAGTTATTCGCCAACTTATTAAAAAATAAAAAAAATATCAAGGAAAATTTAAACCTCGTTCCGCCGCTCGGCGGTACGCACCGGCACAGGACGCAGAGCGTCCGGCAAAGCGTGCCGCCGGAGACCGGCGGTACGAGACGGAAACACAATCTGTAAATGAGATGTTACGGTAAATGATAACATCAGCTTTTTATTTGATTTTTCATTATATTTTCTTTATATTGAAAAAATTTGAGAAATTTTATGGCATTTCTAAATGACATTAGCCTCGGTCAGTTTTATCCAGTCGATTCTTTTGTGCACCGTTTAGATCCGAGGACCAAGTTGATCGCAATTATGTTAATCATGACGGGCCTTTTGGTTTCGTTCAAACTAACCGTGCTTTCAGGTTTTCTGGCATTTTCCGTATTTGTGGTATTGCTCTCACGGATTCCGTTAACACTTGTTTTTCGTAACCTTCGCCCATTTTTATGGTTGTTTTTGATTACAATAAGCGTGCACCTTTTTTGGACATCCGGGCAAGTGCTGGCAACTTTGCCGATTATCAATATTTCAATTACCCGGGAAGGTTTAATGATGGGCTTTATTTATTCTTTGCGTCTGGCCTTGCTGGTTATTTTTGCAGCAATTTTAACTTTATCAACATCCCCAATTGAACTGACGGATGCTCTGGAAAAAATGCTGGCTCCATTGAAGCGCTTCCGTGTCCCCACACACGAAATAGTTATGATGTTGACGCTGTCGTTGAGATTTATTCCAACGCTCCTGGAAGAAGCTCAGCGTCTTAAAAATGCACAAATCTCGCGTGGTGCAACGTTTGAGGGTAGCCTTATCAGGCGAATGCGCAGCATCATACCATTGGTCTTACCTTTGTTTGTCTCCGCATTCAGAAGAGCCGATGAATTGGCGCTGGCAATGGATTCCCGTTGTTACGCCGGCGGTGAAGGGAGAACAAGTTTTAAAAGATTAAAATTCACTGCACCGGATTATTTTGTTCTGGTGCTTACCACCGGGTTGTGCACAGCAACGATTTTAATTTAATATCAGAATTGACGACCGCTTATGCGTAATATAAAACTTGTGGTCGAATATGACGGAAGTGACTTTTCGGGCTGGCAGTTTCAGCCAAATGCTGTAACTGTGCAAGGCGAGTTAAAGCGTTCTTTGTCAACCTTGACGCAAAGTGAGGTCAAGTTAACCGCCGCGGGGCGGACGGATGCAGGTGTACATGCGCTTGGCCAGGTGGCAAATTTTCATACGAATAGCCAGTTGCCGTTGCAAACGATAAAACGCGGTGGAAATGCTCTGCTTCCCGGGAGCATTCGCATTCTTTCTGTTGACGAGGTGAGCGAGTCCTTCAGTGCGCGTTTCAGCGCCAGGGCCAGGAAATATCGCTATGTTATCTCCAAACGCCCCCGGGCGGTTGGCAGAATGTATTCGTGGTTTTGTCCTTACAAGTTGAATGTTGGGCCAATGCAGCACGCGTGCAATTTTATTTTAGGCGAAAACGATTTTAAGGCCTTTTGTCAGGCTGGTGCGCAACTCAAACATTATCGTTGCAATGTATCATCAGCGGTGTGGTTTGAAAAAGATGATGATCTGATCTTTGAAATCACTGCAAATCGGTTTGTGCATAATATGGTGCGTATTTTAGTGGGTACTTTTGTCGAGATTGGCAGGGAAAAACGAGACTCTGAGGATATGCCGACGATTTTAGAATCCAAAGACAGGAAACAGGCGGGACCGACTGTTCCTGCCCATGGCTTGTTTCTTGTTTCTGTCGAGTATTCTGATACATGAATATGCAAATAACTCAAATATTTTTTCGGCCAGAAGTGGGGCGCCTTTATGCGCCGCTGTGCAAGCTAAGTAAATCAAACGGAGAATAAATGAAAATTTTTATCGACACCGCGAATATCGAAGAAATTAAAAAAGCAACTGAACTGGGTGTTGCTGACGGCGTTACAACAAACCCAACTCTGCTGGCCAAAGAAAATGGCTCGGCGGAAGAAATATACAAAGCAATATGTGAAATTGTGGATGGCCCTGTTTGCGCCGAAGCTGTCAGCCTGGAAGCTGAAGCCATCATTAAGGAAGGCCGTGAATTAGCAAAAATCCACGAAAATATTGTTGTAAAAATTCCTGCCATAAAGGACGGCCTGAAGGCAGTCAAAGTTCTGGAAAACGAGGGCATCAGAACGAATGTCACGCTGATGTTCAGTCCCATGCAGGCTCTGCTGGCGGCAAAAGCAGGAGCCGCTTTCGTTTGTCCTTTTGTAGGTCGGCTGGATGATGCCAGTCATGTCGGTATGGATTTAATCGAGCAGATCATTCAGATTTATGATAATTATGATTACGAAACGGAAGTCATGGTTGCAAGTATTAGAAATCCTCTTCATGTGAGGGATGCTGCTCTGATCGGTGCGCATATCGCGACGATTCCACTCAAAGTTGTGGAGCAAATGATGAAACATCCGCTAACAGAAATTGGTGTAGCACAATTTTTACAAGACTGGGAGAAAGTGAAAGGGCGTTAGGGACTAAAAATGAGGACGACTTTTCTAAAGCTGCAGTGGATGACGGGGATGAATCTGGAGAAAATATGTTCTTTCGCAATTTTTATTTTATTGACGAGTTTCATCTTGCCGATGCACTTTTCCTTTGCCGCCCAATCAAAGAAAGCCGAAGTGAAGGACAAATGGCATAAAAACCTTGTCAATGGCAAGCCAATAGCACTGACGATGAACCCGGTTTCCAAGGCGCGCTATGCTCGCAATGCGCAGCAGGAAATAAACGAGTCCCGTGAAAATGCGATTACAAGAGCAGTTAAAAAAGTGAGCCCGGCTGTTGTTGGCATCAATGTAACGCAGGGATACTTTACCCGACAAAGCCCATTTTCAGATGACCCGTTTTTTCGTCATTTTTGGCGTGACAGTCCTTCTCTGAGAAAAGTGAAAAGTCTTGGTTCCGGTTTTCTTTTTTCAAAAAAAGGCTATATTCTGACGAATCAGCATGTGGTTCAGGATGCCATCGAGATTATTGTGACTGTTGAGGGAGGCCGTCAATATGTGGCCAAAAAGATTGGTGAAGATTATACAACGGATATAGCCGTCCTGAAAATTGAAGGGGATAATTTCCCGTATGCGGAACTTGGAAATTCTGATGATGTGATTATCGGAGAATGGGCTATTGCCCTCGGTAATCCTTTCGGACTTTTTGATATTTCTTCCAAAGCCACCGTGACTGTCGGTGTGATTAGCGGCACAGACCAGGACTTTGGCAAGCAGAATAATAACCGTATCTATGAAGACATGATCCAGACGGATGCAGCCATTAATAGCGGTAACAGTGGCGGACCTCTGGTTAATTGTGAAGGAAAAGTGATCGGCATTAACGCGTGGATTATTTCCGGCAGTGAAACCATGTCGGCCAATATTGGCCTGGGCTTTGCGATCCCGATTAACAGGATTAAAAGAATTTTGGACGACTTGCTTAACTACGGACACGTTGACCGAAGTTTTTGGACAGGTATTCATTATGATCGAGTCACAGTTGCCATTGCCCGGTACCTGGGCTTGCGAAGTATTCATGGTGTTATTGTTTCCGATATCGACAAAGGCAGTCCTGCTGCAAAAGCAGGTTTAAAAATTGGTGACGTTATTCTTGCAATTGACGATAACACAGTTAATGAATTTCAGGATGTTGAAAGTATTATTAATTCACTGGATTATAAGCCGGGCGACGTGATGAACTTGCGCATTTTTCGGGATCGTGGTATTTATACTGTGAGAATAACTCTGGAAGCGCATCCAAGCACACAACTGAAGGTTTTTAAATGATTTCGAGATATACGCGTCCGGAAATGGGTGCCATTTGGACGGACGAAAATAAATACCGCACCTGGTTAAAAGTTGAAATTGCTGTTTGTGAAGCCCAGGCGGAATTAGGCTACGTGCCGCAGGAAGCTGTCGGGAATATCAAAAATACAGCGAATTTTTCTGCCGACAGAATTGCGAAAATTGAAAAAGAAGTCAAGCACGACGTTATCGCTTTTTTGACGAACGTGGCGGAGCATGTCGGGCCGGACTCGCGTTTCATTCACCTGGGAATGACGTCATCCGATTTGCTTGATACAGCGCTGGCGTTGCAAATGCGCGAGGCGGGAAACGTCATTGTTCAGAATTTGGAAAAAATACGCCAGGTGCTCAAAGATGCAGCCATCAAATACAAGGACACTGTTTGCGTTGGCCGGAGCCACGGCATTCATGCAGAGCCAACATCTTTTGGGCTGAAATTCGCTCTGTGGTATGACGAGATGGGGCGCAATCTTGAGCGGATGAAAACAGCGATTCACTCTATTTCTGTGGGCATGATCTCCGGAGCTGTGGGTACCTACGCATTTATCGATCCCAAAGTGGAGGAACTGGTCTGTAAGAGCCTGAGTTTAAGACCGGCATCAATTTCCACCCAGGTCATACAACGTGATGTACATGCCGAATACCTCACGGCATTAGCACTCATTGGTTGTACTCTTGAAAAAATTGCAGTGGAAATTAGGCATTTGCAGAGGACAGAAGTGCTTGAAGCGGAGGAACCCTTTACTGAAGGCCAAAAGGGCTCTTCGGCGATGCCGCATAAACGAAATCCGATCGGATCGGAAAATATTTCCGGACTGGCGCGCCTGTTGCGAACGAATTCGTTGGCGGCCATGGAAAACGTGGCTTTGTGGCATGAACGTGACATCAGCCATTCCAGTGTGGAACGAGTTATCCTGCCGGACAGTACAATACTCGCAGATTATATGCTCAATCGCCTTGCAAAAATTTTGGACAACCTTGTTGTTTACCCCGAAAATATGCTGCGCAATTTGAACCTGACAAAAGGACTTGTTTATTCGCAACCATTGCTGTTAGCGCTTGTCAATAAAGGGGTGACGCGGGAGGATGCATACAAATGGGTTCAGTCTGATGCAATGAAATGCTGGAAAGAAAAAAGAGATTTTAAAGACATTGTTTTATCTGATAGCCGCATTACGAAAATGCTTGGTCAGGATGAGATTGAAAACTGTTTTGATGAAACACGGGGCCTGGCGCATGTCGGTTTTATTTATAAAAAGGTAGGAATTCTATGATTTTAATTATCTCTTGTCTCAACGAAATATAAGGAGATAAACTTTGGCCAAAAAAAAGATTTACGAGGGAAAAACTAAAAAGCTCTATGCAACAGATAATGAAAATGAACTTTTGATCGAATTTAAAAATGATGTTTCGTATTTAAATGAAGGAAATAAAATCACAATTAAAAATAAAGGTGCGATAAATAATTCTATTTCTTGTCATCTATTTCGATATTTGTCAAGTTACCACATAGCGACACACTTTATCAGGCAAGTTTCAAAAAAGGAAATGCTTGTTAATAAATTGGAAATGATTCCATTGCAGGTCGTTACGAGAAATATTGCTTCGGGGAATTTGGTGAAACGATATGGCCTTGAGGAAGGAAAAGAACTGGAATGCCCAGTGATTGAATATTATTTGAAAAGTGTCCAGATCGAAGATCCATTAATAAATAAAGACCATATTGTTGCTTTTGGACACGCTTCTTCGGATGAGTTAAAGGAAATCCACCGTGCCGCTTCCAAAATCAATGTCATACTCAAAGATTTTTTCCGGCGACGTAAATTAAAACTAGTAGACTTTAAGCTGGAGTTTGGCCGGCTGGGCGACAAGATTGTCGTGGGTGATGAACTCAGCTTTGATAATTTTACATTCCTGGATTTGGAGACAGATAAAAAATTAAGTGTGGAATCACTTTACGGGAAAAAAGAAGAACTGGAAAAAACTTATCAAAAGGTTAATGAGCTTGTTATGCAATAATTTTTATTTGCAATTTATTTTTGCAATTTATCGGAATTAAAAATATGAGAAAAGAAGGATTTGGTATCATAGCTGTTTTGGTGCTATTTGGGGCGCTGTTTGGTTATCTTTATTTTCACTATGATAACATTTTAATGGCTGTTTTTGCCGGCATGACTTTATTTTTGGCTGTATTTTCAGTTTATTTCTTTCGCGATCCTTTACGCAAACCGCCGTCTGATACGGGCGTTATTGTTTCTCCGGCCGATGGCCGGGTTGTAGAGATCGTCGAGATTGAAGAGCCTGTTTTTGTGAAAGAAAAAACCACGCGTGTTGCTATATTTTTGTCGTTATTCAATGTACACGTGAATTATGTACCCTTGGCAGGTGTTGTAGATTATATCAAATATAGCAGAGGAAAATATCTCCGCGCCGACCGACCGGAAGCTTCGGAAGAAAATGTGCATACATTCATCGGTCTGAAAACGGAGCATGGGAAATTGGCGTTTAAACAATCTGTCGGCATGATTGCCAGGAGGATTATCTGCTATCTTCGGCTCGGCGACCAGGTCACGACAGGACAAAAGTTTGGTTTGATGAAATTTGGATCCAGGATGGAAGTTTATCTTCCTTCATGGGCAACCGTAAAAGTTAAAAAAGGAGATCGATTGCGCGCAGCAGAGAGCGTGATCGCAACAATTAATGAAAAATAGAAAATACTTTACAATTCCGACGGTCTTTACAGCCTTTAATCTCTTTTGTGGATTTTCTGCGATCGTATTGACCTCAGCCGGCAAATATGTCGATGCAGTTTGGCTCATCATTCTCGCAGCGCTGTTCGATGCATTCGACGGCAAGATTGCACGGGCATCCGGGAAAAGCAGTGATTTTGGTTTGCAGATGGATTCTTTAGGTGACGTCGTTTCGTCGGGCCTCGCCCCCTCGCTTTTAGTTTATAAAGTCCATTTGAAAGTGCTGGGTCCTGTCGGGCTCATTCTGGCATTTTTGCCGTTGTTGTTTGCTGCATTTCGTCTTGCGCGGTTTAATGTGCTGACGCTTCAGGACGGCAAGTCCGACGACTATTTGGGTCTGCCTGCTCCAATGGGCGCAATTACATTGAGCAGTATCGTTCTTATGTATCTGGAAACGCATTGGCATTTTCTTTTGCCTTTTTTAGTAGCAATGGTGCCACTGGTGGGGTGGCTTATGGCAGGCACTCTTCGTTATGACGGATTTCCCCGATTCAGCATAAAGGAGAAAGGAAAAAATCGTATCAAGCTGTTAATAATGCTGACAGCACTTGTTTTATTACCGTTTTTTTCACACTATGTTGTTTTTACCTTTACGATGTTTTACCTTGTATCAGGATTTATAAAAACTCTTATTGCGCTCAATCATTCTGAAGAATCGGAAGTCGAGTTGTTCCCTGAAAAAGTGGAATAAGTTTTAGTGCTTTTGCATGTAGCTGGGGTGGGGCGAGGAGATGTTATCTGACTTGATTGTTGCAGATTCTCTGCTATGAATCTCTTCAACGGGGAGAAAGGACGGCAAAATGCGGCTTAAATTTTCAGTCGGATGGTTTGTTTTTGCGATCATTTTGGGGGCACTCATTGGCTCGGCGCTGGGCGAAGCCATTGGCGTTATTTTACCGGCAGGTGTTGCAAAAGATTTCTTTTTGCGATCTGCTGGTTTTGGTCTTAGTCCGGTTACTTTGAACCTGGTGCTATTTACCTTAACGTTTGGATTTACTTTTAAATTAAATGTAATTGGTGTGATAGGAATCTTTTTGGCGACTTATACTTTTCGCTGGTATACTTGATTTCTCTTGCAATTCATTTAAAACGTCAATATATTTAGACCCTCTGATTAGAGGTGCCCTGTGCACAGTTGTAAGGTAATTTTTACAAGGAGGTAAAAAATGTTTCCGGCGATAGGCATGCCTGAAATGCTCGTTATCATGCTGGTGATCTTGCTGTTATTTGGCTCAAAAAGATTGCCGGACCTGGCGCGCGGTATTGGAAAGAGCATGCGTGAATTTAAAAAAGCAGCAGATGACGTAAAAAAAGAGATTGATCTCTGAGCTTTGCTGCGATAATTGATTAAAGTAGAGAACTATTTTGGAGGTAATAATGATGATGCCCAGTGGCCCTGAACTTATTATTATCCTGTTTGTCATTGTCCTTTTATTCGGAGCAAAAAAACTTCCGGAACTTGCCAAGGGCATGGGTAACGGGATTCGTGAGTTTAAAAAAGCAACACGCGATGAAGAACCTGCAAGCGAGCAAAAAGAATCAAATAGCAATTCTGAAAAATAAAAATTATATATCGGATAGACCATCAGTATATGATTCAAATCAAGGAAAGAGTTATTGGATTTAGTGGAACTGGATTTTTTCACCGCAAGAGAAAAACTCACCAAGCGTGAAATAAGCTGCAAAGAACTTTACGAAAAATATTTGCAGAGAATTGATAAAGGCGCTCATTTGAACGCCTTTATTTCTGTATTCGCGGAAAAAGGCCGTAAACGGGCGGACGAGATTGATCGTAAGCTCGCTTCAGGTAAAGCGGGAAAGCTGGCAGGGATGGTTCTCGGTGTCAAAGATTTAATAGCGGTTCGTAATGAATTGACAACCTGCGGCTCGAAAATTCTTTCGAATTTTGTATCCCCATACGATGCGACCGTCATCCGCAAGCTGCTTGCTGAAGATGTCATCATTATCGGAAAAATGAACATGGACGAGTTTGCGATGGGCTCTTCCAATGAGAATTCATTTTTCGGCGCAGTAAAGAATCCGGTTGATGTTGAGCGTGTTCCGGGCGGTTCTTCCGGTGGATCTGCCGCAGCTGTTGCCGGTAATTTGTGCATGGCCGCTCTCGGTAGCGATACCGGCGGCTCTATCCGTCAGCCCGCTTCTTTTTGCGGGGTTGTCGGACTCAAACCTACTTATGGCCGCATCTCAAGATTTGGACTTGTGGCTTATGCCTCATCCTTGGACCAGATCGGTCCCGTGACTAAATCCGTTGCAGACACAGCGTTGCTCCTCGAAGTCATGTCCGGCGGGGACAAATTGGATTCGACATCCTCGCATGCAGCGGTACAAAATTTTACTGCGGCTCTGGGACAGGATGTAAAGGGCTTGAAAATCGGTTTACCTAAGGAATACTTTTCCGAGGGACTGGACAAACAAGTCGCCGATGCTGTTTCCCATTCCGCTGACATCCTGAAAAGTGCCGGAGCGGAGATTGTGCAAGTCTCCCTGCCGCACACGGAATATGCCATTGCAACATACTATATTCTTGCAACTGCGGAAGCATCATCAAACCTTGCCCGCTATGACGGAGCCCGGTACGGCTATCGTGCCGCGGATGTTGTCGATCTGGATGACATGTACGTTCGCAGTCGTACGGAAGGATTTGGTGCGGAAGTACAACGGCGTATTATGCTGGGAACGTATGTTCTTTCTGCCGGTTATTACGATGCATATTATCGGAAAGCGCAAAAAGTACGAACCCTCATTAAACAGGATTTTGAACGCGCCTTCCGAAAGGTCGATTGCCTCCTGACACCCACTGCACCGACAACAGCTTTTAAAATCGGCGAAAAGGTGGATGATCCGCTGACAATGTATCTTTCCGATATATATACAGTCTCTGTTAACCTTGCAGGATTACCGGGCATTTCCGTACCCTTTGCCCTGGACAGTGCCGGTTTGCCCATCGGCGTTCAACTCATTGGCAAAGCATTTGATGAAGAAACAATTATCAGAGTCGCAGATTTCCTGGAGCGGAATGCCGATACAAATTCCTGATTCTGTCTCCAATACATAAAATTATCCAGAGTTTTGATATGAAATATGAGCCGGTCATTGGCCTTGAAGTCCATATTCAGTTATTAACCGAGTCTAAAATATTTTGTTCATGCAGTACAAAGTTTGGCGCCGAACAAAACACACATGTTTGTCCTGTATGTTTGGGATTACCCGGTGTGCTGCCCGTTCTTAACGAAAAAGTTGTCGAGTATGCAGCCAAACTTGCTCTGGCAACGAATAGCCGGATAAACAAAAGATCTATATTTGCACGAAAAAATTATTTTTATCCGGACTTGCCCAAGGGGTACCAGATATCTCAATTTGAAGAACCTTTCTGTGAATTCGGGCGTGTTTCGATCAAAGTTGAAGGTGAGGAATCCCGCGAGATCGGCCTCACTCGCATTCATCTTGAAGAAGATGCCGGAAAATCCGTGCACGCGGAATCCTTTGTATCAAAAGATGAGACCCTGGTGGATGTCAACCGTTGTGGAACACCGTTGCTGGAAATTGTCAGCGAACCGGATTTTCGCACGCCCAAAGAAGCGGCGGCTTATTTAACCAGACTGCGGCAAATCGTTCGCTACCTGGAAATATGCGACGGCAATATGGAAGAGGGCAGTATGCGCTGCGATGCCAACATTTCCGTTCGTCCTTATGGACAGAAGGAATTGGGCGTTAAAACTGAATTGAAAAATATGAATTCCATTAGCAGCGTGGAAAAGGCTCTGGAATTTGAGATCAATCGGCAGATTGCCGTCCTTAACGAAGGCGGAACAATTTCCCAGCAAACTTTACTTTGGGATGCGGATCGAAATGTTGCCGAACCGATGCGTTCAAAAGAATATTCCGATGATTATCGCTATTTCCCGGAACCTGATCTTGTTCCTGTGGAAGTGAATGAAAACTGGATTAATCGTATAGCGCAATCCATGCCGGAACTTCCTCTGGCAAAAAAGCGGCGATTCGTACAGGAATTCGACCTACCCGAATACGATGCACAGGTTCTTTCTGAAGACCGGGCCATAGCGGAATATTTTGAAACGACAGCGCAAAAAGTAGCAGACAAAAAGGCCGCAAGTAATATGGTCATGGGAGAAGTTTTGCGTGTTATCAAAGAACAGCAACTCCGTGTTGAAGATTTGAAAATTACCCCGGAGCATCTGTCGGAAATTATAAATATGATCGCCGAAGGCACGATCAGCCGGAATATTGCTAAAAAAGTTTTTAATCGGGTTGCTGAAACAGGAACAGCACCACGGGTTGTTGTAGAGCAGGAAGGACTGTTGCAAATTTCAGATGCATCCGCTCTGGAGGAAACGCTTGATCAGGTCTTGCAGGATAATCCCAATGAAGTGCAGGCGTTTTTAACCGGTAAAGAAAAAGTGATTGGTTTTTTAATGGGGCAAGTGATGCGTGCGACATCCGGGAAAGCGAACCCCAAATCGGTCAACGAGTTGTTGCGGAAGAAACTTGCCGATTTGAAATCTTGAAACGAGTACATCTTTTAATAAAACAATAGGTGAAAGATTTATGGCTTCAACATCCGATTTTCGAACAGGTCTGATTTTAATCATTGATGGAAACTTGTTTTCAATAACAGAATTTCAGCACGTGAAGATGGGGCGCGGCAGCGCGTTTGTTCGGACAAAATTAAAAAATTTAAAAACGGGGCGCGTCGTTGAAAAAACATTTCGCGCCGGTGAAAAAGTCGATGCGGCCCGGGTTGAGCGTCGAAAGATGCAGTACCTCTATCGGGAGGGTGATGCGTTGGTCCTCATGGACAATGAATCTTATGATCAATTATCAGTTGAAACGGAATTGTTACAGAGCGGACTGGATTTTCTCAAAGAAGGCGATACGGTTGATGTTTTAATGCATGGCGATACTCCAATCGGTTTGGAAATGCCAAACTTTGTCGTTCTGGAAATTACTTCCACAGAACCCGGCGTTAAAGGGGACACTGTTTCCGGGGCAACGAAAAAAGCCGTTCTCGAAACAGGCGGCAGTGTTCAGGTGCCTTTGTTCCTTGAAGAAGGCGAAAAAATTAAAGTCGATACGCGAACCGGCGAATACATAGAGCGAGTTAAATAGTCCTTGCCTAAGGGACGTGAATTAATTAAGGTAATCAAGCGCACCGAATTAACTCTTGCGAAAACAATGCTTGATAAAAAACAAATGGCCAAGTTATTTGATTCACAGTCCTAAGGGCAGGATTTAAGAAGGAGAAATCATGCGGGCAAAAGATATTCGAGAACTTGTTAAAATTGTTCAGGAAAGCAATATTGGCGAACTCGAAATAACAAAGTGGGGGCAAAAAGTGCGGATCAGCAAAGCCGTACCATCAGCCATCCCCGCTTCAGTAACGCCTGTTACCCAGGTCGTTTCGGAGCCACCGTTGCCAGGTATTCAGGAACAGCAGGCTGCACCTTCGGTCGCAGAAAAGGCGCCCGCACCTGAAAAGGAAAAGAGCAACCTGGTTGAGATAAAGGCGCCGATGGTGGGAACATTTTATCGTGCACCCTCGCCGGACGCGGCTCCGTATGTGAAGGAGGGGGATTCCATTGCTCCCGGAAAAGTACTTTGCATCATTGAAGCAATGAAATTGATGAATGAAATTGAAGCCGAAATAAGCGGCCATGTTGTTCAAATTCTGGTTGAAAATGCTCAGCCCGTTGAGTATAATCAATCGCTTTTTCTTGTAGAACCATCCTGATCTAGCAGCAAAGGCGAGATTTGTTTAGAAAGATACTTGTAGCAAACCGCGGCGAAATTGCGCTGCGAATTATTCGTGCATGCAAGGAGTTGGATATTCCAACCGTTGCTGTCTATAGCGAGGCTGATGCCGATAGCCTGCACGTTCGTTTCGCTGATGAAGCTGTTTGTATAGGCCCCGGCCCGAGCTATCTGAGCTATTTAAATATTCCGGGACTTATCAGCGCCGCAGAGATTACCAATGCCGATGCCATTCATCCCGGTTATGGCTTTTTAGCGGAGAGCGCTCATTTTGCCGAAATTTGCGGATCATGCAATATTCAGTTTATCGGTCCTTCTCCGGATGTGATCACCAAAATGGGTGACAAGGCTTTTGCCAAGAATTCCATGAGAGAGGCGGGCGTGCCGGTTGTTCCCGGTTCCGATGGCGTAATCAGTGACACGGGTGAGGCTGTAAAAATTGCAAAAAAAATCGGCTACCCGGTTATCATCAAAGCCTCAGCGGGAGGCGGCGGACGCGGAATGCGGGTTGTTCGCGAAGAAGAAGAATTGTTGAATGCTTTTAACGCCGCAATGACGGAAGCGCAGGCTGCTTTTAACAATCCCGCTGTTTATATTGAAAAATTTGTCGAAGAACCGCGCCATATTGAAATTCAGCTCATTTGTGACAATCACGGCAACGTCGTTTCCCTGGGCGAGCGCGAATGTTCAATTCAGAGAAAGCATCAAAAACTAATCGAGGAATCTCCATCTCCTGCGGTTACCCAGGAACTGCGCGATGCAATGAATGCGGCGGCCATCAAAGGCGCAAAAAAAGTTGGCTACAACAGTGCCGGAACAATCGAGTTTCTGCTGGATTCGGATGGTCATTTCTATTTCATGGAGATGAATACGCGGATACAGGTTGAACATCCGGTAACAGAGTTTGTGATTGGCATCGATTTAATAAGAGAGCAAATCCGCGTCGCCGCGGGCGGAAAGCTATCTGAAAAAATGCTGAATTACAAGCTTCGGGGACACGCTATTGAATGCAGAATAAATGCGGAGGATCCGAAAAAGGGCTTTCGCCCGTCGCCGGGGAAGATCACCAGCTTCCACATACCTGGCGGTTTGGGTGTTCGCGTCGATACGCATGCTTATGCACAATATGTCATCCCCTCTTATTATGACTCTTTGGTTGCGAAATTGATCACACACGGTCGTAATCGTGATGAAGCATTGCGCAGAATGGAGCGTGCCCTGGAAGAATTTATCATTGAAGGAATCTCGACAACGATTCCTTTGCACCAAAAAATTATTAGAGATGTGCGTTTTAAGGAAGGAAATTTTACAACCAAATTTTTAGAAGACTTTGATTTTAATTTTTAAGGGAGGACTACCATGCAGGTGCCCAGTGAATTATTATACACAGAAGAACATGAATGGCTTTCCATTGATGGTGATGTCGCAACCGTTGGAATAAGCGATTATGCCCAGGGCGAACTTGGCGATGTTGTATTTGTCGAATTGCCGGAAGTGGGTGCAACCGTGAAACAATTTGAGCCTTTCGGTACCATTGAAGCTGTTAAAGCCGTTTCGGATCTTTTCGCGCCCGATTCCGGTGAGGTGGTTGAGGTGAACAGCGTGTTGAATGATGCGCCCGAAACTGTAAATAAATCACCCTATGAGGAAGGCTGGATGATCAGGATCAAGATGAGTGATCCCGAAGAGGCGAAACAACTTATGGACGCCGATGCTTATAAAGAAAAAATCAGTTAAAATACTGACGTGATAAACCCGGAGAATAGAGATGGGATTCGTTCCCAATACTAAAGATGATCAGAAAGCCATGCTGAAAAAAATCGGTGTGGAAAAGTTTGAGGATTTATTGTCTGATATTCCGCCTGAACTTCTGTTCCAGGGCGACCTTAAATTGCCGCAGCCAATGTCCGAAATGGAAGTTATGACTCATTTGCGCGATCTTGGCAATAAAAATGAAAATTGCGAGGATAATATTTGTTTTCTCGGTGGCGGCGCTTACGATCATTTTATCCCTGCTGCGGTCAAGCATATTATCTCGCGACCGGAGTTTTATACGGCCTACACGCCGTATCAACCGGAAGTAAGCCAGGGAACGTTGCAGGCGATTTATGAGTATCAGAGCATGATCTGCGAACTCACCGGCATGGATGTTGCCAATGACTCGGTTTATGATGGCGGATCTGCGCTCGCAGAAGCGATGTTGCTTGCCTGCGGTTATACCCGGCGCAAGGAAATACTGGTTTCCGCTGCCGTTAATCCCAATTATGTGGAAATTATCAAAACATATAGCGTCGGCAGAGACATCGCTGTGAAAGTGATTGACTGGGTAGATGGCGCCACAGATTTAAATAAACTGGCCGATTCTTTGTCGGAAAACACCGCAGCAGTGATCGTCCAGCATCCGAATTTCTTCGGTTATCTTGAAGATGTTGATGAAATTTCCGAATTGACGCACAAATTCGGCGCGTTATTCGTCACATCGAACGATCCCATCTCTTTAGCTATATTGAAACCGCCGAGCGAATATGGCACGGATATTGTAACCGGAGAAGGACAAAGTTTGGGAAATTCACTCAACTTTGGCGGCCCCTACCTGGGCATCTTTGCGGCAACCAAAGCTTTGATACGCAAAATTCCCGGTCGAATCGTCGGCCGTACCCTTGACCGGCAGGGAAAGGATGGATTTGTTTTAACATTGCAAACGCGCGAACAGCACATTCGCAGGGAAAAGGCGACATCCAATATTTGTTCCAATGAAGCTCTTAACGCCCTGGCCGCTACTGTCTACATGGCCTTGATGGGAAAAAACGGTCTGAGAAAAGTTGCTGATCTGTGTTTGCAAAAGAGCCATTATCTTGCCGGTAAAATAAATGAACTGAACGGATTTGAGCAAAAATTTAAAAGGCCATTTTTCAAAGAGTTTGTTATTGCCTCAGAGCGCCCTGTTCAAGATGTGCTTGAAAAAGCGATGGAACAGAAAATATTCGCAGGTATTCATTTAGCCGGGTTTGATGCTCTGCTAAAAGATTCATTTTTATGCACAGTTACAGAAAAACGAACCAGAAAAGAAATGGATAAATTAATCCATATTTTGGGGGAACTTTTCTAAAAAGGCAAAGTAATAAAGAAGTCGGGTTTTCCTGTCCAGGGAAAAAGTACTTGATTCTTTGTCTGCTAATTTGTAATTTTTCATTGTTTAATTCCAATGGTATATAAAAGGAGTGAGCCTATCCAAGTTCGTTAAAGGTTTTAATTTTTACTGTTTCTATTATTATAATCAAAGTTGGAAACCCTTTGAACGAACGAGCAATGAGGCTCACCATATTAATAGTCCGAATGTATGCTGGTGAGTCCCTTTTTGATGGAGGGTAACTCCAAACATTCGGTTTTTTTATTTTTACCCGACAGACTTTCTGTCAAGAGTTTATCTTCAATTTGTAGGAGGCCACAAATGAAAAATATGTTTGTTGTTTTACTTGTAATCTCAATAATGTTATTCGCTGTTTCCGAAACTTATGCGGTCAGTGAAGCTGCTGTTCTCTTTTTAATGATCTCTCCGGGCGCCCGCGCATCCGGAATGGGTGAAGCCTTTGTTGGCTTAGCCGATGATGCAACTGCTGTCTATTGGAATCCTGCCGGTTTGGCTTTTCAGAGAGGTAAGGAATTGACCCTGATGCATGCCAACTGGCTGCCGCAATTCGGTTCCGATCTTTTTTATGAGTTTGGTGCATACCGCCAGTCGTTTGAAGGAATTGGTACCGTGGGTTTGAACGTAACTTTTTTAAATCTTGGAAAACAAATTATCACGGATGAATCCGGGCCGGAGCCGCTGGGTGAATTTTCCAGCTATGAATTTGCATTCTCCGGTACGTATGGAACGCTATTGGCTGAGAATTGGGGTGTAGGCCTTGGACTGCGTTACATCCGTTCGAATCTTTCAAACGTCGGTGCCGGCGCTGAAAAAGGGGATGGTAAAGCAGACGCTTTTGCTTTTGATCTTTCCACTTTGTACAAGCTCTCTTTTTATCCCAAATTGAGTTTCGGTTTTAATTTGTCGAACATGGGCCCAAAGATTACTTATATCGACGCTGCTCAGGCTGATCCGCTGCCGACAAATTTAAAAGTCGGATTTGCGTACAAACTGGTGAATAGCAAATATAACAAGCTTACTTTAGTGGGCGATATGAACAAACTCATGGTGACACGTCATCCTGACGGGACATCCGATCCATTTTACAAAGCACTGGTTACTTCTCCATGGACAATTGTAGAAAAAGAAAAACAGAATATTGGCGGTGGAGATGAAGAAAAAGTTGTTAGCGAGAAAAAGATTTTCAACGGCATTTTGAGCGGTGGTGCGGAATACTGGTACAGTGATCTCATTGCGCTGCGGATGGGTTATTATTGGGATAAACCCGGCAAGGTAACGTTTATGTCTTTTGGCGCAGGAATCCAGTATCATCTTTATCGGTTTGATTTTGCTTATGTGAATGCTGATGAGGGACACCCGCTGGCAAACACCATGCGTTTCTCATTGACTCTTGGTTTCTAATTTCTTTCAAATCCAGTGACCGCTTGCAAGTTGATTGTTCATGCCGGATTACTTTTAAAGGCATTGCTACATTTACTTGTTTCTAAATTCAAAAAGGCAGAGGGACAAAAGTCTGTACCCTTTGCTTTTTTTTAATCTGGTCGGAAAATCATTTTTTGGATCATCGAATGCGAAAAAATTTTGTTGGAATCTTTTTATTCTTTTTCATTATAAATCAAAGCTATGCAAAAACAAATGTCTCATTAAAGAACCCACCTCCGGCAATCACCGTCAATGATCCGCTTAAAGCGGTTTCAAACTATATGCAAAACAAGGTGAATCGCATCGCAGGAGTTGATACGATTCATATCCTGGCGCTTCGTGCCGAGTTTGTGCAGGACAATGTCGCGACGACTACAGGTGACGGACGATTTGATCTTTCATCTCAAAGTGACTACGCTTTTGATCGTCCGCCTCACAATCGCACTTATTTCCAGCAACAACTGCTGGCGCTGGCAAATTATTTCAGCCGCGTTTCCAGGGGAAAATTGATTTTTCAGGCTGATGTTTTTCCGCAGGAAGAAGATGCCGCATATCAGCTTCCGCAGGACATGGTTTATTATAGCGGACAAGAAAACGATGATTTGAAAAAGCAGCGCTGGGCTGAACTTTTGCGCGATGCGGTGAATGCCGCTGATGTTGAAAACGGCCCGGATTTTTCAGCGTATGATGTTGTCATTGTTTTTCATGCCGGCGTGGGGGCTGATTTCGCCTTTGATTTCGATTCCACACCCTATGACATTCAGTCCGTTTTTCTAGATTTTGAATCCCTCAAAGAAACATTGGGTAGCGGAGATGATCATTTTAAAGGGGTGTCAACTAAAAATAAGACTTTTATCAAAGAAGGAATTCTTCTGCCGGAAACCCAGAATCAGGATGGACTGGATTTAGCTCTGCTGGGTACAATGACGCTGCTTATGGGCAGTCAGTTGGGTATGCCCGTTCTCTTCGATTCTGAAAGCGGAGACGCGGGGATCGGCAAGTGGGGATTGATGGATCAGGGCTCTTATAATTTCCAGGGACTTGTTCCTGCCCAGCCATGTGCCTGGATGAAAATTTACATGGGCTGGGAAGAACCGGTTGTTGTAACCAATGCCGAGCAGCTACGCATCGGCATTGCGAACTCGGTCTCTCCGCACATTTACAAAATTCCCATTAACGCAAATGAATACTTTTTGGTTGAAAACCGGCAGCAGGACTGGAACGGGGACAATATGACTTTTGGCCGGGATGCGGCCGGTAAACGCGCGCAATTTGATTCGACCGGCCAGGTCGTTGCCGACAAGGACATCGGCGTTATCACTCGTGTTGATGAATATGATTATGGTTTGCCTGGCTCCGGAATCCTCATCTGGCATATTGATGATAGTGTTATCCGCGAAAAGCTGGCTTCAAACACAATCAATAATGACCGCGACCATCGGGGGATTGATCTGGTTGAATGCGACGGCGCCCAGGATATTGGTTTTAATTACAGCATGTTTGATGCCGGTTACGGCACGGACAGCGGCGATTATTGGGATCCGTATTGGGCCGGGAATGAATCTCACAAGATCGTGAATGACCATGCCGAAAATGTCGAACTTTCTTCAAAAACAATTCCAAACAGCAATGCCAACAACGGCGCAGTCAGCCATGTCCGCCTTTATAATTTTAGTGCTCGCGATACGGTCATGACTTTTTCAGTCGGTTCGGATTGGACTCAAGACGGATTTCCACGGTATGCGGGCAAAGATTTTGGTGCAGCTTCATTGCTCTCTTTTCATGATGCGAACAACAGTGGAAATGGTCTCATTGCCGTGCGCAGAGATGGCGCTGTTCTCGGTTGGAAAGAAAACGGTGAAAAACTGATCGCAAATGATGCCAAGGTAGCAGTGCAGAATGCAACCGGCGATACGATTGTCTACGATTTGGCCTTGTTTGCCACTGCGGATGATTCTGTCTTTTTACCGCCCATCGCTGCGGATTTTGACGGAAATGGCACTGATGAGATTGTCGCCGTGGATAAAACGGGAAAGATTTACCTTTGGTCTGTGCAGGATGCAAATGGCAATGGCTCCGCTGATTTACTGGCCTCCATAAATCTCGGCGCTGCACCGACTGCCGGGCCAATGATTTTGCCGAAAACTGCGGCTGCTTCTCCTGTTATTATTTTGGGTACCTCGGATGGCAATATTCATTCATTTTCGTTTTCGAACGGACATTTGAACGAAAATAATTTTCGCAATTTAAAAGGCGGCGGCATAGCAGGACTCGCCGGCGTCTCGGATCAATTTGCGGATTGTATTGCCGTAACGGATCAGGGTGATGTATTTGCCCTTGATATGGATTTGAATATCATCTGGCAAATCAATTTTGGGCAAAGCACGGCCAGGCTTTTTCCCATGGTCGCGGATTTTGACGGTGTCCCCGGTCAGGAGGTTGTTGTCATTTCTCAAAACGGAATGATGCTGGCTATAGACGGACAAGGAAATGTCATTGCAGAAAATAATATGAATTTTGATCTACCGGAAATGTCCGCTCCTGCGCTTGGAGATGCGGACGGAGATGGACTGCCCGAGATTTTGCTGAACGCTTCCGGTTTGTTCGGGGCATTTGAATATACCGGTGTACCCGTTTCCAACTTTACAAAACCCTATGCTTCTCTCGTTCTGAATCCTCCTTCGCTTGCCTCGCCGTTATGGATGAAAAATGAGGCGGGACAAAAGGCGATCACTTTCGTCGCCGCTCCGTCAGGACTTTTTAATGCTTATGATGCACGTGCACGCATGTTCGATGGGTTTCCGCTGACAACAAGCGCTGAAATCGTTGCAACACCTCTCTTTACCGATGTTGACTCGGACGGCGACGTGGATTTGTTTGTTATTTCTACGGATGGTTTTCTTTATGGCTGGGACCTTCCTTTAGAGGCCGCGAATTCAAATTCATGGTCACAGTATGGCGGCGATCAGTATAAAACATTTGCGTTGTCCGGCAGCAGCCAAAGAATTGTTTCCGCCGCCGGACTTTTGCCTGCAAAAAAAGTTTTTTGTTATCCCAATCCAACAGAGAATAATCGTACCCATATCAGGTACACTTTGACAAAAACCGCTGATAAATTGGGTGTTCGTATTTATGATATGGCCGGAGAATTTGTGCAGGAATTGCCTGCCGGACAAGTAACTGCCGGAGATCACGAAATTGTGTGGAATGTTGCCAATATTGAAAGCGGTGTATATCTGGCGCGAGTGGAAGCGGAAAGCGGCTCTGAAAATAGTGTGGAATTCATAAAAATCGCTGTGGTGAAATAGAAAACGACATGAATAATTACAAAATATTTTTCTTCATTTTTGCTTGCTTCATTTTCCCCGGTTTGCTGTTGGCGCAAAAGCGGGAGGACACGCATCCCGAGCTGCACTGGAAAACCATTAAAACAGAACATTTTGAAGTTCATTTTCAGGATGGTGCAGAGCGCAGCGGCCGTACGGTCGCCAAAATCGCAGAGGATATTTACGGGCCAATCACTTCGCTTTATGACTGGAAGCCAAACGGAACCATCCATTTCATTGTCAAGGATCATGATGATAATTCCAACGGTGCAGCTTTTTACTATGACAACAAAGTGGAGATTTGGGCACCGCAAATGACATTTATTTTGCGCGGCACGCATAATTGGCTTCGCAATGTGGTTACCCATGAATTTTCTCACATGATTTCCCTGGGTGCTTCAAGAAAATTGCCGCGGAACATCCCTGCCTTTTATTTTCAATGGATGGGCTATGAAAAAGAAAAACGTCCCGACGTCCTCTACGGCTATCCCAATGAAATTGCTTCTTATCCCATACCGATGACGGTTGTTCCCATGTGGCTGGCAGAGGGCATGGCGCAGTACCAGACGCCAGGTCTCGATTATGACCGCTGGGATTCCCATCGCGATATGCTTATCAGAACAGCTATTTTAGCGGACAAGCTGCATTCTTTTGATGAGATGGGCGTGTTTGGCAAGAATTCCATTGGCAACGAGCGCACTTATAATGCGGGTTATGCCTTTACGCGATATATCGCCCAAAATTACCATCCTGAAGCGCTGAGAAAATTGACACGTAGCATGAAAAAGTTCACTCATTTTACGGTTAACGGGGCAATTAAAGATGCAACCGGCATTGAAGGAAAGGCTTTGTATGAGCGCTGGCGTCAGGGGCTGAGCGATTACTACAGCCAAGGTGTGCGTCAGATCGAAAAAAATCGTGTTGAAGGCAAGATTATCACTAAAAAAGGCATCGGAAATATTTTGCCGGCCTGGTCTCCTGACGGAAAGAAAATTGCTTTTTGCGGCAGTGAATCCGCAGATTATCTGACATTGACGAGTCTTAAGGTTTATGACACCGAGTCAAAGAAATTCAAAACGATTAAAGGCGGTATCAACGCCCCTGTGTCTTGGTCGAAAGATGGCAGCAAGTTCTTGTATTCCCGAATTGAACGCGGCAAGCACGGCTCGCATTTTTACGATCTCTATTTTTATGATATTAAGAAGAAAAAGGAACGCCGGCTAACAAACGCACGGCGAACGCTCTCTGCGGATTTATCGCCGGATGGCCGGCAAATTGTCTCTGTTGTCCAGAAAGACGGGACAGACAATTTGCTTCTTTTTGATGACAATGGGAAACAAGTTCGTTCTTTGACAAAATTTTCTTACGGTGAAGGCCTTTACACACCGCATTGGTCGCCGAATGGCAAATTCATTGTTTTTTCCCAGGCGCGCAAGCACGGGCGTGATATAAAGCTGCTGGATGTTGCCGACGGTTCCATCTTTGATCTTATTGCTGGCCAGGGCGATGCACGCGATCCGGTTTTCAGCCCCGACGGAAAACGTATTTATTTTTCCTGGGACCGCACCGGCATATTTAATATTTACAGCGTCAAAACAGATGGCTCGGATTTGAAACTATGGACGAATGTCATCGGCGGTGCCTTTACACCTTCTCTTTCGAAAGACGGGAAATTGGCTTTTTCAAATTTTCAGGATGATGGCTATAAAATTGCCGTGATCGAGTCGCCCCGGGAGATTGATCCCGCTCTTGCTCAATATATACCGGATAAAAGTAAAGCGCCCGAGTTGAACAACACGGTTGATGAAAATGTTTACGCCGCTTTTAAATCCGCGCACGATTATGACGATACAAAATTGCCGCAGATGCAGGCAAAGCCTTATAGTATGACCTATGGTCAGGTTTCTTTTCTCCCGCGTGTGATGATCGATTCAAACAGAGTGAAACTGGGCACGTATTTTTATGCCAGCGATATACTCGATCGTTATTCCGTGCTCGGCGGATTTGCCGTTAATGCCCGTAAGGATATAGACGCATTTGCAATATTTGAGTACCGACGACTCGTTCCGACGCTTTTTCTTGAATTGTACGGCTTTACCCGGAATATTCAGAGATCGATCGGTGTGATTGAGGATTATCCCAAAAAAGTGATTGTAGATATTGGCTTTAATATTCTCGAAGCGGACATTGGGGCCTATTATCGGCTTACAGATCACCAGCTTATTCGCGGGGCTTTTGTAAACAGCCGCTATACCAGCAAAATCGGAGATTTTTTCTTTCAGGGAAACAAATGGGTTTCGCCGATGAATACGTATTTTATCGGCAATCATTTTCGACTGAAATGGGATTACAGCAAGGTTGCGCAGGGTGTGAATTCACGGATTAATCCTGCAGCAGGAAGAAAAATAGAATTGGAATATACACGCGAATACAACAAGTTTTTTAAGGACTTTGCCACAAACAACGATTACGGCACACCGCAAGAAGTTTACACGGATTATAATGTGAACCGCGTGCAGCTTGACTGGCGCGAATACATGGCAATGCCCTGGTCCGGAAAACACGCTGTGTCCATCCATTTTCGCGGCGGCTGGATCGACCGGCCGATCGATAGTTTTTTTAATTTTTTCGCCGGTGGTATGCCGGGATTACGCGGTTACCCGTTTTACAGCATCGAAGGCCGCAAACTTTTAATTGGAAGGTTCACCTATCGCTTTCCGATTTTTACGCAATGGCAAAAACGTTTTTTCAACATTACCACTAACAAAATGTTCCTCGGTGCGTTTTTTGATTACGGGAATGCTTTCAATCAGGACAAGCTTGTTCTGTTTGATTTTCGCAAGGATGTCGGCGCCAGTTTGCGTTTTTCTGCATTTTCATTTTATGGCTTTCCAACCGCCCTTTCTTTTGAATCAGCCTATGGTCTCGATCAGTTCAAACACGAAGGCTATCAGTACGGCAAGGAATGGCGGTTTTATGTGACGCTCTTGTTTGATTTTATGGATTAATTTTTATTGCGAGGTGAGAAAGTTGAAAACAAAAATATTTACCTTGTTTTTGCTGATTACAGCAACGGGAGTATTTGCCGGTGAAACAGACTGGCAAAATTTCATGCTGCAATCAAAGAGTTCGGAACTTGTATTTAATTCACAAGTTGCTGCACAGACAAAAGTATCTCCGGCCGTGCAAGTGAAAGGACTGAAATCACCCAAAAAAGCATTGTTCATGTCGGCTTTCGTCCCCGGCAGTGGCGAAGCGTATGCCGGGAAATTTCTAAAAACCGCCGGTTTCCTTGCCCTGGAGGCTGCGGGATGGGCGCTTTACATCACACAGAACAGCAAAGGCAATGACATTGATGCCGAGTTTAAGAAATACGCGGATGCTCACTGGACTGAAAGCGTTTATTGGGACTGGATTGCCATGCACTCCGGCGTCGATAGAAACGATATGGACGCTTTGCGTGCCTGGGAACATGATCATTTTAGCCACGGTCTTCATGAAGAAAAAGATCAGCAGTACTATGAAATGATCGGCAAGTACGATCAATTTAATTATGCCTGGGATGATTCGGATATTGGCTTGCTGGATGAGGGCTTTGACCGGACGACAATGCGTTCGAAAAACCGCTTGTATTATGAAGAACGGCGGAATGCCAGCAACCAGGCATTCAAAAATGCAACCAAAGGACTCACTATTGTACTTTTCAACCATATCCTCAGCGCATTGGATGCGGCGTGGACGGTGAATCGGGAAAATAAAAAGCTCACGGCCAACATGCAGGGTGATATGATCAGATTGGATAATCAAAGTTATGCTGCATTGACTTTAAAGTTGAATTGGTAAAAGTTTATGAAATATTATATCATTTTGTTTGCTCTTTTCATCGTTCATTCAATGGGTTTTGCATTTGACGGAACCGTCCACGACGCTTTCTTTTTGCAAAATTCGCTCGGTCGAAAAGCGATTTCTTATTCGACACAAGACATTGAAAAAATCGAAATACCACAAACGTCATTTGCGCAAAGCAGCGAGGTTGCCATGGCGCACAAGAGTAAAGGCAAGGCGTTCATTTTGTCGCTTGTGTTGCCCGGACTTGGGGAACGCTACGCCGGCTCACATCGCAAGGCTCATTTTTTTATGGCTTCGGAAGTTACGCTCTGGTTGACTTATGCGGGTTTCATCTCTTATCGGGAATGGCGCAAACAGGATTATAAAACTTTTGCCAAACTTATGCCGGCGTTGACCTGCACGGCAAGTCGGATTCCTATTTTATTGATGTGGGAAATTATAGCAGCATTTATGAATACAACGCTGCCAAACTCCGGGATAGAAATCTGAACAAGTATTATCGTGATGTGGATACTTTTTACTGGCAGTGGCAAGATAAAGTCCACCGCGATAAATTTGACCAGTTGCGGATATCGTCCGATCTCGCGCACAATCGTTCTATGTTTGTCATTGGTGCCATTCTCGCCAATCATGTGCTCAGCGCTATTGATGCGGTGTGGTCTGTGCACAAATATGAAAAGGCACGCGAGGCTTCTCTTAACTGGGATGTCAAATTTGGAGATGGCCTGATCCAACCCAATTTTAATGTGAGTTTAACGGCGAGATTCTAAAGACAGCATATCGCGTTTTCGTTCAGTTTGATTTTTTGCGATGCTGTTCTCTTAAATCAAAATTAAATGGTTCCTCTTACTCAAATTTTTTTCGGCCTTTTTTCATTTGCTCTTGTCATTTTTCTCTTCCTCTTTATCTTAACTTCAATCCGGGAGAGGGAAGCTCGAGCTGTTATTCTTTCCGTTTTGCTCCTGATCTTTACCCTTTTCGGAACACTATTTCCCCTTATTTTTTTAAAGAATGAAATTTTGCTCGTTTTAGATATTTTGTTTTTTCTTTCCATTATGCTGTTGTTTTTTCCTTTTATGCGGGAAAAAGCAACGCTCGTCGTCGACACTCAAACTCGTTACGATGAGCGTGATATCATGTTTGCGCGCGCCAGATATGTCAAGGGAACCCTTCAGTATCAGGACTATTATTCGCGCAGAACGGAAAGAAAAAAAATGGATGATGCTATTCGCGCAATGCCGAAACTTTTTAGTCCCGGGGGAAAATACTATGATCCTGTCCGGTCCGCAATAGCGGAAAATTATTTTGATATCAATGAGATACTGGCTCCGCTGGCCGAGGGACGTCCTGCCGATAAAAGGGAAAAGATTGAGCCGGCTCAGGCCACCCGGCTTTTAAAAAATATGGCACGTAAACTGGGCGCTGTTGATGCCGGCATCGCCAGGCTGAATCCGGCGCATGTTTATTCTCACATCGGACGAGGCCCCGGTGGCTATGGAACAGTTGTAAATCTAAAACATCCTTTTATTTTCGTTTTTGCCGTGGAAATGGATTTTGATGCGATGGCGCATGCTCCCCAATTGGATGTTGTCATCGAGTCTTCGCAAAAGTACCTGGAAGCCGCGAAAAGTGCCATTGCCATTGCGTCCTACATTCGCTCCCTCGGCTATAAAGCGCGCGCACATGTGGATACTAATTACCGGCTCATGCTCCCCGCTGCTGCCGTCGATGCGGGACTCGGTGAAGTCGGCCGACTGGGAATTTTGATTCATCCGCGATACGGCGCGCGTGTTCGCCTCGGCGCTGTTTCGACCGATTTACCGCTCAATGTTGATGAGCCGATCACTTTTGGTGTGCAGCAATTTTGCGAGGAATGCAAAAAATGCGCGCGAAATTGTCCCTCCGGCGCTATCTCTTCGGGCAAGCCTCGTAATGTGCGCGGCGTCATCAAGTGGTCGACCAACCAGGCGGCATGTTACCGCTACTGGCGTGAGCTCGGTACGGATTGCGGCATTTGTATGCGCGTTTGTCCCTACAGCAAACCGAATAATTTTATTCATAATGTTGTTCGTCTTGCTGCGGCAAATTCGCCACTGTCGCGCAAACTTTTTATTCTGGCAGATGATGTGTTTTATGGGAAAAAGATCAGAATTTGAATTAGAAGGCAACACGATTGAGGGCAATACAATTCATTTAATAGTTTGAACCGAAATTGTTGATAGAGAGGTTTACTAAACTTCCAAGTTTGGTAAACCTGGCATCTCGTCGCAAAATAAAACTTTTCATAGGAAGTAAAAATGAAGAAAATCTTTTTTATCCTATTGGCATTGTTATCAGTTAATGCGTTATTTTCCATGGGAAAAAATAAATGGCAACAAGTCGAGGCTGGACTGAGTGTTGGAGAATTTGCTGCTCCCTCCAAATCCATTGTCGGTTCTTCTCATATTACGATCATAAAAATTGATCCCCATTTTTACTCTTTCAAACTGATGACTGCCAAAGAATATGGCGTCGAACCAATGACGGCCAAAGCCTGGTGTCAAAAATATAATTTGATCGCTGCCGTCAATGCTGGAATGTTTCAGTCCGATTATCGCTCGAATGTGGGGTATATGAAAAATTTCAAGCATGTGAATAATGGGAAAATCAACGCCGGGTATTCTTCTGTTTTTGCTTGCAATCCGGTCGATGCGGAAATGAATGCTGTGAGAATTTATGACACCGAAGATGAAAGCATCAAGATGATCATTCAAAATTATCACACGGTGATTCAAAATTTGCGCCTCATCAAAAGACCTGGTGAAAATCGCTGGTCACAGCAGAACAGAAAATGGAGTGAGGTTGCTCTCGGCCAGGACGAGGGTGGAAAAATTCTGTTCATCTTTTCGCGCTCTCCGTATTCAATGCACGATTTCAATGAAATTATTCTCAAATTGCCGGTTCATCTGGTCTGTGCGCAACATCTGGAAGGCGGCCCGGAAGCCTCGTTGTTTTTATCATACAAAGGAACGGAGATAAATCAATTCGGAAGTTACGAAACAGGCTTTAACGAAAATGATAATAATTCGAAAGCCTGGCCAATACCCAATGTG
>Ga0114931_10001402_pt1 | contig 30813 bp, 26 predicted proteins | sample 2SBtaG_FD_89579 | JGI IMG/M metagenome (GOLD analysis project Ga0114931, IMG submission 89579) | Deep subsurface microbial communities from Kolumbo volcano to uncover new lineages of life (NeLLi) - 2SBTROV14_V59a metaG | ecosystem: Environmental > Aquatic > Marine > Volcanic | place: Kolumbo... | reverse complement strand
TTATTTTTTGCTCAGGCATCCAACCTTCTGGGTTTTCTCCATCAAGGGTTTGACGGGTTGTGGCAGCAAATATACCTATCAGCGGCTTTGGTGGCGCTACAAACCAATCTGAGCCAAAAGTAAGATGGGCACCTTGCTTCAGCAGGCTATGAAATGCATAGGTTGTTCTGGCTCGTTCATGTCCAATCACTTCCTCCGCCCATCGGCCATCATCAATCGCATGATAGGGCTGCATCGAGGCGATAACATTCAGGATTGCAAACCTTGGTATATCCTCAGGAAGTAAATGCTGGGCATGTTCAATCCTAAATCTCCTATCCCTCGGTCCGTTCTCCCTGGAAACCTGCTCATAAATATTCAACAGGGTGTGGTTTGCACTATCACCAATGGCATGTACCATGACCTGCAGGCCAGCCAGGTCGGCATCATGTATCCATTGATGTAAGTCTTCTTTGGAGTTCACAAAATATCCAACTGAATTTGGATCATCACTATAAGGACGAGTAAAGGCAGCCGTATGCGAACCCAAGGAGCCATCAACGAAGCCTTTGAGTCCGCCAATCCGAACCCACTTATCTCCATAGCCAGTAGTATCAATTTTCGCTTTCAATGCCTGCCAGTTTGAAAGTGGTGTACTACTATAAATTCTGGTGATGAGTTTACCTTCTGCATGCAATCGTTCAAATACTGCCTGATCATGAAAGCCATTCATGTCATGTACTGAAGTTACCCCTTGTGCAGCCACATAGTTCATGGCGGCCAGGGCATAACCCTCTTCAACCTCCTGGCTGGATGGTGGAATTTTCATAAACTGGGAATAATAAGCCTCTTCTCTTAGAATACCCGTGAGCTGACCGTTCTCATACTTTTCAATCTCACCATCAGCAATATGTGTTGAGGGATTGATTTGAAGTAACTCCAATGCCAGACTATTGGCTAAGGCCATATGTCCGTCCAGCCGGTTGATCAAAATGGGATTTTGGGAAGTCACCGAATCAATCCACTCCTTCTTTGGCAGATCTCCTCCCCAAAGTTTATGGTCCCAGTCACCTCCTGTAATCCAGGTGCCCGGTTGTTGTGTCCTGGCAAAGGCAGAAATACGGCTAATGAATTCTTCTTTTGTGCCGGCATTACGTAATTGAACAGAGCTTAAATTTTTCCCTCCGGTAAGAAAATGCACATGGGAATCGATAAACCCGGGAGTTATAAAATAGCCCTGAAGATCAATGATATGGGTTTTATCTCCTGCCAGTGGTATGAGCTGTTCGGTGGTTCCCAAGGCCATTATTCGATCACCACGGATAGCCATAGCTGAAGTCCGGGAATTTTCAATATTGCCCGTCCATATCTGAGCATTGATAATGATCATATCAGCTTGGCGATCTTTCCGGTTACAGGATGCCAACATAATCAACAGGAGAATGACCTTTAAATTTCTCATGGTATGTTTTTTTTAAATTTATCATTCACTGAACCATTCCAAATGGATTAGCTGACCAGGGCTAAACTGCACATAAAAATTCACAATTTCAACCCTGGTTGCCGGTGATTAAATGAGAACTGTTTTTACTGAATTGCGTACGAAATAGTATCAAATAATACTCCTTAAAATCCTTGGCTATACCGAATGCTGTTTGGCCTGGCAGGCAAGCTCACCATGTAGTACAATTTAAGTCAAAATTACATCCTTATGTCGAGCTCAAGTTGATTATGATTTGGGAACATCTTCCCGAATACACCTGGTGTTTTTCTTATTCGACTGCCAAAGCCGTAGAATACTTGGTATTATTTAACACAAATGAGCTTTGAACCTTATCGATATTATCATCTACACTCAATTTTGTCAAAATAAAATGTTGATAAGCTTCCATGTCTTTGAGCTGAGCTTTGAGCAAAAAATCAAAATTACCAGCGATATGATAGCTTTCTGTAATTTCTTCATAACAGCTGATGTCATCAATAAATTTTGTCAGAAATGATCGGGAGTGGTTTTTCAGTGAAATGGAAATAAATATCGTCAAACTTTTCTCCACCTTTTTCGGGTCAACCAGCGCAACATATTTGAGGATCGTTCCGGACTGCTCCAATTTTTTCAGACGCTCATAGGTAGGGGTAGAAGATAAACCCAGTTTATCGGCTAAGGCTCCAATGGTCATTTTTCCATCTTGCTGAACCAGGTTCAGGAGTTGTTTGTCAATCTTATCAAAATCATCCATAATATATTCTGCTGAAGGGTATTATAATCAAATATATTATATTATTTTTCTATAAATATGGCTTTTAATAGAATTATTTTCTACCTTATATTCATTTAATAGATATTTTATTTTTTCTTGCCGTGAATTAGTTACGTTTGCAGATTGATATGGAGCATTTAAAATTACTGGCCAAATTTGAAACGAAACCTCCGGAAATCGTGCTGGAATGGAAAGATACAGAAACGGAAGCCAGGGGTTGGGTAGTAATCAATTCACTGCGGGGTGGTGCTGCCGGAGGAGGAACTCGCATGCGGGCTGGTCTGGATCGGCGTGAAGTAGAGTCACTGGCGAAGACCATGGAGGTAAAATTCACCATTTCAGGTCCTCCGATTGGGGGTGCCAAATCAGGTATTGATTTCGATCCGTTTGATCCACGAAAAGGTGAAGTGCTAAGACGCTGGTACAAAGCAGTAATCCCCATATTGAAAAATTATTACGGGACCGGCGGGGATATGCATGTGGATGAAATTTCTGAGGTAATCCCCTATACCGAGGAATACGGCTTATGGCACCCTCAGGAAGGGATTGTTAATGGTCATTATGCTTCTGGTGAGAGCCAGAAAATCCGGAAAATCGGGCAACTTCGAGCAGGGGTTGCCAAGATTGTTGAAGATCCTGAATACACGCCTGCACATGCCAGAAAATTTAAAATTGCCGATATGATCACCGGCTTTGGCGTAGCCCAGTCGATTGCACACTACTATGCCTTGTGGGGCGGCGATATATCGCAGAAAAAAGCCATTATTCAAGGATGGGGCAATGTAGGCGCAGCAGCAGGCTTTTACTTGTCACGGTTAGGAGTAAAGTTAGTTGGGGTCATGGACGGTCATGGGGGTATCATCAACAAGGAAGGCTTGGGAACCGGAGAAGTGAGTTCACTTATACTCAACAGGGACGGGCATGGACTTCGAAGTGACAACCTGATAGGATTCGAGGAAGCCAGCAAGAAGCTTTGGTCTTCAGGAGCGGAGATCTTTGTACCAGCTGCTGGTTCACGGCTGGTAAACAGGACCCATATTGAGACCCTGGTGGAACATGGACTGGAGGTGATTGCCAATGGCGCGAATGTGCCGTTTGATGACGATGAGATCTTCTATCTACGGCTCAACCCTGGCTTATGCCGACAAAGCCGTGGCCATAATCCCTGATTTTATTGCCAATTGCGGTATGGCAAGGGTGTTTGCTTATCTCATGCAGGACGAGGCGGAGATCAGTGACCAGGCTATTTTCAAGGATACATCCATTACCATAAAAAAAGCGCTAATGAGGATACATGAAGTGAATCACGCCAATACCATGATCACTTCCAAGGCCCTGAAACTATCCCTAAGAGAACTAGTTTAATATCGAGGAATGAATGATTATGACGAATATTTTGTACCTTTTAGTAGCCATTTAACATTTAGAAAATGCCCTTTTATCATTCATTAGGAAAAATCCCACATAAACGGCACACCACGTTCAAAAACCCGGACGGCCAATATTACTATGAACAGCTGTTTGGAACCGTAGGGTTCGATGGTATGTCATCATTGCTTTATCATCGCTTCCGACCTACCATGGTGAAAGAGCATGGGAAAAGTTACTCCGTTCAGCCAGAAATCGCTATTGAAAAAAATTTACTGTCTATAGGATTAAAGGGATTTAATTTGCCAACAGAAGATGATTTCATGGAGAGCCGGGTTCCCGTATTGGTCAATCAGGATGTGGCTATTGTGTTAGCGGCTACAAATAAAAGCATGGAGGATTACTTCTATAAAAATGCTGATTGCGATGAGCTGATTTTTGTCCATGAAGGAGAAGGTATCTTAAAATCCCAGCTGGGAAATATCCCCTTCTCATCCGGGGACTATCTACTCATTCCCCGAGGAATGATATACCAAATGCAATTCAGTAGTTCCAGTAATCGCCTTTTTATTGTGGAATCTCATCATCCCATATATTCACCCAAAAAATATAGAAACTGGTTTGGACAGCTCCTGGAACATTCTCCTTACTGTGAACGAGACATCCGCCCACCATCCGTTCTTGAGCCCTGTGAAGAGCAAGGGGATTTTATGGTCAAGATCAAAAAAGAAGGGCTGATCCACGAATACATCTATGCAGCTCATCCTTTTGATGTGGTTGGTTGGGATGGATACAACTATCCTTATGCTTTTTCCATCCATGATTTTGAACCTATTACCGGGAGGATTCATCAGCCTCCGCCGGTACATCAAACTTTTGAAACGAGTGCCTTTGTAGTTTGCTCATTCGTCCCGAGGTTATTCGATTATCATCCAGAATCCATACCTGCTCCCTATCATCACAGTAATATAGACTCTGATGAGGTGTTATACTATGTTGATGGTGATTTTATGAGTAGAAATAATATTGAGCGGGGACAGATCACCCTTCATCCGGCAGGAATTCCTCACGGGCCGCATCCGGGTGCCATGGAGCGCAGCATTGGAAAAAAGGAGACTCAGGAACTTGCTGTAATGGTAGATACTTTTAAACCATTGATGGTCACCAAAGCTGCTATGGAATTGCTCGTCGAAGATTACCATAAGAGCTGGCTTGAATAACGGGTTTATTAAAAAAACAAAATGGCCATGAGTGAATTAAAAAATGTAGAATTCGGAACCGACAAGATCTTTGAAGGGGCTGAAGATTTTCTTCCTCTTAAGGGCACAGATTACGTAGAGTTGTATGTTGGCAATGCTAAACAAGCAGCCCATTACTATAAATCGGCCTTTGGTTTTCAATCCCTGGCGTATGCCGGGCTGGAAACCGGATTAACCGACCGGGTATCCTATGTTGTTCGGCAAGATAAGATTACACTGGTGCTTACCAGTCCTTTACAGCCCGGAGGCCCCATAAACGAACACCTCAACGAGCACGGGGATGGTGTGAAAGTGATAGCCCTGTGGGTAGATGATGCTACCCGGGCCTGGCAAGAGACTACCAAGCGTGGTGCACGGTCATATTTTGAACCTACTACTCTGGAGGACAATAAAGGTTTGGTTGTACAAGCCGGAATCCATACCTATGGAGAAACCGTCCATATATTTGTGGAACGCACCAACTACCACGGGGATTTTCTTCCCGGATTTCGTACCTGGAAGTCATCCTACACACCACAGCCTTTGGGGCTAAAATTCATCGATCATATGGTAGGTAATGTGGGATGGGGAGAAATGAGTAAGTGGTGTGAATTTTATGCCAGGGTTATGGGATTCACCCAATTAGTATCTTTTGATGATAAGGACATTTCCACGGAATACACAGCCTTGATGAGCAAGGTGATGAGCAACGGAAATGGCAGGATTAAATTCCCGATCAATGAACCGGCCCGTGGGAATAAGAAATCACAAATAGAAGAATATATTGACTTTTACCGGGGACCGGGAGTTCAGCACATTGCAGTTGCTACCAATGATATCCTTACAACCGTCAGCGACTTGCGTAAACGGGGAGTCGAGTTTTTATATGTTCCAGATACCTATTATGATGAGCTTTTGTCACGCGTCGGAGAAATTGATGAAGACGTGGAGGCCTTACAGAAATTAAACATTTTGGTGGACCGCGATGACGAGGGATATCTACTCCAGATCTTTACCAAGCCTGTAGTGGACCGGCCTACGATGTTTTTTGAAATTATTCAGCGAAAGGGGGCTAAGTCTTTCGGAAAAGGTAATTTTAAGGCCCTGTTTGAGTCCATAGAACGAGAGCAGGCACTGCGGGGAACTTTGTAATTCCTGACAATCAACCACATAATGATAGAAATCAGTAACACAACTGAATGAATAATAAGAAGAGTAGCTGGGTAGATGTCCCGGCAAATTCCGATTTCACTATCTACAATATCCCGTTTGGTATCGTCGAATATCCTGACGGATCCATTGGTGCGGCCTCTGCCATTGGTAATCATGTGCTAAACCTTCAGGCCGTTTACAAAGCCGGTTACTTCGACGATCTGATGCTTCCACAAAACCTGTTCAATCAACGAACCCTGAACCGGTTCATCGGGCTTGGTAAATCCAAATCCAGTCAGGTTCGGGACAGGATCATTGAGCTTTTAGACATTTCTCAATCAAAACCAGAGACCGAAAAGCTGATAAAAACTGGTTTGGTGCCTATGGATCAGGTACTCCACCTTCTGCCGGTAGAGGTTCCCAATTATACTGATTTTTATTCCAGCCTGGAGCATGCTACAAATGTTGGCACCATGTTCAGGGATCCCAGCAAAGCACTATTACCCAACTGGCGTCATTTACCGGTAGGTTATCATGGCCGGTCATCTTCTATAGTGGTTTCGGGTACTCCGGTAATTCGTCCTAAGGGTCAAACCAAACCTCCCGATGTTGACAATCCGGTATTTGGCCCTTCTAAACGACTTGATTTTGAGCTGGAAATGGCCTTTATTACGAATTCACGAACCAGCCCCGGCGATATTATCACTACGAAAGAGGCGGAAGAATATATATTTGGCATGGTCTTGTTTAATGACTGGTCTGCCCGGGATATTCAAGTCTGGGAGTATGTTCCATTGGGCCCTTTTCTTGCAAAGAACTTTGCCTCATCTGTCTCACCATGGATTGTTACCATTGAAGCGCTAGACCCATTTAGGATTCATGGACCGGTGCAGGAACCGGAGGTACTACCTTATCTTCAATACATCGGGAACAAAAATTTCAACATTGATCTCGAAGTAGGCATCAGTCCTGAGAACAGAGAGGAAAACATTATAACGCAATCCAATTTTAAGTATATGTACTGGAACATGTGTCAACAACTAGCACACCACACTATTAACGGATGCAACATAGAGGTTGGGGACATGTATGCTTCAGGCACTATTAGCGGACCAACGCCGGGTAGCTATGGCTCCCTCCTGGAGCTGGCCTGGAAAGCAACAAAACCCTTACAATTATCTGATGGAACCTCTCGAAGCTTCATCCATGATGGTGATACCATCACGATGCGAGGTCATGCAGGATCTAATAAAATGCGTGTTGGATTCGGGGAAGTTACAGGAAAAATACTACCTGCTAAATGAATGAAATGATACCTGAAGTCAGGTCGATAGAACCGGGAAGCATTCCTGTTAAAGAATTACATGGAATCCTCCTCGGCACCATCGTTCCACGTCCTATTGCTTTTGCAAGCACTCAGGATGCTCAAGGAAATGTGAATTTAAGTCCATTCAGCTTTTTTAATGTTTTCAGCGCTCATCCTCCTATCCTGGTTTTTTCACCTGCTCGACGAGTAAGGGACAACACCACAAAACATACTCTTGACAATGTCCTTGCTACGCATGAAGTTGTGATCAACACGGTCCATTATGACATGGTTGAGCAAATGTCTTTATCCAGCGGGGAATATGAAAAGGGCGTAAATGAGTTCATTAAGTCTGGGTTTACAGAAGTTGATTCTGTTAAGGTGGCGCCTCCCAGGGTGAAAGAATCTCTGGCTTCGTTTGAATGCAAGGTTAACCAGGTAATCCCATTGGGAGATGAAGGCGGAGCCGGTAATCTTATCATTTGTGAAGTAGTTATGCTCCACATCAACGAGGATCTGTTTGATGCATCACAGAATATTGATCCAATTAAAACGAAAGCCGTTGCACGTATGGGAGGTAACTGGTACAACCAGGTAAATTCCGCCAGCATATTTAGCCTGGAAAAGCCTACCCAACAACCGGGAATTGGTTTTGATCGATTGCCGGAACACGCAATTCGTAGTACCATATTAACCGGGAATGACCTGGGCCGGCTGGCTAGCATAGACCGTCTGCCATCGGGTCAACAAGTGGAAGAAGTGTGGAATAGACTGGATGAGGTTTCGTCTTTATATGCAAGTAAAGTCCGACAGGATTTGGTGGTGGAAGATGTTCACCAACTCTGTAAAAACTACCTCGATCGGAACCAGGTAGAAGAGGCGTTGGCACTGCTGGTCGGGTTCAAAGAGTAACAACAATTTATCCTCTGCGTTGAAATTGATAGGTTGACTCATTAAATTTATCCAATGACCCGGGCACTGTTCACTTTATTTTTTAGTCTTAACGTCCTTTTTAGCGTTGCGCAAGAGTCGGTTAATTATTACGACAACGGAAGCGTCCGTTCCAAGGGTATGCTTATGGATGATAAAAAAGACGGTCGGTGGGAATTTTTCTACCCCAATGGAACCCGTCAGGCCATAGAATATTATAAAAATGGCGCCCTGGACGGGATGGTCAATAATTTTGATTTCGAAGGTCATTTGATTTTAGAAGAGATATGGAGAAAAGGGACTTTACAAGACTCAGCTTTTTACTATTTCCCCTCAGGAAGTCTTGAAAAGAAAGGCCGCTACTCAAATGGACAATACGAGGGATCCTGGCAGTTTTTTCATCCGAACGGCACCTTGAAAAAAGTGGTGAATTACGTAAATGGCCAACCGGAAGGCGCCTGGCATTATTATAGTGAAAAGGGAATTTTGTTGCAAGAAGGCGCCTATCGTAAGGGCAAAGAAACCGGAGAGTGGAAATTTTATACCAACAGAGGGAAACTACGTTATATTGGATCATACGAACAAGGGATACGCGTAGGAACCTGGTATATTGTATCAAAATCCGGTAAGAAAAAACCTGTTGACCTTTCGGGAATAGATAACTAGAATTCGTTTTCCACACTAAAGAACAAGCCACTCTGGCCTTCTCCATTAATGGAGTATTCAAACCGGAATACCATGTCATAAAAGGTGACAAAATCTACTCCAATACCCGTGCCCACCAGAAGTTTGTCTGCCAAGAATGAATTCCCTTCATATCGTTGAGTATTCCTGGCATAACCAAGATCAGCATATGTCTTTAAGTAAATAGCATAAGGAAAATACTGAAACTGCTTAATCGGGATTTTCTTAATCTTGGTAGCCCCTCCTAAAATTCTTTTCTTTATGGTTGTTCTGTTCAAGTAGTAGTCCTGCCCATGAATTACGAATAACTCATATCCGCGAATCACATCATTTTTAAATCCCAGTCCCTTGACCACTGAATAGGGTTGAAATTTGGGGGTACTCAAATACACAGAAGAGTAATTGGAAAAATACCAGCCCTTTTTTAAATCTACATATCTACTGTAGTTTGCCCGGATACTCGTCTTATTGATATCATTGAATAAGCCCAGACCATCCTTCTGAACTTTCACCTCCATTTGAAACCCCTTTAACGGATAAGCTGTAATATCTCTCTTATCCTGATCAAACGTATAAGACAGAGAAAAATAATTCTGTGTATTGCTTCCGTTTAAATTGTAATTTGGATTTAAAGTCAGGATAGAGTCAACAACATGCGTGTTGCTGAAGGTAAATTCCAAATGATGACGTGTATAGAAGGAGTTCCGTCGAGTAAGATTTACTCCGGTGAACCAGTTTGTGCGTAGCAGTTTTTCAGAATCCAGAAAAACACGCTTGTTCTCGATGTTGTTGTAGTGTACATTTTTGTTTTCTATATACTTAACAAAAAACCGTAAGCCCAGCCGTTGACTTTTATCGATATAGGGAAACTCATAATCGATGCTAAACTGATGGGAATAACCAAACTGTGCCGTTAAAGTCATCCTTTCATTCATTCCCCTCATATTAAAGTGGTAAAGCTTCATTCCATAGATCAACCGTCCAAAATCATGATTATGATTCACCCACCAGTCATTAAAATTCCTGTCAGCAAAATCCAGTAATGGGATAGGAAACAGATACCATCGTTCATCCAACTGAACCACAACATCAACACGATCATAAGATAGTTCCAACATCTCCACCCTTACATCATTGAAGAGGCGGGTATTAAACACTTTATCCCGATCGGCCTTCAGTATCTCTTTCAGTTCATAATAATTATAGGATTTCCCTTTCTCAATGGATAGTTCACGCAAAATGATTTTGAGTTTGGTTTTAACATTGCCGGTGATGAAGATATTGTCAATCGTTACCATGCGAAGATCCTTTCCTTCTGATAGCGTATCAGAAATGTTTGATTGAACAAACAGCGCTTGGCTGAACACGTTGATATATCCACCTACAAGTAATATACCCATTATAATAAACCGATAAATCAAACGATTAGAATAAGTAGTGAATAAATATTTGACAAGAATTCAAAATTAACGGTAATACCCTAGATAGATTCACTTACAGTGATATTAAACGACAATTTATCCGAAAGTTTACGATTTCAGCTATCTTAAATGAATGAAACGTCCTCAGTAAGTCCATCGATCAATTGGATAATGGTCCTGAATACTAACAATACTAACAAATAGAAACCAGGACCTCTTGGTAATTGGCAGAAGTAACGATTGGTGGAAAAGGGGTTCCTGAAAGAATTGATGATCCACAAAATTTCTTTTAAAAAATCAGGATTAATCTAACAACTGGAAATTTTAAATTAAACAGGTCCTTCCTTCTAAGAAGTACAGTGTTCTTCACTAAAGATTCATATCAAAGGACTGAAATAATATTTCAATTATTATTAACTTCATCTTCTGTCGAAAAGAAGATGGGGTTTAGGGTTATCATAACCCATGCCCAGTTACTGGTTGCCCCAGTAGCACCACCCCTGAGAGCTACCATTGTATTAGTTGCGAACATTTGAGAATAACCGGTCGTCAGTTTTACCCCATCTGCTAACTTTAATCCAGCCACAAGATCGACCTCCATACCTAATCCATTATCCAATTTAATTGTTTGGGAAAAATCTGCAACATCATTTGCTGAGGCGAAGCTATGGACCCAGGTTGAAAGATTAAAACGAGAAGGTTTATATTTAAATACGGTGAAAGCATCCGACAAGCCCACGCTTCCAATGTGGTTCCCCACATAAAAGTAATCCATGAAGCCATTGAACTTATGATTGGTGCCGTAGAAAGGGGTAAAAGACTTATTGGTACTTGAGTTCTGATTTAGCTGGCTATTCCCGGATAGCCGCTCATAGCCAATCTGCACAGATAATTGGTCACTAATTTCATAGCCAAGGTCCACACCAATTAATGTGGCCTCAATTCCAGTTGTACCATCACTCATTTTACCACCCTGATAATAGAAGGTTGCATGTCCATTCCATGAATTGAAGTGCCCCCCCAAATGTGTACCTATTGTCTGACTATAAAAAGTTTTTGGATCATCTTTTGTCCCACCTTCCAGGCCATTATTAAGAAATAGTAAGCTCCCTTCAAATTTGTCTGTCTTACGGTTTATCCAGATTGTTTGAAAGGCCTTGTATCCTGGCGATATCGTATAATAGGTTGTATTGGATTGTGGTTTATCCTGGTTAAAGGCCAACCCAAGGTCAACTTTCCATCCATTCTTGGCAAACTGCAAAATACTTGCGTCATGGCTACGCGCCTGTTGTGCCCATCCCACATTGCCAAATATCCTATGGTCATCATAAATGATTTCCTGTCTTCCAATTTTCAAAGCCAGCATAGAATTAAATTTAATTTTAGCCCATGCCTCATGTATTGTAGTTCCTTTACCATTACCTAGTGAAAGCTGTGGCTCGCTTCCCCACGTCCTTACGTCCTGAAAGACCAATTTAAACTCAAATTCTTGAGATGTATAGTTAAAATTAAGCCTTGTACGCTGATCAGTAAAAAACCCTGCATTCATATCTCGATCAGCCAGAGAACCAAACCCATGTCGATATTCAGTCCTTGGGCGATACTGACCAGACAGTGTGAATTGTGCATTTGCAGTACTACTAATCATAGTCAGATAAAATAGCACCCTTATTAGATATTTCTTTTCCATGAGTAAGTCCTTAATATCATCAAAATTTTACCTGTAAAAGACAGGGAGTTGCAGAATAAAAATTTATTCTCAAATCAGGTGAAGTACTTTTCACAGGAATGGCAATTTAAATTTTAAATGATGATTAAAAACTGATGTAGATCATTTTTTTCTGTGAGGCTTATCATGACATTACATCATTATTTCATAATGTCAAACAACTGTTTCTTTAAACCTTATCCATTATGAAGATCACTGTCTCATTACAACGGTTGAAATTCATCGGGTCAGTCACTACATTACTGATAGCCCTTACCAACGTTCCTTCATACTCCCAGGATGGCGAAAGTATATTCAAGGGTAACTGTGCTGTTTGTCACACCATTGGCAAAGGCATTTTGGTTGGGCCTGATTTGGCCAATGTACATAAGAGAAGAAAGAAGGCATGGATTTTTAAATTTATCAGATCTTCACAATCTGTAATTAAGAGTGGAGATGAAACTGCTGTTGCCTTATTTGAAAAATTCAACAAGGTCCAGATGCCTAACCATGCTGCATTTACTGATGGGGAATTGAATGCTATCTTGTCTTATATTGAAAGTAATAGTCCGGAATATGTTGCGGAAACAGAAGCGATGCCCAGTCCTGAAGAATCAACATCAGAACCGGAAATCACTGGGAAACCTATCGATGAAGCAACGGAAGAAGATATATTGAATGGACGATTGCTTTTCAGTGGCCAATTACGACTGCAAAAAAAAGGACCAGCTTGTCTATCATGCCACAATGTGAAAAATGATCATGTTATTGGAGGAGGCCTGTTGGCCAAAGATCTTACGGAAGCCTATAGCAGACTAAATGAGAACGGGATTAAGGCGATACTCTCAAGCCCACCATTTCCAGCCATGCGTAAAGCTTATGAGAACCATCCAATCAGTGATGATGAAGCCTTCTTATTAACGTCGTTTTTAAAAGATGTTGATCAGGAACACTACTATCAGCATTCACGCAATTACCAACTTGGATTTTTATACACTGGTTTAATAGGAGTATGTATTTTATTAATGATTTTCACTTACATATGGCGCAAAAGGAAATATGCCCCTGTTAATCAGAAAATATTTAATCGACAGTTAAAATCTGAATCTTATTATTAGTCCCAAAAAATTATGAGTTGGATAGAAGATATTATTTCACCACAAACCCGAAAATGGGAGGAGTTTTATCGTAACCGGTTTCAACATGATCGTGTTATTCGCAGTACTCACGGTGTTAATTGCACAGGTGGGTGCTCATGGCAAATACATGTGAAAGATGGTATTGTTGTATGGGAAACCCAGCAACTCGATTATCCCTTATTAGAAGGTAATTTACCACCTTATGAACCCCGTGGTTGTCAACGTGGTATTTCTTTTTCCTGGTACCTGTACAGCCCTCTAAGAATCAAGTATCCACTCATTAGAAGTTCGCTAATTAATGCTTTCAGAGAAGAGAAGGAAAAAACAGGTGATCCTGTTTCCGCTTGGGAAAACCTGCAAAAAAATGATAAAAAGCGAGAGGCCTATCAAAAAGCCAGGGGTAAGGGTGGTTTCAAAAGAATTCATTGGGATGAAGTGCTCGAGCTAATAGCAGCATCCAATATTTACACTGCAAAAAAATACGGGCCCGATCGTGTTGTTGGCTTTTCTCCTATACCTGCCATGTCGATGCTCAGCTACGCAGCAGGTAGTAGGTTTCTACAACTTTTCGGAGGTGTAAACCTTAGTTTCTATGATTGGTACTGTGATTTGCCCACGGCATTTCCTGAAGTATGGGGTGAACAAACGGATGTTTGTGAAAGCGCTGATTGGTATAACGCAAAAATGATAGCTGACATGGGTGCTTGCTTGAATATGACACGCACCCCTGATTGTCACTTTTTCGCTGAATCAAGACATAATGGAACCAAGGCAGTTGTCTTTTCACCTGATTTTAGCCAGATCTGCAAGTATGCTGACCAGTGGGTCCCGCTACATGCAGGAAGCGATGGCGCTTTTTGGATGGCGGTGACTCATGTAATTCTCAAAGATTTTTATGTGGACAAGAAAACAGAGGGGTTTATCAAATATATCAAACAGTATACGGACTCTCCCTATCTGGTAAAGCTTGATAAGAAGGATAAATCTTTTGTTCCAGGGCAACTAGTCAGAGCTAATGAACTATCTACATATAAGAACCTGGAAAATGGGGACTGGAAGTTTCTGAATATAGATGAAAAGTCAGGCAAGTTGGTCATACCGAAAGGCGGTTCAGGTCATAGATGGGATAAGGACGGTGGAAATTGGAATATGAAAACTGAAAACTCTATTGATGATAAGTCCTACAATCCTTTATTGTCTTTATTGAAGTCAAAAGATGAAGTACTTGAAGTTGAGTTTACCGAATTTGGCCTTGCCAATACCTCTTCAAGGGGCATGCCAGTAAAATATATTGAAACGAAAGAAGGTCGGATCCCTGTAACAACAGTATTCGATCTTATTATGGGCCAATACGGTGTCAACAGGGGTCTTAAAGGAGACTATCCATCAGATTATTCTGATAAAAATGCTGCATATACACCAGCTTGGCAAGAGATTTTTACAGGTGTGGATTCCAAAACCGTAATCCAGTTTGCCAGGGAATGGGCCAATACGGCAGATAAAACTGACGGTAAATGCATGATTATCGTTGGCGCAGGTATCAACCACTGGTACCATTCTAATCTTATGTACCGATCGGGTATTATGGCTTTGATGCTTACGGGTTGTGTTGGTAAGCAGGGTGGAGGTATGAATCATTATGTGGGTCAGGAAAAATTAGCTCCTGTTGAATCATGGGGTTCCATTGCTTTTGGTAAAGACTGGCTGGATGCCGTTCGACTCCAACAAGCGCCTATTTGGCATTATATCAATACATGTCAATATCGTTATGATGGGCAGTTTTCAAAATACAATACTGTACCTGAAAATGACTGGACAAAGCAGCATACTGCTGATACAATTTTTCAATCCGTTAGAATGGGTTGGATGCCATTTTACCCTCAGTTCAAAGAGAACACACTTGAACTAAGTAAAGAGGCTATAAAGAAAGGTGCAAACACTGATGAAAAAATTAAGCAATATGTCCTTGAAAAACTGAAAACCAAAAAGCTTGAATACGCTATCAGTGATCCGGAAGCTCCTGAAAATTTTCCCCGAGTTTGGTATATCTGGAGAGGAAACGCCATCACAGGAAGCATGAAAGGACTTGAATATGCTTTGAAACACTATCTGGGTACGCATCACAATTCTATTGCCACTGATGCTGAAGACCATACTAAAGAGGTGAACTGGCGGGATATTGCTCCTAAAGGTAAAATGGACCTGGTCGTGGACCTTAATTTCAGGATGGACTCGTCAGCGTTATATTCGGATATCGTATTACCGGCTGCATCATGGTATGAAAAAACAGATCTGAACTCTACAGACATGCATTCTTTCATCCATCCATTATCACAAGCCATAGCACCGGTTTGGGAATCTAAAACTGACTGGGAAATTTTCAGAAGGATCGCTAAAGTTACCAGCGATCTGGCAAAACAACATTTGTCCGATCCCCAGAAAGACATCGTATGCTCTCCTCTTGCGCACGATTCCCCCGGGGAGATCAGTCAGCGAAAAATAAAGGATTGGTATAAGGGAGAATGCGAACCCATTCCAGGCAAAACCATGCATAAAATTGATGTGGTTGACAGAGATTACAGCAAAATATACGATAAGTTCATCACGCTTGGGAAAGGAATCAGGGCGAATGGCCTGGGCGCACATGGTAATCATTATATGTGTGAAGAAGAGTATGATGAAATGATTACTTCCAACCATTTCCCTGTAGAGCAGATCGATGGAGAAACATTACCCTCTATTAAGGAGGATACTTCTGCAGCCAATGCCATTTTACATTTATCAACCTTAACTAATGGCAAGCTAACGATTAAGGCCTATCAAAACGCAGAAAAAAAGACAGGCCTTGTTTTGTCTGACCTGGCTGAAGCTTATGGTCACATTCACCTGGATTATGCTGCCTTACAGGCTCAACCCCGAAGATATAACTCTTCCCCTGTTTGGAGTGGCCTGATGCATGAAGGAAGGGCCTATTCGGCTTATACGTACAATGTAGAACGTCTGGTTCCGTGGAGAACACTTACTGGTCGTCAGCATTTTTACCTAGACCATGAATTATATCTCGCGTATGGAGAGCATTTGCCTACATACAAGCCATCACCTAAACCAGAGGTCTATGGAGATTTGAAAAACACCCTGGAAAATGAAGAAGCCCTGGTATTAAATTGTCTTACTCCACATGGTAAATGGCACATTCACTCAACCTATATGGATAACCTTCGAATGTTGACATTGTCGCGCGGTTGTGAACCTTGCTGGCTGAGTGAAGCAGATGCAAAAACCATGGGTATAAAAGACAACGATTGGGTAGAGGTGTACAATGATCACGGAGTTTATTGTACACGTGCAGTAGTGAGTGCCCGTATTCCAAAAGGAGTTTGTATCGTATATCATACGGTAGAAAGAACTATAGGAATACCTAAATCACAAGTCAGGGGGAATAAAAGAGCTGGTGGCAATAACAGTTTTACAAGGGTCCACTTGAAGCCTAATTTTCTGGCAGGTGGATACGGCCAGTTTAGTTACCACTTTAATTATTGGGGACCTATTGCGCCCAATCGTGATACTCATGTGATTATCAAGAAAATGAATAAGGTAGTTTTTTAGAACAAGTACCAGAAGTATAACAGAAAACGAATAATAATGGATGTACGTGCACAAATGTCAATGGTATTCCACCTGGATAAATGCATTGGTTGCCATACATGTTCCATAGCCTGTAAAAATATTTGGACTGATCGTAAGGGGGTCGAATATATGTGGTGGAACAATGTAGAAACAAAGCCGGGAACCGGTTATCCTACCAAATGGGAAAACCAGGAAATTTACAAAGGAGGATGGTTAAAAGAAAAAAATGATAAAATCCGGCTTAAGAGTGCGGGTAGGCTGGGGGGATTGATGAATATATTTCATAATCCTAACTTACCTGTTATCGATGATTATTATGAGCCATTCACTTATAAGTATCTTGACCTTATTGAATCACCCGCATCTGATGATCAACCTACAGCACGACCGGTTTCATTAATCACCGGTAAGCCTATTGACATTAAAATGGGTCCCAACTGGGATGATGACCTTAGTGGCTCACCGGACTATGCCCGTCATGATCCCAACCTTAACAACCTTTCTCCTGCAGAAAGAGAAGCCATGTTTCAGCTCGAACGTATGGCTTTCTATTATCTGCCGCGAATTTGCAATCATTGTCTTAATCCTGCATGCGTAGCATCATGCCCATCAGGTGCTATCTATAAAAGAGGTGAAGATGGTATTGTACTAATTAACCAAAAAGTTTGCCGTGCATGGAGAATGTGTGTTACTTCTTGTCCTTATAAGAAATCATATTATAACTGGCATACCGGCAAATCCGAAAAATGTATTCTTTGCTATCCAAGACTGGAATCCGGGCAGGCACCTGCCTGTATGCATTCATGTGTTGGCAGAATCCGATATCTGGGAGTAGTACTTTATGATGCAGACCAAATTGAAGATGCAGCAGCAGATGATAATAGCAATCTGGTTGATCGTCAATTAAATATCATTCTGGACCCTCATGATTCCCAGGTGATAGCTTCAGCCAAATCGAACGGGGTTGCCGATTCTACTATTAGAGCTGCTCAAACTTCACCAACCTACAAATTCGTAAAAGAATGGGGGTTGGCATTACCACTACATCCGGAATTCAGGACCTTGCCAATGTTATTTTATGTCCCTCCACTATTGCCTGTTATGGCTTCTCTTAAAGAAGCCAGCAAAGGGCAACTGGCAGAAAATGCAGATCCGATTGCAAAAATATGGGACGACAACTGGTTGTATGATACAAGCACACAAGAGATATGGGGAACGATAGACCAAGCCCGCTTTCCTTTAAAATACCTGGCCAGTTTATTTAGTGCCGGAGATGAAGATAAAGTGAAACATATACTTAAAAAGTTAATGGCCGTACGAATTTATCGCCGTCACCTGACCGTAGGTGATATTGATGAGAAAAAGGCAAACCTTGCATTAAAGGACGTGGGCCTGACTTCTGATGCTGTTAACGATATTTATTATCTCACTTCCCTGGCAAAATTTGATGATCGATTCAACATTCCTGCTGCACATCGTGAACAAGCCATGGAAATGCTGGAGTTTACCGGTGATACCAAAGGCTCTGTAGGATTTGGATTTAAAGAGTCTCCAACACGATCTGCTTAAAATTGAAAATATGAAGACAATCGACAATAAACTATCCGGGCCTTATCACTCATTGGCTAATTTGTTTATCTATCCCGGGAAAGGTTATCAGGATGAGGTCAAATTAGTTCAGAAATTTCTCGAAAAGAACTACAAAGAAGCTGCTGATATCCTTGAACCGTTTTCAACTTTTGTAGAATCAACTACCCTTCACACACTGGAGGAACTTTATACCCGGTCGTTTGAAGTGCAAGCAATAACGACACTTGATCTGGGATATTTACTTTTTGGCGATGATTATAAACGGGCGGAATTGTTAGTGAACCTTAACAAGGAACACAATGAAGTTAAAAACGACTGTGGAAATGAACTTGCTGATCATCTACCCAATGTCTTGAGACTCCTGCCTTTGTTGAAGGACAATGAATTGAGAAATGAATTGGTCAACATGGTGGTAGCACCCGCACTGATAAAAATCCTTGATGACTTCAAACCTGAAAGACTACTTGCAAAAAATAAGGTCTATCTGAAGCATCACAAAACACTGATCGATCAGCCAGCTGATTATGCACTTATCTATCAAATTCCTGTTGAGGTAATTATGTATTTTATTTCTAATGATTTTGATCTACATGGTGTAGATCAGTCAAAAAAAGATGCTAGCTTTTTAGGAGCACTGAGTGATGAAATGGAACTTGAAAAGTAAAAACTAATTTAATTATGGACCTCTTGAACAACTTTTTCTTTATTGCACTGCCATACATCGCATTAATAATCTTTCTGATTGGGACAATTCATAACTACAAGGTTTCAAAATTCAAAGTATCTTCTCTTTCTTCAGAATTTCTTGAAGGAAGACACTTGTTTTGGGGCTCTGTCCCATTTCATTGGGGATTAATTTTCCTTTTTTTTGGTCACCTAATAGCATTTTTAATCCCCAATGCTGTAATTACCTGGAACAGCCAACCATTGAGATTACTAATTCTGGAGATTACTGCATTTATCTTCGGACTTAGCATGTTGATTGGTTTAGCCAACTTACTTATTCGAAGATGGATGAATAACAGAATCAGGGTAGTCAGCACTAAGATGGATATTTTAGTCGAAATACTAATCCTCGCCCAGGTAGTTCTAGGGCTGTGGATCGCTTATGATTATCGATGGGGTTCGTCCTGGTTTGCCGCTACCTTAACACCGTATTTGTGGTCAGTATTCAAGCTAAATCCAAACATCGATGCTGTTGCAGCCATGCCTATCTGGATAAAATTGCACATAATTGGGGCCTATCTTATCGTCTTGTTGTTCCCCTTTTCAAGACTTATGCATTCGTTGGTCGCACCTGTAGATTATTTATGGCGACCCTATCAGCGGGTTATTTGGTATTGGGACCGTAAGCGGGTGCGTAATGAAAAAACTAAATGGTCAATAAATCAACCAAAAAATACGTAAGCAATTCATATTGGTTCTAGCTCAAACCAAAAAGCTTTAGAATAATGGATAAATCTGAAAAGATAAGCGCAAAAGCACACAGAGCTCTATTTTTAAATACTCTAGCCTTTACCATTTGTTTTGGTGCCTGGATGCTCAACGGAGTACTTGTAACTTATCTGGTTGATAACCAGGTATTTGATTGGAGCCCTGTTGAAATCGGATGGCTAATGGGCATCCCGGTCCTAACAGGGGCAATTTTTAGATTACCTGCCGGAATCCTTACTGATAAATTTGGAGGAAAATATGTTTATGGTATTCTCCTATTCATTTGCGCTATTCCAATGTATTTTCTCTCCTATGCCCATAGTTTTTTGGCATTCGCAATAGCAAGTTTCGGTTTCGGGTTCGCCGGAGTAAGCTTCGCCATTGGAATAGCTTTTACCTCGGTATGGTATCCAGCAAGATGGCAAGGCCGGGCCCTGGGAATTTTCGGAGCAGGAAATGCCGGGGCAGCACTTACGACCCTCTTTGCACCTACCTTACTCAATACGCTTACTGATAATGGAACTAATCTGGAAGAGTGGCGCACATTACCTCAGATATATGCTGGCGTGCTCGCCTTAATGGGAGTGATCTTTTTATTGTTCACCATTAACAAAAAGCCTGAAACTAACAATAAAACTCTTACGGAATTACTTGCACCTCTTAAAAAAACTCAAACCTGGCGGTTTGGGCTTTATTATTTTCTCGCATTCGGATGTTTTGTCGCCTTCTCACAATGGCTTGTACCGTATTTTGTCAATGCGTATTATCTCCCACTTGTAACCGCCGGGTTCCTGGCTGCAATGTTTAGCTTTCCTTCGGGAGTCATCCGCGCTTTAGGCGGATGGATGTCAGATAAATTAGGGGCACGCACTGTCATGTATTGGGTACTGGGGTTATCAGCCTCCATTAGTCTGCTACTTATCGTTCCGAAAATGGACATCTATTCTCCCGGTAAAGGGATTATGGCCAAGCGGGCAGGTATAGTAACAGCCATTAACCCTGAGGCTATTACTGTAGATGATATCCAATATGGTTTAGTGACAAAAGAAGGAAAATTTGAAGAAGCAGATGATCGCGTATTGATTTGGCCCAGAAAAGAAATATGGCAAGAGCCTATGGTAAAATTAAATCAGCATGTAACTAAAAAACAATTACTGGCTAAAGGAGTAACCAGAATTTACTTTCAGGCTAATGTATGGGTGTTTGCTGTACTGGTGATTATGATTGGTAGTGTATGGGGAGTGGGTAGTGCTGCGGTCTATAAATATATTCCAAATTTTTTCCCTAATGAAGTTGGTGTAGTTGGTGGAATGGTTGGGGTTCTAGGAGGCCTTGGCGGTTTTTTCTGTCCCATCATATTTGGCTACTTGCTTGAAGGCACCGGACTATGGACTAGCTGCTGGATTTTCATGCTTTTGCTGTCATTGGCCTGTCTTATCTGGATGATCAATGCCATTCGGAAGAAAATGAACGCAGAAGTACCAAAACATATACTGGAATATCATTAAAATATTTTTTGTAATTGCCAACCTAATTCTTTAATGGATGAACATAAATATAAATACGTGGAACGTTGAAGACGAAAATTTCTGGCGAACCACGGGCAAAAAAATAGCTTCCCGAAATCTTTGGATATCCATACCTGCCTTACTTCTTGCATTTGCGGTATGGATCATGTGGAGCATTATTGCTACCAAGCTGAAGGAATTCGGATACAATTTTGGCATGATCACTCCAGGGATGACCCCAGATGAGATTAATGCCAAATTACTTGAAATAAATAGTCTATACTATACTCTACCTGCCATTGCTGGGTTAGCAGGTGCTACCTTGCGAATACCAAATTCTTTTCTTATTGCCATCGGTGGTGGCAGAAATGTAATTTTTATAACTACAGCCCTACTCCTGATACCAGCTGTTGGTGTTGGTTTTGCTCTTCAGGATGTAAATACCCCCTATCTGACTTTCGCCATTTTCGCGGCGTTATCCGGATTTGGTGGTGGAAATTTTGCTTCTTCTATGAGTAATATCAGCTACTTCTTCCCCAAACGTATGCAAGGTACATCACTTGGCCTGAATGCCGGACTTGGTAACCTTGGAGTAGGTATCATGCAAAAATTAATCCCGTGGGCTGTAGGTATTTATTTATTTTCTGTCATAAATAAGGATGGAAACACTGTAAGCAATTTGGGGCTGGCAGGAGTACAAAATGCTGGCTGGGTCTGGGTACCTTTACTTTTAGTCTCGTCAGTGGCAGCATTTTTTGGAATGAATAATGTAATAACTGGAACTGCTCAACTTCCAAATACAATCAAAGGAATTAGTAAGACCCTTTACATGATAATGATTGGGTTGGTAAGCGCATTTATTGGTGCTTACCTACTGGTTAGTCTTGGATTAAATATGTGGATTGTACTTCCCATAGTTATTATCCTTACAGTAGTACTTATGAAGTATATGACTCCTGGAGAAATCAAGGATAGTCTTAATAAGCAATTCGCGATTTTTAAGAGTAAACACAATTGGATAATGACCATTATTTATACGATGACTTTTGGTTCATTCATTGGTTTTTCTGCTGCGTTTCCAAAGCTGTGCCAGGATATATTCGTTTACTCAGATGCCTCCAATCCGGAGTATGTTAATCCAAATGCCCCTAATTTTCTTGCATGGGTGTTCATAGGGCCGGTTTTAGGCGCATTAATTCGCCCGGTTGGTGGTTGGTTATCTGATAAAATCAACAGCGGTTCCAGAGTCACCACTTTCAGTACTGTTGCACAAGTGATCGCTACTCTTTTTGTTGCTTATTTCATAAAACTGGCAAAAGGAAGCCCGACACCCGAAGATTACTGGACACCATTTTTTATTTTCTTTATGATACTCTTCATCACGACAGGTATTGGCAACGGTTCTACTTTCAGGAGTATCCCATATATCTTCAGTAAAGAACAAGCAGGCCCCGTACTGGGATGGACCTCAGCTATTGCTGCCTACGGAGCATTTATAATTCCAAAGGTATTTGGCCAGCAAATCAAATTAGGTACACCTGAATATGCTCTTTATGGTTTTGCCATTTATTATGCAATTTGTTTAGTTCTTAATTGGTATTATTATGATAGGAAAAATTCTGAAGTAAAATGCTAATGCAATTTCTTATCTGGAATAAACAATATACATTGTGATTGATCTGAAAAAATATAACATCGATGATCCATTAAAGAGGATCGTGGAAAAAGATTCAGGTGGGCAGGAGATGTCGCCCATGGAGTCTCCAGACCTTACAAATGCACCAGAACAACCAGAACATTTTGATAGCTATCATAATTGTCTAAAGCAACTGGGATCTAAGCATGCGGAAATTAGCAAAAGGTTATCTGATTTTGAAAAAGCAGTCCTTTATATAAAAGAAAAAGGGCTTGATAAGAACCTTGATGTAAAAGACAGTATAAATAATTTTTTCACATACCTGGACGTAACGGTTATACCGCATAACCGATTAGAAGAGAAAACCATTTTTTATTTATTGAATAAGAAGTTAGATAAGGAAAAAGGTCATGATAAAAATGGTTCTTCAGGTTCCGCCATTGATATTGTAGAAGATGATCACTTAAAAGTTATACAACTGTCTTCACTTTCGTTCAACCTGCTGGGATTAGTATCTCGTCTTCCTGACCAAAACTCAAGACTGATAGTTTTGGATATTGCCATCGAACAATGCTTATCACTGATTGAATTGCTTCGGCTAAATCTGTATAGAGAAAACCATATTGTGTTTGACATTGCAAATGAAATATTATCAGATGAGGAACTATCTGATGCTGAACAATTGATACATCAGCATGAATAGTTCCAAGTGATCAATTGCTATTTTCTGATTCCAAATAATTAGCATAGTTAATTTTCTGCATTCCAGGAACCGAAGATGCTCTCCTCAATGTAAGTGAAAATTTAGTTGGGTTAATCAAATAGTCCGATTTTCAAAGCAGGTTCTGTTTTATAGAAATACCATCCCATAGCAATGGAGGAAATTAGATTCCCAATAGCCAGGTTAATCCAGGCAAGCTCTGCCAATAATGGAGTGAACAACATTCCTACCAATGAATAAAACCCAACCTCTAAAACAATAAAAAACTCCAGCGCATACCATAAGACATTCTGATTTTTTCTGGTTTCCTTGAATATCAACGCAGCAGTTGTGGCCACTATAAAAAAGGCAAGAAAGTGCAGCCCGGTATAACTTAAAACGGGTAGCACACCGACTGTAATTTTTGCCGGGTCCCCTATGTTGAAGAAGATCTTTGACCCAAGAGCTGCAGGAGTAAAAAAAGGTCGCCCTTCGATCAAATCAATTATTGAAAACCAAACGGCTACTGATACAGCTCCAATACTACCTGCCATAAATCCAGCATAAAAAACCGATCGCCCCTGCTTATAAATTTTTCCCATTTTAATATGTTAACTATAAAACATACTTGGAAAGCAATATGCAATGTAAGCTATTTTTTTGAGTTCTGCGTCAATAATGTAGTAAAATCCGCCTTATGAAACGGTTAATTCCAATCATCTATTTTTCATTTGAATGGAATAAAGATTGCCCTTGACATAGTTTTCGGTTTTCACACATACCCCCGTGGTATCATAATACTTTTGAACTCCTTCAAGCTTATCTTGAGTGTAGTTGCCTGCAAATTCTATACTACCATTTCGATACCATCTCAGATATCTGCCGTCCAGTTTATCATTAACATAATTCCCACTTGTCATTTTTTCTCCTCCAACAAACCAGGTGAACCATTCTCCGGTTCTCTTTCCATGCCTAAAATACCCTTCAGACATTTTCTTACCATTCGAAAACCACCAAGTCCATTTACCTTCAGGAAACCCGTCTTTGTACTTCCCAAAGGATTTTAGTTGTCCATTTTCATACCTGGGATCGTCATTATTATCAACATACTTCAGTTGAATATATGCTATGACTAGCAGAACAGCAATTATTTTTAAAAAATGCAATATTTTTTGCTTATCAATAGTCATCCCAACTGAAACACGTCAAGGGTTAATATCTCGCTTCAATAAAGGTAAAAAACATTAAGGGATAGACATTGAACAATCCTTTATAATGAGTCATGATCCCGGGGCGGGCTAAGACAACAGCCATTGGTAAGGCAGTAATTATGATCTATTCAACAATTCGGGGATACGCCGGTATGGTCGTATCAATTTTGTTGAGCAAAAAAGCCCTCAAATAAGACATGTGAAGGCTTTTGTGTAGTCCGTAGGGGAATCGAACCCCTGTTACCAGGATGAAAACCTGGCGTCCTAACCCCTAGACGAACGGACCATATTACAATATTCTCCTAAATAGTTGCTCTTTTGCAAAGCTATTCTTTTTCAATTCTCTTTTTCGTTTTAAAGCAAGCGTCTTTGTCAAATAAGCTTCGTAATACGCCAGTACTACCGATAACTTATGTTTAATTAATTTGGTTTTGCCTTTATTATGCTGCTCGATCCTGCGTTCAAGAAATTCCGTACTACCTATATAGGTAGTCTCATCTTTCTCGCTTTTTAAAACATATACATAGTACATATCTCTCCAGTTACCAGGATGCCACCCTGCGGGTAGTCACCCTTGGGGTGAAAAACCTGGCGTCCCTCCCTCACGGGAGGCAGGCTAACCCCTACTTTCCTGCTGAAGCTTTTTTGACCAAACCTTTTTTCTGTTTGGCTCCTTGCGAAGGCAGGAACGAATGGACCAGTAGATTAAAAAAATCAGCCTTCTGCTGAAATGAAGTGCAAATATATAAGTGGTTAATGTCTAAATCAAATTAGCAATTTAATTTTTTATGTACCCAAGTCATGACAAAGGATTAAAGCATAACATGTATTGATTTTGATCCAAAGTCGGGTACTTTTGCCACACATTCAACTCAAATAATTTTATCATGACAAAAGTTGCAATCAATGGTTTTGGAAGAATTGGAAGGCTTGCTTTCAAATCAATGCTAAATAACCCTTCTATGGAGATCGTAGCCATTAACGATCTGACTGATACGACCACCCTGGCTCATTTATTAAAATACGATTCAATCCATGGTAAATTTCCAGGTACCGTATCGGCTTCTGATAATGGAATTGTGGTTAATGGCACTGAAATAAAAATATATGCCGAACGAGATCCAGCCGCTTTACCCTGGAGAGAGTTGGGCATTGATGTAGTGTTGGAATCTACCGGCCGATTTGTTGATCCGGAAAATGCCGGCAAACACCTAACAGCCGGTGCCGGCAAAGTTGTGATTTCGGCTCCTGCCAAAGGGGATATTCCTACGGTGGTGCTTGGGGTCAATGAAAATACATTAACAGGCACAGAAACAATCCTTTCAAATGCATCATGCACAACTAACTGCCTGGCACCTATGGCGAAAGTGCTGGATGATAATTTTGGAATAGACAAAGGGTACATTTCAACGATTCATGCATATACGGCTGACCAGAATCTGCAGGATGCTCCGCACCGAGATTTAAGAAGAGCACGCGCAGCGGCATACTCGATTGTTCCTACAAGTACAGGGGCAGCTAAGGCAGTTGGCTTAGTTCTTCCTCACCTGAAAGGCAGATTAGATGGTGTAGCCATGCGGGTACCCATTCCTGATGGATCCCTGACCGACCTTACAGCCATTCTTAAAAAAGAGGTGACCGCTGATGAGATCAACCAGGCCATGAAAAAGGCCTCGGAAAATGAATTAAATGGAATACTTGAATATACTGAAGACCCTATAGTATCCATCGATATTGTTGGGAACACACACTCATGCATTTTGGATTCACAAATGACCTCGGCAAGTGGTACACTGGTGAAAGTAGTTGGTTGGTATGATAATGAGGCAGGATATTCCAGCCGGGTAGCAGACCTTATTTCGAAGATAGGATAAGTAATAATTGAATTTTACAAAAAAGGCTTCAGCAGTTTGTTGAGGCCTTTTTTTAGGGTTCAGGTTAACTCTGCTAGCTGAGCATCTGTTGCCTCAATATTATGATATACTTTTTGAACATCGTCGTCATCTTCCAATGCCTCGATAAGCTTCATCACTTTTCTAAAAGCATCGTCGTCCAGAGATACATAAGTGTTTGGGATTCTCTCAAGCTCGGCATTCTCCGGTTCCAGTCCAAGATCTTCGAATTTCTGCTGCATGGTTCCAAAATCTTCCATGGCACAGGTAACCGTAATAAAACCATCCTCTACCTCAACGTCTTCAGCTCCAGCATCAATAAACTCCAATGAAAGCTCATCCAAATCATTGGAAGGAGCAGGAAGTGAGAACACACCCTTGCGATCAAATATAAATTCAAGTGAACCATTTGTACCCAAACTTCCTCCGTGCTTGGTGAATATGGAACGCACCATAGCCACAGTTCTATTTAAGTTATCTGTTGTACACTCAACAAATACCGCCACACCATTTGTTGCGTATCCTTCGTAGGTAGGTTCCTGATAATCAGCAGCATCCCCACCGGCTACTTTCTTAATGGCTCTCTCAATGGTATCCTTGGGCATGTTTTTCCCTTTTGCATTCTGGACAGCCAGACGCAATCTTGGATTCATTTCAATATCAGGACCTCCTATCCTGGCTGCGATAGTGATTTCCTTGATTAGTTTGGTGAATATTTTACCACGTTTTGCATCAAGTGCTCCTTTTTTATGCTTGATGGTACTCCATTTACTATGTCCACTCATTGAATAAAATACTGTCTCTCTAAAATTATTCAAAAATATCAATCATTTGGCATTTTTTCTCCTGCCAATACCCAATTCTTATACCACACATTTAGTACCACTCCCAACACCAAGACAAGAATCCCTAGTCCTGAAAGAATTGAATAGGTTTCATCAAACAAATAATATCCAAAAGCAACAGCAAATACCAACCCGATATACTGTATGCTTGAGATCCTTGATACAGCATCATTCTGATACGCTCGCGTCATAAAATATTGGGCAAACTGAGTGGATAAACCAATGGCCAGAAGAATGACCAATTCATTCATGGTCGGTGTAACCCAGTGGAAGATTAGATAGACTGTCGTAATGGGTAAGGTAACTAAAGGAAAATAGAAGATGATCACCAGTGGATGCTCACTCGTCTTCAGTTTTCGAATGCTATTGTAGGCAAGACCAGCAGCCAGAGCCCCTACCAGTCCAATTATCAGAGGGCCGGTGGTTACACGTGTATCAAAACCCTGGATGAGCAATACACCCGCAAAGGAAATACCAAAGAATAACCATTGGAGTCGAAATACCCTTTCTTTTAACAAGTAAATACCCAACATGGTCGTGAAGATTGGTGACATATACTGTATAGCTACAGCAGAACCTAATGGCATCAACTTAATTGTAGCAAAAAAACAAATTAATCCAACAGAACCAGCTCCTCCACGAATGAGCAACCACTTTTTATTATTGCCCCAGACAGAAATCTTTTGCCTGGACAACACAAGATAGGATAAAATCAGTGATATGAATGATCGGAAGAATACAATCTCTATTACACCAATTTTTGGTATCCATTTGATGAGAACATTCATGACAGCAAAAAATAAAACGGCTGTCAGCATGTAGAGAACGCCCCGATTACGCATCAGTTGAGCTGTCCATCCCTGATGGTTAGTTTTCTGTCTGCAAAGTTGGCCAGGGCATTATTATGGGTAACTATTACGAAGGTCAAATTAAGCCTTGCCCTTAACTCTAACAGCAGATTTTGCAGTTGTTTTGCGTTGGTAGAATCCAGGTTACCAGTAGGTTCATCGGCAAATACTATCTCTGGAGAATTGATAAGTGCGCGTGCCACAGCTGTCCGTTGTTGCTCACCTCCTGATAATTGAGATGGTTTATGATGTAACCTCTCTGACAACCCCAGGAGGTCCATTAATTCTTTAGCCTTTGACTCAGTCGATGCCAGGGTCTTGTTACCGATAAAAGCGGGTAGGCATACATTTTCCAGCGCGGTAAATTCAGGAAGTAAATTATGGAATTGAAAAACGAAACCAATATGCTGGTTTCTATACCTGGATAGCTGGTTGCCTTTCAGATGATTTAGTTTAATGCCATCAATTTCTACACTTCCTCTATCTGGTTTATCCAAACTCCCCAGAATGTGAAGGAGAGTGCTTTTCCCGGCTCCTGAAGCACCAACAATGGATACCAGTTCTCCTTTTTTAACAGTTAGATCGATGCCTTTCAGCACCTCGATATCAGCATATGCTTTATGAAGATTGCTTGATTGAAGAAGAACATGGTTGTCCATGCCTTCAAACATAGTAAAATGAAATGTTTATCCCAGAGACGTGGCTTATTACCTGATAAAAATTTTGGATCAATTGCAATGAATGGTCAATTCCAGTATTTTTTGAAATCTATATTGAAAACAGGTAATTTCGCCCAGGTAATAACAGACTGTTGATCTTTACTCTACACTTTTTGAAGTTATGAATATACACGAATACCAGGCCAAAGACATCCTTTCCGGTTATGGAGTGGCCATTCAACGGGGCCATGTGGCCGATTCCAATGATAAAGCTGTGGAAGTAGCCAAACAACTACATGGAGAAACCGGCACTGACTGGTATGTGGTTAAAGCCCAAATTCATGCCGGTGGTCGTGGTAAAGGAGGTGGAGTGAAATTAGCTAAAAGTCTGGATGAAGTAGACCAACTGTCTCAGGAGATTATCGGGATGCAGTTGGTTACGCATCAAACCGGCCCTCAAGGGAAAAAAGTAAATAAAGTTCTGATCGCAGAAGATGTTTACTATCCCGGAGATAGTGAACCCAAGGAGTATTACATAAGTATACTGCTGGATCGAAGTCGGGAATGCAATGTCATCATGGCATCAACCGAGGGGGGCATGGATATCGAAACAGTTGCTTCTGAATCTCCAGAAAAAATTATTAAGGAATGGATTGATCCAAGAGTTGACTTACAAGGATTTCAGGCTAGGAAGGTTGCATTTGCTCTGGGGTTATCAGGCCAAGCATTCAAGGAGATGGTGAGGTTCATATTTTCATTGTACCGTGCATTTATAGGTACTGATTCTTCTCTTTTCGAGATCAATCCAGTATTAAAAACCAGTGATGATAAAATACTGGCTGTTGATGCCAAGGTGAACCTGGATGACAACGCCCTTTTCCGACACAAAGACCTTGTCGAATTAAGGGACCTTTCTGAAGAAGATCCTCTGGAAGTAGAAGCAGGGAAATCGGACCTTAATTATGTCCGGTTGGATGGAAATGTTGGATGTATGGTCAATGGAGCAGGACTAGCCATGGCTACCATGGACATAATTAAACTATCTGGTGGTGAACCGGCTAACTTCTTAGATGTAGGAGGAAATGCCAATGCTGAAACAGTAGAAGCAGGTTTCCGGATCATCCTGAAGGAGCCAAATGTTCAAGCCATACTCATAAACATCTTTGGTGGTATTGTGCGCTGTGACCGAGTAGCTAAGGGAGTAGTGGAGGCCTATAAAAATATTGGCGATATAGAGATACCGATTATTGTACGCCTACAAGGGACCAATGCTGAGGAAGGAGCAAGAATTATTGAGGAGTCTGGTTTAAAAGTTACCTCTGCCGTCGTACTCAAAGATGCGGCTCAAAAGGTGAAGGAAGCATTAAATTAATCAGGAAATATTAATTTTATTATTAAGTAATATTAGCATCGGTACCTGATAGTAGGTCAGGTGGGATACCAAATGAACATAATTCCGGTAAAACAAATTTATCAAAAGGTAATAGGCCTTATAAAATAGTTTATTATGAACTTTGCGATGCCAGGTTTAAAACTATTGAATGAGAAAATTATTCAAAATCAGGAGTTGAAAGAGAGTTTATAAAAGATCATTTAAAATAAGCACCCGTAGTTCAACTGGATAGAATATCGGATTTCGGCTCCGAGGGTTGAGGGTTCGAATCCTTCCGGGTGCACATA
>Ga0114931_10001401_pt1 | contig 30827 bp, 24 predicted proteins | sample 2SBtaG_FD_89579 | JGI IMG/M metagenome (GOLD analysis project Ga0114931, IMG submission 89579) | Deep subsurface microbial communities from Kolumbo volcano to uncover new lineages of life (NeLLi) - 2SBTROV14_V59a metaG | ecosystem: Environmental > Aquatic > Marine > Volcanic | place: Kolumbo... | reverse complement strand
TCGAGCGCAGCAGGGCCCCTCGTCTGTTCCCTGTGCCTTGGGTCACCCGAGTGACTCCCGCCACCGGGTGCCGATCAGGGGCGAGCCATGAGCCGGAGCCCACCCCTCGCCGCCTCCCCCCGCGAGGCCGACCGGCGAATGCCGGATCAAGGCTAGCGGCCGGGCGGTTCCGGGACCCCGGCGGGGCTCGCCGGGCCCGTCCCTGCCGCGGGCCCCGCGAAGTAGCCGGGCATCAGGTGGCGCTCGAAGAAGGCCGACCAGCCGACCATGCGGCGCGGCGACTCCTTCCCCTTCACGAAGAGCATCAGCCGCACGCCGATCGCGTGCCGGACGAGGGCCGCGTAGATCCGGCCGAAACGCACCCGCGCCAGCAGGTCGAACGCGCGCGCGAGCAGCGGGTCCGAGCGCCCGAAGCTGCGGTGGAAGGCCACGAACACGCTCCCGTCGAAGAGCGAGTAGAGGTGCTGGATCCCGGCGCCGTGCGGGCAGCGCGTGCACAGGGTCTCGACGTCGGTCGTGTCGCCGGGCGGCCGGCTCGAGAACGCGGCACGGGAGCCGCGGACCAGGTCGTTGTTCCAGACCTCGGCAAAGCTCGTGGCCCCGGGCGTGACGGTCCCGAAATCGTCCTTTTCGTTCCAGGACGCACAGCACGGCGACACGTTCCCTTCGGCGTTCACGACCGAGTAGCCGTAGTGCCAGCCGCAGGGCTGCCGCTCGTCGCCGGTTCCGTCGCGCCGGACCGGGGACCACACGACCGGTTCGTTCCACTCCGGCGACCGGGACATGGGCTTTTCGTCCTTCCGGTGGCTCGGCAGCCAATCCGGGTTGTCGATGTACGCGTCGCGCGTATCGAAGCGCACCCCGAGCGCCTCACAGTACTTCCGCGCCGCCGGGACCTCGTGCTCGTTGAAGCCGAAGACCAGGAAGTTCCATTCGATGGCGGTGTCGAGGCCCAGACGGTCGCGCGTGCGCACCAAGCGTTCGAGGTTCCGCTTGACGAGGTCGAGGCGCCCGCCGGATCGGTAGCGCTCGTAGGTCTCCTGCGAGAAGCCGTCGATCGAGGCCGAGATCGTGTCGAGGCCCGACGACAACAGTTCCTCGAGGAACGCGTCGTCGAGCTCGAGCGAGAGGTTGGTGTTCACCTCGGTCGCGATGTCGTACTCGCGGGCCCGGCGGATGTAGCTCGGCAATTGGGCGTTCAGCAGCGGTTCGCCCCAGTTGTAGAACATCACCAGGAAGAGGTACTCGCCCAGTTCGTCGAGGACCGCGTCGAAGCGGTCGCGGTGCATGCGCGTGCGCCGGGTGCGATACGGGATCGCGGTGCCTGTCTTCGCGCGTGCGCGCTCGTTGTCGATGCCGGTGGGGCAGGTCGGGCAGCGGAGCTGGCAGATGGAGGAAGGGTCGATCGAGAGGTAGTAGGGGCGGGAGCGCACCTCGACGGCACCCGTGTACATCTCGTACTTCGCCAGCAGGAAGTTCAGGTAGGCAGAGAGGTTGGCCTTCTCGAACCTTCTCACCGGTGCGCCTTCTCGTCGAGCAGGTACGTCTCGTAGAACTCCACGAACGGTCCCACGTTGGCCTGGTCGCCGTTCAACACGGCCGCCTGGACGAGCGGAAGGAAGATCCCGCGGCGGTAGAGCGCATCGACCACGCGTCCGAAGCGCGTGCGGCCGAAGAGCCTGAACGCGGCATCGAGGGCCGGTTCGGATTCCGCGAGCGTCTCGTTGAAGCGCGCGATCACCTTCATGTCGTGCAGCGAGTACATGTGCTGCATCATCTCTGGAAAATAACAACTGGTGCAGACGGTATCGGCGGCCGGGTCGACCGTCTCCCTCCCCGCGAAGGCCGCTCGCGAGCCACGATACCGGTCTCCGTTCCAGACGTCGGCGAAGCGCGTGCGGCCCGGCACCACCGTGCCGAAATCGTCGTTCTCGTGCGCCACCGCGCAGCAGGGCTGGACCGGGCCGCCAGCCGTGATCACCGAATACCCGTAGTGCCACCCGCAAGCCGAGATCGACTTCGAACCGCCGCGGTCCTGGAGGGGCGTCCAGCGGGCGTAGTGCGGCCGCGGCTGCCCCTCGCGCGTCGGAAGCGCGGCCAGTTCTTCGTCCGAATGGCGGGGCTTCTCGTTCTTCCGGTAGCTGGGCAGCCATTCGCGATCGTCCGTGAAGGCGTCGCGGGTATTGAAGTTCACGCCCAGCTGCCTGGCATAGCGTCTGGCCGCACGGATCTCGTGCTCGTTGAAGCTGAAGACGATGAAGTTGTAGGTGATGCTGGTCTCGAGGCCGAGCCGTTCCCGGGTCGCCGCGAGCCGCTCGAGGTTCGATTTGACCAGCTCGAGGTTCCCGCCGCGGCGATGGGTCTCGTAGGTGGCCTGCGAGAATCCGTCGATCGAGACCTCGATGTAGTCGAGCCCGGACGAGAGCAGGTCCTCGATGAAGGCATCCGTGAGCCGCAGGGAGAGGTTCGTGTTGATCTCGGTCTCGATCTCGAGCGCGTGCGCGGCGCGGATGAAGTCTGGGAGCTGCTTGTTGAGCAGCGGCTCGCCCCAGTCGTAGAAGACGATCAGGAACAGGTACTCGCCCATCTCGTCCATCACGGCATCGAAGAGTTCCCGGCCGAGCTGGGTGCGCTGGCGCCGATAGATCGTCGGAGCGGACGATCGGTCGCGCTTGCTGTGGTTCTCGATCCCGGTCGGGCAGGTCGGGCAGCGAAGCTGGCAGACATCGCTGGGGTCGAACGTCAGGTAGCTCGGGTAGGAGCGGACGCGCTCGGCGCCCGTGTACATCTCGTACTTCCCGCGCAGGAAGTTCGCGTACGCGGACCGGTTCGACTTCCGGAAGGGGCCGCGCTCGCCGATGTAGGTGGAGGACATCGGGAGGCGTCAGACGCCCGGATTCTCGGGATCTCGGGTACGCGAGAGCGACTGGAACACCCGTGCAGGGTAGCAGCGCGCCGATGCCCGATCGACGCGCGCCGCCGGTGCGTGGTCCGCAATCGGTTCCGCCGCGCCGGCATGGGCAACTCCCGTTGGAAGCGCCCGCCCTCATCGCGGAAATCGGAGCCGCAGCGTCGGCTCATCGGGCGGGTGGTGCAGTTCCCGTTTCCCGCGCTCGGCAGCCGAGCGATTCGAGCGCGCGGGCCCAGGCGGCCCGGTCGCGCGGTCCCACCTCGGTGCTCCGGCCGTCCGCGGACCACGTGACGTTCGTGGGCAGCCCGATGCCGGACAGCCTCCGCCAGGATCGTCCGTGCGGGTCTACCAGGACCGGCATCTCGATCCCGTGGGTTCGGAGGAACGCCGCGATCGCGTCGGGCCGCTCGCCGACGTCGACCGCCACGATGCGCACCCCCGAAGCCGCGCATGCCTTCGCGGCCTCGGCCAGGAAGGGAAGCTCCTCCACACAGGAAGGACACCACGTGGCCCAGAAGTGCACGATGAGTGCCGGCTCCCCTTCGCGGCGTGCCAACGCGACCGGTGTCCCCTCCAGCGTCGCGAGGGGGACCGGTTCCTCCGCTGCAACCGACGGGAGCGGCAGCGCAACGAGAGCGGCGACCAGGAGCCTACGGATCAAAACGGCACGAACAGGCCCACCGACCAGACCTCCTTCTCGTCCTGGTTGCCGTGGAGCGAAGACGACGACAGCGGGATCTGAACGGCGATGCGCGCAGAGACGCCCCGCCCACCCACTTCGAACGGAAGCTTCACGCGAAGCGATGGTGTCGCATAGACGATGGTTCCACCACTGTCTTCGAACCGCTCCCCTCCGACGCGGTCGAAATCCGACCAGCGGAAGTTCAACTCGCCGCCGATGGTGATCCGGTCGAGCATCGGGATTCCCGTGGCGTGGCCCAGCGGGATCTCGACCGCGGCGTTGGCGAGCACCACGTCGCCGTACTCGTAGTCGAGGCCGTCGAAGCGGGCCTCGGTGTTCTCGCGGTAGAAGACGCTCGTGTAGAAGGATCCGAGGTCGAAGCGGTGGACACCGGAGAGTCCGACGCCGAAGTCCCAGGAGCCGGTGCCGGCCTGCAGGTGCGGATCCACGACGCCGGCCCGCTCGCGATCGGTCGACGCGGTCGGCGACTTCAAGAAGACCCGGCCCTCGACCCAGGTCGAGGGCAGCACCTCGCGGTTGCGCCAGAGCACGTAGGATCCGGAGAGCGACACGTCGCCGAGCCCGCGGATGCGGTTCGTCTGGCTCGTGCCCTCCTCGATCTCTTCGATCTCGTTGAAGGCGAACGGTACGTCGAGGGTGACGGTGACGCGATCGATCGGCGTCCACGAAAGGAACAGATCGAGCCGCTGGCTCCGGTTCCGCTCGGTACCGGAGGCAGCGTGAGGGCCACTCGCCTCTGCCTCGTGCGGAAGGAGGCCGCTCTCCTTGCGCCAGCCCTGGACCTGGAAGTAGAGCGAGAGGTCGTCTTCTCGTTGTGCGCTGGTGCCCTGGGTCGAGAAAAGGGGGTCGCCGGCGAGGCAGACCGAACAGGCTCGGGCAGCGAGCGGGGTGCCGAGGAGCACGGCGAAGGCAGCAGCCAGAATCGTGGCAAGGGACAGGAGTCGCATGATTCGTCCTCGAACGGGTGCGCGCACACCATGGGGCGGCGCATCCGCGAAGTGCAAGAAGAGGGCGGTCCGCAGGGACCGCGTCCGGGTTCGTCGGCGACTCAGACCCTGGGGACGTGATCGACGCCGTGAGACGGCGCCTCTTCGATGCGAAGCGGTGCGGTGACGCGCGAGAGCAGCAACTCAGCGATCGCTCGATCGGGGGCAGTGACCGGCAGGAACGCACCGAGGCGCGAAACCGAGCCGGAGGGGCCAGCCCGGTCGGAGCATCCGCACGGGCAGGGCGCCCAGAGCGCCGGATGAGACATCGTGTGGAGGTCCGGCCCGTCTGCGCGATGCGTCGCGTGTCCGCGGGAGGGGTGGTGTGCGTGGTGCGCCGACTGCCCGGCCATCGGTGTCGAGCCGGGAACCCGCCCCGCCGCGCAGGGCAGCGCCGTGGCGCCGAGCAGGAGCAGCGCGATCGCAGAGGCGAGGATGGGTTTCATCCGCGGCATGTTTCGCGAGGAGCGATAGCGAATCTTGCGCGAGGTCGCCGAACCGGATTCTCCGGACGATGCTGTACGCGGTCAGGAGATGCGAACGGTTCGCAACGCGTGCGGCGGCACCTCGAAGCGGAGCGTCGGCCCTTCGCGGGTGAGCGGGAACGGGTCGGGGCGCTCGTCGAGGCGCATGCATTCATGGCGCTCGAACGGGAACCCGAGCGCGAGCCGGGCGTGCTGCACCGCCGCGGTCGGATTCAGCACGCGGATCGCGATGCCGTCCCCGTCCTCCGCAGGTTTGAGGGCCGAAAGGACCAGGTCCTCCGGCTCGAGCGCGAGCAGCGGCGTCCCGACCGGCGCGATGGCCTCGGCGCCGCACGCGACGGCCCGGAGTCCGAGTTCGGCCTCCCGCGCGCGCGCGGGGTCGAGCCCCGCGGAGACGAAGAGCCGCGCCCTGAGCGTGCCCTGGCACTGCGCACCGGGCGTGTCGGTTCCGGGTCCGGCCGGGCCCGGGCGCGTGCGCAGGTCCGCACGCGAGAGCGAACCGACACAGCGCAACAGCGTCACCGCGATCGTGCCTTCCTCGGCTTGCACGATCTCGGCTTCCGGCAGCCCCGGTGCGCCGACGCAGAGCCCGTTCGCGTAGACGAAGCCCTGGTGCGGGAAGGTGGCCGGCGGGGCCTGTACCCAGCCCTCTTCCTGGCGCGCGCCCGGGACGCGCTCTGCGACGTCGAACGTGGTGGCGGCCTCGAAGCGATCGACGCTCGCGCCCACCGGGAAGAGCATCCGCAGCCGGTGGTCCTCCGCTGCGTTCTCGACGCGCAGCGCGATGTCGAGGCGCGCGGTTCCGGGCACCAGCCGCAGGACCGTTTCGACCTCGAGCGGCGCGGTCTCCTCGCTCCGCGCGTCGCGCGAATCCGGCAGCCGCGCGGGCATCGACAGCGCCCGCACGATCCGCAGTTCCCGGATCCCGCCCGGATGGAGGTGCCGCCACGCGGAGACGGAGTCCAGCTCGAGGCCGGGCCCTTCGAGGACCTCGTCGTAGTCGTAGCTGTCGCCGCGGTCGCCCGTGCTCTCGAGGGCCCCCAACCCGCGGAAGCCACGCTCGCCGATCCACACGTCGAAGCGCCCGTCTGCGAGCACGGCGACCCGCATCGCGTCCACCTCGATCGAGGCGTCCGCGCGTCCGGGTTGGACCTGCAGGGCGCGATCGTCGGCGTCGATCTCGTCGGGGGCGCGCCGCACTTCGACGCGGCGGAAGCCCATCGCGGGCACGTCGTTCGCCACGAACTCGAGGTCGAAGCCGCCGCGCTCGGGGAGCAGCTTCATCCGGCCCGTCTCGGCCGGCACCAGCCGGGCCGGGACGCCGTCGACCGTGAACCGCATCGCCCCGAGGTCGTGCAGCACGGTCGGGTGCATCGCCTTCGTGGGGTCGGGGTCCGGCACCACGTAGGGATGGAAGTCGAGCGGGAAGCGGACGAGGTCGGTCCGGGTCCGGGGAGAAGGGTTCGCGACCAGCAGATCGAACGCATCGCTGCGCGGCGAGATCCGGTCCGGACCGAGCCCGGCCAGTTGCTCGAGGCACCGCGTCGCGGTCTGCTCCGCGAGTTCGCGCGCCGTGTCGAAGCGGATTCGCATCTGCTCGTGGACCTCGTCCCGCGAGCATCCGCAGATGGAGTCGTGCGCCTGGTTCTTCAGCAGCTCCTTCCATGCGAGTCGCAGCGCGGGTCGCTCGTCGGCCAGTCCGTGGCACCGGCCGAGGGCCGCGAACGGCTCGGCCCACCCCCCGAGCGCGGCCTCCGCGCGCCGGTTCTCGAGCTTGATCCAGCTGCGCGTGGACCACACGCCAGGCAGCAGCGGCGCGACGCGGCCCCCGACGAGTTCGCCTTCGTAGCGGGGCCGCTTCTCTTCGCCCGCGAGCACCGCATCGACGTAGTCCTCGAGCAGCCCGCGCTCCACCTCGAACCCGCTGGCGCGCGCGACCTGCTTCGCGAGTTCTCCCGTTCGGGCCTCGGGCGGTGCGTGATCGATCCCGTTCAGCAGCAGGACGACGCCGGAACGGCTCCGGGCCGCGAGTTCCTTCGCGCGGTCGGCGATGATCTCGCCGCTGCGTTCGAGGTCGGCCCCGGGTGCGGTCGCGGCCGCGAAGTACCCCTTGCCCAGGTGGCACGCCGCCACGCGGCTGCCATCCGGGGCCACCCAGTCGTACTCGCCGGGAAGCGTGTCGATCTCGTTGCCGTTGCCGCGCCAGTAGACGAAGCTGCGGATCCCGAAGCCGCGGAAGAGCTGGGGGAACTGTGCGGGGTGGCCGAAGGAATCCGGCGTGTACCCGATGCGAGAGACCGGCCCGAGCGCCTCTCCGACGCTCCGCCCCAACAACAGGTTGCGTACGTGCGCTTCGCCCGACGGCAGCAGGGAATCCGGCTGGACGTACCACGGCCCGATCGCGATGCGGCCCTCCGCGCACAGCCTCCGGAGCGCCTCTTCGCGCCCGGGACGGATCTCCAGGTAGTCCTCGAGCACCACGGTCTGCCCATCGAGCAGGAAGCGGTAACCGGGATCGGATTCGCACAGTCCGATCACGTGGTCGACGAGATCGACGAGCCGCGCGCGGAAGTCCTGGAACGTCCGGTACCACTCGCGGTCCCAGTGGCTGTGCGAGACGAGGACGCCCCTCACGTTCGGGAACCCTGGCGGTGCGACGCCGGCACGTCGCGCAGCACGCCCCGGAGTCCGCCGGGTCTGCCACGCGGGTCGCCGGAAGAGCCGTCCATGCCGCGATCCTACCGTGTCCGGATCCCGATCCGCTCGGCCGCGGCGCGGATCTCGTCCTCGATGTCCGCTTCGTCGCCCGTATCCAGCTCGATCCGCCGGTCGCCCGGCCACTCGTCGGGCCGTTCGAACGCGGCGCGGCTCGTGGCCAGGCGTTCCGGGCCGGCCTCCGAGGCGTCTCCGCCGCGTTCGCTGCGCACCCGGAGGCGATCGCGCGCGATGGCTTCGGGACAATCGACGTGCAGCAGCCAGGCATCCGCGCCCGCCGCGCGCGCCCAGGCGCGGACGCGGTCCCGGGTCTCGCGCAGCTGGAAGGTCGCGTCGAGCAGCACCGTCCGCCCGGAGGCCAGCGCGGGCGCCGCGCGCGCGAGGACCGCTTCGTAGACGGCCTCGATCCGCTCGGGCGCATAGCGTTCCTCGCTGCGCCCCGCGGCGACCACGCGCTTCCGCGTGCGGTCGGTCGAGACCACGACCGCACCCCCGATCGCGCGTGCCAGCGCGCGTGCGACCGTGCTCTTCCCGGTTCCGACGGTGCCGCACAGCGCGATCACGCGACCGGGGCCCGGGACCTCGAGGGATCGGAGGGCGAGCTTCAGGTAGCTCCGCGCCGCAGCGTGGGCGGAGGCGCGCTGCTCCGGCGCGAGGGCCCGGTCCTCGGCCGCGATCGCGGCCACCTTCGCGCGGACCGCGGCCCGGTAGGCGACGAAGGGATCGACCACGCCGTAGAGGTCGAAGTCGTCGCTCTCCACTGCATAACATCCGAGGAAGTGCTCCCCGAGGTCCGATCGGCCGCGGTGGGCGAGGTCCATCACGAGGAAGGCCACCTCCGAGGCGGGGTCGATTCGCCGGAGTTCCGGATCGAACTCGACGCAGTCGATGAACAGCGGCGGGCCGTCCGCGGTCTCGAACCAGAGATGCTCGAGCCGGACGTCGCCGTGCCCGTCCACGCGTCGCTGCGCCCGTCGTTCGAACACACTGCGCCGCAGGTCCAGGGCCCGCGTCCAGCCGGACGCGAGCGCCGTGGCCTCTTCGGGCCGCGCGACCGGACCCCCGCGCAGGGCCTCGATGCAGGCCTGCATCGGCGCGTCCACCTCGGGGCGCCACGCATGGGCCTCCGCCTGCGCCGGAACCGCGTGGTCCGCGTGGAACCGCGCCAGCGCGGCCGCGGCCGCTTCGAGCCGGCGGGGGCCGAGCCGGCCGGCGCCCAGGAGCGAGAGCGCATCGGTGCCGGGTCGGAGCCGGCGCATCACCACCGCGTGTTCGTGCCCGGGCCGGAGCGCCTCGCCGAGCTTTCCGAGCTCCCATCCGGATTCGCCCCGCACGATGGGTGCGACGCCGAGATAGACGTCGGGCGCGAGCCGACGGTTGAGCGATACCTCGGCGAGACAATCGCGGTTGCGGTCGGAGAGGCGGCTGAAATCGACGAACCCGAGGTCTACGGGCTTGCGGATCTTCACTGCGCGATCGCCGGTGAGGAAGACGTGGGAGAGGTGCGTCTGGATCCGCGCGACGCCGTCCGGGGCCGAAGGATCCGCGGGATGTGCGGCAGGGTGCCCCAGATCCCGGACGAGACCGTCGGGAAGCGGCGTCGGGGCGTCCATCGGGTGTCCTCCGGTCGGGTGGAGCGGAGCGCTCGGGCGAGCGACCGTGTCATCATGTTCGCAGTTCTCCCGGTGCGAGCCGACCCCACCGATCGCGCCTGGAGCAGGAGGGAAACCGACATGCCCGGCCCCGCTGGTCCCACGTCTGCCCGAACTCGGCCGGAGCCCGCATTAGCGGAGCTCCCTCGACGGGCGAAACCCGCGGCCGGATCGCACTGGTGCTCTCGGGCGGCGGCGCGCGCGGCGCCTACGAGGCCGGCGTCCTCTCCTACCTGTTCGAGTCCGTCTACCCGCAGCTCCGGCCGGGCTTCGAGTTCGACATCGTCAGCGGCACGTCCGTCGGGGCCATCCACGCAGCGTTCGTCGCGGCGAGTGCCGACCGGACGCCGGACGTCCGCTCCAAGGATCTGATCGACACCTGGGCGGGGATGTCCATCGACGACGTGCTGCGGCTCGCGGCGGTCGACTTCTTGCGGGTTCCGTTCCGCGCGCTCGGGCTGCGCTCGCGGCGCGTGGCGCCGGGGCGCGACGTCGTCGGCGGGCTCGTCGACATCGAACCCCTCGAGCGCCTCGTCGAGGAACGGATTCCGTGGAAGGGGCTCCGTGCCAACCTCCGCGCCGGCCGGCCGTGCTCGTTGTGCGTGGCCTGCACGGACATCCGCACCGGGCGCGTCACGGTCTTCGCGGACGGCGAGGCGCCCGATCCGGCGCCGTGGGAGGGCGATCCCTACGCCCAGGTCTTCCACGGCGAGATCGATGCGCGCCACGTCCGCGCGTCGGCTGCGATCCCGTTCCTCTTTCCCGCGGTCCGGATCGACGATTCGTACTACCTCGACGGCGGCTTGCGCGTGAACACGCCGCTCTCCCCCGCGCTCCGGTTGGGCGCCGACAGGGTCCTGGTCGTCGGACTGAAGGTCGCGCCCTCGGAAGAGCCCGAGGTGCTCGACGCGGAGGCTGCGATCACGCAGCCGGCGTTCCTGCTCGGCAAGATGCTGAACGTGCTGGTCCTCGATCAACTCGAGCACGACTTGCGGCGGATGGAGAGCGTGAACGCGATCCTGGATGCCGCGTCCCGGTCGCTCGGCCCCGGTTGCCTGGATTCGATCCGCGAAGCCGTGGGCGAACAGCGGGGGCTCGAGTACCGGCGCGTGGAGTCCGTCGTGATCCGCCCCAGCCAGGACATCGGCCGGATCGCGGCCGAGGCGCATCGCGGCCGGCGGGTGTTCGCGCGCGGCCGCGGCGTGGTCTCGGAACTGCTGACGCGCGCGGCACTGCGCGGGGTTCCCGACCACGAGGCCGATCTCTTCTCGTACCTCTACTTCGACGCCAGCTTCGCGCGTCCGCTGATCGAGCTCGGGCGCGAGGACGCGGGCGCGCAGGCCGACGAGATCCTGGAACTCCTCGCTTGACGGCCGCGGTCGCGACGCCGGGCTCCCGCTAGTTTCGGCCGCGTGGACGCATTCTCCGCGGGAAGCTGGCGCCGGGTGCCGCGCACGGTCTGGGCACTGGGCTTCGTCTCGCTGCTGATGGACGTCTCGTCCGAGATGATCCACTCCTTCCTGCCGGTCTTCCTGGTCTCGACGCTCGGGGCCACGCCGCTCGTCGTGGGACTCATCGAGGGGATCGCCGAGGGCACCGCATCGGTGACCCGGGTCTTCTCGGGCGCGATCAGCGACCGCCTCGGAAAGCGCAAGCTGCTGGCCGTGCTGGGATACGGGCTCGGAGCGGTGGCGAAGCCCCTGTTCGCGGTAGCGGCGACCCCGTACGCGGTCCTCGTTGCACGCTTCGCGGATCGCGTCGGCAAGGGGATCCGCGGGGCGCCGCGCGATGCCCTGGTCGCGGACGTCACGCCGGCCTCCGCCCGCGGGGCCGCCCACGGCGTCCGGCAGGCGCTCGACACCGTCGGCGCCTTCGCGGGTCCCGCCCTCGGGATCGTGCTGCTGATCGCGCTCGCCGGAGACCTGCGCGCGGTCTTCGCCGTCGCGACGGTTCCGGCCGCGTTGGCCGTCGGGTTGCTGGTCTTCGGCGTCGAGGAGCCCGCGCGCGCGCGCGACCGCGTGCGGCCGTCCATGCCGTTGCGGCGCAGCGAGCTCGCGCGCCTCACCCGGACCTTCTGGTGGGTCGTCGGTCTCGCCACCGTCTTCACGCTCGCGCGCTTCAGCGAGGCGTTCCTGGTGTTGCGGGCGCAGGAGGTGGGTCTTCCGCTGGTCTGGGTGCCGCTCGTGATGCTGGCCATGAACGCGGTCTACGCGCTCGTGTCCGCGCCCGCGGGCGGCCTGTCCGATCGCATCGATCGGCGCCGGGTCCTGGTCGGCGGTCTGGTCGCGTTGATCTGCGCAGACCTGGTTCTGGCCGGGGTCGGCAGCGTCGGTGGCGTCCTGTTGGGTGCCGGGCTCTGGGGGCTGCACATGGGTCTGACCCAGGGGCTCTTCGCCGCCATGGTCGCGGATGCCGCGCCACGGGACCTGCGCGGAACCGCGTTCGGCCTGTTCCACCTCGCGACCGGCGTCGCGCTGCTCGCCGCGAGTGGGCTCGCGGGCTGGCTATGGCAGACGTTCGGCTCGGCCGCCACGTTCGGCTGCGGAGCCGCGTTCGCCGGCGTCGCGCTCGTGGGCCTCCTGGCCGGGATGCGGCGCCGCGCGTAGCCCGCTGGCGCTGGATCGAGGCTAGCTGCCTCTTCCGCGCAGGACCGCTCGGAGCGCCGTGTGATCGTCGACGACGAGGTCGGCTTCCGGAAGCGGGCCCGTGTCGTCGTGGAGGGCACGGAGGCGGATGGTCTCCATCCCGACCGCGCGCGCCCCCACGACGTCGGTGCGCCGCAGGTCGCCGACGTGGACGGCCTGGCCCGGGGCCACGTGGAACGGTTCGAGGGCCGCGCGGAAGACGCGCGGATCGGGCTTCGGGACGCCGGCCTCGTCCGAGAAGATCTGGACGTCGAGCGCGTGCAGCAACCCCAGCCGTGCGAGATGGTGCCGCACCACGTGGCCGGGGGTGAGTCCGGTGTCGCAAACGAGCGCGCAGCGCACGCCGGCCGCGACCAGGGCTTCGAGGGTCTCGGCCGCGCCCTCGAGCGCCAGCACCCGGCCGCTGTGCGACGCGTACTGGAAGTCGCGGACCAGGGGCTCGAGGGAGGCCGTCGTCGCTTCGACGCCCAGGATCTCGAGCACGTCGTACGCGACGTCTCGCGCGCCGGTCGCGATGCCGACCCGCCACTGGTCCATGTGACGCTCCCACGCCTTGTCGAACGCGCGCGCGGCCTGTTCGCGTGCGACCGACGTCGCGTGCACGATGGCGTCCACGCGCCGGGCGTGGGCGACCGACCAGTCGCCCTCGTAGAGGAGCGTGTTCCAGCAGTCGAACGTCACGGCCGCGGGCGGTCGGTCGCCGACCGGACCTCGCGCCCCGGCCGTACCGACCCGGCGCGCCGGTAGCCGCTGCAGGACGGTCTCGAGCGCCGCAGCGACGTCGCCCGAGGTGTTCACCGCGATGTGCTCGTCCGGCGGCAGCTCGTCGGGCGGTTCGAAGCGCATCGCGAAGCGCAGGGCGATCGCGTGCCACCCGGTCAGGGGTCCGGCGGCATCGCGCCGAGCGAGCCGGTGCTGCTGCGTCTCCGCATCCACGCGGCATTCGACCAGCCGGAACGGGAGCCCGTGACGCCGCGCGAGCGCACGCGCGACCCCGCGCCACCAACGCGAAGGGAAGCAGGCGTCGAGCACGAGACCCTCGCCGCGCGCGAGGACGGTCTCGGCGCGCCGCATGACCTCGGCGTAGACGCGGTCCTCGAATCCGGCTTCGAAGTCCTGTGCCCAGCGCGCCTCGTGGGTGTCGGGATCGCGGCCGCCCGGGGCCCTGCCGCGCGCCAGGATCGCGGCCCGCACGCGGTCGGCCTCGATCCGCCGGACGCCGAGGTGCGCGGCGAGCGCCCGCGCCAGCGTGCTCTTGCCGCTGGCAATGGTGCCCGAGACGGCCACCAGCGTGGCCGCGGCGGGTCCCGAATCCGGAGTTGCAGGCGTCAGGGCGGTGATTCCTCGCGCGGGGCCCGGCGGCGCGGAGCGTGGGCGGGACCCGAGGGTAGGGGAGACGCCGCGGCACGCCGCGGGACCGCCCCGGTGGCCCCCCACCGCGCAGGACGCGCTAGGTTGGAAGCCCATCGGGAGGGTTCGTGATGCGCAAACGCCCGGAAGCGCCGAGCCGCGATCTGGCCTACGCCGAGCTCGAGGTCCGGCCCCTGACGCCCCACATCGGTGCCGAGGTGCGCGGGATCGATCTGTCCCGTCCCCTCGCGGACGCACAGCTCGAGGAGGTGAAGCGCGCCTTCCGCGACTGGATGGTGCTGGTCTTCCGGGACCAGGTCCTCTCGCGGGCGGATCACAAGCGTTTGGGCGCGTACTTCGGGGAGTTGCACGTGCATCCCATGCACACCACCCGCAGCAAGGACCCCGCGGTGCTCCCGGTCCGGACGAGCCGCGACTCGGCCTACACAGCCGGCGAGGGCTGGCACACGGATGTCAGTTGCGACGAGATCCCGCCGCTCGCGTCGATGCTCTACATCACCGAGACCCCCGAATGCGGCGGCGGCGATACGCTCTTCGCAGACATGTACCTGGCCTACGAGTTGCTGTCCGAGCCGATGCAGCGGATGCTCGAGGGCCTGACCGCGGTCCACGACGGCGCGATTCCGTACGTCGGCGGCTACAAGTCGACGCCGCCGCCGGGCGGATATCCGCGCAACGCCCATCCGGTCGTCACGCGCCATCCGGAAACCGGGCGGCGGGTCCTGTTCGTGAACCGCGGCTTTACGTCCCACATCCCGGAGCTGACTCCGCGCGAGAGCACGGCGCTGTTGCAGATGCTCTACCAGCACATCGAATCCACCCCCAAGCTGCTCTGCCGGGTCCAGTGGGAACCGAACACGCTCACGTTCTGGGACAATCGCTGCACCCAGCACCACGCGGTCTGGGACTACTACCCCCACGCGCGGATCGGCGAGCGCGTGTCGATCCTGGGGTCCGAGCGGCCGAGCGCCTAGCGTCCGGATCCCGCCGGCCTGATCGGATCGTGGGTCGTTTCGACCCGGCACCGGGTCCTGGTGGGGCCGGGCGCCTCGCCGGTTCCGACCCCGAGCCGACGGAGCGATCGATATGCTGGCACCGGATTCGCAGTCGGGTGGTGGGGGCCCGCGGGCTCGGGAAAGGAGGACGCCTTGAGCGAGCAACGCATCGTCGCCGATGTGATGACACGCGATCCCGTGACGCTGTCGCCGAGCCTGTCGTTGAAGCAGATGGACGAGTTGCTGGTGCGGCGCGCCGTGAGCGGCGCACCCGTCGTCGAGAAGGGAGAACTCGTCGGCGTCGCCTCGCGCACCGACGTCCTCCGTCAGCTGCTCGAAGACCAGGAGGGGGCCTCGCGCGTCTCGGACTTCTACGCGAGTCCGTTCCCGATCGCGCTTCCGGTGCTCGAGCGGCTGTCCGCCGAGGCGCGCTCCGTCGTGCGCCGAATGTCGTCCCACCACGTGCGCGACATCATGAGCCCCCGGATCGTCACGGTGGCCGCCGACGCCGGCGTCGTCGACGCGGCGCAGAAGATGAGCCGCGAGAACGTCCACCGCCTGCCCGTCCTCGAGGACGGGCACCTCGTCGGGATCGTGACGTCCCTCGATCTCGTCCGCGAGATGGCCCGCGCCGGCCCCGGAGGAGCCTGATGCAGCACGTCCTCGCGGCAATCGACTTCTCGCCCCTCTCCGAACGGGTGGTCGCGTTGGCGGCGGAGTTGGCCCAGGGAAGTGGCGCCTGGGTCACGCTGTTGCACGTCGCGGCCCCGGACCCCGATTTCGTCGGCTACGAGACCGGACCCCAGCACGTGCGCGATCGCCGCGCCCAGGTGCTGCGGCACGAGCATGGCGAACTCGAGGTGATGGCGGCGCGGTTGCGCCAACTCGGCCTGCGGACGCGCGCGCTGCTCGTCGCAGGGCCGACGGTCGAGACCGTGCTGGCCCAGGCCCGCGAGCGTCACGTCGACCACATCGTCGTCGGCGCCCACCGCCACTCGCGCGCGGCCCAGGTCCTGCTCGGGAGCGTGAGCAAGGGGATCGTGCGCCACGCCGAATGCCCCGTCACCGTCGTCGTGCCCGACGACTGATGACGGATTGCGTCGGCCATCGAGCGCGCGTCAGTCGTCGCGCCCCTCCCGCTCGCTCCACGCCACGCGGGCCGCGAGGACGCGCAGGGTTCCGCGCAACGTGCCCAGCTCCTCGCGCATGCGCACGATCACGGCGGCTCCGGCCAGGTTGACGTCGAGGTCGTGCACGAGGCTGTGCGCGACCCGCGCGCGCTCCAGCATGCGCTCCGAATAGGTCCGCTCGGCGGTACCGTGCGGCGTTTCGGGCGCGTCGGCGTCGCGCTCGATGATGGCTTCGCGTTCGAGTTGCGCGACGAATCCCTCGTCGATCTCGAGGATCTCGACGATCTCGCGCCGGGTGTATCGCGTCATTTCGGCTGGCTCCTGCGCAGCGCCGCGCGCGGATCCTGGCCCGCGTAGAGCGGCTCGAGCTCCGTCGCGAGCTTCTCCAGCACCTCGGCCGAGGCGTTCTCGGGCATCACGGCCTGCAGGCGCACGTAGAGGTCGCCCCGCCCCGCGCGCCCCGGACGACGGCTCCCCTTGCCGCGCAACCGCATCCGCCGGCCATTGGCCGAACCGCTGGGGATCGACATCGTGACCGGGCCCTCCGGCGTCGGGACCTCGACCTCGGCGCCCCGCAGCAGTTCCGGCAGCGTCACCGGGAGGTCGAGCCGGAGGTCGTCGCCGTCGCGCTCGAAGTACGGGTGGGGCCGCACGGTCAGGCGGATGTAGAGATCGCCAGCCGGGCCCTCGCCCGGCGTCGAGTCGCCCTGCCCCTGCAGCCGGATGCGCTGCCCGTCTCGCGCACCCGGCGGGATGCGCACACGGATCGGATCGCGTCCCGCGAGCTGCAGCCGGACTTCGTTGCCGTTGATCGCGTCGAAGAAGTCGATGGTGAGCTCGGCGGTCAGGTCGGCTCCGCGCTGGGGCCGGAAGCCTCCGAAGCCCGTGCGCTGCCCGCCCCCGAAGCCACCGCGTTGCGAGCGGCCGAACATCTGCCCGAGCAGGTCCTCGATGTCGATGCCTTCGGCTCCGCCCCCGAATCCGAAGTCGTCGTGGGAAGGGCTGCGGTGCGCACGCCGCGACCAATCGCGGTACGCGCGCGCCTGGTCGGGGTCGAAGCCCGCCGCGAGGCCGTCGCGGCCGAACTCGTCGTAGAGCTTGCGCTTGTCCGGGTCGCCCAGGACCTCCTTCGCGAACGAGATCTGCTTGAAGCGCGCCTCGGCCCGCTCGTCCCCGGGGTTGACGTCCGGATGGCATTCGCGCGCGAGCTTCCGGTACGCCTGCTTGATCTCATCGTCCGAGGCGTCGCGGCCAACCCCCAGGATCTCGTACAGGTCCGGTTCGTCCATCTTTTCGTCGGAATCTCCGGCGGAAGCATCGTTCGAGCGGCGCCGGTGTCAAGCCGGCGGCGCGGGGTCGCTAGCCGAGACGCTTGCGGAAGGTCGCCACCGCCAGCCCCAGCGAGACGGCCAGGATGGCCAGCGTGGCGGCGACTTCGGGCAGGAGGCTGCCGATCCCGGCGCCCTTGACGATGACGCCGCGGGCGATCCGCAGGAAGTGGGTGAGTGGGAGCCCTTCGCCCACCCACTGCGCGGCGCGCGGCATCGCCTCGAACGGGAACATGAAGCCCGAGAGCAGGATCGACGGCAGGAAGACCAGGAACGAGAGTTGCGTTGCCTGGAACTGGGTGCGCGTCAGCGAAGAGACCACCAGGCCGAGCGCCAGCATCGCGGTCAGGAACGGCAGCGCGCCGACGCCCAGGTCGAATAGCGAGCCCCGGATCGGGACGTCGAAGAGCCAGGCCCCGAGCACGAGGACCACGGCCACTTCCACGTGGCCGACCACGAGGTAGGGAACGACCTTCCCGATCATCAGCTCGATGCTCTTGACCGGCGTCGCGATCAGGAACTCGAAGGTACCGTTCTCCCGTTCCCGCACCAGGGCCAGCGCCGTCATCATCATCATCGTCATCGTGAGGATGACGCCGACGAGGCCGGGCACGATGAAGATCGCGGTGCGTTGCTCCGGGTTGTAGAACGGGATGACGTGGACCTCGATCGGGACGGCGTGGACGAGGTCCGGGGTCGGCCCGGGAGGGCCGCGCTGCGAGAGCGCCGCGCGGCCACTCGAGCCCGTGTTCGGCCGGTCCCGCAGCCACTGCTCCAGTCCGCGCGCGGTCCGGGAGACCGCGCTCGCGACCGAAGGGTTGCTCGCATCCGCGAGCACCGAGACCTCGGCGCCGCGTCCGCGCGCGCGCCGGCGCCCGAACTCGGCCGGGATCACCACCACGGCGCCGAGTTCGCTGCCCTCGAGCAGACGGATCCCCTCGCGCTCGTCGCTGACCGCTCGCACGATCCGGAATGTCTGCGTCTGTTCGAAGCGGTCCGCCAGCTGGCGCGAGAGCGCGGTGTTCGAGCGGTCGAGGATGCCGATCGGGATGTGGCGCACGTCGAGGTTGATCGCGTAGCCGAAGAGCACGAGCTGCATGGCCGGGATTCCGACGACGAAGGCCAGCGTCATGCGGTCGCGCGCGAGCTGCCGGAACTCCTTGCGCGTGATGGCCAGGATCCGTTGCGCCGGGAGCCACGCCATCGTCAGGTCGCCTTCCCGTCGTTTCGGTCGTTTCGAAGCAGGTCGACGAAGAGGTCCTCGAGTTGGCCGGTGCCGGGCTCGACGGAGCGGACCCCGGCCGGCACGAGCCGCTGCGCCAGATCCGCGGCCATCGCCTCCTGCGACGCCCCGGCCGGGTCGATCAGCACGTGGAGCGTGGTTCCCAACTGGGTCGCGCTGACGACCGACGGGATCTCGCCCAACAACGCGAGGGCGCGGTCGGTGTCGTCGGCGGCGACGTCGAGGATCCGCCCGGCGAGCCCGGCGACGAGTTCGCGCGGGACGCCGACCGCGACCCGGTGGCCCTCGTGCAGGATGCAGACGCGGTGGCAGCGGATCGCTTCGTCCATGTAGTGGGTGGAGACGAAGACGGTCGTGCCCGTCGCGGCGAGTTCGAAGAGGCCGGCCCAGAAGTCGCGTCGGCTCTGCGGGTCGACCCCCGCGGTCGGTTCGTCGAGCACGAGCAGCTCGGGCCGATGGGTCGTCGCGGCCGCCAGCGCCAGCCGCTGCTTCCAGCCGCCCGAGAGATCGGCCGCGCGCACGTCGCGGTAGGCGTCGAGCCCCGTTCCCTCCAGCTGCGCTCCGATGCGCTCGCGCCGTTCGCGCCGGCCGAGCCCGAAGATCTCGGCCGCGAAGTCGAGGTTCTCGATCACCGAGAGCTCCTCGTACAACGAGAACCGCTGGGGCATGTACCCGATCCGGGGGCGAAGCCGCTCGCAGTCGCGGGGCACCGAGCAACCGAGCACGCGGACGACGCCCGCGGTCGGCGCGAGGAGACCCAGGATCACGCGCATCAGCGTCGACTTCCCCGATCCGTTCGGACCCAGGCACCCGAAGATCTCGCCCCGCGCGACCGCGAGATCGACGCCGTCGAGCGCGACGCGCCTTCCGAAGCGGCGCGTCAGCGCGTCCACTTCGATGACCCGGGCCGCGTCCGCGCCGCACACGCACGGCACCTCGTGGCAGGTGCAGGACGCGCCGCTCATCGCGTCCGGTCTCCGAAGTTCCGGTCTCCGAAGAAGCGGATGCGCGTGCCCTCGGCCTGCAACGTGGGCAGCCGCACCGTCGCCGGGATGCCGGGGCGAACGCCCTCGGGCACGTCCAGCAGTTCGACCCGGGTCTCGTACGCCAGGTGTGCGCGCTCGCGTTCGGTCAACGCGAAGTGCGGCGTGAAGGTGGGCTCGCGCGCGACCTCCTGGACCCGGGCGCGAAGCGTCCCGGGCCAGCCGTCCAGGCGGACCTCGGCCTCGAGTCCGGGCCGGGTTCGCGCGAGGTAGGGCTCCGGGAGCCAGACGCGGACCCACGGGCCCTCGTCGAGGACGACGACCGCGAGCACGGCGCCCGCCGGGACCCGCTCCCCGGCGTCGTACGGCAGCTGGTCGACGACGCCGGCCTCCGGCGCCCGCAGTTCGAGGTCCGCGCGCCGCTTGCGGGCGGCGTCGAGCGCGGCTTCGGCCTGGCGCAGCGCCGCGATCGCCTCGTCGTGCGCGAGCCCGGCCCGTTCGACGGCCTGCTCCGAGGTCACGCCCGTGCGCCGCAACTTCTGCGCGCGCTGAAGCTCGTGGGACGCCACCACCGCGGCGGTCCGCGCCCGGGCCAGCGCGGCCTCGGCGCGGCGCACCTCCGCGGTGGCCAGTGTCGGGTCGAGGCGCACGAGCAGCTGCCTCGGCTCGACCGCTTCCCCGCGCTCCACGGCCACCTCGGTGACCACTTCCGAGACCGGAGCGACCATTTCGATCTGGGTCCGTTCGACCGTGCCCACCAGCTCGAGCGGACCGGCCGGGTCGCATCCGGGCACGGTCGCGATCCACACCGCCAACGGCAGCAGCGCGGCCAGCCATCTGCGGAAGGGCCTGGGTCGGAGCGGAGATGCGTCTTGCGCCATGGTCGAACGACAACCTCGGCACCGATGGCCCCGGGGAAAGTGCGCGGGTCCGCGCGATCAGCCCATCTTCATCTCGAAGAAGCAGAGCTTGTTGCCGTCCAGGTCGCGGACGTAGGCGCCATAGAAGATGGGGAGGCGTTCTCCGGGCGGCCCCTCGTCGGTCGCACCGAGTTCGAGCGCCTTTGCGTACAGCTTGTCGACGCCGTCCCGGGAGCCGCCCGGGATCGCGATCATGTTGCCGTTCCCGCAGTCGTGCGGCTTCTCGTCGTACGGAATGCACAGCGCCAGCATCGCCGCGTCCGTCGACGTGCCGTAGAACTTGATGCGATCCATGCCGAAGAGCTGCGAGGCGCCGACCTCGGCGAGCAGCGCGTCGTAGAAGGCGACGGCGCGGTCCATGTCCTTGGTTCCGATCGTGGCGTAGCCGAGCATCCGGATCTCCTTCGGGGGTCGGTCGGGGGTGGCTGGGGTGGAGCCGCAATCTACCGCATCGCCCGCTGCACCCGGCGCGCCTCGTGAGCCCGGGCCGGCCCCACCGATCCCGCCAGACAAAATCGTGTGGTTTTGCCCTCGGTGAATCCACATCGGGGGAAACACGCGTTCTGTGATCCTGCGCACAGAATGCGGAAAGGGTTCAAGGGACCGTCGGGCCGCGCCGAATCGTGCTGGACCGTGCCGGTAGGCGATGCACGGACGTCCGGCCCCGGCTGGAACGAAGCCCACGAGACGCCGCGCCGCGGGCTCCCGCAGCCGGTTCCCACCCTGGAGACATCGATGCCGCAGAGAATTCCGTCCCTTCGCGCGGGCACCACCCGGTCCGCCGCACTGGCCGTCCTGGCGGTGGCCGCGCTCGCGCTGCCGGCGACGGCCACCGAATGGAAGTTCGACTCCGCGATCCGTCTGGACGCCGCCTACACCTCGAACGCGTTCAACCTGGGCAGCACGGGCAAGGACCGCGTCGATGCGCGCTCGGCGGCCAACGTCGCGAACGGGCGCGTGCGGGACATGGACTCGAACGACGACACCTACCTGACGCCCCAGCTCGAATTCGTGGCGAAGACCGACGACGCGATCGGGCGTCTGCGGATCGAGGGAACGATCGCGTACGAGTTCTGGTTCGACAACGACCAGAAGAGCCATCCCGAAGTCGACCTCCGCTTCGAACAGGGAATGCCCGGGCATTCGGCGCTCGGTCTCTCGTTCGGTTACGCCGACGGCGTCTACAAGAAGAACTACCTGCGCGGAACCACGGCCCTGGGCGCCGTGACCAGCAGCGGTCGGATCTACGATCGCGGCGAGTACGACCAGTTCGACGTGAAGCTCGACTATCAGCGCCGAATCTGGCGGCGCAAGCAGGGCCACTCCCTCGCTCCCTGGCTCGGCGCGGGCGAGGGCCGGGTCTGGCTGCGCTACGCGGACCGGAACTTCGACGATTTCTCCAACCGCGATCTCGACACGGTGGGCGTGGGCTTCTCGGTCACGACCACGATCGCGAAGCACCACCAGCTGCGGCTCTCCTACGAGTTCTCCGCGGTCGATGCGCCCGGCGGGAGCGAGACCGTGATCATCGATGAGCCCACGGCCGGGGTCGACGTGAACGGTGATGCCGACATGCTCGACAACAACATCGCACTGCGCACCGGGGTCGATCGCTCGAACGACCGCCACACCCTCGGCGTCGTCTGGCGCTGGGAGGTGAACGACGACATCCGCATCTCGGCCGGCTACCGCTACCGGAACTACGACTACGACTCGAACGGCGCACTCGACTTCGCCTACCGGAACCGCGAGGACGCCTTCAACGAGTTCTCGGCCGGCGCGCGCTGGCAGTTCCAGAAGACCTGGACCGCGGCGCTCGAAGGGGAGTACGACACGCGCGATTCGAACCGGGACGATGCCCTGATCGGGGACGAAGACACCAGCAAGCGCCGCGCGAGCGTCATGCTCTCGCTCCGTAAGGCCTTCTGAGCGTCATGGCCAGGAAGCGGATCCTGTTCTCGGGGTACGCACACGTCCATTTCGTGTGCTTCCTCCCGGTCTATCAGCAGCTCGTCACGGACGACCGCGTCGAGATCACGCTGTCCGGCGGCTTCAAGTCCGGCAAGGGGGACGACGTCCGGTTCTCGATCGACGGATTCTACGACCCGTTCCCGGTCGATCCCGCCCACGTCCTGGAGCCTTCGGAGATCCGGGAACAGGACTTCGACGTCGTCGTCTGTGCCCACCTGTCGGACACGCTGTTCCCGCGGAGCGCGGGGAAGTCCGTGCAGATCTTCCACGGCGTCTCGTTCAAGAACCTGGCCGTGCGCGAGAAGGCCCTGCGCTACGACTTCCTGTGTCTCCCGGGCAGCTACCACGCGGACCAGTACGTGAAGCAGGGACTGGTCGACTCGGATTCGAAGATCCTCGTCACGGGTTTTGCCAAGGTCGATCAGCTGGTGTCCGCTCCGCGTCCCACCCACCGGCTCGAAGATCTCGGACTCGACCCCGCTCGCCCCACGCTGCTCCTCGCGCCGACGGGCGACAAGTACAACGCGATGGAGACGATGGGGCGCGCCGTCATCGAAGCGATCCGCGCGCACGGCGCGTGGAACCTGATGGTGAAGCCGCACGACCACCCGAAGCGGGCCATCGACTGGTTCTCGGAGCTCTCCGATCTCGAGGGGGACGGCGTCGCCCTGATCCGCGATACCGACGTCGCGCCGTATCTCTCGCTCGCAGACCTGCTGATGACCGACGCGTCTTCGGTGGCGCTCGAATACACGCTCCTCGATCGCCCCATCCTGTTCCTCGACGTCCCGAAGCTCCTGGAGCGGCTCGAGCGTCGCGCGCCGGCGCTGGACCTCGATACATTCGGACGCAAGATCGGAACCGTGGTCGAGCGGGCCGACCAGGTCGTGGACGCGATCGCGGCGGGTCTCGCCGACCCGGGTGCCCGGTCGGCCATCCGCCGGCAGGCGGCCTCGCACCTCTTCCACCAGCCCGGTCACGCGGCCGAGCGGATCGCGGGCGTCGTGCTCCACGCGGCCGGCCTCGAACCGCAGCTCCCGGCGGGCGTCCTCCAGGTCGACGAAGGCTGAGCGCTGTGGCGGCGTCCTCGGCGAGCGGACACCGGATCTCCACGTCGGGTGCGGAGCCTTCCCGGGACCGCGGAGTGGCGTTGCTCTGGCGCTTCGCGGCGCCGCATCGCGCCTGGTTGGCCCTCGGGGCGCTCGGCAGTGTCGGCGTGGTGGCCGCGCGCCTCGCGATCCCGTGGCCCCTGCGCTGGGTGATCGATCTGGCGTCCGGCCCGGCGCCGCACGCGGCCGGCGCCGGCTCGTCCGACGAGGCGCTCGCGATGTCGGCGCTGGCCTATCTGGGACTCGCGGTCGTCCTCGGCACCAGCGAGCTGGTGCAGCGGACCCAGCTCGGCCGCTTCACAGCGCACCTGGTCGATGATCTGCGCAGCGCGGCATTGAAGGGCGCGCGCCGCGGCGGGCTGGTGTCCGAGGTCGGCGAGGTGACCGCGCGCGTCGTCGGGGACGCGGCCCGCCTGCGCAACGATCTCACCGGCATCCTGGTGCACGCGTCGACGAACGGCCTGCTCTACCTCGCCGCGTCGTCCGTGATGCTCTGGGTGTCGTGGGTCTTCGGCCTGCTCTTTCTCGCGTCCGGCGCGCTCTCCCTGTGGGTGGGCGCCGCAACGTCGCGATCCGTCGCCGCCGCCGCGGCCCGGAACCGCGAGAAGGAGGGCCAGTACGCGGCCAGCATCCACGCGGAACTCGAGGGATCCGTCGGGCCGTTCGGAGACGTCGAGGACCTGGGCGCCCGCAGCCGGGTCCGGGAGATGCGCGGCGTTCGCCGCACCGGCCGGGCGTCGCTGCTGGTCCACGTCATCCAGGGTTCGGCCGTCAGCTTCGGACTCTGGTTCGGCGTCGAGGAGGTGTGGGTCGGTCAGATCGCGGCCGGAGACCTCTTCGTCTTCGCCGCGTATGCGTTGACCGTGCACCGCCGCATGGTCCAGGTCGGGCGTCAGTTCGCGCGCACGGGCAAGGTCGTGGCGTCGGCGAACCGGCTCGGCGAGTTGATCGGTCTCGAAGACCGACGCACCGGCGACCTCGAACGCGCAGAAGTCGGCTTCCGCCTCGAAGGGGCCAAGGTCGATCGCGGCCGGAACCCGGATCGCAAGGTCCGCGTGCGCCGGCTCGATCTCGAGCTTCCGCCCGGGAGCCGGACGCTGGTCACGGGCCGCGTCGGGTCCGGCAAGACGACGCTGCTCGAACTCCTCGCGGGTCAGCAGGCCCAGTACCGCGGGACGCTCCATTGGGACGGGTCCGCGATGCGCGCGAGCGACGCTCCGCCCGTGGGCACGGTCGCGCTGCTCTCGCGGAATCCGGTGTTCCCGAGCCGGGAGCTCTGGCAACTGATGGGATTGGCGGACGCCTCGGGGCCGGGTCCGGAGGAGGAGCAGACGCTGCGCCGGATCGGGGCCTTCACGCCGTTGCGCGCACTCGGGGCGAGCTGGGACGTGAAGCTCTCCTCGAGCGAGGTCTCGACCGAACAGGCGCGCCTGATCGCGCTGTCGAAGCTCCTGCTCGGCGGTGGCTTCGGAGCCTGGATCCTCGACGGGGCGCTGGAACTCGCCTCCTCGAAGAAGGCCCGGGCCAGGCTCGGCGAGATCCTCCGCCGTGCCGGCGGCCGAACCGTGGTCGTTTCCTGTTACCGGGCGCTCGAACCCGAGCGCTTCGATCGCATCGTCGCGTTGCGACGCGGGCGCGTCGCATTCGACGGTACGCCGGAAGAATGGGCGAAGACGCACGAGACGACGGAGCGCGGATGAAGGCGCAGCGAACGAAGAGAAGGAGGGCGCGCCGATGCAGGCCTTGATCCTCGCCGCGGGCCGCGGCAGCCGGATGGGTACCAAGACGGCGGAGGTTCCGAAATGCCTGCTCGAGGTGGGCGGCAAGCCCCTGATCGAGCACATGCTGGAAGCGCTGGCCGATGCCGGCGTCGGCCCGGTGGGCATCGTCGCCGGCTACATGGCCGACGACATCCGCGAGGTCGTCGGGACCCGCGCCGACATCATCGAGAACCCGCGTTGGAGCCGCACGAACAGCCTCTACTCCTTCTGGCTGGCGCGCGAATGGGTCGAGGGACCCGTGATGGTGCTGAACAGCGACCTGTTGCTCTCGCCCCAGATCCTCGAGCGCATGGCCGGCGTGTCGGACAACGCCCTCGCCTACGATGCAGCCTCGGGCGGTGGCGCGGAGCAGATGAAGGTGAAGCTCGACGACGGGACGTTGGTCGCAATGAGCAAGACGCTCCCGCCAGAAGACGTCTCGGGCGAGAACGTCGGTGTCCTGGGCTTCACGGCCACCGGCGCGCGGAGGCTCTTCCAACTCGCGGGCGAGGCCGTCGAAGCGGGCAAGGAGAACGACTGGCTCGGTACCGCGGTGTCCGCCCTGGCGCTCGAGTGTCCGATCCGGGCCATCGACGTCGGCGGCCTGCCCTGGGCCGAGATCGACTTCTCCTACGACCTCGACCGGGCGCGGCGACAGGTGTGGCCCAGGATCCGGAACCGCGATCGCGGACGCCTGCTCGGGGGCTTCGCCAAGGTCGTAGGCGCCCTCGGGATCGCGGCCTGGGCGTTCATGCTGCTGGCGTTCCTGTTCGGCAGGCACGCCCCCGCGTCCTGGGACGCGCTCGAACTCGACGAGCTGGCGCCGGTGCAGATCGAGGCCGGAAACCGGAAGCAACGCTGGTGGATGCTCCGGACCGGAGACGAGGTGGTCTTCGAGGTGACCGGCCCCACCGCGATCCGCTTCAGCTCGCGCCCCGTCCTCGACGGCGTGCGCGATTCGATGCGTTATGCGCTCGGGCTCGAGATCGACGGAAGGCCCGTTCCCTGGGACGATCACCTGGCGACCGCGTCGCATACCTGGCACTCCAGGGTCGGGACGGTCGGGAAGCGGGACGACTTCTCGGTCTCGCTTCCGGACGGAAGCCACCGCCTGACGATGCGGCTGGTGACCGGCCAACCCGGCGCGGTCCTCCTGCTGGTGTCGGAGGGTTTCGACGAGGACAACGCGGACTGACATCGGCGTCCCGGATCCGGCCGGATCCGCGCTAGGCTCGGGTCCCCACTACCCGAAGGGGCCCCGATGAAGTTCGGCATCTTCTACGAGCACCAGCTGCCGCGCCCGTGGACGGAACGCAGCGAGTACGAGCTCCTCCAGAATTCCCTCGTCGAGATCGAGCTGGCCGACCGCCTCGGCTACGACTACGCCTGGGAGGTCGAGCACCACTTCCTCGAGGAGTATTCCCACTCCTCGGCGCCCGAGTGCTTCCTGTCCGCGGCGAGCCAGCGGACGAAGCAGATCCGTCTCGCCCACGGCATCGTGCAGCTGACGACGAACCATCCGGCGCGAGTGGCCGAGCGTGTCAGCACCCTGGATCTCCTCAGCGGCGGCCGGGTCGAGTTCGGAATGGGCGAGGGATCGAGCATCACGGAGTTGCATCCCTTCGATCGGCGCTTCCGGGACAAGCGCGCCGTCTGGGAGGACGCCGTGAAGGCGATCCTGCCGATGTTCACGAGCGAAGCGTGGGAGTACCACGGGGAGTATTTCGACTTCCCGCTGCGCAACGTCCTGCCCAAGCCCATGCAGAAGCCTCACCCGCCGCTCTGGGTCGCGTGTTCGCAGCTCGACACGATCGAGATGGCCGGCCGCCGCGGGCTCGGGGCGCTCGGCTTCCAGTTCGTCTCCGCGGAGGCGGCCCATGCCTGGGTCCAGACCTACTACGACGCCTTCGTGAACCGCCAGGAGAAGCTCACGGACTACCGGGAGAACCCGAACATCGCGTTGGTCAGCGGCTTCATGTGCTGCGAGACGGACGAAGAGGCGATGCAGAAGGCCGACGGCTGGACCTTCTTCCAGTTCGCGCTGCGCTTCTACAGCAAGCACGGCCCGATCGCGCCGGGCAGTCTCAGCCTCTGGGAAGAATACCTGGGTTGGAAGGAAAGCCCCGAGGGCCAGAAGCAACGCCGGTCGGGCCTGGTCGGCTCGCCGGAAACGTTGCGGCGCAAGCTCCGCAAGTTCGAGGCCTCGAACATCGACCAGGTGATCCTGTTGAACCAGGCCGGAAGCAACCGGCACGAAGACATCTGCGCGAGCCTGCAGCTGTTCGCGGACGAGGTGATGCCCGAGTTCCACGCCCGCGAGCCCGAGCACCAGGAGTGGAAGCGGGGCGTCCTCGCGGGAGAGATCGGACTCGACGCGGTCGACGTCGCGTCCTTCCGTTCGCGCAACATCGCCGCGCCGACGCAGCCGCAGGAGGAGAGCGCCGGCTGACCCCGGCGGTTCCGGCGAGCCACGGTGCGCCGCGGCTCAGGCGTCGCCTGCCGGACCGGGTCCGAAGACGAAGCCCCGGTAGCCGTCCGCGGCGACCTCGTCGCAGACCTGCCGATAGACGCCGACGCCGGCCGCGTACGGCATGAAGACCCGGGGCTTGCCCGGGACGTTCGCGCCCAGGTACCAGGATCCCCCCTTGGGCATCAGCGTCGCGTTCGCCACGTCGCGGACGTGGTCCATCCATGCGGCTTCGGCGTCCGGGTCCGCGTCGACCCGCTGCGCGCCGGTCGCCTCCATGTGTGCGAGACAATCCATGATGAAATCCACGTGCTGTTCGATGGAGACGATCATGTTGCTGAGCACCGAGGGGCTTCCGGGGCCCGTGATCGTGAAGAGGTTCGGAAAGCCCGACACGACGAGTCCGAGATAGGCGCGCGGTCCTTCCGCCCAGCGCTCGCGAAGGGAGGTGCCGCCGATCCCGCGGATGTCCATCTCGAGCAGGGCACCCGTCATCGCGTCGAAGCCGGTCGCAAGCACCAGGGCGTCGAGGGGGATCTCCTCGGCGCTCGTCCGGATCCCGCCTGCGGTCACGCGCTCGATCGGGGTCCGCGTCAGATCGACCAGCCGGACATCGGGGCGGTTGTAGGTCTCGTAGTAGCGCGTATCCACGCAGATGCGCTTGGTGCCGATCGGGTGCGAGGTCGGGCAGAGGGCTTCCGCGGTCTCCGGATCCTTCACGATCGAGCGGATCTTCTCGTGGACGAAGGCCGCGACGCGCGCGTTCGCCTTCTCGTTCAAGAGCGTATCCGCGATCGCGCTCAGGAAGCGCGCGCCGCCGGTCTCCCAGTACTCCTCGCAGATCCGGCGGAACTCCGGCTCCGAAAGCTCGAGGGCCGCGCTCGCGGCGGGCAGCCGCTCGCGCGGCACGATCTCGGTGTCGCCGAAGCCGCTCGCGAGTCCGAGCTTGTGGAGCCGCCGGTGCTCGCGGTAGTGGCCCTTGAACGCGCGCACGAAGTCGGTGTCGAGCTGGTCGTTGTGCGCCGGGATGCTGAAGTTCGGCGTGCGCTGGAACACCGTCAGGTGCTCGGCCTGGGTGGCGATGACCGGGATCGCCTGGATCGCGGTCGAGCCGGTGCCGACGACGCCGACGCGTTGGCCGGCGAAGTCGACGCCCTCGTGCGGCCAGCGGCCGGTCAGGAAGCGCGGCCCGGCGAAATCGTCGACACCGGGAATGTCCGGGACCTTGGGCAGCGAGAGGCAGCCCGTCGCCATCACGCACAGGGGCGCGTGCGCCCGGTCCCCCTGCGCGGTCGCGACTTCCCAGCATCCGGTGGCCTCGTCGTATCGCGCGCTCGTGACGTTCCGGCCGAAGCGGATGTCGCGCCGCAGGTCGAAGCGGTCCGCGACGTGCTCGATGTAGCGGAGGATCTCGGGCTGTCCCGCGTACCGCTCCGTCCAGTCCCATTCCTGCTCCAGTTCCGGCGAGAACGAGTAGGAGTAGGCCAGGCTCTCCGCGTCGCAGCGGGCGCCCGGGTAGCGGTTCCAGTACCAGGTCCCGCCGACGCCGTCAGCGGCCTCGTACACGCGGACCCGTCTGCCCGCCTCGCGCAGCCGGTGCAACGCGTAGAGCCCGGCAAAGCCCGCGCCGACGACGATCGCGTCGAAGCGGGCGCCGGTGTCGGTGTCGGGCGGTGCGGTGTCGGTTCGGGGCATCGGAAGCTCTCGCGGTCGATCATTCTAGGCGATCGCGGCCGCAGCGGAAGCGTCGTTCCGCAGCTCCGACGCCGGCCCGGCCTAACGCCCGTTCCGTCCCGCCTTCTCTGCTCGGCGGGGTCGGCGGGCCGCTCGTCGGGCGCCGTCCGGCCGCGGTCCCCGATCGATCCGCTGGATGCGGATCCGCGGGTCGCGCGCGTCCGGCTTCTGGACCGATCGCTCGAACGGATCTGCGGCGCGCTCTGCGACGTCGAAGGTCGAATCCTCGTAGCCGATGTCGATGGCCCCGATCAGGTGGCCCCGGATCTTCCCACGCCGGCACACGTGGCCCAGGATCCGGTTCGCCGCGGCGCCGCCCTTCTCGCCCCAGTTGATCCGGAAGCGGACATAGCCCGGGTTGGCCCTGGCCGGGGCCTTGCCGCCGACGGGCGCGATCTCGCGGACCTCCATCGGTTCGCGCGCCGGCCGCGGCTCCGCCAGTTCCAGCAGCAGCGCCACCACCGCGGCGGGGTCGTGTCCGTCGAGCAGGCCCTTGGCATGGTCGATCCGCTCCTGCGTCGGTGCCTCGTCGGAGCGGAGGCGCTCGTGCACCTGGTGGCGGAAGCGCCGGCGAAGCTGCTTGCGCACCCGGGCGGCCGTGGGAGCCGGTCGCCAATCCGCGTCCACGCGGGCGGCGGTGTGCAGCCGCGTCGCGTAGCGCTGGGCGCGCGGCGGGACCAGCATCACGCTGCGCCCGGTGCGCCCGGCCCGGCCGGTGCGGCCGCTCCGGTGCACGTAGGTGTCGGCGTCGCAGGGCGGGTCCGCGTGGATCACGAGCTCGATGTCGGGCACGTCGATGCCGCGGGCGGCGACGTCGGTCGAGACCAGGGTCTTGATCGTTCCGTCCCGGAACGCGTTCAGCGTGCGCGTGCGTTGCGCCTGCGGGAGTTCGCCGCTGAAGGCCTGGACCGGAAAGCCGTCGCCCGAGAGCCGTTCCGCGAGCGAGCTCGCGTCGATCCGTCGCTCGACGAAGATCAGGCAGCGGCCTCCCTCGTTCAGCAGCAGCCAGTTGACCAGCGCGACGTAGGTATCGCCGGGCCCCACGAGATGGGCGACGTGTTCGATGTCGGCGTTGGCGTCGCCGAGCCGCGTCCCCTCGATGTGCAGCGCATCGTGCTGGAAGCGGTCCGCGAGCTTGCGGACCTGGGCCGCGAACGTGGCGGACACCAGATGCGTACGGCGCTCCTGCGGGAGATCTCCGAGGATGGCTTCGAGCTCGTCGCGGAAGCCGAGGTCGAGCATGTGATCGGATTCGTCGAGCACCACGTGCTCGACGTCGGCACAACCCAGCGCCCCGCTCCGGACGTGGTCGAGTGTCCGTCCAGGCGTTCCGACCACGACGTCGGGTCGTCGCGCGAGCGCGCGGCGCTCGCCCCCGAGCGAGGTGCCCCCCATCACGACCTCGATGCCGGCGCCACGCACGTCTTCGAGGAGCCAACGAAGCTCGTCGCGGACCTGCATCGCGAGTTCCCGGGTCGGCACCAGGACCAGCACGCGCGGTCCGCGCCGATCGCGCGCGGCGGCCTGGGTCAGCGTGCCAGCGAGGGCGAAGCCGATGGCCACCGTCTTGCCCGAGCCCGTCTGCGAGGAGATGCGGACGTCGCGCCCGGAGGATTCCGCATCGAGGACCGCCTGCTGCACCGAGGTCAGCGCCACGAACCCGCGCCGCTCCATCGCGGCTCGCAGCGGTGCGGGAATGCCGGCCGGAAGCCCGGTCGT
>Ga0114931_10001400_pt1 | contig 30841 bp, 21 predicted proteins | sample 2SBtaG_FD_89579 | JGI IMG/M metagenome (GOLD analysis project Ga0114931, IMG submission 89579) | Deep subsurface microbial communities from Kolumbo volcano to uncover new lineages of life (NeLLi) - 2SBTROV14_V59a metaG | ecosystem: Environmental > Aquatic > Marine > Volcanic | place: Kolumbo... | reverse complement strand
CGTGCTCGGCCCGTCGGAGGCGCCGCTGGCCCGGCTGAAGGGGCGCACCCGCTGGCACCTGTGGCTGCGGGCGCCCGAGCGCAAGCCGTTGCGCCAGGTCGTGCGCGGCCTGCAGCGGGCCGGGGCACCGGTCGGTCGCGTGCGACTGACCGTGGACGTGGATCCCGTATCTGCGCTGTAGTAGCGTGGTTTCGCGCGGGGATGAGCCATCAGTCCCCCGGAACGGAAGCTCTTCGCACATCGCGGGCCCTCTCGTCCGATGGCGGCGTTGCTCGTCGGTCGCTGGGGTCCACCCAACTCCCTCCTCGCGCCTTGCCCTCGAACGAGATGACCTCGCCCTCTGCAAAGGAACCTCCGACCCGGGGAACCGGGCCGTCGCAGATCCTGGTGGTGTCCAACCCGTCGGACCGGGTTGCGATCTGCGATCTGCTCGCGGAGGGTGGCTACGACGGCGTCGACTGGGGCGCCGGCGGCGACGACACCTACGCCGCCTACGAGGAAGCTGAGCCGGGAGTGGTCATCCTGTGCGCCAACCTCGACGCCGGCGACGCCCGCTCGCTGGCCGGGGCGATGCGTGCCGGCGCGGGCAGTCGGTCGGTCCAGCTCATCCTCATCGGCGAGGAGTCGGGGCCGATCCGCACCGCCCTGGACGCCGCCGACTTCGAGGTCGACCGGTTCCTGGGCCGGCCTCTTTCGGGCAAGGCGCTGCTGTTCGCAGTGCGCACCGGGCTCGAGGCGGGCGAGCCGGCGACCGCGGCCCCGGCCCCGGCCCCGGTCACCGAAGTCGAGCGCAAGACCGCCGCGGCGCGGGTCGAGCGCGCCCTCGACCTGGCCATCGACGACTTCGTCACCGAGGCGATCGGCGCCATCGGTCCACTGGTGCGCTCCCCCGGGCCGGCCGCCGAGCAGGAGGTCGACAGCTCGTGGGAGGAGCCGGCGGCGGCGCCGCCTCGCGAGCCGACCCTCATCCTCTCCGGCGGTGGCGCGGTGCCCGCGCCGGAGCCGGAGGGCATGGTCGACGAATTCGGCTCGCACGGCGCCGTGCCCCACGCGCTGCCGGTCGACCTGACCGAGCGCGAGGAGGATCAGCCGTGGGAGAGGGCGGCATCGGTGACGCTGTCGCCGGTGGCCGACGAGCTGTCGTCGGACGAGATCGTCCTACCGCCTCACGACGACCTGGACGACCTGGACGACCTGGACGGCGACGAGTCGCCCACCGCCGAGCCGGAGACCGAGCAGGCTCCGCCGGCCGACGATCGTCCGAGCGACGGCGCCTTCGCCCGGGAGCTGCGGCGCAAGATGTCGGCCATGGCCGAGCGTCTGTTCCCCGGGCGCGGCACTGGCGACGGCCAGTTGGTCGACGTCGGCGTCGCCCACGGCCACCGCACCGAGATCGATCTCGCCAGCCTTGGCGACGAGACCACCGCGGGGACGCCGGAGCAGGCGCCGTATGCCGATCTGGCGGCCGCCGAGACCTTCGCCGACCCGCGCGCGCCGACCGGGCCGGGCACGAGCGGCGGCGACGAGACCACCACTCGGCGCCGCGCTGTGCAGTCAGTCGTCGAGGAGCAGGGCAGCCTCGACAGCCGCGACGGCGATGTGGCGCTGCTCCTCGGCCGCTTGCTGCAGGCCGGCGTCACCGGGCGAGTGACCCTGCGGGCGCCGCCGGCGGAAAAGGTGCTCTACCTCGACAACGGTCGTCCGGTCTTTGCCACCTCCAACCTGCCCCACGACCGCATGGGCGACCTGCTCTTTCGCGAGGGCAAGATCACCCGCGAGCAGTACGCGCGCAGCCGCGAGATCCTGGTCGAGTCGGGGCGACGCATGGGCGAGATCCTGGTCGACAGGGGCTACCTCAAGCGGCGGGAGCTGTTGCCGGCGGTGAAGCGCCACATCGAGGATATCGTCTACACGCTGTTCGCCTTCACCGAAGGTGAGTACAGCGTGCAGCCGGGGGAGACCGCGACCGACGAGCGCATCCGTCTGTCCAAGCATCCGGCGGCGCTGCTGCTCGAAGGAGTGCGGCGCAAGTACGACATGGGCCGTCTCGAGCACCGCTTCGGATCGGCCAGCGCCGTCTGCCGCGCGCGTGACAGCGACCGGCTCAAGCCGATCCTGGCCGTCGCCGACCTGTCGCGCAGCGAGCGCGACGTGATCGGCCTGCTCGACGGCGACAACAGCCTCGAGGCGGTGAGTGAGACGACCGGGGTTCCGCTGCTCAGGGTCTATCAGCTGGCCTTCGGCCTGGTCGGGCTCGGCGCCGCCGAGATTCTCCACCGCGGCGACGCCGGCGACGACACCGAGCTGTCGCGGACGCCGTCGCTGGTGGGCGAGACCGACCTGGCGATCGATCGCCAGCGGGTGCTGGCCAAGTACGCGCTGGTCGCCGAGTCGGACTACTTCACCTTGCTCGGCGTCCGTCGCGATGCCTCGACCTTCGAGATCCAGCGCGCCTACGAGTCGGCGCGCCGCGACTACGCCGAGGACAGCTTCCCGTCGGAGGTGCGGCAGGAGCTGGAGCCGCAGATCGGCGAGATCAACGAGCTGCTCGAAGAGGCGTTCCACGTGCTGCAGGACGAGCGACTGCGGCGCGCCTACCTGGCCAACTTGCGCGACTGAGGTACCCATGCGCGTCGTCTTCATGGGCTCTCCCGACTTCGCGGTGCCGGCGCTCGAGGCACTGATCGCCCACCATCAGGTCGCGCTGGTGCTGACCCAGCCGGACAAGCCTGCCGGCCGGGGCAAGAAGCTGGTTCCGCCGGCGGTCAAGGTCGCCGCCGAGGCCGCCGGGCTGCCAATCGCCCAGCCGCGCAGCGCGCGTGCGCCGGAGCTGGCCCGGATGCTGCGCGAGACCGGCGCCGAGTTGGCGGTGGTGGTCGCGTACGGCAAGATCCTGCCGCGCGAGGTGCTCGAGGCGTTCCCTCGCGGCTGCATCAACATTCACGCGTCGCTGCTGCCGCGTTATCGCGGCGCGGCGCCGATCCAGTGGGCGGTGATCAACGGCGAGTCCGAGACCGGCGTCTGCATCATGCAGCTCGACGAGGGGATGGACACCGGGCCGGTGCTGCTCGAGCGACGCACGCCGATCGGCGAGGACGAGACCGCCGGCGAGCTGTTCGAGCGGCTGGCGCCGATGGGCGGCGAGGCGCTGCTCGAGGCGCTCGAGGGCCTGGCCGCCGGTACCCTGCAGCCGCAGCCACAGGATCACGAGGCCGCGAGCCATGCGCCGATGTTGAAGAAAGAGGATGGCCGCGTCGACTGGAGCTGGCCGGCGCGGCGGGTGGCCGACCGGGTGCGCGGTGTCGACCCGTGGCCCGGCGCGCAGACGACGTTCGAGGGCGCACCGCTCAAGCTGTTCCGCGCCCGCGTCACCGGCGGCAGCGGTCCGCCGGGCGAGGTGCTGGCGGTCGACGACCGCGGGCTGGTGGTTGCCTGTGGCGACGGCGCGTGCGCGATCGCCGAGGTACAGGCGCCGGGCAAGAAGCGGATGCCGGCACGGGCGTTCGCAGCCGGGCGGGCCGTCGGCCCGGGAACGGTGCTGGGCTCGTGAGCCGCAAGGGACGGTGGTCGGCTCGCGAGATTGCCCGTCGCGCGCTGCGCCGGGTCGAGTCGCAGGGCGTGTTCGCCAGTGCCGCCATCGACGCCGAGCTCGAGGCAGCGCCCGGCGTCGATCCACGCGAGCGCGGGCTGGCCACCGAGCTGGTCTACGGCACGCTGCGCCACCGCGATCGTCTCGACCGTGCGCTCGGCGCGCAGGCGCCGCGCGGCATCGGCAAGCTGGCGCCGCAGATGCGCACCATCCTGCGGGTCGCCGCCTATCAGCTGTTGATGCTCGACCGCGTGCCCGACCACGCGGCCGTCGACGACGCCGTGCGCGCGGCGCGCAAGCTGGGCGGCAACCGGATGGCCGGCTTCGCCAACGCGGTGCTGCGCAAGGTCGCCACCAGCGGCGAGCCGCCGCTGCCGCGCGCGAGCGACGATCCGATGGCCAGTGTCTGCGCCACCTACTCGCTGCCGCGGTGGATTGCCGGGCGGATCCGCGACGGCGTGGGGGATGAGGAGCTGGTCGCCGCGGCGGCCGCGCTCAGCGCCCCGGCGCCCCTGTCGATCCGGGTAAATTCTCTACGTGCCACTCTGGATCAGGTGATCCATCGTTTACCGGTAGACTGTCCGGGCGTCGAGGTGGAGCGGAGTCCAGCCTGTCCCGGTGGACTGCTGGTGCGCGGGCTCGGCGCCCCCGAGCGCAGCCCGTCGTTCGTCGACGGCTGGTGGACGGTCCAGGACACCGGCGCTCAGCGCGTGTCGCTGCTGGCGGCGCCGGGTTCCGGCATGTGCATCCTCGACGCCTGCGCCGGCGTGGGCGGCAAGAGTACCCACCTGGCCGAGCTGTCCGGTGACGGCGCCGACATCTTGGCGGTCGACGTCTCCGAGCGCAAGCTGCGGCAGGGGGCCGAGACCGCTGCCCGCCTGGGTCTGAAGTCGATCCACAGTCTGTGCGTGGACCTCCTGGACCCGAATGCCGGCCAGCAGGTCGACGGCGAGTTCGATCTGGTGGTGATCGATGCGCCGTGCAGCGGCCTGGGCGTGCTGCGCCGCCACCCCGAGGCCAAGTGGCGGGTGCAGCCCGAAATGATCGCGGCCATGGCCGAGCTGCAGGGGCGGATGCTCGAGGCGCTGGTGTCGCGGGTGCGTCCGGGCGGCGCGCTGGTCTACGCCGTCTGCACCTTCACCGAGGAGGAGGGGCCGGCGCAGATCGAGCGCCTGACCCGCCGCCACGGCGCGTTCCGGCTGGACGGCCCGGCGCTGTCGACCTGGCCCCACCGCGACGACGCCGACGCCTTCTACGCTGCCAGACTGGTCCGCGCCCCGTGATATACGTCGGGCGTGGCAGCTGAGCTCAAGATCGCGCCCTCCATCCTGTCGGCCGACTTCGGCCGTCTGGCCGACGAGGTGCGCGCGGTGACCGAGGCGGGCGCCGACTACATCCACGTCGACGTCATGGACGGGCATTTCGTCCCCAACCTGACCATCGGTCCGATGATGGTCGAGGTCGTGCGCCAGGCGACCGATCGGGTGGTCGACGTCCACCTGATGATCACCAACGCCGACGACTACCTCGAGCGCTACGTCGGGGCCGGAGCCGACATCCTGGCGGTACACGCCGAGGCGTGCACGCACCTGCACCGGACGCTGCAGCGGATCAAAGGCCTGGGAGCCCGCGCCTGCGTGGCGCTCAACCCGGCCACGCCGGCGGTCGTCCTCGACTACGTGCTCGAGCTGTGCGACATGGTGCTGGTCATGAGCGTCAACCCCGGCTTCGGCGGGCAGTCGTTCATCGACGCGGTGCTGCCCAAGATCGAGGAGCTGCGCGGGACCGCGATCCGCCGCGGGCTGGATCTGGACATCGAGGTCGACGGCGGCATCAAGACCGACAACGTCGATCGCGCGGTCGCCGCCGGCGCCAATGTCATCGTCTCCGGCAGCGGCATCTTCAAGACGTCCGACTACGCCCAGACCATTGCCGCCATGCGCGCCCGGGCGCTGTCGGTGCCGGCGTAGACGCGTCCCAGGAGTCTGGTGCCAAACGGGACCGAGCGGCGGTTTCGAGGCGCGCCGCCAGCAAGGCACGAGGTTCGCGCCGCAAACCGATCGCCGCTCTAGAAGTTGCCGAACAGGTCGGTGATCTTCACGTCGAGCGCGGTCGCCACCTTGAACAGGGACGACACCGACGCCGACGACTCGGCCCGCTCGATCTGCGACAGCAGCGAGACCGACAGGTTGGTCCGCCGGGACATCTGCTTGAGCGTCAGGCTGCGGGCCTTGCGCAGCCCGCGGATGCTGCGGCCGATGGTCGCGTGAAGCTCGTCCTCGCGGCGGAGGATGAGCCCCTTCTTCTTGGCGATCCGGCCGATCGCCTCGCGGAAGTCCGCGATCGAGAACGGCTTCTTGATGTAGGCCGAGACGTCGTGCTCGATCGACGAGGTCGCCGTTTCCAGGCTGGGATACCCCGTCAGGATGATCACGGCGACGTCATCGTCCGCCTGCCGAATTTGGTGCAAGAGGTCGATGCCGCTCAGCTTGGGCATCATCAGGTCGAGCACCACGACGTGGAACTCGGCCGTTTTCATGACTTCGAGAGTACGGGTTGGATCGTTGACGACCGTCACCGAGTACCCTTCGGACGTAAGAAAGTCCTGAAGATACTCGCAGACGTCCTGGTCGTCATCGACGACTAGAATGTTTAGCTGCGGCACCGACGGACTTCCTTCACCCGACCTTTGTCGGGGCGAGAGGATTTGAACCTCCGACTTCATGGTCCCGAACCATGCGCGCTACCAGACTGCGCTACGCCCCGGATATTTGAGGTCCTACCACTTATCCCCACACGACTGATCTGTCAACAGCGAAATATTACCATCTGAACGCAGGGAGGCTCAGTTTCACGCCGATCTCTATGAAGCGGCCGCCGTCGCGCACCGCCCCGGCCCGCAAATAGGGCAGGACGCCGGCGTAGAGCCACACGGAGCCCTGGATGCCCGCGCGGGGAGGGATCTGCTCATCGACCTCCACGGTCGGTCCGGCGGCGACGCCGACCACCACGCCGAGCAGGCGCCGGGTGCCGATCATTCCCTCCAGCCAGAGGCGGCCGGCGTTGTGGGTCCCGAACCGCGCGCCCCCCAAGGTGAGGGCCAAGGCCGCCACTGGCCGGTGCTCGGTGACGCGAGCCACCGTCAGCTCCCCGCCGACGGCGCCGTCCCAGCCGTCGGGGTCGTGGATCACCGCAGCGACCGGTCCCAGCGCCAGGTAGACCCCGTCCAGGTTGGCCATCGACCGGAGCGGCTCGGCGCTGGCCCCTCTTGGGTCGAGTACGATTGTTGCGCAAACCGCCAGAAGCCCAATAATCCAGCGAGAAACCTGGGGCCCGGGCCCCCGGAGCGGACCCTGCCGGCCGGGCCGGGAAATGGCTAAGCGAGCGGAATCCCATGGCATGCCCTGAGGTATACTCGTGGGCACGCCACTTGCGTCGTAGACCGGCCGGTGAAGTCTGCCTCGCTGGCGAGCACGCACGGAGATGAGCTCGACCTTGTCGTCGGAGAAGGCCGCGAAATGAGTGAGCTGGTGGTCGGCTCACCCTCGGGACGCGACCCGGGGATGCTACCACCGGGCGCGGGCTCCGGCTATGCCGAGCTCCGCCGGTTGAGCATCTTCGATGGCATTCCCAACGAGATGCTGCGCGCGGCGATCGACGGCGGCGGCATCGAGCGGCGCCAGCTGCGTCGCGACGTCTTCGTCGCCGACCCGGTCCGCGCCTCGGGGGCGGAGCCGCGGATCATCTTCGTCTACCGCGGTCAGGTCGCGGCCGGCGTCTTCGACCCGGCCGATCTTTCGGATCGGCTGGCCGAGCAACATCGCTACGACGCGATGACCGCGGACGAGCGCGAGCAGCTGTCGGCGCTGCCGCCGCCGCCGCTGGCGCGCGTGACCAAGAAGAACGTGGCGCTGTTCGTCGAGGGCGATCTGTTCAACAGCGCCGCGGTGTCGGTCGGCACCGGCCAGCCGGTGGCGTTCTTCACCGCCGCTCCGGTGGTCCTGTGCGCCATGACCAACGGCACCATCGCCGACCTGGCGGCGCGCTTCCCGTTCTTCGAGCAGCGGATGCAGCGCGCCATCCGCGTCGGCCGCGAGCGGCTGGCCAACGTCACCGGGGTCAAGCAGGAGATCCTCGACTTCTTCGTCCGCCAGGGCATTTCGGTGTCGGGCGAGATGGTCCGCATTCGCCAGCTCGACCGCTGCATCGACTGCAAGCAGTGCGAGATGGCGTGCGAGGAGCGCTACGGCGCCAAGCGGCTGACCCTGGGCGGGTATCAGCTGGGCATGCTCGACTTCATCTACACCTGCCGCACCTGCACCGACCAGCGGTGCGTGGATCCGTGCGACTACGACTCGATTCGCTACGATCCCGAGGTCGGCGAGGTCGTGATCAACGAGGCCACCTGCACCGGCTGCACTCTGTGCGCACAGTCGTGCCCGTACGACGCCATCGAGATGGTCGACATCGAGGACCCGTCCAACTCGACCTTCCGCGAGGCGTTCAAGATCCGCCTCGAGGTCGACGGCTCGCTCAAGTCGGGGCCGGGCACCGGCCGCGTGGCCCGCGCGCGGCGCATCGCCAACAAGTGCGACCACTGCTCCAACTACCGCGACCAGGCATGCGTGTCGGCGTGCCCGACCGGCTCGCTGATCGAGATGTCGGCCTACGACCTGTTCCGCGAGCGCTCGGCAGCGGCTGCCATCATGGCCAAGGCCGGCTACGACCATGAGGCCAAGCCCGACCGCAAGGAGCTCTTGCCGACGCGGCCGTTCGTCGAGGGCGTCGGCGTTCGCGACGGCGGCCGCGCGCGGGTGCGCCGCGGCCAGCTGGGGCCGGTAGTGCTGTGGGGCATCGGCCTGGCCACCTGGGCGCTGGCGCTGGTCGAGATCCTCCTGCGCGAATACCGGCCGGACAGCTCGCTGCAATACGTCCTGTTCCGCCAGGACCCGGACATGACCCCGGAGATGGCGGTGGCCAAGGTCATCTATCACCCGGGCACCGAGCTGGCCATCTGGTGCGGATACATCGGCACCGCGCTGATGGCGATCAGCGCGATCTACCCGATGATGAGACGCTTCCGCGGCTTCCGATTAGTCGCGTCCAATACCATGTGGTTCGACTTCCACATGATGGCCGGCGTGGTCGGCCCGATGTTCATCCTCCTGCACTCGGCGCTCAAGCTGGACAACTGGGTGTCGGCCGCCTTCTGGTGCATGGTCATCGTCGTGGTGTCGGGTGTGATTGGACGCTACCTGTACACGCAAGTACCAGATTTGCTCAACGGCCGTGAATTAGAAGAGCTGGATCACGAACGCGCGCTGGCCCGATTGCGCGGACAGCACGCGCTGGCGGTTCAGGTTTCCGAGCGGGAGCTGTCCAGGCACCGGGCCAAGTGCGAGCGCCTGGTCGACGCCGGCCTGGTGCACGTGCTGTTCTGGATCATGGCCGAGGACATGCGTCGGATCTTCCGCCGCTTCGGCCGCGGGCGCCGCTTGCGCAAAACTGGCGCACCTCGCGCCATCGTCAAGGAGCTCGGGCGCAGAACCGGGCGCTTGATGTTGATCGACCGCCGCCGGGTGCTGGCGTCACGAGCCCAGCTGCTCCTCCACTCCTGGAAGCTCGTCCACGTCCCGTTCACGATCTTCCTGGTCGCGATCTCCGCCCTGCACATCTACGTTGCCTTCAAGTTCTCGATGTAAGATCGCTCAGGCGATGTCCCACCCCCGGCCCGTTCGCCTCGCCGTCGTCGCGGGGCTCGCCTTCTTGCTCTTCGGCTCCGCCGGGGTCGCGCGGGCGCAGAACGACTTCTTCCGCTCCTCGCCCGGACCGCTGTCCAGGAGTCACGAGAAGCAGGACGGTCAGGACAACTGCAACCAGTGCCACGACGGCAGTCGCGAAACCAACGACGACAAGTGCCTCGGCTGCCACGACCACAACAACCTGCGCGACGAGATTCGCCGCGGCGAAGGCTTCCACGCCTCGACCAAGGTCAAGGGCAAGCGCTGCGAGTCGTGCCACCTCGAGCACCGCGGGCGCAGCTTCGACCTGATGGGCTGGCGCGCGGTCGGCGGGCAGAACAAGTTCGACCACAAGCTGACCGGCTGGAAGCTGCAGGGCAAGCACGCGGCCATCGACTGCAAGGACTGCCACAAGGACACCAACCACCAGGGGCTGCGCACGTTCATCGGCGAGGACAAGGTCTGCGGCAGCTGCCACAAGCGCGATCAGCCGCACGGCTTCGACAAGTCGGCGTTCATGAAGTGCGAGCGCTGCCACGGCCAGAGCGTGTGGAAGCCGCCGCTCAAGAAGCTCGACTTCGACCACAACGACCCCAAGGACGCGGCCATGCCGCTGGAGGGGACGCACAAGTCGGTGACCTGCGCCAAGTGTCACCCGAAGTCGAAGTTCAACCTGGGGCGGCCCAAGCCGGCCGACTGCGAGCACTGCCACAAGAGTCCCCACGGCGGGCACCTTTTCGGCACCAAGAAGTGCGACTGGTGCCACTCACCCAAGCTGAGGTCGCTGCGCAAGTTCCGCTTCGACCACGCCAAGCGGACGAAGTTCGATCTGGCCGGGGCCCACAGCAAGCTGAGCTGTTACAAGTGCCACACGCAGAGGATGGGTAAGCGCAAGCCCGACCGGAACTGCGAGGTCTGCCACGCGGCCGACGACAAGCACCGGGGCCGGTTCAAGGAGTTCGGCACGCCGCACCCGCACTGCAACAAGTGCCACCCGTCGTCGAGCTGGAAGCCGACCGTGTTCAACCACAACAAGAACACGCGGTTCAAGCTGACCGGCAAGCACGCGAAGATCACGTGCCGCAAGTGTCACCGGGGCAAGAAGCCGGACAAGTTCGAGCGCTTCAACGCCAAGACGGTCGGCTGCATGGGCTGCCACCAGCACAAGAACGTCCACGACCGGGAGTTCAAGGACAAGGACTGCCTGCGCTGTCACAAGGATCCGGGCGTCCTGGCCCTGACGAAGAGGAGCGTGAACATCTATCACGGGCCCAAGTCGCGGTTCCCCCTGATCCGCAAGCACAAGCGCGTGCCGTGCGAGAAGTGCCACATCAACGACGTCTACCAGAACACGCCGATGGAGTGCGGCGTCCGCTGTCACGAGGACTCGCTGCACCGCGGCTCGCTGGGTGATGACTGCTCGCGCTGTCACGCCGGCGGCACGTGGAAGGCGATCCGCTTCGACCACACCGAGGACACCAAGTGGCCGCTGGTCGGCCTGCACAAGAAGGTACCCACCTGCGAGGAGTGCCACCCGCAGCGGCAGTACGCCGGCACGCCCAAAAACTGCTCGGCCCAGGGCTGTCACGCCAAGGACGACGCGCACAAGGGCAAGCTGGGCACCACGTGCGAGAAGTGCCACCTGGAGACCGGCGAGAACCTGTTCGACCACAACACCATGGCGCGCTTCAAGCTGGACGGGCAGCACCTCCAGACCAAGTGCTCCGAGTGCCACCCGTCGATCACCTTCAAGCCGCGGCCGACGAACTGCTTCGGCTGTCATCCGGATCCGGACATCCACAAGGGCCAGTTCGGCACCGCGTGCGAGAACTGCCACAACACCACCAGCTTCGCCGATATCAAGCCGTTGCACGATGTGGGTGACTTCTCGCTGAAGGGCGCCCACGACCGCATCCCGTGCGTGCGCTGCCACAAGGACAACCGGCCGCTGGCTGGCTCGGGCAACCTGTGCATCAACTGCCACCGGCAGGATGACATCCACTCCAACTCGCTGTCGCCGCGCTGCGGTGAGTGCCACACGCAGTGGTCATTCACGCCCGCGCGCTTCGACCACACCACAGTCGGCTGCAGCCTGACCGGTCTGCACCGCGTGATCGCCTGCCGCGACTGCCACAAGTCGGGCAACTTCGGCGGGCTGTCGCCGCAGTGCGTGAGCTGTCACCGCGACGACGCACTGTCGTCGCAGGCGCTCGCAGGCTTTGCCGGCCACACTGGCGTGACGACCTGTGCGAACTGTCACAACCCCAACACCTGGCTCGGGGCAGCGACGGCCAACTCGCCGGCCAGCTACGGCAGGGAGTCGATATGTCGGTGACGCGCTGGCTGCTGGCCCTGCTGGTGGTGTCGGCGGCGTGGCCGGCGGTGGCATATGCGCAGGAGGACCAGGGGCAAGATCGGTTCTTCGCCGACAAGACCGAGCCCGAGGACGCGCCCGAGGACGCGACCCTGTTCCAGGGCAGCCTGACGTCGACCAGCTTCTACTACCGGGAGACCGGCTCGATCGCCGCGGCACTGAGCGGCGGCGCGGTGGGGGTGGCGAACGCCAGCAAGCTCGACCGGCTGTTCACCGAGTTGCGCGCGCGGCTGGACGCCCGGCACATCTCGGGCGGGGCGTACGATTTCCACGTCGACGCCCGGGCCAGGCTGACGCCCGAGCAGAAGTTCGACGACGGCTACACCCCGGCCGCCGACTGGGGCACCCAGGTCGGCGCCTACGGCCACAACGAGTACGACATCCGCGAGCTGTATCTGCGCCGCTACGGTGTTCGCACCGACCTGACCTTCGGCCGCCAATACGTGCCCGAGCTGGCGACGGTCAAGATCGACGGCATCCGCTTCACCTACAGCAAGACCGACGTGTGGAACGTGGTCGGTTTCGCTGGTTTCTATCCCAATCGGGCCTCGCGCTCGGTGCTCGACGACTACCCGAAGGCGGCGCCGGCAATGGCCGGCGGGGCGCCGGGCACGCGGATCCTGCCGGTGGCGGGGGGGCTGGGCGGCGCGTACCGGATGGAGAAGATGTACGGCAGCCTGGGAGCCGTCGCCATCATGCCCCTGGCCAAGGAGCAGCTGCCGGGCGGGCCGCGGGACGAGCAGCCGCGGGTGTTCGTCACCGCGCAGGGCTACTGGCGGCGGTCGTCGAAGCTCGACATCTACCACTTCGTGGTCCTCGACCTTTACGGCTCCAACGCGACCGACCGCGGCGAGCTGCAGGGGACCATCGCCAAGATCCCGCTGACCAACTTCAGCGTGGGCGTGAGCTACAAGCCCAACACCAATCTGCGGGTCAACCTGGCGGTCAACCGGGTGGACACCGAGACCCTCAACGTGGTCGCGCAGACCAAGCTCCAGGATCCGGGCGCCACGCCGCTGAACATCGTGCAGAACAACGTCGAGGTCCAGCGCATGTCGCAGCAGTCGGCGCGCCTGGGCGTGAGCGCGGCGTTCAAGCAGCAGCGATTCGAGCTGTCGGCCAGCGCGCTGGCCCGATCGCGGCCGGAGATCAGCCTGACGACGGCCGACGGCGCGACGGATCTGACGATTCCCGCCGCCGAGGCGCTGGAGCTCACCCTGCAGGCGACCGACCGTCGCTCGTACAAGGGCCACCGGATCAGCGGCCAGTACACAGCCATCCTCGGCCGCGGCAACACCAACCTGTATCGCACCGATGCCAACGTCGTCCGGCTCAATGCTTCGCGCGAGGTCAAGGATGGCATGGGCGAGTACGACATCAACCTCGGCTACGTCGCCAGCAAGGACGAGAACCGCGGACAGGTGTGCGGCGGCACGCCCATGGACGCGTTCACCAGCTGCTTCGGCACCAGCAAGATCAACACGATCTCGCTGAGCGGGCTGTTGTTCTATCGTCCGGTCGTCAACTGGTTCGTGGTCGTGAGCGCCAGTGCTGCCAGCCAGGGGATCACCATCCTCGACGCCGGCGCGACGCCGCAGGGGGTCAATCAGCCGCGGATCCTGATCCTCACCGGCTTCCTGCGCATTGCCCGTCGCTTCTGAGCAATAGCGCATTGGAAACGCGTCATTGTGGAACAACGACAATGGTGGAGAACAACCGCACGCGCCGGGAACGGAGCCGAATTTCGTCCGCCCTCACCCATGACGGGCAGCGAAATCTGGCTCCCGATCCAGGCGTTCGCGTTTAGCGTTCTGTCGCGGTCTTACACGGTACGGGGCCTTCCCTGATGGCCGCGGGCGGTTCGGCTGGCTATAGTCCGCGCGATGAGTCTGCAGTGGCCACCGGATGAGCCCAGGTGGGTCGACGTGCGGTCGATGCTGGAGAACGGCGGCGCGCGTTTTGGCGGCGGTCGCGACTTCGTGGTCTGCGATCGGCCGCCGTCGCGGACGCTGGCGGTCGTCGGCCATCCGCGCGAGTCGCTGGTGACGCAGGGGATCGGGGCCGCGGCGGAGCGGTTCGAGGTGTTGGCGCAGGAGGACAACGTCGACTTCGTGTGCGAGCTGTTCCCCGACCGCACAGCCGAGGCGCTGGAGGTGTACGCGCTGGTCGAAGAGCCGGTGCGGCCTCCGCGGCGCGGTCCCGCGGTGCGGCTGCTCGCCGGCACCGACCCGCTGGATCATCTGCCGGCTGCGCTCGAGCGGGAGATGATCTGGGCGCGGGCGCAGTTCCGCGTCTTTTCGGTCTTCGACCGCGGCCGCCCGGTGTCGTTCGCCTACGCCCACCGGTCGACACGCACCTATGCGGACACGTCGATCGACACGGTGGAGGAGTACCGGCGCCGCGGCCACGCCCGGGCCGCCTGCCTGTATCTGTTCGCCGACGTCAGGGAGCGCGGCCTGTGGCCGACCTGGGGCGCCTACGCGTCCAACGAGGCGTCCAGGGCGCTGGCGACGCAGCTGGGCTTCCAGCCGGCCGGTCGTATCTACGGCTTCCGCGCGCCGGCTACATCTTGATGGTCCGGTAGCCGAACACCCGGACCCGCTTGAAGTAGATGTCGCCGATGAGCAGGCAGGCGACGAAGAACAGCACCCACGGCCACAGGTCCTGGGTGTAGACGATCTTCTTGTCCTTGGGGTTCCACACCGAATCGGGCGGGGCCTGGTCGGTGCCGCCGGTGACCAGGGCCGCGTGGTGCAGCGGCTCCTCGTCGGGCGTGCTCTCGAGGAACTCGGCCGGGTAGGGCAGGGCGACGGCGCCGGTCGACTCGGCGACGACCTTGCCGTCGCGCTTGTGCACCGCCTTGAGCATGTAGCTGCCGTAGCGGTCGACGTCGAAGTCGGCCTCGTAGCGGCCGGCCGCGGTCTGCTCCATCGGCACGGTCTTCTTGACCTTGGAGTCGCGGGGGTCGATGACCTCGAGCGTGGTGTCGAGGTCGTTGACGAACTTGTCGTCGATGTCCACCGCGTCGACCATCACCCGGGCGACGCCGCCGTCGACACGGGCGTAGAGATCGTAGCTGTCGTAGACCTTGCGCCGCATGCTGCTGCGGATCAGCTGGGCCCAGAACTTGGGATAGCCACCCCAGCGCAGCCACTCGACCGACCAGCGGTTCTTGACGTCGCTGGTCCAGGCGACGCTGGTGCCGATGCCGACGCGCCAGCGGGCCAGCAGCGGTTCGCCCATGTCACTGATAAGGATGACCTCGGACTTGGGCTTGGGCTTGGTCGACACGTAGCCGTGCAGCGGCGGCGCGTTGTCGACCCCGGTGCCCTCGATCGCCTCGACCCGCTTGACCACGTGGGCCGTGACGAGGTCCTCGACCAGCGCCGACTTCTGCGCCTCGGTGGTCTCCTTCATGAAGATCCGCGGCAGGGCGGCCAGGTCGTCGGTCATGTACAGGCGGCCGTCGCCGTTGTCGGCGATGATGTTGAGCAGGTTGCGGTCGGCGTCACCGATGCCGACCGCCGACACGGTGATCCGCGCGGCGCGCATCTCCTGGCACAGCTCGGCGATACCGTCGTACGAGGCCTGGCCGTCGGACAGCAGGATGACGTGCTTGACCTTGGCCCGCGCGGCCGCCAGCGTGTCGTACGCTTCTTTCAGCGCCGGGTGGATGTTGGTGCCGCCGCCGGCGGTCAGCCGCGAGATGTCGGCCGAGATGCGCATCCGGCTGGAGGCGCGCTGCAGGCGGACGATGGTGGTCGGCTGGCTGTCGAAGGCGATGACGCTGATCAGGTCGGACGGCGACAGCACCTCGGCGGTGGCCCGCGCCGACTCCTTGGCCGCTTCGATCTTGGGACCGGACATCGACCCGGAGCGGTCGATGACCAGGGCGATGGCGATGTTGGGCTGCTCTCGGATCTTCTCCGAGTCGAACCGCACCGGCATGATCTTCTCGATGCGCGTTCCCTGGTAGCCGCCCGAGCCGAACGAGTCCTCGCCGCCGGCCATGATCAGGCCGCCGCCGTAGTCGCGGACGTAGCTTTCGAGCGCCTGCATCTGGCCCAGGCCGACGAAGTGCGCCGGCACGTCGGAGACCAGCACCAGGTCGTACTTCTCCAGCGCTTTGGCCGACGACGGCAGCCCGCGCGGGCCGCGGACCTCGACGTCCATGTTCTCGTGCTCGAGTGCGCGCTCGAGGTAGCCGGCCTGGCCCGGGTCGCGGATAACGCCGCCCTCGACATAGAGGATATTCGGCTTGCCCTTGACCGGGGTGGTCATGACCGCGGTGTTGTTGGCCTTCTCGGTGTCGTGGTGCGACTTGACCAGCTTCATCGTGTACGTGGTGAAGCCGGCCCGCTTGGCCTCGCTCTTGAACTTGATGCGGTTGACCCCCTCGTGCAGGGTCACCTTCTTGGACGGCTCGAGGCCGTTGGGGAACTCGTCCTGGTACAGCGACAGGGTGACGTCGTCCTCGCGGGTCGACCAGATCTCGCCCTCGACGTCGAACGGCGCGCCGACCTTGACCTCGTCCGGAAGGTGGATGGCGACCACCCGGATCTCGTCGGTCCGCCCGGCGGCGAACATCCTCCACGACAGCTGGACGCCGAACTCTTGCGCCCGGTAGGCCTCGGCGAAGACGTCGCCGGTGGTCTGGTTGCCGTCGGAGATGATGACCATGCGCGGCAGGTAGCCGTCGGGGAACAGGCCGTAGCCGAGTTGGATCGCCGACTGGATGTTGGTCCCGGCGCCGGCGCCCTCGTGCCGGGCCAGCGGCGCCGAGAGATCGCGCAACACCTCGGGCCGCTCGGCGAAGGTGATCAGCTGCAGGTCGTCGCCCGGCCGCTTGGCGTCGGACAGCGCCTTGACGTACTTCTGCGCCGCCGCGAGCTGCTTGTCGCTGACCGACTTGGAGACGTCGATCAGGACCACGGTGGAGATCTTGTTGTCGCTGGTGGTCCACGCCGGCCGCGCCAGCGCCACCGCCAGGCCGACGATGATCAGCGACCGCAGGCCCGACTGCAGGTATTGCTGGGTGAACGAGACGTCGGTCAGCGAGAAGGTGCGGACGACGAAGAAGAACGGAACGATCGCGATCAGGTACAGCCAGCGCGGCTCGAGCAGGGTAATCGGCCGGCTGCCCAGGCTCACCTCGATGGTGTCGCGGCCGGGGTCGACGGTCAGCCAAAGGATCAGCGCGAGGACGCCCGCGGCCGCCAGGCCGGCGAGGATTCTCAGAGCTATGCCAATCCAGGGCTTTCGCATCGTCACACCGTGACCCTGCGGTTATACGTGATCCACTCGAGCCCGAGGAGCAACAGCACCGCCATCACCAGGTATAGCCACAGCGACTGCCGATGGGTGATCTGGAAGCCCGACGGCAGCTCCAGCGGGTGGTCGGTATCCCCGCCCACATACAGCGGCGAGCCGGGAGAGACGTTGGATTCGGCGGGGTTGGCCAGGTTGGCGGCCAGCTCGATCTGCGCCACCGGCTTGCCGTCCTCTTTTGCCTGCAGACGGGAAACGCCGACCGAGTGGCCGTAGAAGGTGGCGCGGCCGTCCACCACCGGGGCCCGGGTCTGGCGACCGTTGGGACCGATGACCGCGACCTCGGTCACACCGTAGGTGCCGTCCATCGGCACCCACAGCCGCCGGCCCGTGCGGTAGGTGGTCACCAGGTCGGAGTCGTCGCCGGCGAACCAGTCGAGGATGTTGGCCAGCAGCAGCGGGAAGGCGACGCGCAGGGTGAGGTCGGTGCCGGTGAGGCTGAAGCCGAACGCCACCACCTTGTGCTGGCCGTCTTTCTTGGCCGCGCCGATGGCGTCGCGCACGCTGGTGAAGAGTGGCACTTCGCCCTTGGCCCGGTCGACGGCGAAGACCGAGCTCTTGTCGAAGTTGACGTCGCTCATCACGATCCACTTGGTCACTGGATGGTGCGGATCGACCTCTGTGATGTGCTGGCGGTGCAGGGTTCGGCGGATCGGGAACGGGCTGTTCTTGCCCGACGGGTTGAAGTAGAGGAGGTTGGTCTTGTCCGGCGGCAGGTGCTCGGGGGTGTAGTCGTCGAACACCACCGCGTCGTAGGCGGGCAGCTTGCCACTGGCGACCGTGCTCTCGTACTCCTCGGGCAACAGCTTGTCCACGCCGACGTTGTCGTAGACCAGCATCGCGCCTTCGAGGTAGAGGTTGTCCACGGTCACCAGCAGGATCTTCTGCGTGGTCCGCTTGGGCAGCAGCGCGAAGGCCTCGTCGTCGAGGGCGAAGATGTCGTGGCCGTCGGCCTTGTCGTCGGCCCCCTCGTTCACGGTCTTCAGCACCGCGCGCAGGCGGTGATTGGTGCCGCCGCCCAGGTTGGGGTAGAGCTGGCGTTTGCGCTCGCCCGGCTTCAGGGTCAGCTCCTTGACGTCGATGGCCAGGTCGCCGCTGTACAGCTCCAGCTTGCGCCGGGCCGGCTCGCGGCCGAAGTTCTGCACCTCGATGAAGACCTCGTAGGCGGTCTTGTTGGTGATGTAGCGGCGCACGTTGAAGGAGACGATGCCGACGTTGTCGGCCCGTTTGCCAACGGGGATGTAGCGCAGGTCGATGCCGCGCAGGTCGATGGCGGTGAGGTCGGTGTTGGCGAACGAGGCGTCGTCGCCGTGTTTGGCCGCCGGGGGCGGCTGTGGCTGGGCGACCGGTGGGCCGCGCAGGACGCTGGCGAGCACGTCCTCGGGATAGGCGCCGTCGCCGACGAGAACGATCATCGGGTTGCGCCGGCCACGCAGGGCGTCGGCGGCGCCCGACAGCGCACGGCGAAGGTCGGCCGGCGTGTCGCTGGCCTGGAGCTTCTGCACCACGCTGTTGAGCTTGGGCAGGTCGGCCTCGAAGCGGGTCAGCGGCGTGGTCTGCCCGTCCATGCGCATGAGCATGACCTCGTCGCCGCCGCCCATGGAGCGGAGAAGCTTGACCACTTCGTGCTTGGCCACCGCCAGGCGGGAGACCGGGCCGTCGACGCCGCTCTCGGTCTCGTCGACGGTCTCCATCGACGCCGAGGTGTCGATGATGACGACCACGTTCTTGGCGTCGGGATCGGCGCGTCCCAGCTTGGGGTCGAGCGCCGCGAACATCAGCAGTCCGATGATCACCAGCTGCAGCAGCAGCGACAGGATCCGCCGCAGGTGCTTCCACAGCGAGGTGGTGTCCTTGTCCCTGAGCACCCGCTGCCACAGGTTGGAGAACGGCACTTCGAAGCGGCGCCGCCGCATCTTGAGGATGTAGGCGCCCACCGCCAGGACGCCGAGCACGCCGGCGGCCTCGAGGATGGTGGTCGTCGGCACGAGCGGCGAGAAGGTCACCGAAGGAAGCCCCCCTGGCGGAAGATGCGCAGCACCAGCTCGTCGAACGGCACCTGGGTGTGGGTGCGGAAGTAGGGCAGGGCGCGAGCGGTGCAGAACTCGCTGAGCTCGTCCATGAACTTGGCGTGCTCGCGGCGGTAGGCCTCGAGCAGCGACTTGGAGATCGTGACCTCCTTGGTCTCGCCGGTCTCGCAGTCGACCAGGGTCAGGTCGCCGTGGAGGCTGGGGTTGGCCTCTTTCTGGTCGTAGACTTGCAGCACGAACGGCTCGAACTTGTTGTAGCGCAGGGCGTTGATGCCCTCCTCGAAGCCACTCGGGTCGTAGAAGTCGCTGATGATCACCGCCAGGCCGCGGCGCTTGTTCTGGTGCACGAACTTGGTCAGCGAGTCACCCAGGTTGGTGGCGCCGCCCGCGCGCACGCCGCGCAGAAACTCGAACACCTTGAAGATGCGGTTCTTGCCGCGAGCCGGGGGCAGCCGGCCGATCAGATCGTCGGCAAACGGGATCACCGCCACCCGATCGAGGTTGGCCAGGCCGATGTAGGCGAGCGCCGCGGCCAGCTGCATGGCGTAGTGCAGCTTGAGCGGATTGCCCACCAGCATCAACTCGGAGCAGTCGACCAGCAGGTAGATGTGCAGGTCTTCCTCTTCCTCGAACAGGCGCAACAGCAGCTTGTCGACGCGGCCGTACAGGTTCCAGTCGATGTAGCGGAAGTCGTCGCCCATCGAGTATTTGCGGTGGTCGGCGAACTCGATGCCGGAGCCGACCTTGCGCGTGCGCCGATCGGCGCGCAGCGCTCCGCTGAACACCCTGCGCGACACCACGTGCAGGTACTCGAGCTTCTTGAGGAACGCCTCGTCGAACAGCTCGCTGCGGTCGTCGGCGACCGCGCGTTGCGCCGGCTGGTCGCGAGTCTTGGCTTTGGCCGCCACGGCGCTGGTCCCTAGATCGCCTCGGGCGTGCGCTCGAGGATGTCGGAGATGATCTGATCCGGATCGACGCCCTCGGCCTCGCCCTCGAAGTTGAGGATGATGCGGTGGCGCAGCGCCGGCGGAGCGACGTGGCGGATGTCGTCGATCGACACCGCGTACCGGCCCTCGAGCAGGGCGCGGATCTTGGCCGCCAGGATCACCGCCTGCACGCCGCGCGGCGAGCCGCCGTAGCGGACGTACTGCTTGGTCATCTCGGTGGCCGACGGCGTGTCCGGGTGGGTCGCCTGCAGCACGCGCACGGCGTAGTCCTGGACGTTGCGCGCCAGCGGCACCTTGCGCACCAGCTGACGCATCTCGAGTATGCGCTGCTTGTCGAGCACCGGCTGCGGCACCGGCGGCTCGTCGGTGGTGGTGCGGTCGAGGATGGTGTGCAGCGTGTGGCGGTCGGGGAAGCCGACCTTGAGCTTGAAGAAGAAGCGGTCGAGCTGGGCCTCGGGCAGCGGGTAGGTGCCCTCCATCTCCAGCGGGTTCTGCGTCGCCAGGACGAAGAACGGCTGCTCGAGCTGGTAGGTGTTCTTGGAGATCGTGACCGACCCCTCCTGCATCGCCTCGAGCAGCGCTGACTGGGTCTTGGGCGTGGCGCGGTTGATCTCGTCGGCCAGCACGATGTTGGCGAAGATCGGTCCGCGCTGGAACTCGAACTGCTTGCCCCCTCCCGGCGTGTCGACGATGACGTTGGTGCCGAGGATGTCGGCCGGCATCAGGTCGGGGGTGAACTGGATACGCGAGAACGTCGCGTGGACGCACTCGGCCAGGGTGCGCACCAGCATGGTCTTGCCCAGGCCGGGGACGCCCTCGAGCAGGGCGTGGCCGCCGCCGAGGACGCTGGTGATGACCCCTTCGACGATCTCTTCCTGACCGACGATCATCTTGGCCATCTCTTCGCGGAGGCGGCGCAAGTCGTCGCAGAAGGAGCCGACCAGGGCTTCGATTTCGGCGGGGCTGGCGTTTTGTTCGCTCATGTCGTTACCCACATTCTTCAGACACCAGCGGCGGCGCGTAGGTTTCCGCGCGGCCGCATTCCCGGCGCAGCAAAACTGCTCTGCGCTCAGTCCATCGGGTGCGGCTTGATCTTCTGGAAGTACCGCTTGACGTAGTACTTGTAGCCGCTGGGCACCTTCTCGGTCTGCATCACCTCTTCGACGATCGCCTTGTAGGCGGCGTAGACCTGCTGGTAGGAGCGTGACGCGAAGCCTTTCTGGGCCGCGGCCAGGATCGTCTCGCGCTTGGACGGCCCGCGTCCCTGCTGGCCCGAGACCGACTCGTCTTTGGTGTGGCCGCCCTTGCCGGTGGGGTCGCCCATCATGTTGGGATCGTGGCCCTCGCCCCACTGGTCACCACCGGGCTTCTGCCCCTTGCCGCCGGGTTTGCCGCCGTTTTGTCCCAGCTTGCGGCCGGCCTGGCCCGGCTTCCACGCGCCCCGTTGCCCTTGCTGGCCGCGGGCGCGGCGGCCGAAGTCGCGGTTCTTGCGGTTCTTGCCGAACAGATCCTTGGGGCCGCGGCTGCCCTGCCGCTTGGCCCGGCGCATCGCCTCGCGCAGGTCGGTCAGCTGTGAGGCGACCTTCTTCTGCGTCTTGATCTTTCGCCGGTCGGAGTCGACCTTGCCGGTGTTGCGGGCCATGTCGCGCATGCGCCGCGACGCCTGGCGCTGCCGCTTCTGGTCGTTGCTGCGCATCTCCTTGGCCGCCTGCTGCATGTTGCGCTGCAGCTGCTTGAGCTGGCGCTGCGACGCCGACTGCTGCTGCTTCTCCTTCTTGCGCTGCAGCTTCTGCAGCTCGCGCTTGTGCTGCTCGAGCCGGCGCGACAGCTCCTGCCGTTTCTGCTCGTTCTTCTCCTGGTCGAGCTTGCGGCGCAGCTTCTTCATCGCCTGCTGCTGCTTGTGGATCTGCTTGTCGACATCCTGCTCGCGCTTGTGCATGCGCTTCTGCAGCTTGTCGGACGCTTTGTCGAGGGCCTTGGCCAGCTGCTGGCGCTGCTTCTCGGGCAGGTCGCCCTTCTCCAGCTTCTTGGCCAGCTCCTCCATCTGCTTCTGCGCCTTCTCGAGGTCGCCCTTCTCCAGCGACTTGCCGAGCTCCTTGGTCATGGGGTTCCGGGTCAGCTCTTTGCCCATGTCCTGGAGGTCGGCGAGCGACTCTTCCATGTGGCTGTCGGCGTTCTTTTGGTACTTCTCTTCGGCCTTGCGCATCGCCTCGAGCAGCTCTTCTTTGCTGATTTCGCCCTTCTTGGCTTTGCGCAGGATCTGTTCGACCTGCTTGACGAACGCCATCAGGCTCTGGTCGTGGTCCTGCTCGGCGGTCCGCTTCAGGTCGTCGAGGAGGTCGCTGATGTAGTCGATGTCGTCGCTATTGAGATCGACCGGGTCCTCGAGGATCCGGGTCTTGATGTCGATGTCGAGGCTGCAGTCACTCTCGGAGCAGTGCAGCACGTGGTTGGGGCCGTCGCTCTTGGCGTGGGGCAGGATGCTGAACGCCGGGATGACCGGGCCGCGGGCACACGGCATGGTGTGATCGGGCAGGTCGCACAGCCCCGGGTTGGGCTCATAGATGACGCGGAACGGGCCGCGGTGGAGCTCCTGCTTCCACTCGAAGGCGCCGCGCTGGCCCAGCTCGATGCGGGTCGTGGTCTTGGTGAAGGTGTTCTCGAACAGCAGGGTGCCGCGCATCGCCTGCTCATCGGGCAGCGGTTTGCCGTCCAGGGTGACCTGGCCGGAGGTGGGCAGGAAGCGGATCTCGTCGTCGTGGGGCCACCACAAGAGGGCCACCACCATGGCGACGGCGCCGAACGCGATCGCCGCGCGGGTGTCGGTGGGCAGGCGGAACGGCGTGGCCGCGATGACGTTGGCCCGCTGCACGGCGACGGCGCCGTCGCGCACGGCCGCCTCCATCATCGCCCGGGTCTCCGGGTCGAGGTTGGCCGGCCCGTCGGCGGCCAGCAGCCGCTCGAACTCGTAGGCCGTGCCCAGCCGATCTGACAGCCCCGAAGCCCGGTCGACCCGGGTGGCCACCAGGGAGGCGCGGAACCGCCGGGCGCCGCCGATTACCGCGCCGACCAAAATGCCCCCGCCAGCGGCGGCCAGGAGCACGATCCCGGTTTCCTCGGTGACCTAGCGCATCCGGACGGTGAAGACCACGGCCATGGCCGAAGCAAACGCCGCCACCGCCGCCAGAGTCGCTGCCTCCAGGGCCGCTTGCACCTTGAGGCGCCGCCGGGCCCGAGCGATTGTGGAGTGAATTCCGGAGGTATCGATCATGTAGGAGGCCTCGCTACATGAGCGAGCCGCGGGGGTATTAGCAAGTGTAGCAAACTTCTCGAACGCGCCAGTCGAGCCGCAGATCTACGCGTTTCCCCCACAACGGGCGGCCAGGCGGGTTTGATTCCCGGGGCCCCAGCTTTCGTCGACGTCGAGCGCGACCGCCCTGGGTTGCGCGGCCGTGGCCGGGCCGGTCGCCGCCAGCAGCGCGAGCGCGACCAGCGGGCGGGGGGCAGCCAACTCGGTACTCTACAGCGTGAACGTCAGCAGCGTGAACTTGTTCGAGGAGGTGTCGAGGATCTCGAACGTGTCCTTGGCGTGTTGCGTCGGCAAGATGTGCTGAAGGCCCGCGGCGCGTCCGGATTCGGTCATCAGGAAGAAGCGCTGGCCAGCGCGGCTGGGGTCCTTCAGGTACTTCAGGAACTCGCGGTTGTCGGTGTCCTTGAACGCCGTCTTCGTGTCGGGGCTCTCGGCCCAGATCTCGTCGCCGCTCCAGAAGTTCTCGCCGCGCCAGTAGAGCTGCCAGGCGATCAGGCGGTCGGCGCGCACCTGGTGCCAGGCGCGGTGCCACGGCTCCGGCTGGGTTTTGCCGCGCTCCACCAGGCGCTCGATCTTGGATAGCTCGCCCGGGTCGAGGGTGATGTCGAACCAGTGGTCGCCGAAGTCGGTGCAGCTGCCGTTGAGCACGATGCTCTGGCTGACGGTGCGGCCGTCGGGGAGCAGGTCGATGTGGATGCTCATCTTCTGCCCGGTGGCGAAGTCGTCGGGGATGAAGCTCTGGACCCGGCGGGTGCCGCTCGAGCCGTTCCACTCGTCGGCCAGTTGGCGCAGGCCGTAGTAGCGGATGTCGAGGCCGTAGATGTGGCGCGCGCGGTAGTAGTGCTGGATCTCGCCGCGCATGCCCCAGTTGGTGGCAGCGGGCTTCATGTAGTCGTTCATGCCCCAGTAGGCGAACGACAGGGTGAAGACCGCGATCAGGCCGACGACGATGGGGCGGATGACGCGAATCGACAGCAGCGGGAAGACCACCGCGAAGATCAGGCCGAAGGCGAAGATGGTGCCCGACAGATCGATCCCTTGGGGCCACGGCCGGTCGTAGCGGTAGACGAACATCTCGATGAACTGCTTCTGCTCGCCCATCAGGTCCATCATGACCAGAAGGACGATCAGCGAGCCGGCGAACAACAGGATGCCGGAGCGGCGGACGCGGCCGTCGAGCAGATCGTCGAGCCAGAAGGCGATGAGCATGCCCAGCGCCGGAACCGCCGGGAAGATGTAGTGATGGAACTTGGTCTGCGACAGCGAGAACAGCGCCACCGCGACGACGGCCCAGATACCGATGACCAGGCGGGCGCGGCCCTCGCGGGTGTTCGGCCGCAGGCTGGTGAACACCCGCCCGACTGCAGCCGGCAGCGCGGCCACCCACGGCCACATGCCGATGCCCAGCTGGCCCATGAAGAAGTCGAAGGTGCCGCGCTCGCCGTGGACGCCGGCGGTGGCCCGGCGCAGGTTGTGGGTGATGATGTAGTCGCGCACGAATGGGCGACCGTCCTTGAGGTACATGGCGAAGTGCCACGGCACGACGATGAGGATGACGAGGATGACGCCGCGCGGGATCTCGTAGTCCCACAGCTGTTTCCACGAGTTGGTCAGGATGACGTAGAACAGGCAGGTGGCGCCGGCGATGCCGATGCCCGGCAGGCCCTTGGCCAGCACGCTGACGCCCAGCAGGGTGTAGAACCAGTAGAAGTAGACCTGCCGCTTGCTGCGGGTGGGCGCGGCCAGGCGGGGAGCATCGCCCTTGTTGCGGCGGAACAGGTTGGTGATCAGCCGGAACAGCGGGCTAAAGCTGACGAACAGCGCCGAGGTCAGCACCATGATCAGCGGCAGCACGATGTGCGGCGACGGGAAGCGGATGCCGTTGGCCAGCCCCGGTGAGCGGTAGAAGTAACTGGCGTAGTAGATGACCTGCCAGCCGACGAACAGTCCGGTGACGGCGAGGAACAGGTGGTAAGCGTTTATGCGGCCCCAGATCGGCTCGAGGCGTTCATCGCCGGCGTGCAGCGCCATGATGAAGCAGGCCATGGCGCCCATGAGCGACCCGACCAGTGGCATGTCGGTGATCGCTTGTCTGGCTATGAAGAAGTAGAACGGACAGGTGGCTATTATCAGGAACGCCAGCCAGGCCACTCGTCTTCGAACGGCTCGCGCCAGCATCCACCAGGTGAGGACGAGGCCGAGCACGCCGAATAAGACGAACGGCATGCGTGCGCCGACGAGAATCCACCTGGAGGAGACCATCTCGCCCGAGTAGCCGCCGTGCGCACCGTGGCCGGTGAGGCGGATGCCGGCCGCGATCATCCACATCGTGAGGACCGGCTTGGAGCGGAACCCCTCGTTCTGCCACTGCGTGTGGACGAGGTCGTCGTCCTGCAGCATGCGTCGGCCGACCTCGGAGTAGTGAGTCTCCCACGGGTCGACCAGCGTGTAGCGCCAGATGCCCGGGATCAGGACGGCCAGGGCGATGATGACGACGGCGGCGACCTCGAGCGCGCGGCCGGCGCGGGTGTCGATGAAGCGGGGCCGCTCGCTGATTAGCGCGGCGCGGGGTAACTCGGGACGTCCGGACTCTTCGCTCTCGGGCTCGGACGCGGACGCGGGCGCGGATTCGGACGCGGGCGCGGGCTCGGGCTCGCTCGCGTTCTCGCTTTCGCTTTCGCTCGCGCTCGCGCTGTCGCTCGCGTCTTCGTGCTCGTCAGTGCTGTCGGAATCGGCCACGACCGACGCAGGCTAGACCAGGGATGCCCCCCTCGCAAGAGGGATTCCGCACACATGCACCGCCTGACCGGGCGGCCTGGGTGACATCCCGGAGCAGACACCATCGGCGACGATGTCCTCGACCATGAAACCTGCCGCCTGCGGGGTGATCCGTCGCGTGCCGGGTCCGGAGCTCGCGACTTTCGGGCGAATGGCGCCGCGCTGATTGATGCGCCACGACAAGGTCGGCGACCGATTGCCGCGGGCCCGCCTGTCCCGCTTCGGAACTTGGGGTCTCCGAGCGTTTGTCGTATCCACCGCCGACACAATGCCCGGGGGTCTCGCGATGAATGAGATCGTGACCGAATCAGAGCGGCGAGTGCGATTGCGAACACTCGAACCGCGCTCGTCGGAACCGTGCACGAACCGTTTTGATACGTCGGGGCTGGCGCTCACCAACATGGAGCAGCCCAACATCGCGTACGGCCGGCGGTACGTGCAGCTCGAGCTGCCAGCGACGCCCGCCCCGGCGATGGCAGCCGCCCCGCCGACTGCAAGCACGCCGACTGCGAGCACGCCGACTGCGAGCACGCCGACTGCGAGCACGCCTGGCTCGTCTCCCGCTCCCCTGATCGCCGCGAGATTGGGCCGTCAAACGTTCGAACGCGTGCTCTCGCGGGTTCGTGCCAGCAGCCTGACCGGCCTGCTTCGCATTCCTCAATTCCTGCCGGCCGACGGCACTGGCAGCTCCCGCGTGATCGCTCGCATGAACGATGTGCCCGATGTCGAGCCCGGTGCCGATGCGCCCGTTGGCGGAACCAAGCCAGTGGCACCCGTTGTTCATCCGTCGAGTTTCGGCCTCCGTGTCGTGGCTGGCTGGTTCAATGTACCGGAGTCCGGAGCCGACGAAGAGCCGCCGCCGGCGCAGCCGCCGGGACTGTACGTCGTCGAGCGCTACCGGCTGTTCTCTCTGGCTCGCGGCTTTGGTCTCGGCGATCACCTCTACTCGTTCACCCTCTTTCCCGACGAGGACGTGGAAATCGAAATCAAGACCTGGAAGCGACAGGAAAGCGTGGACAAGACCGGTTCCAGCCTGTTCGACGGGCAGAGCGAAGCCGCAGAGAGCGAGTTCGCGAGCGCGGTCCAGTCCGAGACGGGACGCTCGTCGAAGCGCGACAGCGCGTTCGAGGCCCATGTCGAGGCGTCAGGTGAGGCGAGCTGGGGCTGGGGGAAGGCCTCGGCTAAGGCGAGCGCCAGCGAGAAGAACGCTCGCGCCGTAGAGGAGTTCGCCAAGGACGTCAGCAACGCCACCCAGAAGGTCGCCAACAAGGCGAGCCGCGAGCGGCGCGTCGAGATCACCCAGTCGAGCGAGGTCAAGACCTCCGAAGGCGAGGAGCAGCGGACCAAACGAATCGTTCGCAATCCAAACAAAGTGCCACACGCTGAACTACAACTACTTCCAGCTCATCCGGCAGTATGAGACCCGGATGGAGCTGTTCGACGTGCGGGTCCGCTACAGCTCAGGGCAGCCGTTCTGGGACGAAGACGAGCAGGCATGGCGGTATGAGGCCGAGGAGGTGCCGCTCGTTGAGGCGCCCGACCTTCTCGATCGCATCGTCGGCGGAGACGCCGCCAGCGAGCTACGGCAAACCATCTTCACCCTGCTCGGGCCGGACGGGCACGACGTGCTCGCCGACGGCGCCGATGCTGACACCTTGATCCTCGACACGGTTCCCCTCGCGAAACAGGTCGCCTGGGAAGACGCCGTCCGAGACGCGGTGAACGAAGGCAGCGAGCCACCGCCTCGGCCTACGAGCCGGGTCCCAAAGCTTCTCTCACGCGACAAGCGGGTCATCGCGACGAACGCCATCTACGTCGAAGCGATGCTCGGCAAGTGCACCGCGTGCGAGGACTTTGTCCGAGACAGCCGGGTCCTGGAGATCGAGGCGCGCCAACTCGACAACCACCGCGCCGAGCTGGATTTGCACCGGGCGGAGGTCGAGCGCCAGCGGCGGGACGATGAATCGACCCGCTGGCACGGGCTCCGTTTCGATGGGCTGCCCGACTCGGCGCAGGTGCGCGTGTTCGTCGGCAAGGGAGCAGCGCGCCAGCCCGTCGACGACGAGGACGAGTAGCCATGGCCGGACCCGGCGACACCGACGACGATTTCCTGAACGGCCACACCGAGCTCGACCCGGCGTTCCTGGAAGCGCCGCTGGACTACCCGTCGGCGTCGAGCTACCCGCCGGGCCTCGTGCCCGTCCGAGCCGGCCCAAGACGCGGCAAGCGCATCCGGATCGCGGATTTGACGCGCGCAGACCTCGATGTGTCAACAGTCTTGGGAACGGTCTCATCGCTGAACCAATCGCGCGAGATCAGGCCCGATGGTGACTTCTTGGTACCGTTCGGACAGTCGCTCGCTAGTATTCTGGTCGTGACCTACGTCGACGGCAGCGGCACGAAGAAACCGTGGCCGCCGAGCAAGCTCAAGACGCTGTACGCGGGCCAAGAGCACCACGGGCCGTCGGTGGCCAGCTTTGCGCCACCGAAGACGTCCCATCCATCGTCCCTGCTCTTTCAGGTCGAGCTGTTCGATCGCAACAGGCGGCGCTGGGGCTTCGTTACGGTGGGGCGCCCGACGATCCGCGGCTATTGCAGCGTCGACATGTTGGCGCTTGGCGCCGACGAGCGCATCCTCGCCCGCATTCTGTTTGCCGAGGGCGGCTCGATGCGCGACTTCGCGCGGGAAGAGCTTGTCGCCGTCGCCTGGTGCATCCGCAATCGTGTCGAGCTGATCCAGCGGGCGCTCCGCGAGAACGATGCGAGGCTATTGAGAATTGTGGACGGCTGGTTCAAGACCAAGACGCCGTCGTACGCGGCCGTGATCTTGGCACCGGCGCAGTTCACAGGCATCAGACACGACGAATTCACCAAGATGTCCAAGAATCCGGCGGCGGAGATTCCAACCCAGACAGCGTGCCAGAGGCTGCAGCTGTGCGCGGATGTTGCGCGAGATGTTCTCTCCGGCGCCGCGCGCAATCCACACGCTGGCAAGGGGCACCCCGATTATCCCGGGTGCTTCTTCTACATCACGAAGGCCGACAGGGCGAAGCTGGTCAAGATGAACAGTCTGCCCCGACTCTGGGATCGAGATCCGCTGCCTGCCGTCGGGAAAGACGACAAGCACCTCTACTATGGGATGATCCCATGAAAGCGGCCATCATGCGCACGACGGCGGCGCGCTGGGGCGCTGTGCGTGCAGCGCGGGCGGTGCCCTGGGTCGCGATCGCCCTCCTTCTCTGGGCGCGGCATCCCTCGCGGCACACGTCGGTTGACAGATTGACGCGCGAGGCCGCGGAGGCGAGCGGACCAGACCTCGACGTGGTCCTGGATCAGTACTGGAGCGCCCTGAGTCTCGCCGCGCTCGACGTGCTCCGCCAGAGCGGCGATCTGCGCGACGCAGTTGCTCGCCTTGCCCGCTTGCCTACCCCGACGAAACACGTCGCCGGCTATCGGCGCCCACAGAAATTGAAGATCACTGTGGTAGCCGATGGCGATCCCAGGGGCCTACTTCTGATCGCGTCGGCAGAGAGAAATCGTAACCTCGGGGGCTATGTGGCGGCGTTCGAAAGCAATGACGAGGATAGCTGGCAACTCCGTGGCGAGGTCCGGGTCGAGGCGTCCTACGAGATCGAGCGAGTCTGGCGCAGCGCAGACGGGAATCGCTTGATTGTTGCGCAGACGCGTGGCGGCACCCAGAGTTACCTCCTGAAGGTGACCACGCTCGATTTGGCGATGACGTGGTCCTCGACCAACACTCTCGTATTCGTCAACGGTTGGCCGTCTTCGACCCAGGAACGCGGGGTTGTGTTCGAGCACTCGCTTTCGTTCCTGCCCTGGGATGAGCGTTGGGCAGCCCACAACGGGACGGTCGCGGACCCGTTCGTCTTTTCCGAGTACGCGGATCCTTGGTCGACGGCAACCAGCCCAACCCTCTATTCGCTCGTGCCGATCGACCACCCGCGTCAAGTCTACCCGCCGCTGCGTTGACTCGATGTCCGCTTTTTCGGGTTGGGCAGCGGGTAAGAAAAACCAGGTGCGACCGGAACAGCCCACGTTGTCCGAGCCGCCGCGACCACTGCCTTCGAGCGCGCGACCACGGCGCGCTACCGGCTGCGGCCGGTGAAGCGGAAGCCGCGGATGAGCAGGTGCGGCATCGTCAGTACGCCGCCGTCGCTCCACCAGGTCGGCACGCTTTCGCAGGTCGCGCCGATCCCACCGATCCGCGACAGCGCCTCGAGCATGTGCTCGGTGAAGCGCATGTTGCGGACGCCGCGGCCGAGCTTGCCGCCCTCGATGAGGAACGTCCCGTCGCGGGTCATGCCGGTGGTCGTGGCTTTGCGCGGATCGAGCAGGCCGTTGACGTAGTGCAGGCGGGTGACCAGCAGGCCGCGGTCGACGGCGCCGACGAGCTGGTCGACGGTGGCATCGCCGGGGGCCATCCACAGGTGGCGCACGCGGGGGCCTTCGCTGCCGTCGTCGGTAACGGGCGGCGCGTGTCCGGTCGATCCGCGGGCGTCACCCAGCCGCAGGGCGCTGATCCTGTCGGTGACGACGTGGCCGCCGCACCCCTGGTCGAGGAAGAGTACCTCGCGACGGGTGGTGCCCTCGGCGTCGAACGGCACCTCGTTGTCGGCGGGACGGGCGCGCACGGTCACTCGCGGGTCGCACAGTTTGGCGCCCTCGCGACCGGCGAGCAGGCTGATGCCGTCGATCAATGACGTGGCGCCGAAGCTGACCATCG
>Ga0114931_10001399_pt1 | contig 30846 bp, 20 predicted proteins | sample 2SBtaG_FD_89579 | JGI IMG/M metagenome (GOLD analysis project Ga0114931, IMG submission 89579) | Deep subsurface microbial communities from Kolumbo volcano to uncover new lineages of life (NeLLi) - 2SBTROV14_V59a metaG | ecosystem: Environmental > Aquatic > Marine > Volcanic | place: Kolumbo... | reverse complement strand
GCAATTCAATCCGTAATACCTGGACCTTGGCGGGCAGCAAATCCCAGCCGCGCGTGTCGGCTTTCTCGGTAGCCTCCCACAGGGCTCCGGCGGCATCGTAGGCCACGCCCGCCAGCGGGCTCTCGACCCCGGCCACCTCCTTGACCGAATAGATGGCGGCTTTTTTCAACGACCTCCGCACCACTGCCTGGGCGATCCGCCGGTTGCGGTTGGCCTCGCACTGCTGCCATGCCAACCGCCCCACATCGGTCACCGTCTGGCTGAGACCGCAAGGACGATCATCCACCGCGACCGCCACTGAATCGATCGCGCAGGGCGGGACAACCACTTCGGGGATTTTCACCGGGGCAATCGTCGGGGGCAGGGTCTGCTTGCCCGTCGCACTCAGGATCCGATCAGCGATCAGCAGCGCGGCGCTGGTCGCCTCGGCGACCGACTCCTCCTTGATAGGACCGCGACCAACCATGGCAAACAGATAAACAACCCCATTGCCGCGCGAAGAGTGGACTCCCGTTTGGACGCGTTGCAGGTCATAGCGGGCTAACTCGAATTCCGGTTCCCACCTGGCGACCTCCCCAAATGCTCGGCGGGCGTCGTCGTAATGAAGCAGCGACTCCTCTTGCAAGATGCCCCGCAAGTAGGCTCCCAGGGCGACATGCCGATAGACCGGTTCCGGTGCGCCAGGCGAACTCTCTTGAGACTGCGCGATAATCTCCCGCTGTTTCTGATCCACCTGCAGGCAGTAGGCAACTGCATCGGCACCGTCCTGCATCAAATTACTCAGCGCCAGCATGGCTCGAATCATTATTTTTTCATAGTCCTCGCCCCCATAGGCCATTGCCGTGTCATCGGTTACCAGCGCCAGAGTCTGCTCGCCCACCGCTTTTTGTTCGAGGAAATCAAAACGATCGCGCACCTCTCGCAACTGCCGTTCCGCCTCCGCCGTATTCCCCTGAACCAGAGAGACCATCGCCTGATCCAGAACCAGACAATCGCGATCGCCTGAGCGCGATTTCCGGGCTGCTTGAAGGAGTTCGCTGGCTCGATCCAAGTCGCCCTGATCGTAGGCAACGCGGGCATCGCGCACACGACGACTGTGTGAGGCGCAGCCGACAAAGGTCAGGCCGGGAAGCAGGAGAAAAAGCAGCACCGCGGCCCGGGCCCCCGGACCACCATGGCCGTTCGAGGCCACCTCGGCTTTCCAGCCCGGCATGCGGTCGCCAGTTTCCATCTTGCCGGACCGCCCGATCATATCCGCCACGTGAACGGATTGTAGTTCCGCCATTTGCCAACCCGTGACTTGTGATAGCCTTTCCGCACCTTGGCCGACTCCTTGTCGTAGTGCCCGGTGTGGACATCGATCATCTCCAACGTCAACAAATAATCGCGTTGGGTGTCATGATTTTTTTCGGTGGTGCCGGAAGTCAACTTGGCATACAAAAGATAGTCGAACGGTTGACCCTGTTGTTCAAGGACCCCCGTAAACAGGCGCATATTCTCAGGCAGGAAAAGTGAATCAGGGCGCAAACGGGTTTCGCGCAAGGCCGCGTCGATAAAGCGGCGATTCACCGGTTCGAACATTGGAGATTGGACGATCTGGGTGTCGATCTGCTCGTAAACCTGATCTTTAAAATCTCCCATCTCCTCAATGCTGCAGTTTTCAACGCAGACAAAACAGATGCGTTTGGGCGGCGGGGTTCCTTCTTGATAGGCCGCGGGCAGACACGCCGCTTCCTGCCGCCCCAACAGTTTGGCCATACTTTCGTGAATCAATGCGTTGTAGGTTTCCGCACCCGCCGCATGGCTGCCCACCATGTCGGACTGATCGCCGGCAATCACGTGGCCGAACTGGTGCGAGCGGCAACCAGACGCCCAAACCAACGGGCCTGCTGTCACTGCTATCCCCCCCCACTGTAAAAATTCACGCCGTTTCATTATGTACCCTTATCGCTCGCGGACCTGGCAATGGATCTGCTTCTTATCTTCGGTTGCCTTTGTAAGACGACTCAACCAAACCCACGAACAAATGCGGGTTGCATCTTGCCGAAGGAGAAATGGGCAAGATCGGCAGCCAGGGAAAACCTGACACAAGACGAGTGCGCTGTCTGCAACACGATTTCAACTGCTGGCACCGGCTTGAGAACAAGATGAGCAAGTGACGAGTGCTTCAAATCACCATTGAGGTGCCATGGGAAATAAGAGCTACGGCTGGACCAACTCGTATTGGCCCTGGCCTGTTTTCCTCAGCCGTCCCTGCTCGACCAAGGTTTCCCATACCTTGCGAGGGTACTGATCGGGCGGGGTGATCGCCACAATCCCAGATGGCCGACCACCACTCAGAGGACCAACACCGAGGCGCGATTCATGATCCAACCGTGTTAGCTTGAGTCGTTTCTTAAAGGCCTTGAGAGCCCGTTTGAGCTCTGCCGGCGTCACGGGTTCGGTCGACTTTGATTCTGACTCGGACATTTTATTTCCCGTTATGCTCGTCGGATAGCGACCTGCCCTGGCGAAATTTGCTCGTTACGCGGCATCCTTCAAGATCCCCAATGCCATTAGGTGGCCGTTCACGGCCGGAGGCCGTATTAGGCTTTTCTTAATCTTAATCTTACTCTTAACCTTAATCTTAACCTTAATCCAGTATGGCCTCAACCAATTGCATATTTCACCCATCACGGCTTAGGTGAATTGGATCGGATTCCCCCCGACCAACATGGAGACGATCTCGATGAGCATTTCCTTTCCTTCCATTGCTGCAAGTGCCGGAGCCGGAAGGTAGGCCGATCTTCGGCCCGCGCATGCTGGCCATGATTAGTCGGTACGTGGTCATTGGGCCATCGAGAACTCGCTCCATTGGGTGCTGGACTTAACATCCAACGAAGACCAAAGTCGGGTCAGCGAGCGGAAACTAGCTGACAATCTTTCATGGCTTCGCCGTTTTGGCATCAGTCTGCTGAAACAGCACCCATCAAAAGACAGCATCAAATGTGCGCCGGCCCTGCCTACTGCCCAATGTTCATACCCAAATGGTCCACGAAAACCGGAAAAACTTCTGCCGGGTTTTCCAGGTACGGCGTGTGGCCGACGCCTGGCAACACGAGTCGGCGCACGGATCCGCCGCGCTGCTGGTAGCCGTCAAGCGCGTGCATCACCTGGGTCAGCATCGGCTGGGGTGGAAATTGCTCCAAGCCTGGCCAACCGGGGCGCAACCCGATCTGGCCCTGAACGCCCGGGTCCGACGACGAACAGTCCGAAATCACCCCGTCGTCGGTCCCGTAAATCCACAACAGGGGCGGCTTGTGGGGCGCATCCATCAGCCGTGCGAGCACCTCCTGATTGTAGGGCGGCGCCAGCGCATTGATCGGACCGTAGCTGCCCGGTGCAAAGCCGGGCCAATGGGGTGACGGTACTTTGTCTCCGGGCATTCGTTTTTCACCCAGGTGGGCCTGGAGCATGGCAGTGAGCAGTTGCTCTTCGCGAGCAGGGCGAAAGGGCGGTTTCCAGTACAGCCGATTGAGCACCAAACGGGGCGAAACCCGATTGGCGTGCAGGTCCCGATCGGATGCCGCCAGGCCGCGCAACAAATCGGCATGAACCAGGCCGGCACCCGAGCCGGCGCCATCCGGATAGTTCAACTTGCCTTCCACTCCCCGGGCTCCGCCAAAACCGCACGGTGGGCCAGGGGCAAAAAGGGTCACGCTGCGCAACCGGTCGGGCTGCGCGCCCAGGAAACGCCAGCCTACGCAGCCGCCCAAGCTGTGGGCGACCAGATGGAACCGGTCCCAGCCGAACGCATCGGCCAGGCTGAGGGCGTCGTCCACCCAGTCGCCCGTGCCTCGGGTGGCGTCGACGAGCGTCCCCGGGTCGCTGGCCCCATACCCGCGCAGGTCGGGCGCGACCGCCTGAAACCGCTTGGGTAACGCCAGCATCGTCTCCTCCCAGTAGGTGGAAGTCGACAAATTGCCGTGTAGAAACAGTACCGGCTCGCCATCCTCGGGCCCTGAAGTCAACAGGCCCGTTTCCAGTCGCGCCGTGCGCACCCCGGTTGGGACGATGCCCGGCAGATGTTCGGCGGAGTTGTCCATGACGTGAAGGATTGCCTAAGACGTTCTTTTCTTATTTTTTTGCCAAAAATATTTCCAGCAACTGGCGGGCGGCCGTGCTGGGTGAAAGACGGCCCGCAGTGACCGCAGCCTCCAATTCGGGCAACCGGCGGCCTACTTCCTGGTGTTGTCGCAGGGCCAGCAGCAGGTTCTGGGACGTTTCATTCCACATCCACGTACGGGCCTAAGCCGCCCGCAGTTGGTCCCATTCACCACTGGCGGACAAAGCCTGACGGTAGGCTTCGATCTGCTTCCAGATTTGGCTGATCCCTGTCCCTTCCAGGGCGGAACAGAGTTCCACCGGCGGCTGCCACTGCCGCAGGCGGGGTTGCATCAGCCCCAGCGCCAGCCGGTAATCGGCGGCCGCCTGCCGGGCCGCCTGCAGAAACGGTCCATCGGCCTTGTTCACCAGGACCAGATCGGCCAATTCCATGACCCCCCGCTTCATACCCTGCAGGTCGTCACCCCCGCCGGGCAACAGGAGCAGGATAAACATATCGGTCATCTCGGCCACGGCTGTTTCCGATTGGCCCGTGCCAACCGTTTCGACGATCACCACATCAAAGCCGGCCGCCTCGCACAGCAGCATCGCCTCCCGCGTACGGCGGGCGACCCCCCCCAAGGTTCTCCCCGCGGGAGAAGGCCGAATGAATGCCTCCGGCTGGCGCGCGAGTGACTCCATCCGCGTCTTGTCACCCAGAATAGAACCACCGCTGATGGCCGAGGAGGGGTCGATCGAGAGCACCGCAACCCGGTGCCCAGCGGCAATCGCATGCAGGCCCAAGGCTTCGATCAGGGTCGATTTCCCTACCCCGGGCACCCCGGTGATCCCGAGCCGAATTGAGTTGCCCAGATGCGCTGCCAATTGTTCCATCAACCGGCCGGCTAACTCGCGATGATCCAAACGGGTCGATTCAACCAGGGTGATGGCTTGGGCCAAAGCACGCCGTTTTCCGGCCAGGACGGCGTTGGCTAATTTTTGGGGGTCAACCATGGACAGGGCCCATCAGCGGCTCATTCAAATTCGAGTATCCGCTGATCCACGGCGAGCGTATCGCCCACCGCTGCCAGGATCTTTGCAACTTTGCCATCATGCTCGGCTCGCAATACGTTCTCCATTTTCATCGCCTCGACGATCGCCAGGTCCTGGCCTGGCTTGACCTGCTCGCCCACCGCCACGTTGATCCGAGTCAACAGCCCAGGCATGGGCGAGAGCAGGACATGGGACAGATCGGGCGGCTTTTTAGCTGGTAGCCAACTGAGTAGTTTCGCGGCGTGCGGTGTGAGTACCACAATATCGACCTGCGCCCCCCAATGGAACAGCCGGTATACCAGGTTGCGCCGCTCTACCTGAATGCAAAGCGATCGGTCATTGACAATTCCTCGAAACAGGGGCTGGCCAAACTGCCAGTCGCTTTCGACCAGGAACGTTTCACCCCCATAAAGGACTTCATAGGCAATGATTTCCTGAACTTTGTCCTGAGGGGTCTGGTCTTGATGCGTTTCGTTTTGATGGATTCTGCCTAGAGCGGCCCGATCCTGAGTGGCCCGATCTTGAATGGCCCTGTCTTGAATGGCCCTGTCTTGAATGGCCCTGTCTAGAGGAATCCGATCTTGAGGAATCCGGTTTTGGGGGACCCTGTCCAGCGGCCGCACTTCCACCGGGTACTGCTTGCCTCCCATCACCACCACGCAGCCTGCCTCCACGTTTCGCTCATAACCGGGCAACTGGCCTTGAATATGGGCCGCACGATCCAGGTAGCGTCGATTGATGGTGGCAGCCACCGCGACCAGTAGGGCCGGATCGTCATGGACGACATCGGCCGGATGAAAACCGTGGGGATATTCCTGGGCAATCAAGTTTGTGCTGAGCTGCCCCTTGCGGAAGCGATCATGCTCGACCAGGGTCGCCAGGAAGCTGATGTTGTGCGACACACCGCGGATATAAAATTGATTCAGCGCGCTGCGCATGTGGCCGATCGCCAGCTCTCGCGTAGCCCCATGGGTGATCAGCTTGGCAATCATTGGGTCGTAGAACATCGAAACTTCGCCACCCTCGTAAACTCCCGTGTCCACGCGTACCGACTCCGACTCCCGGGGTGGCAGGTAGCGAACCAGACGGCCGATCGAAGGGAGAAAATTACGGAACGGATCCTCGGCGTAGATCCTTGCCTCGATGGCCCAGCCGTCAAAGGGTATATCCTCCTGCTCCAGAGTGAGCCACTGGCCAGCCGCGATACGAATCATCCATTCCACCAGATCGAGCCCCGTGACCAGTTCCGTGACCGGATGTTCCACCTGCAGGCGCGTATTCATCTCCAGAAAATAAAAATTTCGCTCTTGATCGACAATAAATTCCACCGTTCCCGCCGACTGGTAACCGACCGCACGGGCCAGGGCAACCGCCTGATTGCCCATCGCCATGCGAGTGGCATCATCCAAAAACGGCGAGGGAGCCTCCTCAATGACTTTTTGATGGCGCCGCTGCAGGGAGCATTCGCGCTCCCCCAGATGGATCACCTTCCCGTACTGGTCGCCAAGCACCTGGATTTCAATATGCCGGGGCTCTTCAATGTATTTCTCAAGAAACACCCGATCGTCGCCAAAGCTGGTACGGGCTTCGCTGGTCGCACGTTCAAAACCATCCCGGCATTGCTGGTCGTCGCGGGCGATGCGCATCCCCTTGCAACCCCCGCCCGCGGTGGCTTTGAGCATGACCGGATAGCCAATGTCGCGGGCGATCACCACCGCTTCCTCGGCGCTAGGAATCACTTCGGTGTGGCCGGGAATCGTATTCACGCCGGCTTCCTCCGCCAACCTCTTGGAGGTAATCTTGTCTCCCATGCTGGAAATCGCCAACACTCCCGGGCCGATAAAGACGACGCCCTCCTCATCCAAGCGTTTGACGAAGGCCTCGTTTTCGGCCAGAAAACCATAGCCCGGATGGACCGCTTCAGCTCCTGTCAGGCGACAGGCATCGACGATTCGGTCCATCGCCAGATAGCTTTCCGCCACCGGGGCAGGTCCGATCAAAACGGCTTCATCCGCCAGGGAAACATGCAATGCGTCCTGATCCGCCTCCGAATAGACGGCCACCGTCCGGATGCCCATCCGGGCCGCGGTCCGGATCACGCGACAGGCGATTTCACCCCGGTTGGCAATGAGTATTTTCTTGAACATAACTACAACGGTATGTTTCCGTGCTTGCGCCACGGGTTGTCCAGTTTCTTGTTGCGAAGCATTGCCAGCGAGCGACAAATGCGCTGGCGCGTCTGCCGCGGCATGATTACGTCGTCGATGAAGCCTCGGTGGCCCGCGATAAATGGATTGGCGAATTTCAGCCGATATTCCTCGGTCCGCTCCTCAATTTTTTCCTGATCACCCAGGTCTTGGCGAAAGATAATCTCTACCGCCCCCTTGGGCCCCATGACCGCGATTTCCGCGCTGGGCCACGCCATGTTCACATCGCCGCGGAGGTGCTTGGAACTCATCACGTCGTAAGCCCCCCCGTAGGCTTTGCGCGTGATCAGGGTCACTTTCGGGACGGTGGCCTCGGCAAATGCATACAGGAGTTTGGCGCCATGTTTGATGATGCCGCCATACTCTTGCGCCGTGCCTGGCATAAAGCCTGGCACATCGACCAAGGTAATCAGCGGGAACCCGAACGCATCGCAGAAGCGCACGAAACGAGCGGCCTTAATCGCCGACTTGATATCGAGACAACCAGCCAACACCAGCGGCTGATTGGCCACGATTCCTACCGGATAACCTTCCATACGGGCAAAACCGATGATGATATTTTGCGCGTGCTGCGGCTGAAGTTCGAAAAAGTCAGTGTCGTCGACAATCTTCAGAACCAGTTCCTTCATGTCGTAGGGCCTGGTGGAACTGGCGGGAACCAACGTATCGAGCGACCTCTCGATCCGATCCGCCGAATCGGGAGTCGGCCGGTGCGGTGGGGCGGTTCGGTTGTTCGTCGGCAGGTAATTGATCAACCGGCGGACCATCAGCAGCGCTTCCACGTCGTCTTCAAAGGCCCGATCCGCGACGCCCGACCGGGTGGCATGGGTCAGCGCCCCCCCCAACTGCTCGTGGGTCACCTCCTCGTGGGTCACCGTTTTCACCACCTCGGGACCGGTCACGAACATGTAGGACGTATCCTTCACCATGAAGATAAAATCGGTCATGGCCGGAGAATAGACGGCCCCCCCCGCACATGGCCCCATGACCAGGGATATCTGTGGAATGACGCCTGAAGCCAGAACATTTTTCTGGAACACGTCGGCATAGCCAGCCAGAGAAGAAATCCCCTCCTGAATTCGCGCCCCACCCGAATCGTTCAAGCCGATGACCGGTGCCCCCACCTTCATGGCGTGGTCCATAATTTTACATATTTTCTCCGCGTGCGCCTCCGAAAGCGAACCGCCAAACACGGTGAAATCCTGGCTGAACACAAACACGACTCGGCCATTGACCATGCCATAGCCGGTTACCACACCATCACCCGGGATGCTCTGTTTGTCCATGCCGAAATCAGTACAACGATGTTCGACAAACATATCCCACTCTTCAAATGTCCCCGGGTCGAGGAGCAGCTCGATGCGTTCACGGGCAGTCAGCTTGCCCTTGGCATGCTGATTGTCAATACGGCGCTGGCCCCCACCCAGCTCGGCCGCCTGACGTTTTGCTTCTAATTGACGAACAATGTTTAACATGATAATTGCTGTTCTCAAGTTGCGAGAAGCCAACGAACCCCTAGCGCCCTAATAGTCCCATGACTTTGCCGGCCGCCTTGGGAATGTTGGTACCGGGTCCGAACACGGCGGCCACTCCAGTGTCCAGCAAACCGGCATGATCCTGGGGGGGGATCACTCCTCCACAAACCACCAGAATATTGTCTGCCTTTTCTTTTCTGAGCCCGTCGATCAGTTGGGGTACCAGCGTCTTGTGTCCCGCCGCCTGCGACGAAACTCCGATCACGTGCACATCGTTTTCGATCGCCTGCCGAACGGCCTCATCGGGCGTCTGGAACAAAGGGCCAATATCGACGTCGAATCCCAGGTCGGCAAAAGCCGTGGCGATGACCTTGGCGCCCCGATCATGGCCATCCTGTCCCAGTTTGACTACCAGCATGCGCGGACGGCGGCCCTGTTGCTCGGCAAATGCCTCGACCTGCTGCTGAACGCGAACAAAATCTTCGTCCTGCGGATCAGCTTGGTCATGGTGAAACGCGGCCCCATAGACGCCATGGATGGAGCGGGTCACCGCATGGTGGCGCGTAAAGACCTGCTCGAGCGCCGCGGAAATCTCTCCCACCGTGGCCCGCGCGCGGGCGGCGTCGACCGCCAATGCCAATAGGTTGCCCTCGTCCGATTGGCCCCCGTCCGATTGAGCCCCTTCCGTCAGCCTTGCCAATGCCTTTCGGCAAGCTTCTTCATCGCGCTGGGCACGAATTTCTCGCAACCGCTGAATCTGAGACTCGCGGACCATCGTGTTGTCGATGTCCAACACTTCCACCGTGGGCTCTTCATCCAGTTGGTATTTGTTCACGCCCACGATGACTTCCTCGCCGCGATCGATGCGGGCCTGGCGCCGCGCCGCGGCGGCTTCGATCTTCAGCTTAGGCATCCCGGACTCGACTGCCTTGGTCATTCCTCCCATGGTTTCGACTTCGTCAATCAGAAGGCGTGCCTCACGAGCCAGGGATTCGGTCAGGCTCTCCACGTAAAAAGAACCGGCCAACGGATCGACCACATGCGTGATGCCCGTTTCTTCTTGCAAGACCAACTGGGTGTTGCGGGCTATCCGGGCGGAAGCCTCCGTCGGCAGGGCCAGCGCTTCGTCGAATGAATTGGTGTGCAGGGATTGCGTCCCTCCCAACACGGCAGCCAACGCTTCGATGGTGGTACGAATGATGTTATTGTAAGGGTCCTGACTGGTCAGACTCACCCCGGATGTCTGGCAGTGCGTACGAAGCATCAGCGAACGCGGGTTGGTTGGCTCGAACAACGACTGCATCATCTCGGCCCACAACCGTCGCGCGGCCCTCAGTTTGGCCACTTCCATGAAGAAGTTCATGCCGATGCCAAAGAAAAAAGACAGCCGGGGAGCAAACTGGTCTACCTGCAATCCGCTGGAGAGGGCTGCCCGCACATATTCCATGCCATCGGCGATCGTAAAGGCCAGCTCCTGAACACAGGTAGCGCCTGCCTCCTGCATGTGATAGCCGGAGATGGAAACAGAGTTGAAACGGGGCATGAACCGCGACGCATACTCGATAATATCCGCAACAATCCGCATGGAAGGCGCTGGAGGGTAGATGTAAGTGTTGCGAACCATGAACTCCTTGAGAATATCGTTTTGCAAAGTCCCCCTAAGTTTCTCCGCCGCCACCCCCTGTTCTTCGGCCGCCACTATGTACATGGCCATCACGGGCAGCACCGCCCCGTTCATGGTCATCGACACCGACATCCTATCCAAAGGGATACCGGCAAAAAGAATTTTCATGTCCTCCACGCTGTCGATGGCCACCCCCGCTTTGCCCACATCGCCAACGACTCTTGGGTGGTCGGAATCGTAACCGCGGTGGGTCGCCAGATCGAAGGCAATGGACAGGCCTGCCTGGCCCGCCGCCAGGTTCTTGCGATAAAAGGCATTCGATTCTTCGGCGGTTGAGTATCCGGCGTATTGACGCACTGTCCAGGGGCGCCCAGCATACATCGTTGCCCGAGGCCCGCGTTGAAAAGGTGCAAAGCCGGGTAACGTATCGACCCAGGCCAGGCCTTCCAGATCCTGGGCCGTGTAAAGGGGTTTGACCTCAATCCCCTCCGGTGTACGCCAGCACAAATCTTCCGGCGACCGGTCTTTTAACTCCCCCTTCCCCTTTAATTCTTTAGTCGCCAGTGCGGCCCATTCAGCAACGGTTCTTTGGGGAAATTCCGTCATCAATCCAAGCTCCCATCAAGCCAATTCCCGAGTTTCGTCATGACCTATTTTGCCGGCCGAAACCGCTCCCACCCCCCCTTAAAGCGGGACTCGTTAAAGCGGGAGTCGCTGAAGCAGGAGTGGTTGGGGCAAGGCGCGGGTCCCAGCATGGCAGACACTCAAGCCTTAAACTTCTGTGCGCTGCGAGCCCGCTGCCGCGGCCATTCTAATCCAAGCAACGGGTCCAAACAACGGGCAAACAACATGGGTCTCCACGGGCATGCCGAATGACGAAACAATATCATCGCCAACCAGCTTTGGGGTCCGTCTCAAAACGCAAGGCGCCGCACCTTCGAGCGGCTACGCGAGCTGTCCGCTTCGTTGTCCTCCATCGACGTATAAGCAAACGGCGCGCTCAGGACGCCTTGCGACTGGCTCGTTCGCTCGCTCTCGGGCCTTCGGCAGACTTCAAGACAAAGCTAGCCCCGCAACCGCCATCGCCGGGAGGGCAAGCATTCTTTCGTCATTCGCACAGCCGGCATCTCGTCACGAACCGAGGAATCGGCGCGTTAACCTCCTACCTTGGCGACTAATTCACCCCATTTGCCCAGTCGATCCTGAAATTCCTTCACCTGGGCTTCCGACATTTCTTTCATGCAATCAATCGCTTTGTGAAAAAATTGTTCGGACCGTTTGCGAAATTCATCCGGATTCTTGGATTCGAGAAATCGCAGTGCCTCATCAAGCGATTCCAGTGCGGCCTGATATTGACGATCGACGACCTCGCGGTGCTTACGGGCCGTATCCGAAACCGCATTGGACCACTGCTTTTGAAAATCCTGCACCTTATCGACCCACATCGATTGTGGCGTGGGAAACCCGGGCCACAGGGCCGACCATTGGCCAAACATTTCGCGCTGCATTTTCAGATTGGCCTCGGTCGCCTTGCGGACATTCTGAAAAACCTCTTCGAATAACTTACTACCTGTCTCCTTCAATTTTGTGGCTGTTTCAGTGGCCATGACGGGTACTCCTCTCCTGCAAATAGAGATCCTGGCGAACACACCTCCGAAAACCGTTTTCCGGCGCACGCATACGCCAATTACTTCTTCTATGGATATTATTGGCCTGAAAGGCCTCAGAGTCAACCACAAAATGCTGCATTTGCAGCATTTTTATAAATACTTTCACACATGCTACTTATGTCATGTTACCAAGGACAATACCGACAGTTCAGCTTGCTCATGCATACATTCTGTCGCGTATGCAACACGACCTGGTGCTATAATTCCTCAAGCTGCCCTTGCCGAATGCAGATGCTACAGGAGCAAAATCGATGCCAGAGGAACCAATCCAAATCCGCAGATACCCTAACCGTCGCTTTTACAACCGTGACACCAGCAAGTACGTTTCCTTGCAGGAAATTGAAACGCTAATACAAACCGGCAAGAGGGTCGAAATTCACGACAGCCAATCCGACAAGGACTTGACCCGGTCTGTGCTGACCAGGCTCATCATGGAACGACAACCAGAGAAAATGTTGTTGTTCCCGACCGATATGTTGCATTGCATCTTACGTTCGAACGATGTGATGACCGATTTTCTGCGCGACTACTTTCAACACTCGCTCACTTATTTGAACTACTTACAGCGACATGGCACAACGGTTACCCCCTTAACCAGCCCCATGCATTGGGTCAAGGCATGGCTGGATGGCATCACCCCGACAGCCCCCACGACCGCTTCAGAGCCAAAGGAACAGGCAGAACCTTTGGCTCAAAAAGTCGCCCAGCTTGAAGAGCGGTTGCGCCAATTAGAGGCGGGAAACCAAGCATCCGATACCCTTCCCAGCGAGGATTAACACAGGCCATCACCATCAAAGCGCGCACTTCAAGCGTGCCAAGTGTGCGAATTCGCACCACCATCAACCATGCGCCAACTCAGACAGGCCAACCCAAACAGGCCGATTCAGGCAGGTGGGTGCCAGCCAGCATCCGCCCACAACTCGCCACTTACAGCCGAGTTGGAAATCATGAAGCAGATCGCATCGGCAATCTCATCGGTACGTATCAACCGGCGGAGCTGCGTGTAGGGCAAAACATTCTTGCCCACATAGTCTTCACCCAAAGCCCGCACCATCGGCGTATCCGTGAAGCCGGGGTGAATGATCCCGCAGCGGACTCCGTGATAGATGGCTTCTTTGGTCAGTGTGGCGGCTGCTCCTTCCAGGCCAGCCTTGGTGGTAGCGTACGAAATTTGCCCTTTGTTTCCTTGGGACGAAACGGAACCAATGAACACCACCGCGCCCTGAACGGTTTCCTCGGGCTCCCAGCGTTTCAGGCCGCGTTCCATCCGGTCTTCGGCAATCTTTGCTACCATCTCAATCGCCCAATAAATCGGCGCAACGAGATTCACCTCCAGCACCTCGCGAAAGGTGTCGGTCGGATAGACGATTGCCTTCCCCGACTCCTTATCCACGCGCACGGACATGTCGTCCCGCGTGATTCCGGCGGCCGGCACGCAGATACTTACCACTCCATGATCGGCCGTCACTTCATCGTAAGTCTGCCTGCGAAACGATTCATCGGTCGTGTCGCCAACCACGGCTTTGGCGACCTGTTTTCCCGTGGACTGATTGATGGCAGCCGCCACTTCGCAAACGTGGTCGCTCCGATCCACCATGATGACACGACGGACTCCGCGCTTGGCCATTTCCTGCGAAACGGCCTCGCCTATCCCACTACCTCCACCCGTTACCAGCGCTACCTTTCCTTCGATTTTCATCACTCATTCTCCTGTCTCGTAGTACTGCATCCTGCAGGCAAACCGCTTGGCCCTTCCGCAACACGGCACCTATGCGAATACTTGCACAAGGCGTCCTGACGCCGACTTGCCGATTGCTATGGCAATCCTCAAACCGCACCCATTCGAAAGACCAGAGAAAACCATAACAACAACAGCCGCAAATACCATGCCGCTATCGCGAGGCAACTAAGGACAGGTAGGAGCGAGCTCTGATAAGGGGCGGCCCAAAAAAACTAGCCGATTTTCTGAAAAGACTATGGAACGATCATACTCTGCCAGCCCCCCGGCAAAGCCAGAGGTTTTCTCGGGATAATCATGCTAAAATGTCCCTGCAGACCTGGCCTTCATCGGTCGGTCCTATCAGCCGCGCGTTGAGGCCCTGCAAGGGAAAACTCAAGCGTCTGGCGTCAAAGCCCAACAGATGGAGTACCGTGGCCTGAAGATCCCGAATTCCCATCGGTGCCTCAACCGGGTAATAGCCCAATTCGTCGGTCGCGCCGCGAATGACTCCCGGTTTCATCCCACCTCCAGCAAAAAACATCGTGAAGGCCCGTGGATGATGGTCGCGGCCCAAGAACTTGGAACCGCCCCGTTTTTCATTCATGGAGGTCCGGCCAAATTCTCCTCCCCAAATAACCAACGTTTCATCCAGCAGGCCCCGTTGTTTCAAATCACGAATCAGGGCGGCAATGGGCCGGTCCACAGCGCGGCACTTACGCGGCAGGACGTGCACGATGTCATCGCCTTGACTCGTTCCATGATGGTCCCAGCCGTAATCAAACAGCTGGACAAAACGCACTCCCTGCTCGACCAGACGCCGGGCCAACAGGCAGTTGTTGGCAAAAAGCGGCTGGCCTGGCTGAGCCCCATACATGGCCCGTGTCGCAGGCGATTCGCGAGTGATATCCATCACGCCAGGGACCGAGCTTTGCATACGATAGGCCAACTCGAACTGTTCGATCCGGGTGAGCGTTTCCGGATCGCCAAACGCCTCGGCCTGAATTCGGTTCAGATCGGCCAGGGCATCCAGACTTTGCCGGCGGACTTCGCGCGTCATTCCAGACGGGTTGGAGACAAACAGAATCGGGTCGCCCACGCTACGGCATTGGACTCCCTGGTAAATGCCGGATAAAAAGCCGCTGCCCCACAGGCTCTTGCCGGCCGATGGCGTACTCCCTCCGGAAATCAATACCACAAATCCGGGCAAGTCCTGGTTTTCAGTGCCCAATCCATAAGTTGCCCAGGCGCCCATCGAGGGGTAGCCCAGACGTGGAGAACCGGTATGCAACAGCAACTGAGCGGGAGCGTGGTTGAACTGGTCGGTATTCATCGAATGAACCACCGTAAGCTCGTCCGCGATACTCCCCAGCCGCGGCAATAGTTCCGAAATCCACAACCCGCCCTGGCCATGCTGCCCAAACGCATACGGGCTCCCCAGCAGCTTGGGATGTCCCTTGATAAACGCAAACCGCTCGTTCTTGAAAAAGGCGTCGGGACATGGCTGGCCATTGCGGGCGACCAGCTCCGGTTTGTAGTCAAACAAGTCGAGTTGCGAGGGCGAGCCGGCCATGTGCAGGTAGATCACCCGTTTGGCCCGCGGCCTGAAATGGGGCGACTTGGGGCTCATCGGCCCGGACTTTTTCGAGCTTCTGCTCCGCGGAACCGTATTTTGCGGATCGTTTCCCTGGCTGGCCCGAGCAGTCGCGGGCGCCGCCCCCAGCAACGTCGACAGGGCGATCCCGCCCAGCCCTACCTGACAGTGCTGAAGGAAATGGCGACGGGTAACTGCCTGGAGATATTGGGCATGCGGATTCATGGTTCTCACTGCTCGACTCTAATTTTTTGTCAGCGTTTCATCAAGGTTCAACAATACGTTGGCGACCACGGTCCAGCCGGCCGCATCCGCCGCATCCATCCCTGCGGGCAAAGGTCCCAACGGATCGGTTGCCAGCTGCGTGGCCGCTTGGGTATCGTTGCGGTAATGCTGCCGCTGGACCTTGAACAGGCCAACCAAGCGCTGCAACTCGGGCGGCGTTGGCGGCCGGGCCAACACCCGGCGAAAACCATAAGCGGCCATGCTGGCAGGCGAATCCGGACCAGGCGGCTGCTCGCCGCGGACTTCGATCCAGGTGGGATCACTGGCCGAAACCAGGATTTTCCGGGCGAGCGCTTGAGCCGCCTCGACAAAAACCGGATCGTCAAGGGTGACCAGAGCGCCCACCGGGGTATTGGTTCGAATCCGGCGGATGGTGCAGACGCTTCGGTTGGCGCCATCCAGAGCTATCATCGATGGATAGGGCGCGACTCGGCGGAGCATCGTGTATATCCCGCGCCGGGTGCGGTCCTCCCCCTGGCTTGGCTCCCAGTCCAGCGTACTGCCAAACGCCGCGCCCAAGCCGATTTTTGGCTGCGGCGGATGCACCGAAGGCCCCAGCCGCTTCGAGGAGAGCAAGCCGCTGACTGCCAAGGCCTGGTCGCGGATCTGCTCGGCTGTCAACCGGAAACGAGCGCCACGCGAGAGCAGACGGTTGGCGGAATCCTGGGCCCGTTTTTTAGGAGTCGACCGAGACGATTGCCGATACGTCGCGCTCATCACGATCCGTTTGGCCAGCCGTTTCATCGACCAGCCCTGGGCGCGAAAATCTATGGCCAGCCAGTCGAGTAGCCCGGGATGGCTGGGAGGAGTCCCCTGGGAGCCAAAATCCTCACTGGTCTCAACCAGGCCGCGACCAAATAATTGTTCCCAGTGGCGATTCACGGCCACCCGCGCAGTCAGCGGATTTTCGTCCGCCAGCAGCCAGTGGGCGAAGGCAAGCCGGTTGGGCTCTGTCCCAGCCGGCAAGGAGCCGAAGGCAGACAACACCCCCGGACGAACCAGCTTGCCCGGGTTGAGATAGGAACCACGGATAAAAAGGTGGTTTTCACGTCGCCGGTCGGCTGGCAACTCGCGCAGGATGGGCGTGGAGGGTACTTGCTTTTCGAGTTGTTCCAATTGTTGGCGGAGTAATTTCATACGCGAATCCAGTGCGTTCGCAGGAACGGCAGCATTCTTTTCGGCTGTATCTTTTACGGCGGCATTCTTTTCGGCGGCATTCTTTTCGGCTGTATCTTTTTCAGCGGCGTCATTCCGGGCGGTTTTCTTTTCGTTAGTATCCTTCTCTGCCAGGACCGCCGCAATTTGCCGTTTCAATTCCTCCAGCCGCCGCGATTGTTCCGCGGTGGGGCTGGGAATGGTGGGTCGGTTGTCGGGCTGGTCGTTGTCTTCGGTCTGATTAAATAGGGCAAATACCCGGTAATAGTCTTCATGCGAAATGGGGTCGTATTTGTGGGAGTGGCACTGGGCGCAGCCCATCGTCAAACCCATCCAAACCTGGATGGTCGTGTTGATCCGGTCGACCACCGCCGCATGCCGAAACTCCTCATCGTCGGTACCCCCTTCCGTATTGGTCATGGTATTGCGGTGGAATGCGGTGGCCAGCAACTGGTCAAGGGTCGGCGCGGGGAGCAGGTCGCCGGCCAGTTGTTCGATCGTGAATTGGTCGTAGGGCAAATCCCGATTGAACGCCTCAATGACCCAGTCGCGATAACGCCAAATGGTCCGCGGTTCATCCTGGGCATAGCCTTGTGAGTCGGCATAGCGGGCCAGATCCAACCACTTCCGCGCCCAGTGCTCTCCGTACGAGGGCGAAGCGAGCAACCGATCGACCTGCTCCTGGTAAGCCTCGGGGCGCACGTCATGCACAAACGCTTCCGTCTCCCGCAGCGTTGGTGGCAGCCCGGTCAGGTCAAGCGACAACCGGCGTAGGAGCCGGTAACGGTCCGCTTCCGGAGCGGGCTTCAGACCGGCCGCTTCCAAGCGGGCCAAAACAAACACATCGATCGGGTTGCGGCACCAGGCCCGATCCTTAACCGCTGGCAGCGACGGTCGGCGCGGCGGCACGAACGACCAATGTTTCGCATACGGCGCACCGGCTCGAATCCATCGCTCCAGGACGGATACTTCCGCTGCGGTTAATCGCTGGCCTGTGTCGGCTGGCGGCATTCGCAGATCGTCGTCCAGGGAGGTCACCCGGGCGATCAGCTCGCTTCGCGCCACGTTGCCAGGCACGATGGCAACCATGCCGCTTTCCAGCGTGGAGGTCGCCAATGCGGGGTCGTGCAGCGCCAGCCCCGCTTCGCGGTTGTCTTCATCCGGTCCATGGCAGGCAAAGCAGCGGGCGGCCAGGATGGGCCGCACGTCGCGCAGGAAGTCGACCGTCTGTTCTTTCGCCGGCGGATCCGCAGCCGCCAGGGAGCCAGGATCGATAAGATCCTGCAACCAGCATGCCAGCAGGATACCCAGTAGAACCAGGCGGATGCTACCAAGCGGTGAACCGTAGTTTTGCAAAGTTCCACTTCCTGGATATGAGTCAGACAACGCTCCTCACGACAGGGCTATCGGTATCATTATAGATAGCCCATGGCCCTCTGTCTGTACCCCCACCGCTCTCGCCTAGAGTGGCTGGCCATGCTCGACGACATGGGAACAAACGGCCGATCTGGGCCATGGATGGCCGTTCTAAGGAACAAACGGCCGATCCATGGCACAGGAACTTGAAACTTGGTAACATTTCACTCGAATCCATAGGGCAACTCGTAAAACCTTTGAAAAACAACTGGATTTATAGCCGCGTCATTCTGAGGGAGCGGGCACCGAAACTTGTTTTGGTCGACGACCGAAGAATCTACGTGGCCATGTAAGAGATCCTTCAGTCGCTTAGGCTCCCTCAGGATGACTAGGGATGTATTCAAGCAGTACGTATTACTCTGGAATCGAGTGATGTCTTACGAAACTTGTTGCGGTCAGCCGATGGCGACACCCTAATGCTGCTACAGCTTGACGCGTGGTGGGGTAAGCAACTCGAGATCACGCCTACTGGTCGAGTACTCCTGACAACTCCCCAGAAGAATGCAAAACACGAACTACGATTAAATGTGACGAGGAACGGAAAAGAGCTCCTGACTCGCTTGCTTCGTCAGGATTACTTTAAGCGGCATCCGTCTTAGACCTGACCGCTTGGAGATTGCTTTTGAAGATCCTCTCGCAAGCGGTTGAGATCACGATCCTTGCCGATTATTGCACACGCTGCGAAAAAGGAGGTTGAGCCGAAAATACGGCCCGGAAAACAGCAGCCGGCCCGGTGTTGAATCTTTGCTGGTGATGACGGAGAATGGATGGATATCCCAGCTTCGCGATGCCAACCCCGCACGGATGCTCCACTGCCCACGATTCGTCCCGCCGAGGGCTTCCGCCCTATGCCGCTTCCATTGGGCACCCGCCCTCCAACCGGCCGTTTGCCTCATGCCCCGACATCTTCCTTCCAGCCGGCAACAGTTCGAAACTCATAAGCGGGCCCTGCGCGACGGGCAAGGCGGATCCAGCCGCAGGGGACCCGGTCGCATGGGAACCGGACATGGGGGAACCGGACATGGGGGAACCGGTCATGGGGGAACCGGACATGGGGGAACCGAACATGGGGGAACCGGCGCCCAGGCAGTGCCCGGGCGGGGAGTTGCCGGCAGAGGCCGGCATCGACGCGATCGCCCCTCTACCACACTGATTCGCAACTTTTGGCGTTTGCTCCGTGGCCATCGGGCCGCGATTGCCGGGTCGCTGGCGGCGCTGACAGCAGCAACCCTGCTGGCGCTGATACCACCCGCTTCGACCAAAATCGTCATCGACTATGTGTTCAACGGCAAGCCTCTTCCCGCCATGGTACCCGCCTGGGTGCCGCGCCAGCCTTGGCCCCTGCTGGTCATGATCACGATTGGGGTGCTGGTTATTTCGTTGCTCAAATTGGTCCTGCAGATTTGGAGCCGCTGGCACGCCACCCGGGTGACCAAGCTGTTGCAAATGTCGGTCCGCAAACAGGTATTCGCCCATGCCGTTCGGCTGCCCTTGCACCGGGTCCAGGAACTCAAATCGGGCGGCGCAACAAGCATCCTGCGGCAGGATGCCGGCAGCGTCGGCGAGCTGGTCTTCGGCATGCTCTACAACCCGTGGCGGGCCATCATCCAATTGCTGGGGAGCCTCTGCGTACTGGCCTGGGTCGACTGGCGACTGCTGCTGGGAGCGGCCGTCTTGGTGCCGCTGGTCTACCTCACCCATCGCACCTGGATCAGCCGCATCCGCCCACAACATCGGCAGGTGCGGGCCCAGCGCGAAGCGGTCGATGCGGTCGCCACCGAATCGTTTGGCGGCATGCGCGTGGTGCGCGCATTCGGTCGTCAACGATCGGAAACCAGCCGCATCCTTCGCGGCAACCACGTGATGGGCCGGCAGGAGCTGTACGCCTGGTGGTGGATGCGGGCCATCGAGATTGTCTGGGAGTTACTGATCCCGCTAACCAGCGCCTGCCTATTGCTGTACGGCGGTCTGCGGGTGCTGGAAGGCAACCTCACCTTGGGCGACCTGATGATGTTCCTGGTCTATTTGATGATGCTCCTCAGTCCCCTCGGTGTGCTGGCGCAAAGCGCCGCCCAATTCCAAAACAGCCTGGCAGGCCTCGACCGGGTGTTGGATCTTCTCGAAGAGCCACGCGAGATGGCGTCCCCCTCGGCGGTAGCGATCCGCAAACGAGACGTCGCCGGCCGGATCACGTTCGATCGCGTCTGCTTCAGTTACCCGGGCGCCGACCGGTTTGCCCTGCGGGACATCGAGTTCGAGGTGGAACCGGGCGAAACGATCGCCCTGGTCGGTCCCAGCGGTTCGGGTAAAACTACCCTTTGCAATCTGGCGGCCCGGTTTTACGATCCCACCAGCGGCCGTGTGCTCCTGGATAGCCGCGACCTGCACGACATCGAAGTGGAAAGCTACCGCCAACTGATCGGGGTCGTCGATCAGGATGTATTCCTGTTCGATGGTACCGTGGCCGCCAACATTGGCTATGGCAACCGGAACGCCTCGGGCGAACAAATCCGCCAGGCCGCGATCATTGCCAACGTGGACGATTTCGTCCAGGATCTGCCGCATGGCTACGAAACGCGCATCGGCGAACGAGGGGTAAAACTCAGCGGTGGACAGCGGCAGCGAATTGCGATTGCCCGGGCGGTACTCGCCGATCCGCGGCTCTTGATTCTCGACGAAGCCACCAGTAACTTGGATACCGAAAGCGAACAGAAGATCCAGACCAGCATGGCGGCGCTGATGCGGCACCGCACCTGCCTGGTGATTGCCCATCGGCTGAGTACGATTGCCCGCGCCAGCCGCATCGCGGTTCTGGAAGAAGGCCGCATCACGGAAGCCGGTACGCACGAGTCCTTACTGGCGGCCGACGGCAAATACCGAGAAATGGTATTACGCCAAACGAGTGCCGCCGTGGCGATTTGAGGGCGAACCCCCTGCATGGCTCGCATTTTGCCATTGGTAACCGTACACGACATATGAGCAATCATTCCGGTTCTTAATCTTACTCTAATCCAAGACACGGGCTCTAATCCAAGACACGGGGATCATTGGGCAGGCAGGCATGGGATTCATCGACCACGGCTAGAAGCCTTGTCTTTGGCTTGCCCCGCAAAGCGGGGCGTAGGAACGGTTAAAACTTACACCTCTATGGCTGTCGCATTTTTGTCGATCAACCCAAGCTCTATCATTGCCCCGAAAAACTCGCACCGGACCGGCAGAGCTTATCAGGGTCGCACGGCCAGAGGCCGTGGATTTAGAGGGTATGAATACCGGCTTTGCGGTTGCAGGCCAGTTCTCCACGAAGCCAGGTTGCTATCGGGACCGCTTCACTCCCGACGACCAGCGCGTACGGATCGCGACAGCCCCGAGGGCAGGGGATGGCCGTCAGATCGGCCCACTTCCCAGCGGTGATGCTGCCGATGCATTTCTCCCAGCCAAGAGCCCGGGCGCCTGCCGTTGTCCCCAGACGCACGATCTTTTCTGCTGCAATTTTTGGATGCTTATGGGCTACTGCGCGCATTTCCGCCAGCATGGACAGATCGGGGCTCGAGGCGCGGCTGTCGGTTCCCAAGGCTACCGGGACGCCCGCAGTGAGCATTTCGGCCAGCGGGTACGGCCGATGGCCAAAATAAGCATGGGTTCGTGGGCAATAGACAACCGTCATGCGACCTTCCTGTTGGGCCAAAAACTCAAAATCCCGCGTCTGCAGGTAATTGCCGTGCACCACCAGGCAGCGCGGTGCCCGAGCAAGGTGCTTCAGGTAGTCCAGGGCACACGTGCCGGAAGGGATTGCCGCGTCGTCCCACATGCTGCGCTCCTCAAGTAACTGTTGAAACGGACCATCACCGCGCGCTAGTAGTTGCATTTCTTCGGCCGACTCGGCCAGATGCATTGCCACGGGCAACCGATGCTCAATGGCCAAATCGATGAGCCCTGCGAGCAAACTGGGATGGACCGTATAGGGCGCATGGGGGCTGAGACCCAAATGGCAGGTCGGGGAAAGCTTCCCTTGGCTGATGGACCATCGGGCGGCCACCACGGCCAGGACCGAATCGACACGGGCCGCGGAAAAGCCAATCACTTCGTCAAACAGGGCCAGCGCGGGTGTCCCGCCATGCTGCTCGTAGAGTGCAACGGGCGATGTTGTGATCTCCCCCACCGTGGTCGTTCCTAGCTGGATACTTTCCTCAAGCCCGGCTCGAATGGCTTGGGCCGGATCGCGCCGGGCCCGTTTACGGTCTCCAATGGCCAGCCGGATCCATTTGGGCAATGGCATGCCAGGCCGTCCCAGTGGTTGCTTTAATTGGCTGAACTCCAGATGCGTGTGGGCGTTGACCAGTCCTGGCAACAGGACCACGTCGCCCAAATCGTGCACGGGTCCCCGGCCGAAAGCTCCGAAATGAGCTGCTCTTGGACCGACAGAGACGATCTGTCCGTCGCGAATCGATACCACACCGCCCTCAAAGGGCCGTTGGTCAACGGGCAGTACCCAGTGGGCTTGGAGTGTCAGGGAGCTCATGCGAAACGGCCCTACCTTGATACTGACGGGCTTCTTGCAATTGTTCTTCTTCGGACTGTTCGTAGGGTACGCGCAACAGCCATCGGATCAACAGAAAGGCACCTGCCGCACAAATGGCCAGGCACCAACCCTGGTAGGCAACCGAATGTGCGTCGGCGCGTAGGATCGTCTGCAGCACCGGGTGCGGCCTGCCATCGCCAAGCACCTCACCCAGATGGCCTGTCAGCAAACCGAGACCATTATAAATGGCATGAAATAGCATGCAGGGAATCAGGCTGGCCGTTTGTACGGCGAGAATTCCCAACAAGATGCCGACCGCGGCGGCGCTGATTTTTTGTTGTAAGAAGAGGTGGACAGCTCCAAAAGCAATCGAGGTCCCCAAAATGGCCCACCACTTGTGCCCCAGATGTCGCAAGCCCGAAAGAATAAAACCACGAAAGGCAATCTCCTCGCAAACCGCTGGGAGCAGTGCAATAAGGAGAAGAGGAATCCACCAATGGGGCGACTGTCCCATGGCCTTGCTAAAGGCCTCCACCTGGGCACTCACCTCGGCGGAAAAAGGGTACAACTGCCGAATCCACGCGGCCAATTGAATACCCAGCGGATGGGCCAGCAACGCGAGCGCCGCCGCTGCCAGCAGGTGGGACATCTTGGGCATGTGCTCCAGCAACAGCGTTTTTTTCCAGCGGCGAAGTAACAGCAGCGTCATCAACGCAGGGGGCAGCAAAATGCACACCACCTGGCTAATGAAAAGGGTTTGCACCAAAAATGGAAAATCGAGCCCACTGCGACTTCTGGTAGAAAGGGCCAGGCTGATAAAAAATTGCACCACAAAAATGGTCACCAAACAAAAAACGGCCTGGGCGGCGGTAGGTGTATCGGACCGGTCTCGCACCAGATGAACCAACCATCTCCCCAGGTCAAGCCGCTCGCTTTCACGAAACAATACCGACTCCCGATTGAACTGTTCTTCAGCCCAACGGATGGCCAACAGGCAACAGGTCAAGGTTACCGCGGTAACCGGCAACAAATAAGGCATGGCCGTGGCGTACTGCCCCTCGATCATCGTTCGCATGAACAGCACGACGCCAGTAACCGGAATGAGACTGTTGCCTAGATTCAATTCGACACCAGGCGCCATCGGCAGCAGCATCAACGGCAGCGTCACCAGCACCAGCGGCATCAGGTAGTACTGGCCTTCCTTGGTACTGCGAGCCAAGGCGGCCAGGGCCAGGCAGAGCGCGCTGAACATGGCCGAGATCGGGAGCAATCCCAAGACGAGCCAGAGAACCGTGATCAGTGGCGGCATGGTCAACGGGCTTTCGGTTAGACCGGAAATACCCTGTAGTTGCGACAGCACGAACCGGCCGGTCACACCCATGCTGAAAAGGTTCAACAGCGCTGTAATGATGCTAAAGAGCATAACGGTCAGCAACTTGCCCCAGACAATTTCTCGCCGCTGAGCCGGACAGGCCAGTAATGTTTCCAGCGTGCCCCGTTCCTTCTCGCCCGCGCATAAATCGACTGCCGGATAAAAGGCGCCGGTCAAGGCCCAAATGAACAGCACGAAAGGAAGGATTTTCGACCACACGGCCGTTGTCCGCTGCCGCTGCCGCGCCACGTCGTGATCCAGAAGGCGAAATGGCTGAACCACATCCAGGGAAACATCATGATCCTGGAGATTTTTTTTCATGACCCGGTTTTCCCACCGGCGCACCGTTCGTTCGACGCGCATCTGGGCCACCTGAGAGGTTTCGTTGGCTGAATTATAAAACATCTGAGGCTGGGGCAGTTCTTCCAGACCCTGGCTCATGGAATGCGGATTTTTGCCGCCGCGCACCTGACGGTTCAATGACATCCGGGCAGCTCGTAAACGGGCATCAAACCCGGGGGGAAAGTACAGTACCACTTGCACGGCACCGCTGGAAAGCAAACCGCGGGCCTCGGCCAGCGTCATGGCGCCGGTGCTTTCTGCCCGATCGAGTGGTTGGGACTCGCGTGGCACAGGTTCGACAGCCACACCGCCGCTGGCCTTTTTTTGCCCATGCGCCACGCCGGTACCTTCATGGTTTTTGCCAGGTGCGGATGGTTTGGTCAGGTCATCAGGCCAGATGAGTTGCAGGTTGTCTCGATTCTCTTGCTGGTCGTACAGACTTGCTTCAAATCGTCTCCCATCGAGCAACGGTGGCAACCAGTCGATCCCCTGCAGATGGTCCGCTCCCACAACCAGAACCTTAGCCGCTTTTTTACGCAGAAATTGCGTCATCTGAAAAAAACTCATGCCCATCAGTGGGTAGAGTAACAATGGCAACACGGCAATCAGGAACAGCGTGCGCCGATCGCGCAGCTGATCGCGCATTTCGCGTTGAAAGATCAGCTTGACGTTTTTCCAGTTCATGCGGTTGTCTCAACTCTCAACTCTCTGCCCGCTGTTTCTTCATGACGTTGAATCAGCTTGAAAAACAGCTCCTCCAGATCAGACTCCTCTTGAGAGGCGCGCAGCTCGTCGAGTGTTCCGGAAGCCAGGATTTGACCTCGATGGATGATCGCCAACCGATCGCAGAGTCGTTCGGCCTCGCGCATGATGTGTGTAGAAAAAATAATGCATTTTCCCTGGTCCCGCAATTCCGCAACCGCATCAAGGAGTGCCCGTGAGACGAATACGTCCAGGCCGCTGGTCGCCTCGTCGAATATCAATACGGGAGGATCATGGACAATCGCGCGGGCGATCGACACCTTTTGCTTCATCCCCGTCGACATTTTCGAGCCCAGGACGTCGCGAATCTCCTGCATTTGGAGTCGATCGAACAGTGCTTCCATTCGCTGACGCAGCTGTTCATCGCCGATGCCGTAGAGGCGGCCAAAATATTCGACCATTTCCCAGGCGGTCATTCGCTCGTAGACTGCCGTACTGGCCGACATGAAGCCAATGTGGTGCCGCACCAGCGCGGGTTGGGTGACACAGTCGAAACCGCACACCAGGGCCGATCCACTGGTAGGTTGCAACACGGTGCTTAATATCCGCAGCGCCGTAGTCTTGCCGGCCCCATTGGGGCCCAGCAAACCAAATATTTCGCCCGCGCCCACGGAGAAACTCACTCCCCCCAGGGCGACAAACCGCCCCCGGCGCAAATCCTCGTAGGACTTCGTCAGGTCATTCACTTGAATCATGCTGGCAATTCGGCACAGGGCAATTCGGCACAGGGCAATTCGGCACGGGGCAATTTGGCATGGGGCAATTTGGCACGGCAAGCAGCTGTTGAGAAATATGGGCGTTCCCAAGCAAAGAAGGCTCCTCCCGACCACTCGCACCCTAGGTGAGTGCTCGAGCGGACCGTTCGAGCTATTCTGAAAGATAACAGACCATTCGCAACTTGCAGGACAACTTTTACCAAGACTCAATTTACTACAGACAATGCCAGCGGATTGTACCGGTTATTCGGAACATTCGATGGCGGCTCCCCCTCGTGCGGATCCCGATCAAGGAGTTCATAAAACACATTGCGCTGCCGCGGTACGTAACCCAGCTCCGAGATGGCAGCCCGGATTTGCTGGAGTGTCAGGTGATAGACCGTGCCTGCCTCGGCGACTACATTTTCTTCCAGCATCAGGCTGCCCATGTCGTTCGCGCCATGGAGCAATGCAAGCTGACCTATTTTCAGCCCCTGGGTAACCCAACTCGATTGAAGGTTGTCGAAATTGTCGAGATAGAGCCGACTGACCGCGAGTGTTTTGAGGTATTCAAACGAACCAGCTTTTGGAATCCCGGCCATGTCCGTATGGTCGGGCTGAAATGTCCAGCAGATAAACGCCGTAAAACCTCCCGTTTCGTCCTGGAGCTGGCGAATCCTTTCAAGATGCTCCATCCGCTCGCCTAGTGTTTCGATCGACCCGAACATCATTGTGGCCGAACTACGCCCTCCCAGCAAATGCCACTGCCGACTGACATCCAGCCAATCGTCGGACATGACCTTGCCACGGGTTATCTCTTTGCGAACTCGATCAACCAGAATTTCAGCCCCGCCACCCGGTAAACTACCAAGACCGGCCGCTTTGAGACGTGTCAGAACTTCCTGCACGGATAACCTGGCTAACTTGGAAAAATGGTAAATTTCGGGTGGGCTAAAGCCATGGATATTGACCTGAGGGAAATGCTGCTTGATATCCCGCAGCATTTCTTCGTACCACGACAATGGGAGCGTGGGATGCAAGCCACCCTGCAGCAAGATCTGGTCCCCGCCAACTTCGATGGTTTCACGAATCTTATCCAGGATCGTGTCGCGGGCCAGAAGATAACCTTCCCCAGACTTGGGAGATCGATAAAACGCACAGAAATCACAAACCGCCGAACAGATATTGGTGTAGTTAATGTTACGGTCGATGTTGTAGGTTCGGAAATTTTCCGGGTGCTTTTGCCCCGAAATCTCGTTGGCGGCCCGCCCGAGGGAAGCCAGATCGTGAGACTCTAACAATTGCAAGCCCTCGGTGGGCGTGAGTCGCTCACCAGCAACTCCTTTGTCCAACAACGCTTGAATATCCACCTTGGTACTTATCACAGCGTGCTCCTGTTATCACACTCATCTTACCCCAGAGGGGGCTGCTGGCTGCAAAGCATTGGCAGCCTCCAGCCATGCGACCTGAGCGAAAAAATATTCCAGCCCACCGCGTTCGCTTGCCCCTAGCTGAAAATGTAGATTTCGGCGGAAATAGTCCAGCACCAGTTTCCGTGGTAGCCGCATGGCTGCCGCCTCCAGCTGGGCAATTTCCGCCAGATGCCGGCAGCCATCATCGCGTGCGGCAGCTAAGACCCTGGCGACAGGAGTGGCATCCACTCCAGCGCGTGCCACCCACATGGCAAATACAAAAGGCCGCTCCGCCCAGCGGCACCATCGATCCCCCAGATCCCAAACTTCAACACCGGATTGATTTTCGCTCTGGATGGCTTTATCTCCTATCACCAGTACCGCGTCCGTGTTCGCCGTCGCAGGCGCGGCGCCAATGGGCAACATTTCCAGCCGCGGGCGTACGCCATGGATTTTCTGGAGCAACACTTGTGCCAACATGGCGCTAGTGCGGGAACCTTCATCCAACGACAAGCTGCGCACCCGCGCGGGAGCGATGCGAAACATCATCTTAACGCTCAGCACGGGTCCGCGGCAGGCGATACAGGCATCGGAAACAATCTTCCAATCCGGATGCCTGGCCAACTCCACGGATGGGACCAGAGCGATATCCAGCTCGCCCGCGGCCAGCGCATCGGCCAAACGACTGGGTAGATCGTAGACGAAGCATGCTTCGGGCAACAATCGTTCCAACCCATATACCAGGGGCTTGGTGTTCAGGTAATTGACAGCGCCAATACGCAGTGACTTACCTGTTGGTAGCTGGTTGTTGCGAGAACTGAAGGAAGCAGGCATGGGCAAAGGATCCAAAATTCGGTAGTTCCTGTCAGGGCGATTATAGGCATCTCGACTCAGATCGGCTAGACGTCGTTTGAGACCTCCCGCCTCTCTCATACTTCCAGCTTACGAAATGCCTTAAGACCATACCACAGGGGAAAGCCCGTCACCAACAAGGCCAACAAGAACGAGCTCCCCATGCCCAACATCATCCACATGCGCAGATTCTCTGGATTTGCCCACTGAAGTGTGACATCCGTCGTACTGGCCAGTAAATAAAAATGGCATGGCATGGCAGTCATCAAGACCACCGCCATGATGTACAGCGCGCTCAGCACCAGGTTTAACGTGCCTCCAAAACCGGCCGCAATTTTTGACGGAGATTGCTCGTGAAAATTTGGCATGATGGCCCCCAAACCCACCGCCATCCCCGCGAGGCCCAAACTCAGCAATAAGCAAATGAATTGGTGAACTCCAATCACCATGTTATCCACGACCAGCATCCAGTCACTAATTAGTACTAACGATGCGCATGGCAACCACGAACCACAGACGGCAAACAGAAATTTGCTCCAAAGGATGGTGTCGCGTTCCACCGGCAGCAGGCTTAGTATCCAAAACCGCCGCCCCTCAAGGCTGATGAGCGGATAAATGAAACGAGTGGTGAATGTTGACAGGATAAGCCCTACGACGGCCAGGTTAAGAAAGCTGACGATGTTCACCCAAGTGAGTGCGCTGATATCCGTTTTATGTTGGCGAAATCGGTCGACATTGACAAAGTAGAGTAATAGCAGGCCAAAAAATATCAAAAACTGAGACCATTGCACCGGATCCCGACGAAATAGACGCAAATCCTTGCCCATGAGCAACCGAGTTTGCCGGGGGAAGATCGCCAGGGCAGCCTGAAATATCTTGTCCAGCCACGTCATGCTCGCCCAGCCTCCGCGTGCGGTCCGGTTGTGGAGGCCATTGTAGCTGGAACGATACAACCGTTTTCCAAACCAGTTCACGGCCACATTCAGAAGAAGCGCGTTGGATAATAAAACAAGCAGGTACTTGCCACTTTCCAACCAGGGCAAATCGTCCGGAATATTGCTGGCAGGCCTGGCCGCATCCAACAGTCCATTACTCAACCAGGTGCTTGGCAGCCATTCACCGCGTGTAATGCTAAATCGGTGATAGGTTTCACGAAACCATGATGTCCCCAGAACGTCGGCATCCGCCATGTCCAGCGTGTGCCAGATAGACTGATACGTGACCGCAATGATCATTAAGGCGATGCCCCCCACCATGATTTTCCGCAACCCGGGTAAACGGCTGATCAATAATAAACAGAGAATGCTTCCCACGGCACATGGAATATAGGCAAACGAAACCATTAACACAGGCAAGTAGACATAGTAATACCACAGCGCTTGAACAACGATGCCATAAGCCACCATCATCGGACTGGCCAGGAGAAAAAATCCCCAACTACTGAAAAACAGGGCTTCCTGAAAACGATAGAAGACAATCCGTTCGTCGCGCACCGGCAAGGTCATTAAAAATTTCGCCTCTTGGGATGCGTAGAGCCCACTGTAGAGAATGATGCCTGAAGAAAAGATCAGCATGACCTGCAACGAGGCAAAAAACAGGGCAAAAACAAACTGCACGGTTTGGGCATGGTAATACGCGCCGGGTGCACCTACATGGGAAACCACAAATTGGAACCCGGCATAAAACAAAACGAACAGGCCTACCCAGAAAAATAAACTGAGTATGATAACCAGGCTGGTTCGAAGGCGCGCATGGGAGAACAAGTGGTGCAAATGCGTTTTTCCGAGGCGCGACCGAAGCTTCCAGAATATCTGTCCTTCGCGCTCATGCGACGGTAGCGAATCACTAAGACTGGCAAGGATTGCCATGTCGGTATTCGTCTCAACAGGAAACAGGGGAGAGTTCATAGTTACGCGCAACCGGAAGGAATCAGGGTTCAGGAATCCGCTGGCGTCTGTTGCAACTCACACGCATCCTGTTCGTCAACCAGAACCCCCTGTTTGGCAATCAAAGCCCCTTGTTTGGCAATCAAAGCCAAGTACATCGATTCAAGAGAATTTCCAGCTTCAGGCAATACCTCGCGCAATTTCCCAACCGTTCCTTCGAAGATCACTCTGCCCATATTCATCACCCCAACCCGGTCGGCAATCTCTTCCGCCACTCCCAGGGTATGGGTCGACATTAACACGGTTTTACCCTCCCTGGTGTACGACTTTAGCAGGTCCTTCACCAACCGAATGCTTTGGGGGTCCAGCCCTACCATCGGCTCATCGACAATCAGCACTTCGGGCTGGTGGATCATTGCCGCGGCGAAAACGGTACGCTGCCGCATGCCGTGCGAATAGCTTTCGGTTAATCGATCGAGAAATTCTGTAAGCTGAAACCTTTCGCACTCTCTACCGACGGCAAGGCGAGATTCATTGGCGGTAAGTCCGTACATATCAGCCACAAAGGTGAGAAATTCTCTGCCAGTCAGCTTGTCATAGAGAAATGGTTGGTCGGGCACATAGCCAACCAATCGACTGGCTTTGCGCGGACTCTCGACGACATCGTAGGGGCCTACCCTGATCTGGCCATGCGTTGGACGCAGAAGACCGACGAGCATCTTAAGGG
>Ga0114931_10001398_pt1 | contig 30853 bp, 29 predicted proteins | sample 2SBtaG_FD_89579 | JGI IMG/M metagenome (GOLD analysis project Ga0114931, IMG submission 89579) | Deep subsurface microbial communities from Kolumbo volcano to uncover new lineages of life (NeLLi) - 2SBTROV14_V59a metaG | ecosystem: Environmental > Aquatic > Marine > Volcanic | place: Kolumbo... | reverse complement strand
TCGATGGTTGGTAAAACTGAAGAACAATTGACCGCCGAGGGCGTTCCCTACGAATCGGGAATCGCCAACTACCGCGAAATCGCTCGTGGCCAATTGTTAGGCGACGAGCTTGGCATGCTCAAAATGCTCATCCATCAAGAGACGCACAAGCTGTTAGGCGTCCATGTGATCGGCACCGGAGCGACCGAATTGATTCACATTGGGCAAGCTGTCATGGCGCTCGATGGCGACGCAGAATTCTTCGTCAACAATGTTTTTAATTTTCCGACGCTAGCCGAATGCTACAAAGTGGCTGCCTACAACGGGCTCAACCGACTCAACAATATTTACAGTGGCAGTTGTCAGCCTGTCGCGGTAAACTGTTAGCAATCGTGGCAATCACGCCTCAGAGTTCGTCATTCTGATTTCGCCATTTCCCCATGTCTTTGTTTACCTATGGCACGTTGATGTTCGCCGAAGTATGGCGGCGCATCGGCATCGGTGAGTTCGAGTCGCAACCGGCAACCTTGCAGGGTTTTACTGTCTACCGTCTTTGCAATGCGGTGATCCCTGGAATGATGCGAACGACCGGCGAAGACCAGGCTTCAGGTTTGATCTACCAGGGCCTCGACGAAAACGCGTTATTCGAACTTGATGCCTACGAGTCGGACTTATACAAGCGGGTCGACGTGCAGGCTACTGCCGCTGACGGTCAGGTGATCGACTGCCAGGCCTACGTCATCCCCGAGTCTCGCCGCCAGGCGGTTACCAACGAACTCTGGGACGCCACTTGGTTTGAGCAGCACGAGTTGGCAAACTATCTTCGCGGCTGAGAGAATCTATCGATTGGTCACTTCGCCTGTGCCCACTCTGCCAACGGCCCAATCGTCACGGTCGTAGGGCTCGAGAGAGGATACTGCTTCAGCACCCGGTGCAGGTCCGCGAGCGTCACCGCGTCGACTGCCTTCAAGTCGTCGGCCACGCTGCGGTATTCACGCCGTTGCATCCAATTTCCGCCGACGTGGAACAGCCGGTTTCGGGGCCTTTCGCTGCCTAACACCACACGTGCTTTTACTTTGCTTTGAGCTTGCCGCAGCTCCTCTGTCGTAAATCCTTGGTTCTCGACTTGCTCTTGCAATTTGGCAAGTCGATCGAAATTGGCTTTCGCCGCTGCCGGATCACAGCTGATCCAACTGAAAAACATGCCGGCACCCAAGTATTCGTAGTGCCCCATGCTGGCGTTTTCGGTGAGGCCTGGGTCGACAAGCTCCCAATACATCCGGCTACCCGAGTCGTCGCCAAAAATGGTGGCCAGCAGCTTGGCTGCGTAGCGATCTTCGTCTTCCGACGGCGGCGCGTCGGCAAGCTGCAATATGTACTGTTGGGTCGCCGACTCTCGGTGGACGCATTGGAACTTGGAACCTGATTTCGGGGCAGGGATATCCCGACTCACTTCTTGCGCTGGCCAATCTCCGCAGCGACTGGCAACCTGCTCGACCAAGGCGTCGAAATCGACCTTGCCCGCTGCCGCGACGAAGAGATTTCCCGGGCTGTAGCGAGACTCAAAATAAGTTCGCATCTGTTCTGGGCTCAACGATTCAACTGAATCAACCGTCCCAAGCACGCTGCGAGCAAGGGGATGCTTGCCGTAATGCAGCTCCTTGATTTTGTCGTCCATGCCAAACGGTGGCTGATCGGCGTACATCTGGATTTCTTCGACAATGACTTTTTTTTCCATCTCGAAGTCATCCTCGCGCAGGCTTGGCCGCATCACGTCGGCTAGCAAATCGATCGTTGGCTCCTGATATTCAGGCAACACCGCCGCGTAGTACACCGTATTTTCTTCGCTTGTAAAGGCATTGTAGTGGGCGCCTAGTTCGTCAAACTCGCGGTTCACATCTTCGGCCGAACGCCGCGGCGTCCCCTTAAAGACCATGTGCTCAAGAAAATGGCTGACGCCGGCGATTTCATCCGTTTCGTCACGAGCCCCGGTCCGCACAAAAAAACCGACGCCCTGCGAGTAAGCGGCATCATTGCACTCGGCAACGATCTCCAGCCCGTTGTCTAAAGTATGGCTACGAAACTTCATCGGTTTGAGGCTCCGGCGATCCATCGAATCGCGGTTAGGTTCTCGGTTATCGAAACAGCCGGACCGCCACGCGGTCCTGGGCGAATCAGGCAACGGTCGTCACTCCGATTCCGGCAATTTAAGGGGTGCAGGTCCAAGCGTAGCAAAAACAAAATCGGCAGGAGGGTGGGCCTCCAAAAATTCATTAATGTCTGCGCTAGTAAGCTCATCAATCAGCCGGCCTAGTTCCTCGAACGATCGTACTCGTTCGAGATGGTACCAATCGCGTGCTATCGCACTACTGCGAGCGCTTGTCGATTCCTGTTGCATGATAAGGCCGCTCTTGATGCGTGCCTTGAGCCGCTCGAGTTCTTCCGCCTTGACTCCTTCTCGAAGCCGTAGGAGTTCGGCAAACGTCACGTCAAGAGTTTCCTGTGCTCGCTCGGCAGTAGTGCCCGCGTAGCAGAGCACCCTGGCCCGATCTCGTTGGGTCTGCAAGGAAGCGCTCACCGTATAGCAAAGCCCACGTTTTTCTCGCACTTCGGTAAATAGACGCGAACTCATGCCACCGCTGAGGACTCCCACCATCGCCCATGCCCGTAGATACTCGGGGTCACGGTACGGTACACTTGGAAAAGCAATTCCAAGGTGACATTGATTCGATTCTTGCGAGACATGGACAGGTCCCTGCTTAATCGTCGGCTCGGTAATGGGCGACCCCTCGACGGCTTTCCAATCGCCGAACAACGATTCCACGTGTTCGACCAACGATTCCCAGCAAAAGTTACCAGCCACCCCCAGGATTGCCCCTTGGGGCTGGTAAGTGCGAGTCCAATATTCGTTCACCTCCAAGGCCGTGCTGCTCGTAATTCCCGATTCGTCGCCATGGCTAGGTCTTCCCCAAGGTTCGGGGTAGGCACGCCGGCGCAGATTGACTATCAGCCTTTGGCTTGGATCGTCTTCCGCACCACGAAGTTCTTGTAGGCATACGAGCTTGCCTGCGTCGAGCTGTCCCTCTGGCAGATGGGGCCTTCTGAGGATATCAGCATAAATCGAGAGTGCATCATTCAGATTCGCAGCCAACGTGGCAGCACTGAAACTTGTTTGTGAGGCGCCAACCGATTCGCCCCGTTCGACGCCAAGTATTTCTAAATCGTTAATTAGCGCCCGGCTGTCGCGTGATCCAGCACCACGTAGTACCATGTCGCAAACAAGTGAGGAGAGCCCTAAGCGATTGCTAGGCTCTTTGCTGTACCCATTTGGCACCATGAATGAAAAAGCGGCCGACTGAACCGCTTCGGTCGGCTCGCCTATTAGCACCAAGCCATTGGCAAAACGGTGGGTACGCGCAGTTCGCTGCTCGACCTGTGAAGTTGAGGGCATAGGAGGATGTTCGTGAAAAAGTTGACAATTGCTAAGAGAGTTGGAAAGGCAATAGCCGCGATCCGACGGATCGCCGGAGGAAATAGACGAACACCACAGCCACCCGCAAGCAGCCTACCGGGCAGATGCGCCCGAGGCAAGTTCAACCGTTTTATAGAGAGTGCGGATAGTACGAAAACCAAGCCGACGGTAGAGCCTGACCGCCCCGACATTTTCTGCCGTGACTTCCAGGCGAACTCGAGGAACAGCCACATATTCTAGGCCCAATAATGACGCGAGAATGAGGGCTGTTCCAAGGCCTCGTCCACGATGAAGCGGCGCCACACCTATGTTTTGGATACTGGCCCTGCCACGGCGGATCCGAACCGCTTGGATCGTACCACAGTACTCGCTTTTCGACGGGCCTGCCCCCACATACTCCGCCAGCCACGTCGCTTCGGGCACAAAGCCGTCCTTTTGCTTGATTTCGGCCATCAGCTTCTGGCAGCCGTCATATTCACCCAAGCAAGGGAAAACTTGCGAGTCGATTTCACCCCGAAAGCTCTGGTATTTCACTTCCGCATGGGCTTCAACCAGCGCCGGATTCCAGCCCACAAAACGGTAATCCGGCGGCAACTCAATGGGCGGACGTTGCCAGCGACGCAAATCGAGCTCCATTCGAAACCGCTTGACATACTGCAAATTCTTGAAATGCATGGCAGACAATTCGTTTGCGAGATTTTCCTGACGACTCTCTAAAGATACCACAATCAATACCGCCAAGCACCAAAAGAGAGGCCTTAGGTAAGTAGATCTGCAATTCTGAGAAAGTTTTGCCTCCTGTCGAGCCGTTAGGCCATAGTATTTCCCTTACAAACCGCAGCTTCTGTTGGCGGATGGAAACAGAAGTTGCAAAAGACGGCCCACAAAAAACGCCTGCCCCGCATTGGAAACCAACCCCCATTGGGGTACGCTACTAATGAGACATAATCTCATTAACAACGTGCCTCTTTCTGCCCCAATCTTTCAGTCCTGCGATTCGTACTATGAAGTTTCCCAAAAAGTTGCCTAGACCAATTTCAGCCTTCCTCTTGCTTCTGGTCGTTTCGGCCGGCTGTAGCCAAGCTGAGTCCCATTCGCAGAGCACTGCCAAGCCGAAAGCTACTCCCAGAATCTTTGCTGGCGAGTACCCGATCAAGGTCGTCTGCTCGACGGGCCAAGTTGCCGAAATGGTCACTCGAATCGGTGGTAAATTTGTCCATGTGGATGCTTTGATGGGCGCAGGGGTCGACCCTCATCTCTTCCGCCCACGATCGACTCACGTCAAGCAACTCGCCGCCGCCGACGCAATTTTTTTCAATGGTCTCCACCTCGAAGGGCGGATGGCCGATCTATTCGTCCAAATGGCGCGAACCAAACCTACTTACGCAGTTACCGAGGGCCTACAAGCTCGAGGCGATAAGCGTCTCCGCGAGCCACCCGAGTTTGCCGGCATGTACGACCCCCACGTCTGGCACGATGTGGCCCTTTGGGCTGATTGCGTGAATGATACGGCAAAGTTTCTTTCAGAATTCGATCCTAAACATGCCGATGCCTACCAGCAAAATGCCGCGGTTTATTCGAGCGAACTCGCAGAGCTCGATTCCTACTGCAAAGCGGAGATTGTCAAGATTCCTGAGAAGCGTCGTGTTTTGGTGACGGCTCACGACGCCTTTGGCTATTTCGGTAAGGCCTACGGGCTCGAAGTTTTTGGATTGAAAGGCATCAGCTCAGAGGAAGAGAAAGATCTCGATCATCAGGCGGTCATTCAGAGGATGCTTATCAAACGGAAAATTCCTGCGGTTTTTGTCGAATCGGCCATCGCACACCGAACCGTCGAAGCATTGGCTGAGCCCTGCCGCGATGCGGGACTCGATCTAAAAATAGGCGGGGAGCTCTACGCCGACGCTTTAGGGCCAGCGGGGACCGAAGATAGCACGTATACTGGGATGATCCGGCACAACGTACGGACGATCGTCGAGGCGCTCTCTGCAAAATGAGCGGAGGGCCCGTGGGGGGACCTCCAATGTCTCGGCTTTATAACAGTTTTACCCGTGCCCTATGGCCTCCTTCTCACCGAAGTCTATGTCTGCCAATACGTCGACAACCGCCTTTGAAATCCATGACATGACGGTCGCCTACCACCGCCGGCCCGTCCTGTGGGATATCGATTTCACAATTCCAGAAGGCAAGCTCGTCGGCATTGTGGGACCCAACGGCGCCGGCAAAACAACGCTCATCAAAGCCACCTTAGGGCTAGTACCCTTAGCGAGCGGCAAAGTGGAGATTTACGGGAAAAGCTACCACGAGCAGCGGCACTTGGTCGGTTACGTTCCGCAGCGAGAGTCGGTCGATTGGGACTTTCCCGTGACGGTACGCGATGTTGTGCTGATGGGAACCTATGGTCGCTTAGGCTGGTTCCGCCGTCCGGGACGAGCCGAACGCAAAATTGCCGACCGTTGCCTCGAACAAGTTGAAATGACAGCGCTCGCCAACCGCCAAATCCGCCAACTCTCTGGCGGGCAGCAGCAACGAGTCTTCCTGGCCCGTGCCTTGGCTCAAGACGCCCAAGTTTATTTCCTCGACGAGCCCTTTTCGGGTGTCGATGCTGCCACCGAAGCTGCGATCGTCAAGCTGCTTCAGACGCTCCGTGCCTCAGGAAAAACCGTCCTGATTGTCCATCACGACATCCAAACGGTACGCGACTATTTCGATTACGTGGTCCTACTCAACATGAGGCTCATCGCCTGCGGTCCAGTCGACACAACGTTTACCAACGAAAATCTACAAAAAACCTACGGTGGCCGACTAACCATTCTTGACGAAGCCGCCGAAGCGATGCGGCAAAGGGAACCTAACCGATGACCGAGCTTCCCATCCTGCTTGGACTCGCGCTAAGCCACAAGGTGATGTTCGGCACGGCACTGCTGGGTAGCATGGCTGGAATCGTCGGCAGTTTTGCTGTGCTACGAGGCCGCTCGTTGGTCGGCGACATGCTTGCCCATTCTGCCTTGCCGGGAATCGGTTTGGCTTTTTTGATCCTAGGCTCGCGCAGCATGTTGGGCCTCTCGGTCGGTGCCTTGGCAAGCGGACTTCTCGCCATCGGAGCAGTGACCGTCATCGCACGTTGGACACGCACCAAAGAAGATGCCGCGATAGGGATCGTGCTCAGCACTTTTTTTGGGGCGGGCGTCGTCCTGCTTTCCATCGTCCAGAAACCTGGAATTGCCGGCAATAAGGCGGGCCTGGACTCTTACCTCTTCGGTGAACCAGGCAACATGCTCACCGGCGATCTGGTTATTCTTTCGGGTGTTGGGGCTGCCGTTCTCTTGGTCGTAGCGCTGCTGTTCAAAGAGTTCAAATTGGTCTGTTTTGATATCGATTTCGCCCAATCGCAGGGTTGGCCCACCCTCATGCTTGATCTGCTCATGATGGCTTCGCTCGCGGTGGTGACGATTGTTGGGCTGCCTATCGTGGGAGTCATTCTCATGGCGGCAATGATCATCTTACCGGCCGCCACGGCCCGGTTTTGGACCAATCGCCTCCACCTGATGCTGTTGCTTGCCGCAGGTTTTGGCCTTGCTGCTGGGCCGCTAGGAACTTATTTCGGTAAGGGCCTACCAGCTGGTGCCTCGATCGTACTTGCGGGCGCAAGTTTCTTTGTTATCTCGGTACTTCTGGCTCCCCAACGCGGCGTCCTCGCTCAAGTCCTCGCCGAGTATCAACTGCGAAAACGAATGACTCGCGAACACTTGCTACGATCGCTCTACGAGCTCAGCGAATCGAATCTGCCTGAGTTGACCAAGCTCTCTCTAAAAAGCGTGCGTGATTATCGCCATTGGGTTTCCCTCGAAAAGCTCTTAGAACAAGAGGTTGAAAAAGGCACGATTCTCAGAGACGCCGAGCATGTACAACTGACTCCCTTAGGCCTGCGCCGTGCCTCGGAACTGACCAAAGCCCACCGGCTTTGGGAAATGTACTTGGTGCAATTCGCCAACATTGCTCCCGACCATGTTGATCGCGATGCCGATGCAATCGAGCACTTGCTCCCTGAGGCGTTGCTACTTGAACTCGAACAAAAACTAGCCGACGAGGGTCGACTGCCTTACTTAGTAGCCGAAGTTCCTCTGTCGCCTCATGATTTGGGATCCGGTACCCAGGATTCCCAAAGGTAACTTGAACATGCAATTCTTTTCCGACATCGTGAACCCATCAGCCGGCACCTGGATCGTGCTCACCGGCGCGGCAACCAACGTTGCCTGCGCTATGGTTGGCTGCTTTCTTGTGCTGCGCCGAATGAGCATGATGGGCGACGCACTCTCGCATGCCGTCTTGCCCGGTTTAGTTGTTGCTTTTCTACTCTCGGGTTCAATCAGCATTGTGCCCCTTTTCTTAGGCGCTGCAGCCGTAGGGCTGCTAACAACTTTTCTTACGCAAACCTTGCACCAGTACGCTCGCGTACCCAGCGATGCCAGTATGGGCGTCGTGTTTACTTCGATGTTCGCATTCGGAGTGGTTCTCGTAAAAAAATATGTCGCTGGCCTCCATTTCGACATAGCTTGCGTTTACGAGGGATCGCTCGAGTTGGTTCCCTTTGCTGAACCGATTGCCGGTTTGCCAAGGCCATTATTTACCACGCTCTTGGTATTGCTGGCAAACTTAGTCTTGCTGATCTTTCTATGGAAGGAACTAAAACTCAGTTCGTTTGACGCCAATCTTGCCACGACCATGGGTTTTTCTGCTACTGCTTTGCATTATCTGCTAATGACTATGGTTGCTGTGACGACCGTCGCGTCGTTCGAGGCGGTTGGCTCGATTCTTGTCGTGGCGATGCTTATCGTCCCCGCGGCAACGGCGCACTTACTCTGCGATCGACTCTCCATTATGTTGGCCCTCTCCGCTGCAGTGGGCATCGCGGCATCAGTTCTTGGATATTGGGCCGCAATTTACTGGGATACCAACATCGCGGGCATGATGACCGTTGCAGTGGGCATGCTTTACGGCTTGGCCGTGATGTTCTCGCCCCGCTATGGGATCTGTAGCACCTTGGTAAGCAATCTGCAAATGTCGCTCCGCGTCTTTCGCGAAGATCTGCTCGCCATGCTCTATCGCGTGGAAGAACTCGACGCCAGCAAACCGCTCACTGCCGCCGAAGCTCGCAAGGCATTAGGAAGCGGTTGGCAGTCCCGCTGGGCGATGGCCAATCTATTTCGCGCCGGCCATATCGACCGACGAGGCGACCAGCTTCAGCTCACCGATCGCGGCCGCGACGACGCCCGCAGGCTCGTCCGCTCCCATCGACTCTGGGAAACGTACTTAGTCGAGCACCTCGGCATGCCGCTAGACCACGTCCACGAACCGGCCCACCGCATCGAACACTTTATCGACGAAAAAATGCTGCAAGAACTCGATGCCGAACTCAAGCGAAAAGGGCAAGACCCTCACGGCCGCGAGATACCAGAATAGCTCTCGCCCTCGACAGAAGTTGCTCAGAATTTACTTACCAATCAACCCGCGCAAAGTTTTCAGGTTAACCACATCCAAATCCTCCCCATTTTCACCCTCTTTGGGAGTTTCCAGGTACATCGGCACCTTACAAAACCGCCGATCATTCAGCAGAAAACGAAACGGTTCGAGCCCCATCTCGCCAAGCCCGATTCCTGCATGGCGATCTTTGCGCGAGCCAAAAGGCCGAAGGCTATCGTTCAAATGAAATGCCTTGATTGTTTTCACTCCGATCATTTTGTTCAGACTGCGCATTGTTGCTTTATAGTTCTTTTCGGTATCCATCGCGTAGCCGGCGGCAAACACATGGCAAGTGTCAAAGCAGACGCCCAAACGGTCGGGATCTCGCACTCCGTCAAGAATTGTTGCCAGATGTTCAAACTTCCACCCGAGATTGGATCCTTGCCCCGCTGTCGTTTCGAGTAAGCAATGTGCTGTACCGCCTTTGGTTTGGCGGTGTACTTCGTTCAGCGCACGAATAATCCGCTTCAGCCCCCGGGCTTCTGTGCTCGTAGTAAAAGCACCCGGATGGGCGACCACATAGGGTATCCCCAATTGCTCCGCACGCTGTAGTTCGATCACAAAAGCATCGACAGATTTCTTCCAGAGCTCGTCATCGGGACTAGCCATATTGATAAGATAAGAATCATGGGAGAGAGGGTGCTTGATTCCATGCTCGTCGAGCGCCGCACGAAACCGTTCGACATCGTCGTCCAAAATCGGCTTAGCCCGCCACTGATTGTTATTCTTCGTAAAGACCTGCACACAGTCGCAGCCTGCCCGCTGCGCAGCCTCGACGGCCTTGTAGTACCCCCCCGCAATCGACATGTGAGCACCTAGAATTGCCATGAGAGGCAGCCTATCGGTGTCAGCGCAAAATCGCTAGGGGGCGGCTTGAGAACGAGCCACATATCTCTTACAATTCGCGTCCCGTCAGTCGATTCGTTGAATCACAACTACTCCCTCCCCCAGTTCCCGATCTCGCCATGCAACAAACATTTATTCTGCTGAAACCCGACTGCGTCCAACGTCGCCTCATGGGTCAAATTATCGCTCGCTTCGAGGCCAAGGGCCTCAATCTCGTCGCAATGAAGATGCTGCGAATTACGCCTGAATTGGCTAAACAGCATTACGCTGAGCATGTCGAGAAGGCTTGGTATCCTACGCTCGAAGGTTTTATTACAGGTGGACCGGTTGTGGCTGCTGTGATTGAAGGGCTCGAAGCGATCCGTGTGGTGCGCGAGATGCTGGGTGCTACCAACGGTTTGCAAGCTGCCCCAGGGACGATTCGAGGCGATTTAAGCTCGAGTCGTCAAATGAACTTAGTTCACGGCTCTGATGGGCCTGAAGCGGCAACAAGAGAGATTGCACTCTACTTCGCAGACGACGAAATCTGTGCCTACGAGCCCACGATTACCCCGTGGTTGCGAGCCGAGGACGAGTAGTCTTACTCCTCAAAGCGTCAGTAGCGACATGCTGACATGCAACATGCGGTCTTCCAGTCGAATGACGTTAGGGTTGTCGTACTCAAACGTAACGGTCAGGTATTCCAAGCCTCGCGAATAGGCGATCGAAAAATTCTGTCCCACGATTACCGAGGGGACCGTAATTTGCGAAAAACCCCATTCGGTCTTCGAAAGTTTCGACTTGATGCCGCCAACGATTATGTTGGTAATCTCACCGGCTCCGTCAACCACCTGGGAACTAAGCTTGCCGTATTCTTCCTGAAGCAAGCCTTCGACGGCGCTAATCACAAACTCCTCGGAGATGTTCATGCTTACAAAGCCCGAGACTTTGCCATGGACGCCTATCATCCCCGTAAGGATACCTGTCTGTTGCGTCGGCATGGCCGAGATGCCTACACAGCGAGCTTTAATATCGCACATCTCTAATGCGCTGTGGACCGAATGAGTCACTGCAGAGTAAAGCTGCTGGTTGATCGGGATTCCAGAGACAGTCAATTCTTCGGCAACTGTGGCCATGGTTGGTTATTCCTTGTCGCGGAAGTCGCTTTATCGTGTTTAGAAGTGTGGCCAAGATTGGTTCAAAAAAATCCCTTGCTTGGAAAAACTGCTCTTCCAAGGGGGCCTTTTTGAAACGGGGGCCTTTTTGAAACTATGGGTCGCAGACTATGCCCACTTACGACAAATCAAGGGACTCGGAGTGCTTGAACACTCAACTACAGTGGAACGACAGCTACAATCCGTGCAACTGGATCAGAGCCCAGCCTAATACCCAGCGCAGAGTTGAAACACAACGACACCACGAGCACAACGAAAGAGACCTGCTTTTCTCGTCTTGTCGCCGAGCCCAGGAATATCAAGATGTCGAAGCTCTTGTTTCCTTGAGGAATCGTTTCCAAGGCTAGGAATTCCAGCACGAGTTCAATGTGGCATGCAAGTGTTACGTCATGGCGGTGGTGTCGTCGTGGTTATCTTGTGCCCTGCGCTGTGGTACTAAAAATTGGTCAAATTGCACTTGGTCGTTCACTAGCAAGACCATACCGTCTGATTTTGCGATCGAGAGTCGAACGCTCAATGCCTAAAATACTAGCGGCTCGACTTTTGTTCCAGCCAGTCGAGTTGAGCGTCCGCAAGATGTGGACTCGCTCGATTTCTGACAAAGAAACTGGCTCGAAATCTCCTGCGCCAACCGCTGTATTTCCAGCCTCAGTATCGCCTGCCGTCTTAAGCGAAGAAAGTATAAGATCGTCGTGATCGATGTATTCGCCTTGCACCAAAACGACAGCTCGCTCGATGACATTCTTCAGTTCCCGCACATTTCCAGGCCAACGGTACCGGAGCATCTCTTCCATAGCCCGTGGAGTATAACCCTTGATCTTGCGGCCTGTTTCCTCGTTGAAACGACGTAAGAAAAACTCGGCAAGTTCCGGAATATCTTCAGGTCGCTTGCGCAAACCGGGAACTAAAATCTCAAGGACATGGAGACGAAAGTACAAATCTCGGCGAAATCTCCCTTCGGCAACATCCTTTTCTAAATCGCGATTGGTCGCAGCGATGACTCGGACATCGACGGTTACTTGCTCGGTACCACCCACACGCTCGTAGGGATGGCCTTCGAGGACTCGCAAAAACTTCGCCTGGAGCGACTCGCCCATTTCGCCGATCTCATCGAGCATCAGCGTCCCTTTGTCGGCTTGTTCAAATTTACCGACCTTACGATCCGTAGCTCCTGTAAATGCTCCTTTCTCATGCCCAAAGAGCTCGCTCTCAAGCAACGACTCGGAGAGGGCTGCACAGTTGAGACACACAAAGGAATTCTCAGCCCTAGGGCTCGAAAAATGCACGGCTCGGGCGACAAGCTCTTTGCCCGTACCACTTTCTCCCCGGATCAGTACCGTCGCTCGGCTCGGTGCGGCACGCGCGATTTGCTGAGCTATTTGACGCATCACTTCACTGGAACCCACGATTTCGCTTTGCACACCCAACTGCTCACGGAGTTGCACATTCTCGGTACGGATTTGGTTAAGGTTTTCGGCGAGTTCCTGTCGCTTGTCTAGGTTTTCCAATGCCACGCCCAGAGTATCAGCAACCGCTAAGGTGAATTCCAGGTCTTCTGGATCGGTGCTACGATCGGCTTCTGTTGTATAAAGATGAACCAGGCCGTAAATATCGCCCGCCATGCGGATGGGAGCGCAAATGACGCTGGTCGCCAAGATTTCCCCCCGGCTATCTCGGTTGCCCAAATTGCTATCGTCCATAACGTTTCTCGCCATGACTGCCTGTCCATCACGCAAGACCGTAGTTGCTAGGAAGGGTGACACTCGGTGGTAAGAGTGGACGCTGTCGCTGCGAGAAGATACCACTTCAAGCTCCTCGCCGTTACGTTCGCCGGCAGAATCTCGCTCTCGTAGAAGAATTGCGCCTGCGTCGACTTGTGTCCCTTCGAATAGCCCGTTGAGTGCTTCGTTGGCAAGCGAAACAATGTCGGTTGATTTGGCCAATTCAAATGCTAAACGACAAAGCTTGGCTGCCGCACGCCCTACTTTAGGAAATACCTCGTCGGTATCGTCGAGCGACGGCGCGTCCAGAAACCGGCTTTGGTCTTTGCGGTGAGTGATGGTGGTCGGCTCGAAGGCCTCGAAGATGCTGTCGTCGTCAGCGGTCTCAAGCTTTGAGGTCCCACCAGCTGAGTCGACTGCCTTAGAAGAGCGAAGCAGGGTGCTCGTATCGGGAAAAGCCTGGGATAAATCATAGACAAACGCGAGATGCGAGTTGCCAATCTGAATAATATCGCCCGGCTCAAGAGTGTGGTCACCAGACAGTTGCGAGCCGCTGACCATCGTGCCATTACGGCTTTCCAAATCGCGAAGTTTCCACTTGCCTTGGGCTTGAAACACTTCGGCGTGATACCGACTACAGCGCTCATCCTTGACGATGATCGTATTGGTCGGGGCACGCCCCAGGGTAACCGACTCTCCTGGAACAAGACGCACCACGTCGGCCCATTTCGACCCTTCGCGAATAATCAAGTAAGCGTTAGTTATTGGGCTTTCAGGCATCAGACTATCAAGGATCAGGGCACAGGCAACCAGGGGAGAATATGTAGCTCCTGCCGCCTCTCTCTACCTTATTCCGCCGGGGGGGGCCCCTTCAAGCTCTTCAGTACGCCGAATACCACAAAACTGTTGAATATTGGTGTATTAGTAACTAATCTGAAGGATATACGGGGACAGTTGCCAAAACGAGAAAAAGCTCTCGGCCCGAGGAGGTTGCGTAGTCTTCTTGGCGGACCTCGGTAGGGCACGGCGTTTGTGCCACTTCGGCTTGAGGAGATGAACAGATGAAAAGGCTCTTTTTCAGTTTCCAATTCAACCGCGTCGTGCTAGCTGCGATTGTCGCAATTTGTCTGGCTCCGCAGACGTTCGGTCAGCTAGTCACCCAGCAGCGCTCCGTCGGTGGCATCGCGATCGATGGCAACGGTGCCGTCGCCGTGACTACGGTCGAAGAGGGTCGCCAGCTTGCTGAATTACGCCAAAAGGCGCTGGCCGAAGTGCCGGCAGACTTGGAACCCTTTACCGAGCTGCGTGCGGTCTCTCTCAAACAGATCGAAGCCGCAATCGCTAAGAGTGCTTCAGAGGGACAACCACTTCCTGATGAGATCAAATACTTGGCGGGATTGCAGCGAGTCGAGTATGTGCTCGTCTATCCTGAGCTCAACGACATTGTCTTGGCAGGTCCGGCCGAAGGCTGGCGTATCGACGCTTTGGGTAGTGTCGTCGGAGCCACAACCAGTCGGCCCGTCGTCTTACTCGACGACTTGATGATCGCCCTGCGTAGCCGAGAGACCTCGCGACTCGATGCCATTTCTTGCTCGATCGACCCTACGCCCGAAGGAATCAAGAGGGTTCGATCCGTGCTCGGGCGAATGCGGACCTTTGGCAATCGCCGACCAGACGAGCGACCAATCGAAAAAGCCTTGGGCCCCCAGATCATCACCGTAACCGGCGTACCAGAGACAAGCCATTTTGCCCAAGTCATGGTAGCGGCCGACTTCCGGATGAAGCGATTGGCGATGAACTTCCAGCAGTCTCCAGTCGACGAAATGCCAAGTTTCATGCATCTCATTTCTTCAAGCCGTCGCACGACCAAGAATATGACACCGCGCTGGTGGCTTGTAACCAACTACCAACCACTAGCTCGCGACGCCAAAGGGCTCGCCTGGCAATTACGAGGGCAGGGCGTAAAATGCCTCACTGAAGAAGACTATTTCAATACAGAAGGAAAACGCGAGAAATCGGTCAAGGCAGGTCACTTAGCTCAGCAATGGGCCCAAAATATGACTGATCGGTACGATGAACTTGCCGAGCACGACTCGACCTTTGGGCAACTGCGCAACGTGATGGACTTGGCTGTCGTCGCGGCGTTGATCGAAAAAGAGCAATTGCTCGACCAAGCGGGGCTTGAGATTCCCCAATTGCTCGAACAGAGCGAGCCACTTGACTACGATATTCCCAAGTTCGTTAATGCCAAAGCAAGCTTCATTCGCCAGCGCGGAAACTGGGTCGTCAGCGCCTCAGGAGGCGTCGAGCTACTACCTTGGTATGTTGCTGATCGCACGGAAGAAGTCGCTGAAGTCGGAACCGTACACAAACAATTCGCGACCGAAGCCGAACACTGGTACAGGCAGTAGCGTCAGAGGTGCCTGATTACCGAGCCGTAGTTTTCTTCTCCCAAACCTTTGGCCGCACCACATCTTTCGCTAGGCCTGTCATCTCCAGGAAGCGGACCGTTAGCCACGTCAGGTCAAACTCCCACCACTTGTGGCCGTGGGACGCTGCCCGTTGGTCGGCGTGGTGGTTGTTGTGCCATCCTTCGCCATTGCTCCACAGACCAACCAAGATGTTATTGCGGCTACTCTCTCGTGTATGGTAATTTTGATAGCCCCAGACATGGGTGACCGAATTCACGCTCCAAGTCACGTGCCATGTGATCACCGTGCGTAGGAATACCCCCCAGACCAGCAGACTAAGCCCAAACTGCACCCCATCCATCGCCGTCTCGCCCGTCGCCCAGCCAATCCCAAAACCGGCCAAGAAGAAGAGCAACGCGTGGATTGCGTAAATTACCGTCCAAAAGCTGTTCCGCTCGAGCCGCAAATAAAACGGGTCCTTCAAAATGTCGCGAACAAATCTTTCGTAATAGTTGACGTTCCGAAAATCGCGATTCACGATCATCAGCCAACCACAATGCCCCCAGAGGAAACTCACTAGCGGAGAATGCGGGTCGGGCTGCGTGTCTGAGTATTTATGGTGCATCCGATGCATCGCTACCCAACAGGCGGGCGTATCTTGCATCGTACATACGCCTAGCAAAGCGAGCCCATGCTCCAGCCACTTCGGAACCACGAACCCCTGGTGAGTCAGCAGTCGGTGGTAGCAAAGATTTATCCCCAGCGTGCCAAACACGTACATGCCAAGCACACAAAGCACAACACCGGTCCAACTAAATAGCCAAGGCACAAAAACAAAACAGGCTAGCAAATGAATCGCAGGGATGCCAATCGCATACCGCCAGCGGATCCGCACTGGATTCGTGGTTGCCTTGGGCCACAAAAGCGGATCGCGAAACCGAGGGTCGTCCTCTGGCACTTCGTTCGGGGGAAGACCGGATTGAGAGTTCGCTTGAGAATCTTTCGTAACGGTATCCGTTGCCATGCTGCACTCACGCTTGATCGTAAAGGAACTTGAATAGAAATAGTATACTGGAGGAGAGAGTCCAGAATCTAGAGGTGAGATGAACGTATCCGTGCTGCCACGCCGTACACGGCCTATCAAAATTCGGTGTGCGTCTTCGCACGGTAGCCCCCACAGGGCCCTAAGGCAAAGCACACATGATAAAATACCGAAGGACCAATGAATTTTTGGCTTTTTAACTCAGTATTGGTCATTGGAACTTCCTTAGGATGGGCTCAATAATAACTTGGAGATTTCAATCAACTTGGGGTGGCAGCGACACTTGTCCGCAGAAAGCTTTGCCATCGTTAGAATGTGATTCGGACATGTGTCGCTGCCACCCCAATCTTAATCAAATGCCGGAGTTATTTACCGGCTGATCCTAAGCCGGTCTCCGCTGCATCCCTCGCTAACATGTCGGGTTATGAAGGTAAATTCCTAACTGCCGCTCGCCTAAAGGAATACTGTATTTCATGCAAATACTCGCAGTTCTCACGTGGCGTTTTTTCGGATTTGGGTATTTTGGAATTCGTCATTTGCCTAACTCCTGGAATGGCGTTCCACGTAAATTCACTAATCGGTAAGGAGGGAGTTCTTCCGCAAGTCGCGGCAGCATCGGATCGATATAACCGGCCACTGCTAACGAAGTGAGCCCTGCAGTAAGAGACCCTGACGGCATTGCCGATTTCATTAGCACCAATTCGTCGGCTGCCAGGGCCACGGCCAATCGGCCAGCTATCGCATCGCTTGTTACCTCCCAGCAAGCGGGCAATCTCGTTCCTGCAATACCCGGCTCTCCATGTCGCATCCAAAGGGCGGGGCCAAAGATTGTACAGTCCTGATGACCGACGCGTTGGCACAACAGGCGATCGTCTTCGACCAACGCAATTTCAGGCAATCGATCGTGCAGCAAATGCGCAGTGACAGTCATTGCATCGATACACATCCAATGCGCGGCTACGTCGCTAAGAGGTACTAACGAATGCCACTGGCGAATTTGCTCCACGAGCAGGCCGCCGCCGGCGACCAACACATGATGTGCAGGTGTTTGGGCTGCTAACCAATGCCGTAACCGGTCGGCCAAATCGGCCAAATTCAGCAGGCTGCCCCCGACTTTTACTACGCGAATCAAAGAGCGGCTCACCCGACCGCCCCCTCTCGAACCAGAGTCGCCAGCGCATGAGCACAAGCCGAACGGCTAATCTCCGGCCCAAGCTCTTCGGCCAAAGAAAAAAACGAAATATTGTCGCCGATTCGCTCGACCAGACGGCGTGCCAAAAACTCGCCTTGCCCGCTGATGACGATCGTCTTGGGCAGAGATTGCATTCGCCCCAAAACCCGTTTTGCCGCGACTAATAACTGCTGCAGCTGCGCTTCTCGAATCGCCTCCGCAGCACACTTGCCTTCTTTGCGAGAAAACATTGTCACATCAGCACAAATCGCACGAGCCAACCGTCCCTGGGCATGTTCTTTTGTGCGCGGCCGACCATCGGCAGTCTGAAAATCATTCGCATTTTCCGCCAGCTCATCAAGCAATAGGTAAGCATCTAAAGTCGTGGCAAACAATTCCTGTGCGACCGGGCAAGCCTCTCCACGCCAACTCAATTCTCGCAGCACAGCGCAAATCGGGCTTCGCTCTACGCCCGTATAAACCAACTCGCCCGCTACCAATCGCTCGGGGTCTGTGCGACCAACGGTTTGTGGTCCCGCGGGCCCCAGTGGAATAATGTCGGCAGTTGTCGAACCGATATCAACTAACAAGCCCGCCCCGCCACCACAAAACCGCGACACATAACCAGCCAATACATGCCAATTACTAGCCCCGGCGAGCAGTGCTTCAGCACGCGCGGCCCGCGTCGGAACAAGCCGTCCATCGCAAAGATAAACCAACACCTGCCGATCCGCAGCAACCTGCTCCACCGCATCCAGGATTTTATTCACCCCCTCTGCTTTCGTTTCAAAACAGTCGGACAACTCGCCGGTCATCGTCACTGCCAAAACCTCAGCAACGGGCGATTCGGCAAGCAACCCGACAAGGTTTTCCGCCAGCCGTGCAGGTTCTTTCCAAAGCGAAAAACTACGCGAGAGAGAAAATCCCTCGCCATCGGCTATTTTGAGATTCGCTCCTCCAATATCAACTGCGGTACTCTTCATCTCAGCCTGTTATATTTCGGATCGTGCCATCGGTCGAAAATTCAATACGCTCATTCCCGAAGCGGGGACTCTCAAAAACCCCACTCGCATTGGCCAGCAATGCTGCGGCCAGGTTGTCCTCGCTTACCGAGCGCAGACCAACATACGAAGTGGTCAAACGCGGATTGATTTCAATGACAAAATCTTCCGACCCATCTGCCGCTTTACCAAGCACGAGATCGACTCCTACGTACCCTAACGCAGGCGGCAGTACCTCAAGTGATCGATCGGCCAGTGCCGTCGCCCGGCACGTCAAATCCGAATCGCCCAGCAGCGATCCCCCAGTGTAGGAAAATCGGCCATCCGACGTGAGGTGCTGCCGACAGGCAGGCAAGGCTACCCGATGTGCGGGACCACACAAGAAAGCCACGCTACATGCGGTTCCCAAGCAATAGCGTTCCAAAAGCTGCGGCCAAGGGTAAGCCGGAGGAGTGTCATGCTCGCTCGCCACAAGCAGCGTGTGCTGGGACCCAGCCCCATGCACAGGTTTCAAAACCCCCGGATAAGGAAATCCCGCAGGCAGCTTCTCCTGGTCGGCCTCCAACAATTGCGACTCGGGGGTCGCCACACCGGCCCGCTTCAAGGCCTGGGCCGTCAGGTACTTATCAGCGGTCAAAGAGACAAATTCATGGGAACTCCCCAACAGTCTACCACCAGCGTTACGCACCCAGCGATTGGTCTGAACCAGAATACCGTCTATCTCAGGGGCGATCACCAAAGTATGGTCAGCCTCGGCCGCGAGCCGCTCAAGCTCTTCCCGATGATGCGACCTTGAATAAACTTCTACAACTTCGCAATCAGGCAGAGGGAGATCATCCAGCCGAAGGTCCTGCAGCACGGTGACCTGAGCCCCCTCGATGGCCGAAAAGTCGGCTGCCAGAGCAGAAAGCATCGCCGCACCTTCGGTCAACAGCGAAGCAGGCAGGGCGCCGTGCTCCTCAACCAAGCCTCCGCCAGTGACCCATTCATAGAGAAAAATCCGCATGGATTCGCCCGCTCAATTCAGAATTCCCCATTCCGAATTCAAAAGATGCCAAGCTGATCGCGAGCATCTTCGGTCATTCGATCTGGAGTCCAAGGCGGGTGCATCACCAGCCGAATGTCGACTTCGTTGACGTCGTCAAGCTTGCTAACAAACTCTTTCGACTGCCCAAGCAATTGCGGGCCGGCCGGGCAGGCAGGGCTGGTCATCGTCATATCGACCTGCACATCGTTTTTGCCGTCCTCTTTTTCATCGATCTTGATCTCGTAAATGAGCCCCAAGTCGACGATATTGACAAACAGCTCAGGATCGATCACCTGCTTCAGGGCTTCTCGGACAGTATCTTCTGCAATGGCCATGCTCGGCCCCCTCGGTTCAACGTAATTGTTCAATCATTCAAACGGACAAAAACTTGATCGCCTTCGGCTTTTACTTCATGAGCAACTGTCGCCTTGGTGGCAGGCATCGTCATGGCAGCCCCGGTCTTGATGTCAAACTTTGCCCCATGTCGAGGACAAGCGATCGTTCCGCCAGCCGCATCGACTGGCCCGTCACTGAGCGGCCCCCCATCATGCGTGCAGACATCATCCAAAGCATAAAAATGCCCCGCCGCGTGAATCAAGACAACCAGCCGCTCGTCCACTTCGACAAGTAGGGAGTTTCCATCGGGAATTTCCGACTGTTGGGCTACAGCAATAAATTTATTCAACAGCACTCATCCTCTCCATCGATCTCGCGGGGCTTCGAAACATCAAATCCAAAAAGTCGAAAGACAACTATTTGTGCCAAAAACATCACTGCAAACCAAAATGGAAGGAATTGAAGCTGGGGCAACCAACCACCGCTGCCTTTCAACGAAACAGGCAATGCAGTACCTACAATAACCAACCACAGTACGACGAGCCATTTTGTCGCCATGAACCACCCTCGATTACTGGGGAACAGTTAGAACCACAGTAAACACAACGAAAAGGGACATTGTATTTTCTCTTTGTATTACGAACGATCCAATTTTTGTGTGGGGCAAAGATTTTCAATAGCCACTGATGAAACCCAGCGTGGCAGCGCCGCAACCTAAAAAATTAAACAGGAGGAAACGGAGAGTAAAGAGCAAGAACCTATGCCCCGCTCTGTTTCCTCAGTTATCTTCTGTTCAAAAAAATTTTGCACCGTGCGCAAACTTAAACTGTTAGTAACACGGAACGAACACGGATCAAAAAATAGCCTCCTCGCCAAAATTTCTCCTTGAGATCCGTGTTTTATCCGTGTTCAATTCCTTGTTTTTATGTCTTTTTGCACTCTTTGTGGCTATCTAAATATCTCGCACCCGCTGCCCGATCGCCTCGCCCAGCGCCTCGCGAACACTCTCGATCGTAATCCGATCGAACACTTTTTGAAAAAAACCGCTCACGATCATGCGGACCGCTTCTTGTCGCGTATAGCCACGTGTCATGGCGTAAAAAAGTTGATCGTCATCCACACGACCCGACGTGCTTCCATGCGTGCAGCGAACATCATCGGCTTCAATTTCAAGACCAGGAATCGAATCCGCCCGAGCCGTAGTCGCCAACATCAGATTGTCGTTCCTCTGATAGGCGTTGGTTTGCTGTGCAACCTTGTCGACCTGGATCATGCCTCGCCAAACCGTTCGCGAAGTGTCTTGCAACGCCGCCTTGTACATCAAATCGCTCTGGCAATGGGGTGCCTGATGGTGCTGATGGGTGTTGTAACACAAGTGCTGTTTGCCTTGGGTAAACATCACCCCATTGACCTGTACTTCAGCATCGCTACCCGTGAGAGCCACCCGTTGGTTCACTTTTGCCAACCGGCTGCCAAGCGCGCCAATCGTCCATTGCAGATTCGCGCTGGTTCCGACATGTGCCATTTGATGGGCAAAATGCCAAACCCGATTGCTCCAGTTCTGCAAATTCACATACCGTAGCCGGGCCGCCTTTTCAACGATCAATTCGATCGAACCGCAATGCAGGCCGGCAGTTTCAGCACCAACACTCGCACTTTCAGCCAACAAGGTCGCCTCGGCACCTTCCTCCAAAATTACAAGCGTCTTGCCCAAGTCGACACCGCCGTCCGACAAGATCGAGAGGTTGTGCAACGGCTCATCTACTCGCACGCCTTTGGGAACAAACAACAAATTGCCGCCGCTCCAGCAAGCCGCATTCAACGCCGAAAACTTATCGAGTCGCGGGTCAACCAACTTTCGTTCGAAGTAGGGCCGCAACCGGTCAGCATGTTCGGCGACCAATTCATCCAGACTGCCAAACAGAACACCTTTGCTGGCCCACTTGTCAGAAAATTCACACTCGGTCGAGCTACTATCGACCGAAACCGTACGCCCTCCCAACTCAACACCTTCAGCCAACAAGGCACGCGGCGATTGAATCTCCGGAGCCTCGGTCGTGAGCGAGAACTTGCTCAGCTTAAACAACCGAATATCGGTGCGCATCCACTCTTCATCACGACTGCTCGGCATGGCCAATTCGCCAAACCGTGACCAAGCCGCTTGACGCATGTCTGTGAGCCAATCCGGCTCATCACGGGCCGCCAGAAAGGCATCAAAAGCGTCTTGCGAAAAACTTGCCGGGGCCAACATGCTACTCATAAATCAACGTTCACTGTTTTGCGTGAGGTTAGGTGGTTACAAATCACTTGAAGCGGTTGCTACTTTCGTTTCCATACCAAGAACTATCTCCACTGCATGGCTGAATTGCTTCAGGCAGCAAGGCGGCTTAGCCTACGCTGCCTTCCATCTGCAGCTCAATCAGCCGGTTCATCTCAACCGCGTATTCCATCGGCAGTTCCTTAATCAGCGGCTCAATAAATCCGCTCACAATCATCGAACTCGCCTCGGCCTCGGTCAGTCCGCGGCTCATCAGATAAAAAAGCTGCTCTTCGCCAATTCGCGAAACACTCGCTTCATGTTCGATCTGCACATCTTGTTCTTCGACTTCGATGTAAGGATACGTATCGCTACGACTATCAGAATCAAGAATCAAGGCATCGCAAACCACATTGCTCTTACAGCCAGTCGCGCCGTCTTCCACTTTGCACAAGCCACGATAACTGCTGCGGCCGCCGTTCTTGCTGATGCTCTTCGAAATAATCCGACTCTTGGTATTCGGGGCACAGTGAACCACCTTCGCCCCGGCATCCTGGTGTTGGCCTTTCGACGAAAACGCAATCGACAGAATCTCGCCTCGCGCACCCGGCTCCATCATGTAAACTGCCGGATACTTCATCGTGAGGTGGCTGCCCAGATTGCCATCGATCCACTCCATCAAAGCGTTCTCGTAGGCCATCGCCCGTTTGGTCACCAAGTTGTAAATGTTGTTCGCCCAATTCTGAATCGTCGTGTAACGGCAACGTCCGTTTTTCTTGACGATCACTTCCACGACAGCCGAATGCAGGCTCTCGGTCGTGTACATCGGCGCGGTGCAGCCCTCGACGTAATGTACCTCAGCCCCTTCGTCAACAATAATGAGCGTCCGCTCGAACTGCCCCATCTGTTCAGCATTGATTCGGAAGTACGCCTGCAACGGAAATTCAATCTTCACCCCAGGCGGCACATAGATAAACGAGCCTCCCGACCAGACCGCCGAGTTGAGCGCTGCAAACTTATTATCTGTCGAAGGGATGATCTTGCCGAAGTACTCGCGAAGCAGCTCTGGATGCTCTTTGACTGCCGTGTCGGTATCAGTAAAGATGACTCCCTTGTTGCCCAAATCTTCCTGAAGCGAACCATAAACCACTTCGCTCTCGAACTGAGCCTTCACACCAGCCAGATATTTTTTCTCCGCCTCGGGAATGCCGAGCTTGTCAAAGGTGTCCTTGATCTCCTCAGGCACATCGTCCCAAGTTTTTCCTTGTTCGTCGGCGGGTTTGAGATAGTAGTAGATGTCTTGGAAATTGATCGCAATATCGCCGCCCCACTTCGGCATGGGCTTCGATTCGAAAATCTTCAGTGAGTCCAGCCTGAAATCACGCATCCACTGCGGCTCGTCCTTCATCTCCGAAATCTGCGCAACGATATCCGCATTCAAACCCTTCTCAGCTTTGAACACGTCGTGCGACGGAGTCACAAAATCGTATTTATTGATTTCGCCAAGGGAGCTATTCTGTGTGTCAGAGGCTTGTGTGATATCTGTCGCCATCTTTGAGTGCCTTTAGGTAGGACGAATTTGCAATTCGATTTTTCCAATTTTCAGTTTGCAATGATTTCTTTTTCGGTCATTGCTTGTTCTGCGGCAGCCGCATCGGGATACGCCGCACGGATTCGGTCGTAACCATCGGTGTAAAGCTCTTGGGCCAACTCGATCCCGCCCGTCTCGACGATCTTGCCGCCAAGCATCACATGCGTAAAATCCGGGGCGTTACGTTCCAACAGCTTGTCGTGATGCGTTATAATAAGAATACCCATCTGATCGCCGCCAATTTCTGCGATACTCTCGCTCGCCAGCTTGACCGCGTCGACATCCAAACCACTGTCGGTTTCATCTAGAATCGCAAACTTTGGCCGCAGCATGGCCATCTGCAGTATCTCCGCTCGCTTCATTTCTCCGCCAGAAAAACCATCGTTCACATAGCGACGCGCGAACTCTTTATCCATCCGCAAATTTTCCATTTGTTCGGTCAACTCCTTGCGGAATTGACGCATCGGAATCAACTCTTCGCCTTCCTTGCGATCGGGATTGCGGACGTTAGTCGTCGCATGACGCAAAAAGTCGGCCATCTTCACACCTGGGATCGCCATCGGGCGTTGAAACGCCATAAAAATTCCCGCTCGCGATCGCTCGGTGGCGTCCCACTCGACGATGTTCTCGCCGTTAAGCTCAATCAAGCCACTGGTGATCTCATAGCCCGGATGACCCATCACCGCATTGCCCAGCGTACTCTTGCCCGAACCATTCGGACCCATCAACGCATGGGTCTCGCCACGATGAATCGTGAGATTCACGCCTCGCAAAATCGGCTTGCCTTCAACGGCAACATTCAAATCAGTAATTTTCAGTGTTTCAGGCATGGAAACTCGTTGGTAGTAATTATGAGTCGTGAATTGTCGCGAACTGACGGTTCGCATGAGTTAACTTGAAATCTTTTGATGATCAAACAAGGGCTCGCCATCTGCCGGAGCCGACACATACCCGCTGTGATGAGGCAACGGCAGCTCATCTTCCACTTTGCGCCCCATCTGGGCCGTTCCTGCACTGCCGCTGATCTTGGCGATCTTGTGGCCTTTGATCTGATCTTGAATTCGCATCAGGCCCTCTAGCAACGCCTCGGGCCGCGGTGGGCAACCAGGCACATAGACGTCAACCGGCACCACCAAGTCGACCCCCTTCACCACATGGTAGCCGTACTTGAAGTAAGGTCCGCCGCCGACCGTGCAAGCGCCCATGGCGATCACAAACTTTGGGTCTGGCATCATGTTGTAAAGTCGTCTCACGCGACTTGCCATTTTGTAAGTCACCGTGCCAGCAACAATCATCAGGTCTGCCTGGCGGGGGGTTGCGCGAAAGGCACCGGCACCAAATCGGTCCATGTCGTACCGGCTCGCACCGGCCGCCATCATCTCGATCGCACAGCAAGCCAAGCCAAAGGTCATCGGCCAAATACTCGACTGCCGAGCCCAGTTGATCGCCTGTTCAACGGTTGTCGTAATGACGTTCTCTTCAAAACGTCCTTCTATCCATGGCTGAGTCATGTGTTTAATCCTTAGTAAAGCAATACACGCCTGTTAACGCCGTCCGCCGGGACGAACCGAAATACCAACAGCAGAATCGCTCAAGCCTAACATCACTACCCGTCAATCGCTACCTCTACACGCCCGCAGAAGCCACCGTGCTAGGTTCAAACGTACAGCAATTGTCGCCATCCAATCGACAGCCGCTCAAACGCACCGATTCACCCAAGACTTCTGAAAACAGCATTTTCTCCATCGAACATATCCCTCGGTCTTGCTCAGCTAGGTCAGGGTAGGGACAGGCCCAGGCCGTCAGCACTGGTAACTGAGAATCGTCGACGACCACTTCAAACGGTACATCTCGTTCATGCATTAAACCAACCAAAGATTCCATTTTCTCGCGAAGTCCAACCCCTTGGATCTGGCCGCGATACTTATCAGCGATACGAATCACAATCCGTTTCAACAGGCCTCGACGAATTTCGGGATCTTTTACCTCGCGAATCTCCACCCACAGGGCAGAGGCTAGATCTTGGCAGTTGTGACCACTTGACCGCTCACCCGATGGCGAAAGCGAATAACAATGGGTAGGCCGCCCGCGGCCTCGACGCTCAGCCTGCCGAACCACCAATCCCTGCTTCATCAGCCGGTTCACTCGTTGACGGATCGCAGTAGCCGTCACCCCTGCAAATTCCACCAATTCACTGATCGTTACAGAATCCTGACGTCGCAAGTATTCGAGAATACTGCGATCCGACAGAGCATCAGTCGAGTTTTCGTTGAACTCAGAAACCATCAGGCCATTGAGGAAAGTGTATTCGTGGCAGATCTAGAAGTATCTTAGCAATTTTGCTAATAAAAACAACTCTTGATGTTAAAAATAAGCTGTGCCTGCCTAAATAGACGTAACCTGTTGACATACAAGGATTTATTGTCTACAAGACCCCCCAGTTGGGTTCCCTGTTTTTCTCCTCTCTGAGATTCGAGCGTAACTCCTAGCAGCTTCTTGCGCTTGATATAACAGAACGCTTGTTATGCCCTGGCCTTGCACTAGGCCGTCAGGAAAGATTGAGCCATGAGACTCCGAATTCTGTTGTTTCTGCCACTTTTTTCCCTCCTGGCCCTTGTGGCTGGACCAAACCGCTCTTTGGCTCAACAACCGGAGGATCTCGCTGGGCAGGGGCCGCAGGCAGAGATTGCGGCGGAGGCAGAAACTACCGATTGGCAGGCGTCCATTGACCAATGGTTCGGCAATACGCTCGTGGGTCCTCTGGAAAAGTTCTTGTTTTACGATTTTCGCACTGGCCCTCGCACGAACGAGGCCGGGGAAGTTATCAGCAAAGGATGGCTCGGCACCTCGGTCCCTTTTGTCGTTGTCTGGCTCATGCTCGGTGCGATCTTCCTGACCTTTCGCATGGGACTGATCAACTTCCGCGGCTTCTGGCATGCGCTACGCGTCACCAAAGGCGATTACGACGATCCAAAAGACGTAGGCGAAGTCACCCACTTCCAGGCACTGGCCTCTGCACTTTCTGCAACGGTTGGCTTAGGCAACATTGCCGGCGTGGCCATCGCAGTAGGCACGGGAGGTCCCGGTGCCGTGTTTTGGATGATTTTGGCGGGTTTGTTTGGCATGACTAGCAAATTCGTCGAATGCACTCTTGCTCAAACCTATCGCAAGGTAAATCCTGATGGGAGCATTTCTGGCGGCCCGATGCGCTACCTTCACTCGGGCCTTCAAGAGATGGGCCTCGGCCCACTTGGCTTCGCGATGGCTATTTGCTTCACGGTGCTTTGCATCGGCGGCTCATTTGGAGGCGGCTGCGCGTTTCAGGTTGTCCAATCTCTCGGTGTTCTCAAAGAACAAGTCCCGCTGCTGGCCGAGCACCGTTGGATTTACGGTGCCTTGATGGTCTTCGCAGTGGGCATTGTCATCATTGGCGGAATTCGCCGGATTGCTGCAACTGCTGAAAAACTCGTCCCTTCAATGTGCATCATTTATGTGGCCACCTCGATTACAATCCTGGCCATCAATGCTGACAAAATCGGTTGGGCGTTCGGGCAAATCTTTAGCGAAGCCTTTGGAATGAAAAGCGCCTACGGTGGTTTGTTAGGAGTCATGGTCGTTGGAATCAAAAGAGCTGCCTTCTCGAACGAGGCCGGCATAGGCTCTGCCGCAATCGCTCATTCCGCAGCCAAGACCAAATACCCTGCCCGCGAAGGGATTGTCGCCATGCTTGGGCCTTTTATCGATACCGTCGTGATTTGCACCATGACGGGTCTTGTGATTGTCATCACCGGAGCCTACGAAAATCCTGCCTATGCCGATCTGATTGCCACAAACGAAGGGGCCCAACTCACAAGTAAAGCTTTTGGGAGTGTTGTCAGTTGGTTCCCAAAAGTCCTCACCGTCGCTGCCGTGCTGTTTGCCTACTCGACCATGATCTCTTGGAGCTACTACGGCGAACGTTGCTTTACCTATCTCTTTGGCCAAGGTTCGTCGATGACCTACCGAGTCATCTTCTTGATTTTTGTTTTCCTGGGATCTGTCGTGACGGCATCAAACATCCTCGTCTTCAGCGACCTCATGATCCTCTCGATGGCGCTGCCAAACATATTGGGCTTGCTACTTATGAGTGGCAAAGTCCGGAAGGCCTTAGATGACTATTGGGCCGGATATCGAGAAGGAAAATACCAGACCTACAAATAGAGCCTGATCGAATCCTACAACGCTAGGTTGAACCCAGGAGGATTGCCAAGTCAACATCTCAAGTAAGGAATGCCTCAATGACCAATGCCCCAATGACCAATGCTGAGGTGAAAAAAACTAAATTCAGTGGTCATTTGGTTATTGGTTATTGAAACCAAACAGAGGACGTGGTGTTCGTCGTGTCGTTGTGGTTCCAATGACTTAGCGCAGCAGTACTAGGTGATGCGGCCAGTTTCGAGTGCCGGTGGTACGCGATAAACCCCGTCCCCAACTTTCCAATTACCTCCATCAGCCTTGGCTAGAAGCGAAATGAACAAAAAATCGCAAACATTTTCTTGCTTTACCGCTATTTCCTGATATAAACCCGAGATGTCGACCGTCCCCCGACCTTAGCTGAGGGCGGTGTGGTTTGAGATTTCCAGCATCGTAACCAAGGAGAAACCAGATGACCGTTATCGAAGCGAAAAGCAAGTTAGCCGAGCAAAAAAAAGTGTTAGCTTTGGCAACCGTGGCTGCTCTCCTGCTGGCAGCGATTGTATTGAACGAAGTCTCCATGGCACAAGTCACCAAGGGCAAGGAGCGGCCGCTAACCACCAAGCAATGGATGCACGCCGTCCACAAAGTCCATTGTGGTGCAATCAAGAAAGGCCTCGAAGCCAGTCCCAGTGATGACAAAGCTTGGGATGAAATCGCCATGCACGCCGCGATGATGAACGAAAGCAGCTACGTGTTAATGGCCGATGGTCGCTGCCCTGACGGCGTTTGGGCCGACGCCTGTACGACATTGCGAGAAGGCAGCAACGACGTTCTCCAGGCCGTGGCTGCCAAGGACACCAAGGCGGGCCTGACTGCGTTTGGCGCGATGACTCAAGCGTGCGGCGCCTGTCACAAGGCACACAAAAAGTAGCGACGAAGAGTCAGTTCGTAGGATTTTTCTAGTCCTCCTACCACTTTCTCATTTCACTGGCACAGGCGGAGCCTCGCCTGTGCCAGTTTTGCTTTCTCTCATGAGCGAATTCAAGCCCGTTTCCTGACGGAAGCCTCAATCGCCGCATGAAAATTCTTTGCCGAGCAGCAGTCCATGCTCCTCTCAAGCTGACCCATTTGTGAAGGTCTGACAGTTCCATCGAATCTACCGTGCAATTTTTCGGCACAATCGGCACCAGTCGACCAAGGCAGCAATAACAGACTGATTCGCTACGGTTCCACGCAGGCTTTGCACATCACTTACCGATACTGAGTATCAACGACGCCACTTTAAGCGATCGACAGATGAAAGCTAACCTATCGGAACCCGGCGCGTCGGGTTAGGCAGGTAAATTCCTATCTGCCGCTCGCCTAAGGGCCGGGGCCACGGAAAGGCCCTCAAGCGGCCAACTCCGCAAACGGCCAGCTTACGGCTCGAAGAAAGGATTCTCCCAGATGGACTTAGTAAAGTCCCGCTTGGACTCAGTAAAGTGTCATTCGAATGTCCTGCAATTAGTAAATGCCCTGGTTGTCTCAACTTTTTTGGCGCTCGCGGTGTCGAATTTTTCGCTGGCTGAAGACCGAAACCACGGACTTGGTAATCCCAGTTCTCATGGCACACTGATGCAGTGGAGCCCTGACACAAGCTTTTCAGGCGGCCCCGATCTCGATGCACCGCTAGTGACCGATCGTCCTGATTTCACCGAAGCCAGCTCTACGGTCGGCCTTGGCGTTGCCCAGCTAGAATTTGGATATACCTATGCCTCCAACAACGATGGCAGCCAGAGCACGCGTTCCCAATCCTTCGGCGAACCGCTCCTTCGAGTTGGAATTCTTGCCGACTGGCTCGAATTTCGTAGCGCCTTGTTCCCCTTGGAAGAGCAAACAAGATCGGTCGGCGTGTCGAATACCGACGCGGGAGTCGCCGATCTGTATCTCGGGTTCAAGATCGCGCTCACGCCCCAAGCAGGCTGGCTACCAGAAATGGCTCTCATCCCCCAGATGAACGTTCCCAGCGGAGATCGGGCCTTCACTTCCGGCTCAGTCGAACCGGGGGTCAATTGGATTTATGCTTGGGAGATAAACGACTTCATCTCGACCGCCGGATCGACGCAAGGCAATCGGCGAATCGACGAATCGGGTAATGCGTATCTCGAGATGGCCCAATCGTGGACCATCGGCTACAGCCTCTCCGACAGAGTAGGGGCGTATACCGAATGGTTCGTTCTGATCCCCAGCGGGGCCGATACCGCACAAACCGAGCACTCTGCCAATGGGGGTTTTACTTTCCTGGTTAGCAATGATATTCAATTCGACATCCGCGCCGGCTTAGGGCTCAGCGAAGCGGCAGCCGACTTTTTCGCCGGCACCGGTCTCTCGATCCGTTTTCATTAACGGCCTGTCACAGAGCCATGTTAGGCAAATGACGAGTGACGCCCTTTTTCCAGAGATGGGCTCAATGACGAAAGAAGAAGTACTACATTTCAAGCAAATACTCGCAGTTCTCACGTTGCGTTCTTTCGGATTTGGGTATTTTGAAATTCGTCATTTGTCTAACACGCATCGGTCGCGAATAAAAGCAAGTTGCTATAGGACATGGCAGCTCGGGAGTGATATGATCCCTTGGTCTCTTCTTGATCCCCACCCCCTTATTCCAATGACAGAAATCGACCAATTCGAAAGTGTCTTTAAGTCGGCTGGAAAAACCCTCTTCGAACACGAGACCGTCTCGATCAAGAAGGTTTTCGTTATCAGCGATGGCGATCAGATCGCCTCTGCAAAATTTCTAGCCATCTGCAAAGCCTTCTTCGCTGTATTAGGCGACCAAGTGCAGTGGCAAGTTGTCGATGGTGCACAATTCGACGACGCGAGCTCTATGCTGAAATTAGTCGAACAAAACACTCCCGACCTGATCTGCACTCACCGTTATTTGCATATGCAAGCCCGCGAGTATCCCTACAGCTTAGGAGCCTACCTCGACGTACTCACCCAAGTTTCTACGATGCCCATTCTCGTCATGCCACGACCTGAGAGCATTTCCGGGGACTATCCTTACACGGATACCAATCGCGTCATGGCCATCACAAACCAGTTCACAGGCGACAACCATCTCGCCAGTTACGCGGCACGCCTCACGCAGCCAAGTGGCCGACTCT
>Ga0114931_10001397_pt1 | contig 30854 bp, 23 predicted proteins | sample 2SBtaG_FD_89579 | JGI IMG/M metagenome (GOLD analysis project Ga0114931, IMG submission 89579) | Deep subsurface microbial communities from Kolumbo volcano to uncover new lineages of life (NeLLi) - 2SBTROV14_V59a metaG | ecosystem: Environmental > Aquatic > Marine > Volcanic | place: Kolumbo... | reverse complement strand
GTGTTGTAAGGCTCCGGGCCAAGCCTAGCAATGCCCCGTCGTCAGCTGTCGAGCGCGCCCGCACCAACACGGCCTGACGGGTCTGAGTTGCGTCGTTCGGCGAGCGCCCCCACAGGGTCACAGCGAGGAATACTGCCGTATTCCGCAGCGGAGCCCCGAGGAGGTAAGCCGCCGAGCGGCGTGACTCAGGCCCGTCAGGAGCAGCCCATGGAATTGCCGCAGTTCAGGCAGCGATAACAAGCCCCATTGCGTACCGTGATGTGGCCGCACTTATCGCACATCGGCGCGTCCCCCATCATCTCGCTCAGCTGCTGATCCAGCGCGTTGGACTGCGCACTCCCCTCGTCGAAGCCAAAGGTGACCTGCTCGGCCGGCTCGATGGCCGGAGGAGGATCACTTGCCTGCGTACCCTCCAAGCGTTGCACGGCAGCCGCATCGGTGGGGTTTTGGAGCTCTGCTCGTTCTTCCTTCGGCGGCACCTGCGCGAAGTCGTATTGCCGCAAGTACTCCACGCCAAGCACACGGAAGACATAGTCGATAATCGAAGTCGAGAACTTGATGTTCGGATGATCCTCGACGATCCCCTGGGGCTCGAAGCGCGTGAAGGTGAACTGCCGGACGTACGCGTCGAGCGGCACACCATGCTGCAAGCCCATCGACACACTGATCGCGAAGCAGTTCATCAGGGAACGGAAGGCAGCGCCCTCCTTGTGCATGTCGACGAAGATCTCTCCGAGTGATCCGTCCTCGTATTCGCCCGTGCGCAGGAAGACCTTGTGACCACCAATACGCGCTTCCTGGGTGAATCCCTTACGCTTTTTCGGAAGGCGATGACGCCGTGTCGTCGGCGGCGTCACCCATTCCTGCACGGGTGCCGGAACGTCAACCGGCTGGGCTTGGACTTCGGCTGCAGCGTCTCCGTCGTCTTCACCACCAGAGTCGTCGCTGGTGTTGAGCGGCTGAGAGGATTTCGAGCCATCTCGGTAGAGCGCAATCGCCTTGAGACCGAGCCTCCACCCCTCTTTGTAAATCTCCTCTACGTCGTCTATGGCGGATTCCGCCGGGAGATTCACCGTCTTTGAGATAGCGCCCGAAAGGAACGGCTGCGCCGCACTCATCATGTGAACATGCGCCATCGGCTCGAGAAAGCGCTCACCAAGCTTACCGCAGCGGTTTGCGCAGTCGAACACAGGTAGATGCTCGGCCCGAAGGTGAGGTGCGCCTTCAACCGTCATGCGACCGATCACGACGTCGTTGATCTCGTTGATCTCCTTGTCGCTATGACCCCAGTAGCGAAGCAGGTGGAAGCCCGGCTTGTTGTATACCTCCGGTGCGATCCCGAGCCGCTCGTACGCCTCCGTCCCAATCACCCACGGCGCCAATGCAAAGCCTACGTCGAACACGCCACGGAGCGCTGCTTCGACCTTGTCGATCTCGCGCTCGCTAAGCCCGTTTTCGAGTAACGCCTTGCGGCCGCAGTGGGGCGCACCGGTGAAGGTATTGGTACCCGTCACGTAGGACACGATGTCCGTGACCTGCACTTCGGTGTAACCGAGCCGCCGGAGCGCGTTCGGCACGCTCTGGTTGACGATCTTGAAGTAGCCGCCGCCCGCGAGCTTCTTGAACTTCACCAGCGCGAAATCCGGCTCGATCCCGGTCGTGTCACAGTCCATCAGAAGCCCGATCGTCCCCGTGGGAGCAAGTACCGTGGCTTGCGCGTTCCGGTAGCCGTACATCTCGCCAAGCTTGCAGGCCAAGTCCCAGTCCTCGCGGGCGGCCTGAATGAGCTCGGGTGGGCAGCCGGTCGGCTCCTCGTCGGTCATCCCCGGACCGCCAAGCTCGTTGATCCGGTACGCCGCGTCGCGGTGCTTGCCCATGACACGAAGCATCGGCTGTCGATTGCGCTGGAAGCCCGCAAACGGACCCTTGCTCGCCGCGATTTCCGATGACGTCGCATACGCATGACCGCAGAGGATCGCCGTCAGCGCCGCGCAAATCGTTCGGCCCTCGTCGCTGTCGTAGGGAATCCCGAGTTGCATAAGCAACGTGCCAAGGTTCGCGTAACCAAGACCGAGAGGCCTGAAATTATGGCTTCTTTTTGCGATCGCCTGCGTTGGATAGCTCGCGTAGTCGACTAGGATGTCCATGGCCGTCATCAGGAGACGAATCGCCTGCCGGTATCCTTCGATGTCGAAATGGCCCTCGTCGTTCAGGAACTTCGAGAGATTGATCGACGCCAAGTTACAGGCCGAGTTATCGAGGAACATGTACTCTGAGCATGGGTTGGACGCGTTGATACGATCGGTGTTTGGACAGGTGTGCCAGTCGTTGATCGTGGTGTCGTATTGGATGCCCGGATCCGCGCAAGCCCATGCCGCCTCGGCGATCTTCCGCCACACATCGCGGGCGCGGTACGTGTCGCAAACCTCACCGCTCGTACGCAACGTCGTCTTCCACTCGCCATCCGCCTCGACTGCCTTCATGAACTCGTCGGTCACGCGAAGCGAGTTGTTCGAGTTCTGCCCCGACACGGTGTGATAGGCGTCACCGTTGAAGTCGGACTCGTAACCGGCCTCGATGAGAGCCTGGGCCTTCTTCTCTTCGCGAACCTTCCACTCGATGAAATCGATGATCTCGGGATGGTCCAGGTCGAGGCAGACCATCTTCGCGGCGCGGCGCGTGGTGCCGCCGGACTTCGTGGCGCCAGCGGCGCGGTCCAGCACTTCGAGGAAGCTCATCAGACCGCTCGAGGTACCACCGCCGGAGAGCTTCTCTTGCTTGCCCCGGATCTTCGAAAAGTTCGTGCCGGTTCCCGAGCCGTATTTGAAGAGACGTGCTTCGTTCTTGACCAGGTCGTAGATCGCCATCAAGTCGTCGTTGACGGCCTGGATGAAGCAAGCAGAGCACTGCGGATGCTCATAAGCCGTGTCGGTCTCGAAGATGATGTCTTGCTCGGAATCCCAGGCATAGTTGCCGCCCGACCCTTCGATGCCATAGCGCTGATAAAGACCGCAATTGAACCAAACGGGAGAATTGAAGGCGGCCTTTTGATGGATGAGGAGGTGGCAGAGCTCGGCCTCGAAGGTGTCTGCGGCATCTTGGTCCGCGAAGTACCCGCCAAACTTGTCGCCCGCCTCGCGGATCGAGTGCGCCACGCGGTAGACCAACTGGCGAACGCTACGCTCGCCTTTGTTCTTGTCGCCGTTGATCCCCGCCTTTCGGAAGTACTTGGAGACCGCGATGTCAGTCGCGAGCTGGCTCCACCCTTCCGGGGCCTGAGCACCCTTGAGCTCGAACACCACCGAGCCGTCCGAATTGGTGATCTGGCTGTCTCGAAGGACGTATTCGACCTCTTCGAGCGGGTCCGCACCGGGCTTCGTGCGCTTGCGATCCATCGATAAGCCGCCCGCCTTTTGCGAAACTTCAGCCCTACGGGCGCCTTCGATCTCCAAATTGCTCGTCATTCCCCTTGTGTCTAATGCCACAGCATACCTCCAACCAGACGCAACTCACCATCCAGGTAGAATCCACCAGCCATCCCCCGGTGGAGCACCCGCTATCCACAATCAGCCCACAAGGGATTGGGATGGCAGCCTCCTTGCCACCACAACCGCTCGGGGGCGGACCTGGGAAGTAGCTCCGCCAGACCAGCTCAGTCAAGTAGAAACGATCAGCCCGATGTGCTTTCTTCCTTTTGGCTATGATTTCAACTAGTTGAGACGAGCGATCGGCTGCCTTCTCGACCGTTGGGCAATGCCTCACGAACACGTCTCGCTCAGTTCACGATAAGTGACACCCCATGTAGGGTCATGCCATGGAACGTACTAGATATTGTGGGTCGCCTCAAAAAAAGCGCAATATTTAGTTGGGTCAGGTCGGTTGCCGTACGGTAATGAAGGGTACTGTGCGACCTGTGCATGGTCTGGTTCGTCTCTCCGCGACGTCCTCAAGATCGTTTCACAAGTCCGCGTAATGCGAGTCCTTCTCCGCCTAGGCCGTGCCACAGGGGCCCGATGCGATATGACCGCGCCATGCAGGTACATCTGGTCGACGGAACCTACGAGCTATTCCGAGCCTGGTTCGGCGCCCCGGAATCGAAGTCACCGGACGGGCGCGAAGTCGGCGCAACGCGTGGCTTTCTGCGATCGATGGCGGCCATGCTTCGCAACGAAGGGGTCACGCACGTGGGCTGCGCATTCGACCAAAGTGTGGAGTCATTCCGCAACGACCTCTTCGATGGCTACAAGACGGGCGAGGGTTTGGAGCCGGAGCTTTTCGAGCAGTTCGCTTTGGCGGAGCGCGCAAGCCTGGCACTCGGCATGGTCACCTGGCCGATGGTGGAGTTCGAAGCCGACGATGCACTTGCCACCGCTGCGGCGAAGTTCAGGGACTCGCCCGGCGTGGAGCGCGTTGTGATCTGCTCGCCCGACAAAGACCTCTGTCAATGCGTGCGCGGCGAGCTCGTCGTGACGCTCGATCGACGGCGCAACATCGTCCTCGATGCCGATGGCGTGCGCGAGAAGTTCGGTGTGTCGCCGGAATCGATTCCGGACTACCTGGCACTCGTCGGGGACCCGGCCGATGGAATTCCCGGCATTGCCCGGTGGGGAGCCAAGAGCGCGTCGACTGTGCTTGCAGAATTTGGGCACATAGAAGACATCCCAGACGACCACGAACAATGGGGCTTGAAGGTGCGGGGAAGGGAAACTCTGGGACGCAATCTGCACGAACATCGGAACGACGCCATGCTGTACCAAACGCTTGCGACCTTGCGCACGGACGTGCCGCTCCACGAGTCGTTGTCCGATCTCCGCTGGAAGGGACCGGATCGGCCTGCGCTCGAAGCCTTGTGCGACGAGCTAGGAGAGCGAGCTGTCCTCGCTCGGATCTGAAATCAAGAGAAGCGAATGTCGGATTGAAGCGTGTCGAGGTATTGACGGGCACGTCTCACATAGCCTGCCGCGCTCTTCTCGAGGCCCGCGCAATCACTAGGATCGATCTGACGAACCACCTTGCCGGGGGATCCCAACACCACGGAATAGTCAGGAATTTCCTGCCCTTGAGTGACCAGCGCATTGGCGCCGATCGTGCAGTACTTGCCGATCTTCGCATGGTTGAGAACGACTGCATGGATGCCGATCAAGCTGTAGTCGCCGACTTCACAACCATGCACGGTCGCGTTGTGTCCGACGGTCACGCCACGGCCTAGGATGAGACGCACACCGGGGTCGGTGTGCAAAACGGCACCATCTTGAATGTTGGTCTCTTCGCCAACGATGATCTCGTCAGAATCGCCTCGGACGAGCGCGTGGAACCAGACGCTGGACTTATCCTTCAAGACGACCGAGCCGATCACGTCCGCAGAGTCCGCGACGAAGACCCGGCCTTCCAGTCGTACCCTGCGTTCTCCAAGCTCGTAGATCATCAGAGCGCGCTACCCTTGAACAGGACTGGGGAGTAGATGTTGATGCCTATCGTGACTTGCCACGTGTCTGCGTTTACCTCGGAGGCGCGGCTCGTGAAACCATAGAGCGCCGGGAAACCAAAGCTCGCAAAGATGTCCGTCATCGTCGTGCCGGCTTCTGCCGTGTAACCAGCTCCGAACCCGAGTGGGATGAAATAAAACGGCCCTCCGATCAAACCCGACGTGGCCGTGCTAATCGTGTGACCTAGATCGAAGAATGACATGCCGCTGTTGAGCTTCAGGAAAAAGCGGTCGGTGGCGTTGGCGACGAAGTTGAAGGGAAGATTGACCGACCAAATCGACGGGCCTTGCGGATTGTTGTCGACCGCGAAATCCAGCCCCGTGTCGAATGCAAACCGCTCATGCGCGATGAAGCGGAGCGGGATCCCGCCGAGGAACCCAAACTCGGTCCTCGATGGAATCCGAAACACCGCATCGATGCCGAGCTTCACTACGTCGCTCTCGAAGACCTGGAAACGCGCGTAAAATGGAATGTCGCCAAACTTTGCTTCAGGCGACATGCTGAAAGCGATCAGCCCCTCTGCGCCAAAGCCGAAGCCAGGGAAAACGGAAACGCCCGGAAACGACCCCATCCGGTATCGGGAGAAGCCGATCTCGAAGTCGTCGGCCAGGGTGATCGCCACGCCGAAGCTCATCGTGGAGATCGTCCCGGTCGGCCCGAACGGGCTGTCGAGACCCTGAGCGTCTTCAGTCCGGCGGCCGAGCACTGTATCGAAGGTACCTCGCATCATCCCGCGGGGCATCGTCAGATCTCGGTTGGCATATCGCAGATGGTAACTCTCGGATGCGCGAGGCTTGCGGGTCCCCACCGGCGGCGCCTCACCCGGCTCGACCCAGTCCGGATTCTGCGGCGGCCGTTTCTCGTCTTCGACCGGAGGCTCGTCGGCCCAGTCTGAATTGGGCGCGGTGCGACTTGGCTCGACAGGCGCTGCGATCGGCGCACTCCAGTCCCCAGACTGCGCAAACGTGGAGGCCGGCAGTGCGAGGATCACGAAGCTGATCGTCGGCAAAAGACAGGAGGCTCTAGCCATGGGTCGGGCCATAGACCAATCTCGCCACCATGCCAAGCGTGGGCCGCCTGCCCACACGCGTCCACATTGCATGGTAACCGCCCACGCCTATACTCGCGCCCCTTTGGCGATGTAGCTCAGGCGGTTAGAGCGGGCGTTTCATACGCGCTAGGTCGGTGGTTCGAGTCCACCCATCGCCACCAGGTCTTTGGATGCGTTCGCACGAAAGCGCAAGGCCTCTTACTTGCACTGAACGCGTGTCCTGCGTACCGTGAAGAAATGCCCGTGCCGTCACGACGCCGGCTCGCCATTCGCGCTGGCGTGCAAGCCGCAGCCTTGTCATCCGTCCTTGCGGTGGCGGGTTGGTTTGGGTTGCGCTCGGCCGGCGTCGAAGTCTCCCTACCTGTCTTCGCCTGGGTGACTGTGGTTGCTACGGCCGTTGCCGGACTTCTCACGAGCTTCTACGTCGAGCTCTCGGTGGGCCGCCGCATCGCTCGAGTCGTGCGAGCCCTCGACGCGCATGCGAGGGAAAGCAGTCTGCAGCGCTTACCCAATTTGGGCGACGACGAGATTGGCGACGTCGGCCGGGCGATCAACGATTTGCTCGCCAATGTCACCTCGCTCGAGGTCCGCATGATCGAGCAGGGACAGGAGCTTCGTCACACCCGCGAAGAGCTGGTCTTGAAAAGGGCGCTGAGCCTGAAGTCGGCCGAGCTCGAGCAGCGGCTGCGCGAACGCGCGCTCCTCTTCGACATCGTGCGCGCTAGCGCATCGGAAAGGGAGCTCGACGATGTGCTCGACGAAATCGCCACTCGTTTGGGCAAGGCACTTCAGCTCCGTGAGTGCATGTTGTTCTTAGCCGACTCTGCCACGAGACGCCTGACCCTGCGGGCGGCCTACGGCTTCGAGCGCCCTGGCGAGCTGCTAGAACGCATCGTTCTTTTCGACGAGGATGCGCTAGGCAAGGTAGCTCAGCTCGGCGAGCCCATCATGATCGACGACCTCGCAAAGCAGGGCGTCCCGGCCCTTTGGGAGCCGGTGCCACAGAGCGGCTCCATCACGATCCTGCCCATCGTTCACCATGGGAAAACCACTGGCGTCATGGCCGCAACCCGCGCTCAAACCGGCGGCTTTTCCGACTTTGAAACCGGGCTCCTCGAAGCGATCTCCGAGCAGCTCGGCCTGGCAATTCGCCATACGCAACTGTTCGACGAGCTTCGGCGCGGCTCTCAGCACGACGACTTGACGGGCCTTGGCAACCGCCGCTTGCTCCGCATTCGCCTGGAGGACGAGTTGCATCGCGCCGAGCGATTCGGCCAGGCGGTGAGCGTCCTCGCGATCGACATCGATTACTTCAAGGCGCTCAACGATCGTCATGGACACCCGACGGGAGATGCCTCTCTTCGCAAGCTCGCGGGTCTGATGACGCGCAACCTGCGCCGTATCGACACCATCGCCCGAATCGGCGGCGAAGAGTTCGTGGTGCTGCTTCCACGAACCAACCTGAGCGAGGCCGCGCTGGTCGCGGACAAGCTTCGCTCTGTCGTAGAACAGACCGAATTTCCGGGGGGTGATGGGCAGCCCGACGGTGCATTGACCATCAGTGTGGGCGTGGCCGCGCTCCACCCCGAGGAGACGGGCGCGGACCTGCTGTCACGCGCCGACACCGCGCTCTATGAGGCTAAAGATCTAGGCCGCAACCGCGTGGTCAGCGCATCTCAGTCCGCGAGCTCGGCACGCTCCCTGACCAGGTCGCGAATCTGATGAAGCTCGAAGGGCTTCTCTAGGCAAACCAAAGGGGTCTTGTGGAGGAACTCCCGGGCCTGCGCAGTGAAGGCCCCCCCTGTCATGAAAACGAATCGCGAGGCGAGCTCGGGGCGCCGCTCAGAGACCCTATCGAACACTTCCATCCCACTGACTTCCGGCATCATCAAATCACAAAACACGACGTCAAACGGCTCATCCGAGCAAAGACGCTCGATCGCCTCCTCTGCGCTGGAAAAGACCTCCACCTCGTGGTCGCGTAACGCCCGCCGAATCGCACGCCCGACCAAGGGCTCGTCGTCGATGACGATCACGGACGCGCGCGCGCCAGGGGTGGCGGTTGGCGGCACGTGTGTGGTGTGCGGCACATCGCTGCGCTTGGATGCGGGCAGCCTGACCACGAAGGTAGTGCCGCGACCGAGCTCGGTTCGAACCTCGATGGCGCCACCTGCATGGCGGATGATGTTCCGGCAAATCGACAAGCCGAGGCCGGTCCCTTCCGAGACGTCCTTGGTCGTAAAAAACGGCTCGAAAACACGATTCACGCGATCCGGTTCAATGCCGGCCCCGTTGTCATCGACCTCGATCACGGCCCAGCCCTGGTCGTCGGTGTAGGTGCGCACGGTGATGCGGTTTGCGCTCACTTCACGTTCAGGCATCGCCTGTGCCGCGTTGATCAGGAGATTCAAGAACACCTGCCCAAGCCGGGACTCGTTGGCATCCACCGGAGGCGTCTCGTGGAGGTCCCGCTCGAGCGTCGCGCGATGGCGGATCTCGTTCCAGCACATGTTGATCGACGATTCGAGGACGCTTTGTACGTCTACGTTGCCATGCTGTCCATCGTCGGCGCGCGAAAACGTCTTGAGGTCACCCACGATGGTGCGCATGCGGACGGCGCCATGAATCGCTTCGTCCAGTTGCTGCCTGGCACGTTCGAGCCATTCGGCCTGGTCGTGAGCATCGATCTCCTCGCGCGTGAGCCGCAAGTTCGACAGCACGTACATCAAGGGATTGTTGAGCTCGTGCGCAACACCGGCGGCCAAGGTGCCCACCGAAGCCATGCGGTCCGCGAACACGAGCCGCGACTCCAGGTCTTGGCGCTCGGCCGCGCGCCGGGCTGCGTCTGTGATCATCCGCTCGGCAATCAGGAGACGGCTTGCTAGGACCTCGGGGTCGATGGGTTTACACAGGTAGTCCGAGGCGCCGGCATCGAGGACCTCGTTGACCTCCTCGGGGCGGCAACGGCCGGTTATGACCAGAATCACGGGATCCTCGCCGCCGGGCCGGCCCCGCACGAGTCGGCACAGGTCGAGCCCCGACATACCGGGAAGCGTCCAATCGACGAGCATGAGCTGAAATGGCTGTTCGAGGTGAGCCGCGAGCCCTTCCTCGGCGCTTGCGGCCGTCGTCACTTCGTAATTGCGCTCACGCAAGAGCCCCTGCAGAAGCCCCCGCATCGAGCTTGAGTCGTCGACGACCAGCGTTCGCAAGAGATCCGCCTCCACTAGCCCGAAAGTCTAATCCAACCAGGCAAAAGGTTCATGGTTTCGTGCTGCACTTGACGCTTTCGGGTTCGTAGCTATCGTGACGACGGGTAACGCGCTGCGTCATTTAATGCTGCGTGATCCAAGGAGGTATGCATATGACTCGCAAGAACCAACTTCGCCGGAGCAGCACCCGGCTTCAGCGACAGGGAACCCTCTGGTTGCAGCAAACGCGATCCGCCGGCCAGATCTTTGTCGCAGAGGCGCGGGATGCGAGCGTCGCGTACGCGCAGCACATGACGGCCGCGGGCACGAAGCTCGTCACCAGCACGGGCCGATCCGCTCAAGGATTCCAGAAAGCATTGCGCAAGGAAGCCCTCGATTGGCGAGACCTAGTACTGCAAACACGAGAAGCCTACCTGGGGGCGCTCAAAAACCGGCTGCAAGGCATGGAGCGCCAAGCGTTGACGACCAGGGAAGCCCTCCAGCCAGGCGCCTTGGAAACGACCGTCCTGCGGTCGGTGCATGATGTGCTCGAGAGAGCGCAAAGCCAGGTCGACGATCGGCTGGGACGCGCGGCCAAGCCGGTCCCCGCAAAAGCAGCCAAGAAGCCCAAGGCAGCGAAAGTCTCGGCCAAGAAAGGTCAGACGCCCCTGCGCAACTACGATCAGCTGACCGCCAAGGACGTCGTGAACCGGCTCCACCGGCTGTCTGGGCCACAAGCCACGGCCGTTCTCGATTACGAACGGGCGCGGAAGAAGCGCGCAACGGTAATCCGGGCAGCCCAACAGCGTTTGGCCACCGCAAGCTGATTCTGACCTCGAGGCATCTGTACAGTTGACCGGGCTGCACTACACTTCGGGTCGTGGGCGAAACTAAACAGGTTCTCGTCGCCGACGATGAGGCAAACCTGCGTCGCGTTTTGAAGGCGCAACTGCAGCATGATGGGTATGAGGTTCGCTGCGTCGCTGACGGTGCGGCTGTGCTGCAGGCGATGACAGAACATCACATCGATGTGTTGATCACGGATCTGCGCATGCCCAAGCTCGACGGGATGCAGGTCCTCAAGGCGATCAGTGCGCGCTTCCCGCATGTGCCGGTGATCATGATCACCGCCCACGGCACAGTCGATACTGCAGTCGAGGCACTCAAGCTCGGCGCGTTCGACTACGTGACCAAGCCGTTCGATCAAGCGGAGTTCCGGAGGGTCGTCGGCAAGGCGGCGCGCACTCGTGAGCTCTCCCAGAAGCACGTGAGTGGCGATCCGAACGAGCGAGGCCGCTACCGGATCATCGGTCAATCCGAACCGATGCGCGGCGTCTATGACGTAATCGAAAAGGTCGCAGACACGCCGAGCACCGTCCTCATCACCGGCGAAAGCGGGACCGGTAAAGAGCTGATCGCGCGCGCGCTCCACGAGAACAGCTCCCGCAAAGACAAGCCGTTCGTCAGCGTCAACTGTGCCGCCATCCCGGCAGACCTGCTCGAAAGCGAGCTCTTCGGATACGAGAGGGGCGCATTCACCGGAGCCGTCACGAGCAAGCCGGGGCGGTTCGAGCTGGCGCACGGGGGCACGTTGTTCCTCGACGAGATCGCCGAGATTCCGGTCAGTATGCAGGTCAAGCTCCTGCGCGCGCTGCAAGAGCAACAGTTCGAACGAGTCGGCGGCATCAAGACGATTACGGTCAACAGCCGCCTCATCGCTGCGACGAACCGGGACCTCAAGGCGAGCATCGCCGACGGCGGATTTCGCGAGGACCTCTACTACCGCCTCAATATCGTGCACGTGCACCTGCCGCCTCTGCGTGATCGGCCAAGTGACATCCCCCTGCTGCTCGATCACTTCGTGCAAAAATTCAACAATCAGCTCGACCGCTCGGTGACGGGGTTCGATGACGCAGCGATGACACTGCTGCTCCGTTATGGTTGGCCGGGAAACATCCGAGAGCTGGAAAACGTGGTCGAGCGGTGCATGATCTTCTCTGAAGACGGCGAGGTGGGCACGCAGCATCTCCCTGCGGAGGTTCGCGACTCGAACGTCGAGGCGGAGCCGGGCCGCGTCGCAGGCGTCGGCGAAACGGGTCTCAAAGAAGCGGTGCGGGAAGCGACGCTCAAGCTCGAACGCGAGTTCATCGGCCGTGCGCTCGATCAAACGGGCGGCAACGTCACGCACACCGCACGGCTTCTGAAGATTTCGCGCAAGAGCCTGCAGAACAAGATGAAAGAGCTCGGTCTCAGGGACGCCTGAACGTCATTCGCCAGCGCGGTTCATCGAGAGCATCGACTCCAGGTCTTCGCGAGTGACGGGCTTCTGCAGCACGGGATTCGGCACCATGGCGGCGAACTTTCGGAGACGAGGCGTGAACGCGCCGCCGCTCATGAAGACGATCCGATCGGCGAGCTGCGGATGGGCCTTCTGGACGGCGTCATAAAAGGACTTTCCGTCGACTTCCGGCATCATGAGGTCGCAGACGATCGAGTCGAAGTCCGGATCTTCGGATAGTCGCGCAAGAGCTTCGACGCCCCCGAGCACCGTGACGGTCTCGTACCGCCGCCTGAGACGCCGACGAAGGGCGGAAAGCACCATCGCATCGTCGTCGACGATCAAGAGCCGCAATCGTTTGAGCGGCGCCTCTGAAATGGGGCGGCTTTCGCGACGTGGCTCGATGACCGCTAGCCCTGTATCGATTGGGAGAACGAGCTCGAAACTGGTTCCCCCCTCCGGGAGGTGGTGAAGCTCGAGCCTTCCTCCGTGCTCTTCGGCGACGCGTTTGCAGGCGGGGAGGCCCAGGCCCATGCCACCCTGATCTGCTTTGGTGGTGAAGCCCGGCGTAAAGATGCGGGCTCGGTCCTCCTCCGGGATGCCGGTTCCCGTGTCGCTGACCCCAACGATCACGTAGTCGCCTTGCGCACGCATCGAGACGACGATCCGGTGCTTGTCATAGCCGCTGCTATCGATGGCCTCTGCTGCGTTGGTGAGCATGTTGACCAGTGCCTGGGCAAGGCGCCCGGGGAAGCCCGCAATCATCGGAATCGGCTCGAAGCGCTTCATGAGGCGAGCCCGGTAGCGAATCTGATTGAAGACCATCGCGCAGGCATCGTCGGCCACGCGGGTCATGTCGACCCACTCAGCCTGCTCGTCATCGGCACGGGAGAAAGTCCCGAGGCTGCGGGCGATGTCTTGGATACGCTGCATACCCTTGTGACAGTCAGTCAGCATGTCGGCGGCATCATCGATTACTTCCTGCAGGTTCGCTTCGGCCATCACCTGGTCGAACGATTGCGGTGTAATCACTTCCCGTGTGGATAGATCGACCCGCAACCTTCGGATGAAGCGACGAATCGCTTGGTGTGATTCGCGCAAGCTTTCGAGGTTCGCGAGCACGAAGGTGAGTGGATTGTTCACCTCGTGGGCGAGACCGGCCGCGAGGCGACCAACGGTACGGAGGCGGTCCTCGGACATACGGATCCCGAGCCTCTCGGGGGGCACGCTGGGCGGCAGGCTGTTTCGCACCGTGGGCTGCAGCTGAATGATCGTGGCTTCCTGCCCATCCCAAATCGAGACGATCGAGGTAGCGGTCAGCGAAGATACCAAACCGTCCGGAAGCTGCACGTCGTAACTCAGTGGCTTGCCTTCTTCTGGAATCGAATACTCGAACGGCTCGCTGAGCAATCGTTCACGGTCAGCGCCGAGCAGCACACAAGCCGCAGCATTTGCAAACAGCACGACCTGGGCAGCGTCGACGACGACGATACCGTCGGTCGCGCGCGTCAGGAGCATGCGGCTGTGCGTCTCGCTGCCATGGGCATCGCGCAGTTGCACCAACAAACGGCGGAGCTCGTACTCGCGATTGATCGACTGTTGCAGACCGACGACGTATGCGTCGGAAAGCACCATCTCCCTGGGCCTCTCCTCGGGCAGGATGCACGACTCGTCGCCAAGCAGGAGCGCGCAGATCCCGCGTGCCCTCGCTGGAAGCTCCGCGCCGAGGCTGCGATCCCAGCACACCAGGTGCGGCGCATGGCTCTGGAACTGATTGATTGCATCTTCCCGGTTCACGGCCACGCGGCAGACGACGCTCTCGGGCCAGGCATGGAGGCTCTCCCGGACGAGCATGATCCGCTCGGGATTTCCGGAGGCGATCAAGATACGAATGCGCCTGGGTCCTGAAATCACTGATCTTTGTGTCTTAGTGAGCAGCACGATCATCCGGGCAGCTGGGATCAGCCTTGACGCCCCCGTAAAACCATAGCACTGTAATAAGGCCTTGTTAACGGTATTTTGAGCAGGTGATGTAGATGCTCCACGAGGGCAAGCAAGAGCATGAGGTCCGCGACGTCCTGCTCGTGGAAGACAGTCTGATCGACGCACAGCTCATAGGGCGGCTGCTGCGGCGGGTGACATCTTCGTACTACCGGGTCACGCATGTGCGCACCCTGAACGACGCCGTCTTGTCGGCCGACGAGCTGACGCCGGACGTTGTTCTCGCGGACCTCAATCTACCAGATTCACGTGGGACAGAGACTGTCGCGAGCCTGCAGACATCCTATCCGGACATCCCCTTGGTCATCGTAAGCGCATGGGAGGATGAGGCGATCTCGCTTCGATCGGTCAAGGCCGGTGCACAGGACTATCTGGTCAAAGGCCACATCGACGGCCCGAACCTGCACCGCGTAATCCGCTATGCGATCGAGCGAAAGCGAACCGAGCTCGAGCTGGTGCGGCTTGCGCACTTCGATCAGCTCACTGCACTTCCAAACCGGACCCTGCTTCGGGAGCGAGTCGGTCATGCCTTGGGTCGCGCCATGCGCTCCGGGTCAGGTGTGGCAGCGCTCGTTCTCGACATGGATCGTTTCAAGGAAACCAACGACATGCTCGGCCACGAGGTCGGCGACAAGCTTCTGATCGAGGCAGCGCAGAAAATCCGGGCGAGCGTTCGTGAACAAGACACCGTAGCGCGTCTCGGAGGCGACGAATTCGCGGTAATCCTCGAAGGAGTGAGCGAGGCAAGGGAAGTTCTGCCAGTCGTCGAACGCATCCTCGACAACGTGAGTGAGGTCGCCACCATCGACGGCCACGAAGTCAACAGCTCGACCAGCATCGGCATCGCGATGTACCCCGAAAATGGAAACGATCTGTCCGAGCTCCTACGGGCGGCCGATCTCGCCATGTACCAAGCAAAGTCCTCGGGCCGCAGCAGGTACCAGTTTTTTGCAGATGCGATGCAAGAAGAGGCGCAGTCGAGGCACGCGCTCGAATGGGCCCTGCGCCGCGCTACAGAAGAGCGCGAGTTCGTACTGTTCTACCAGCCACAGATATGCCTCCGGACCGGAACCGTGATCGGCGTCGAAGCGCTCCTCCGATGGATGAGCCCCACACGAGGTCTTCTAACCCCCGATCACTTCATCGCAGGCCTCGAAGAGTTTGGCCTAATCAACGAGGTTGGGGAGTGGGTCTTGCGGAGCGCTTGTGAGCAGGTTCGGCAATGGCATCTCATGAATCTGGAGCCTCTGCGCATCGGCGTGAACGTGTCGGCGCAACAGTTCGAAGACCCGATGCTACTCGACAAGATCCGTGGCGCACTGGAGGAAACCAAGCTCCCCCCGGAATTCCTCGAGATAGAGCTTACCGAGAGCTGCTTGATGTCCGACCCATCGCAGGCCGGTAGACTTCTGCACGAAATTCGCGGCCTTGGAGTACGCATCGCGATCGACGACTTCGGCACGGGCTACTCGTCCCTTACCTATCTGCACGAGTTCCCGCTCAACGCGTTGAAGATCGACAAGAACTTCGTTCAAAGCGTGGAATCCAATGACCGTGGCGGACCGATCTCGAACATGATCATCGGTCTTGGGCAAAATCTCGGTCTCGATGTGGTCGCCGAGGGTGTCGAAACCGAGGCGCAGCTCCATTTTATGCGGGATCACGGCTGCGACGTGGCGCAAGGTTATCTTTACGCTCGCCCCGAGTCGCCCGAAGATCTGACGCCGTGGCTCGAAGCCAATCAGCGCGTATCAACGACCTGTCTTCGCTCGATTTCCACCAAGAAACGCCGCAACGAAACGGGCACCTGAGTGCCGAGCTCGATGTGCTAGCGTGGGCCCATGGCGGCCGCGACCGTTCTCGTCGTCGACGACGAACGAAACATCCTGACCTCCGTGTCGCGTGCGCTCGGTCTCGAAGGTTACGACGTCGAGGTCGCCGGTAGCGCCGAGGTGGCACTCCGCAAGCTCGGCAAGCAGAGCTTCGACGCGATCTTGCTCGACGTGCAACTCCCGGGCATCGACGGACTCGCGATGCTCGACGAGCTCGGCAAACTGGAGATTGCGGCTCCCGTCATCATGATGAGCGGACATGCGACGATCGAAGTCGCGATGGAGGCGACGAGACGGGGCGCCGACGACTTCATCGAGAAACCGATCGGCCACGACCGCCTGGTGCTTGCATTGAAGCGGAGCCTGGAGCTCCAAAAGCTTCAACGAGAAAATCGGGAGCTCCGCCGTCGGTACGGGGCTGGCGAATCGCTGCTCGGGCGGAGCCCGGCGGTGGCTAGGCTCCGCGGGCAGATCGAGCTGGCGGCCCACTCGAATGCACCGGTACTGGTCCTCGGAGAGCGCGGCACAGGCAAAGAGCTGGTCGCCGCAGCAATTCACGCCGGTTCCTCGCGCGCCAGCGAGCCGCTCCAAAAGCTCAATTGCGCCGCGGTGCCCGAGGGCCTGATCGAGAGCGAGCTGTTCGGCCACGAGGCAGGCGCGTTCACGGGAGCGACGCGGCAACGGCGGGGAAAGTTCGAGCGAGCGCATGGTGGCACCCTCTTCCTCGACGAGGTCGGGGACATGCCACCGCAGATGCAAGCCAAGCTCCTGCGAGTGTTGCAGGAAGGCGAGGTCGAACGGGTCGGCGCAGGATCAGCCATCAAGGTCGACGTGCGGGTCGTCGCCGCGACGAACAAGTCGCTCCAGGCGGAAATCGAAGCCGGCAGATTTCGCGCGGACTTGTTCGACCGGCTCAACGTAGTGCCGTTGAACGTTCCGGCACTACGAGAACGTATCGAGGACGTTCCGATGTTGGCCGAGCACTTCCTGGCATTGGCGTGCGCGATGCACGACCGGCCCGGCAAGAAGATCGCGCCCGGAGCGATGGCCTTATTGGAGGCCTATCCATACCCTGGCAACGTGCGGGAGCTGCGAAACCTGGTCGAGCGCCTGGTCATCCTGACCCCGAATGAGACCATCACCGAAGCTCAGGCCCGGGCACTGCTACCGCTCGGTTCGAGCGCGCTATCCGCTGGGTATTTTCGCCCTCAAACACCCCTTCGACGGATGCTCGACGACGTCGAACGAGACCTGATCGTTCGAGCCCTCGGCTTTCGGGATGGGCACATGACCAAGACTGCTGCTGATCTCGGCCTGGAGCGCAGCCACCTCTACAAAAAGATGCGCGCATTGGGAATCCGTAAGCCTGGCTCTGAGTGAGCATTGCGTTCTTGGCCACGACAACCTACAAATCGCACGACCAGACGAGGCCACCTTGCTCGATAAGCTGCTGCCCATCGATCCCGAAGTCGCTGCCCGAATCGAGGCGCTGGATCTCGAGTTCAACAAGTTCGGGATCGATCCCTACGGGATCGACAAGAGCGACTTGACGCGATTCGTCTCGGCGTTTGCCTGGATCTATCGCTACTACTTCAAGGTCGATGCATATGGGCTCGACAACGTGCCGTCGCAGGGCAGGGGTATCCTCGTGGGCAACCACTCGGGTGGCGTCGCGATCGATGGCGCGATGGTGATGGGGTCGATGTTGCTCGATGCCGATCCACCGCGTCTGCCACATGCGATGATCGACGAGTTCATCCACCGCTTTCCCGGAGCCTCGCAGATGATGAGCCGGACCGGCCAGTTCACCGGGAACCCCGACCAAGCCAAGCGCTTGCTGCGGGCTGGACGTCTGATCCTAGTGTTTCCCGAGGGCGCCCGCGGCACCGCAAAGCTTGCAAAAGACGCCGATTCGCTGGTGGGCTTCGGAACCGGCTTCATGCGTTTGGCGCTCGAAACAAAGAGCCCCATCATCCCCTTCGGGTTCGTCGGCGGTGGAGAGGCGCTGCCGACGATCGCAAACCTCAAGCGGCTCGGGCGACTGTTGGGCGTGCCGTACGTGCCTGTGACGAAGTGGCTCGTGCTCGTGCCCAAGCCCACGCGGTTTCAACTGCTCTACGGCAAGCCCATGGTCTTCGAAGGAACCGCTCACGACCGCGATGAAGTGGTATGTGCGATGGTCGATGAGGTGAAAGATCGGATTCGCGACTTGATTCGGCAGGGGCGTCAGCTCAGAACGAAGACGATCTCGGAAGAAGAGCTCGTGCTGTAATGAAAGTCTTGGTGACAGGGGTCTCCGGGAAGCTCGGGCGTTTGACGGCGCTGGCGCTTCTGCAACACGGCTACGAAGTGGTCGGAATCGACCGCCGGGCATGGGCTAACGCGCCCGAAGCGATCGAGCTGTTCCAGGCCGACATCCGCAAGCGATCCGCCGAGGATGTGTTCAGAACCCATCGACCGGACGCTGCTATCCACATGGCAACGGTGACGCACCTCGTGCACCAAAGCCCGGACCGGATGCGCGTAAACCTATACGGTACCCGCGCTTTCATCCATCATTGCCATAACTACGGCGTCAAGCAGGCTGTGTTCGTCGGACGGCATACTTTCTACGGCGCATCTGCAGATTCGCCGCTCTACCATACCGAAGACGAGCCTCCGATGTCGGCTCAGGCCTTCCCCGAGCTAGCCGACTTGGTCGCCGCGGACCTGTATGCCGGGTCGGCACTCTGGCGCTACCCGGAGATCACGACCTGCGTGCTGCGCATCGTGTACGTCCTCGGCCCGAGCAAACATGGGACGCTTGCCACGTTCCTAAGCGGCCCCAATGTGCCCTTGGTCATGGGCTTTGATCCGCTCTTCCACTTCATGCACGAAGAAGACGCGGCGAACGCGATCGTCACCGCCCTCGCGCACAAGCTCCACGGCATCTACAACGTCTCGGGGCCCACGCCGGTTCCACTTTCGACCATCGTTCGCGCAGCAGGACGCCGACCGATCGTCGTTCCAGCAACGGTATTCAAACTGGGCATGGGCCGGTTGGGCCTGCCGCACCTTCCCTCCGGCGCCATCGACCACCTCAAGTACCCTATCGTAGTGGACAGCGACACCTTCCGCCGCGCCACGCGCTACACCTACCAATACGACGAACGCGAAACGATAGACAGCTTCCGAAACGCCCCCTAGGGGAGACACCGTCACAGTTGTAGCTTTTTTGACCCAGGACGGCCGTCCATCCGATGTTGGGCGAATGTCGGCATCGCGCGAGCGGAGTGAGCTTCGGGGGCAAATCCTGGATGGCCGCTATCGCATCGGTAATGCGATCGGGATGGGGGGGACCGGAATCGTATTCGAGGCCGAGCGCCTGGCCACACTCGAGCGAGTCGTCATCAAGATGCTCCGGCCGACTCATGCTGGCAATCCAGACCTCATCAGCCGGGTCCGACGCGAGGTCGAAGTCGCTCGCCGTGTTTTTCACCCCGGCATCGTCCCGGTCATCGATCACGGCACGCTACACGACGGCTCACCCTATGTCGTGATGAAGCACATGGGCTCCGAGAGCCTCGCCTCGTATTTGCGGCGGTGCAGACTGCTGAACGCAGCTCAGATCTCGGTCATCGTCGCGCGGCTAGCCTCTATCCTGCACAGCGTGCATCGGCATGGCTATGTCCACCGGGACATCAAGCCCGAACACATCCTGCTCAATCGAGGCAGCCATGGCGAGCTTGACGTGCATCTTCTGGACTTTGGGGTGTGTGCAGCGGACACCGCGCCTGCGGACGAGCGTGCGCGCGAGCGTGGCCGCGTCTATGGGACCCCTAGCTATGCCTCGCCCGAGCAGGCCAGCGGCAACCCCTTCGTCGACGCACGTGCCGACCTGTTTGGCGTCGGCGTCACGATGTTCGAGGCGCTCACCGGCAAGCTGCCATTCACTGGTCCCGATGTGACGGCGGTCCTCCGCTGCATCATCCGACGCGACGCCCCGCGTGCGAAATACCTGTCTCCGCACGTCGATGACGAGATGGACGGCCTTCTCGCCAAGCTCCTGAGCCGCAGCCCGGCGGCCCGTCATCCTTCAGCCCGCGCCCTAATGCGGGCCCTGGACCCCTGGCTCGAGGGCCGCGTGGGAACCGAGCGTGCGCTCGCCGCCACGTTACAGGTCGCTCCGGACACGAGCAGCATCCGGCCAACGGCGCGACACGAAATGGTCGCGGCCTAGTCGCCGCGCAGCCCATCCACTAGGCCCGCAACGTCCGCGGGTGCCGCCATCGCGTGGTAGCCCTTGTCGACGTAGAGGACCGTGCCTGTGATCCCGCTCGCTAGTGGGCTGCACAAAAAAGCTGCAGCGTTCCCGACCTCTTCGGCCCGAAGGGCGTCCGGCAGCGGCGCGTTCATCTCGTAGTACGCGATCATCTTGTGGATGAATCCGATCGCGGAGGCGGCTCGCGAAGCGTACGGGCCGGCGGAAATCACGTTGACCCGATGGCCCCGCTGGCGACCCAGCTCGAACGCCAACATGCGGGCGTCTGACTCGAGTGCAGCTTTGGCCGACGACATGCCTCCACCGTAATCGGCCACGACGCCCTGGCTTGCTAGATACGAGAGCGCCAAGAACGCGCCCCGCCGGCGCATCAACGGCTCCAGCCGCTGCGCGATCGAGACGAACGAGTACGCGCTTGCTCCGAGCGCCGTGAGGTAGCCTGTGCGGCTGGTTTGCATCAAGGGCTTGGTGACTTCGGGCCCGTTTGCGAGGCTATGCACAACGATGTCGAGGCACGAGTCACCAAAGTCCTCATGAAGCTTGGTGGCCACCCCATCGATGCTGAAGTCTCCCCGGTCGCGGTATCGCTTCTGCGCGCGAAGCTCCTCGGGCGCGTCTTGCAGCGAGTCGTACTCAGCGTCGAGCGGATAGATTCGTTCGAGCTCGAGCTTGCTGCCGCCAGGCATCTCGAGGGACGCATCGAGCTTCCCTCGCCGGAGCAGCGTCTCGAAGATCCCGAGCGCGGGCGGCCAAGTTCCCACACAAACCGAGGCGCCGGCCTGCGCGAGCGCCTTGGCGATCGCAAATCCAAACCCGCCGTCATCGGCCACGCCTGCGACAAACGCTCGCTTCCCCGAAAGATCGATCGGCAACATGCGCCGAACCTTATCGCCTGTGCTGACAAACCGCTACACTCCGCCGCATGAAGAAAAAGGGACAGGGGGTCGAATACGTCCGTGTCGCAGATCAGTACTTCGAGGAGCGTGGTTTGCGACGGTATGCGGGGGTCTGGTCGCTCTGGGCACTCGGCGTGGGCGCGGTAATCTCCGGGGACTTCTTCGGTTGGAACTTCGGCCTCGCATCTGGCGGATTCGGCGGTCTGCTCATCGCAACGCTCATCATCACGGTGATGTATGGCGGCCTCTGCTTCAGTATCGCCGAAATGACGGCTGCCCTCCCGCACGCTGGCGGCGCGTATTCCTTTGCACGATCGGCCATGGGCCCATGGGGCGCCTACATCACCGGCCTCGCTGAAAACATGGAGTATATCCTCACGCCCGCCGTGATCGTGGTCGGCATCGGCGGTTACCTCGGCTCGATCTTCGGCACTGCGCCGAGCGCTGAGCCCCTGTGGTGGCTCGCGGCCTACGCGATCTTCGTCGGCCTCAACGTTGCCGGCGTCGAGATGACCTTCCGCTTCACGCTCTTGATGACCACCTTGGCCCTCGGGGTGCTGGTCCTATTTTGGTTCACCGCGATTCCTCATTTCGACATCGGCTGGGCGCTCGACATCGAGCCCGAGCCCGGCCGAAGCCGCTGGCTGCCTCACGGCCCGGCCGGGATCTTGTCTGCACTCCCCTTTGCGATCTGGTTGTTTCTTGCGATCGAGCAACTCCCTCTTGCCGCGGAGGAAGCGCATGCTCCAGCCCGTGATTTACCGCGCGGCCTACTCTACGGCCTGCTGACGCTCGTCATGGCGTCCTTCCTCACGCTGTTCCTGAATACAGGGATCGCGCCGGGCGCCCGCGTGCTCGGCTCTTCCACCGAACCCCTGTTCGAGGGCTTCAAGACCATCTTCGGTGCCGGGCTCGGCTCCAAACTGCTGGCGATCGTGGCGGTGACCGGTCTAGTCGCGAGCTTCCACAGCATCATCTTCGCCTACGGCCGGCAGATATTTTCCCTGTCTCGCGCGGGCTACTTCCCGCGATGGCTCTCGCGCACACACCCCCGCCGCCGGACACCGCACATCGCGCTCTTCGTGGGCGCCGTGATCGGGTACGCCGTTGCCTACGCCATTCATGCGCTCGGGCCCGAGCATCCAGTCGGCGCCGTCCTGCTGAACATGGCGGTCTTTGGCGCGGTCATCGCCTATGCCCTTCAGATGCTCTCCTACATCCTGCTGCGCATTCGTTTACCCCATATCGAGCGACCTTACCGAAGCCCGCTGGGCATACCGGGCGCTGTCATAGCGCTCCTCATCGCAGGGGTTACCTTGGCTGCGCTCTTCATCACCGACCCGATCTACCAGAAGGTCGTCGTCGGAGCCGCGGTTTGGTACGGGCTCGGTCTCTTGTGGTTCGCGGTCTATGCGCGGCGCAGGCTCGTGCGGGCGCCCGAAGAATCTTTTGCGCTGTCGGCGCACAGCTCGCGCGTCCCTTAGCGGCATCGGGGGCTATGCCGCGCAGACCCGATTACGTCCGTGGTTCTTGGCTTCGTAAAGTGCCTTGTCGCCTTGCACAAACAGGTCTGCCGCTGTCGAGGCGTGATCCGGGAACGTCGCAACACCCAGCGATGCCGTGACCTTCAAGGGCCCAAGCTCGGTCACCAAGCCGGTGTTTTCGAGCTCCTCCCGCACACGCTCTGCGAGCAGGCGGGCGCCGCGTGCATCGGTCTCCTCGCACAGCACGCAGAATTCCTCTCCGCCAAACCGGGCGACGAGGTCGGTCTCTCGCTTCACTCGCTTAAGCACGCGGCCGAGCTCCTGCAAGACCCGGTCGCCCACAGCGTGACCGTAGGTGTCGTTGACGCCCTTGAAGTGGTCCAGATCCACGACGATCACGGACAGCTTGCGACCAAATCGCTGCGCGGCCAAGAGCTTCTGCTCGATCTGGTCCAGGAACGCGCGCTTGTTCAGGCACCCCGTCAGCCCGTCGGTGGTCGCCATCTCCTCGAGTTGACGAACCGCTCGCGCATTCGCTATCGCGACGGCGAGTTGGTTGGCCAGCGCTTGTAGCGTCTCGCGGGCCGACGCTCCGAACGCCGACGGTCGCTTCGCCGCGACGATCAAGGTCCCGATGGGTTCTTCGCGCACCACCAGCGGAAGCACGAGGAGCGACTCCACTCCTTTGAGCTTGGCTTTCTTGGTGAAGAGCACCTGCTGCTTCGGGTCGAAGTCGCCGCGGTAAGGCAGGTAGTGTCGATTCTTGACGACCATGGCAGTGAGTGAGGCATTGTCGCGAAAGCGGAGCCCCTGGAAGTCGAGCGCTCTCTCGCCGAGCGCGCGCCGCACGACGTGCCGCCGGCCCTCCAGTTGGTACTCCGTGATCGCGGCAAAATCGTATGGCGCGATTTCCTTTGCCGCGCCCAATCCGACCTCCATGACCGCATCTTGAGTCAGCGCAGTACTGAGCGCCTGGGATACCCGATAGAGAACCTCTTGCTCGCGCTTGGACCGCTCGAGCTGCACGAACACGCGCTCGTTTTCAAAGGCGCGAAGAATGTGTGATGTGCTGTTACGCAGCAGCTCTTCTTCCTGGGGGCTGAAAGCGCTGTCGATGACCCGGTCAGCGCAGAGGACCGCTCGGAGGTGGCCACGCTCGAGGACCGGCACGGCAATGAACGACCGCACCTTGGCGGGCCCGCGATAGTAGCAAATCCCCCGATACCCAGGGCGAATCTGCTGAAGATTGGTGGTCAGTCTTCGCCGCACGGCCGCCCCGACTGCTCCGGCGCCGAGGGGAAATGGGCCATCGGCGAGATCCTCGCTGTTCGTCACCAGCTCGGTGATCAAAAGCCCCTCGCCCTCGTCGCTGGGCATCAGGAGCACGCAAGTGTGGAGGTCTAAGGTCTGATGTAGAAGCTGAATCGCGTGATAGAGCGCCTGTCGAACCTCTTGAACGCTCGTTTGATAAAGACGGTCCTCGTCCCTCACTCCATCGGACGAAGGGGCGACCAAGCGGAACAGCCGGGTGTCGTCCCGCACTTTTTCCCTTTGCGCGGCGAGCTCGAGCGCCGACCTCCGGCGTACGCGGGCGATCTCTGCGCGCGTGAACACGTAGCTGAGCCCACCGAAGCAAACGGTGAAAAGCGCGTTCGAGCCGAGGCGCAGGGGATCGCGTATCTGCTCGCCCAGGAGCGCGATGGCAAAGCCGAGCACTATCGCAAACGCAACGACGCCGATGCCGGCCCGTCCCGTTGCAAACGATGCGACCAGCGCAACTGCGACGTACGTCAGTGGATAGAGCTCACTCCCGACGCCACCGAAAAACTGCACTAGGGCATGCACGCCGACGAGGAGAAGCACACCGAGCTCGAACGATACCCTCGGATCGGCACCGTACCGATACGCATTGCGCACGCGGTAACCGAAGAGTGCGGACCAGGTCGTAAGCCACGCTAGGTGCTCCCATCCAAAGGCCCGCCTCCCGGGTAAAAAGAAGCCTCCAAGCAAGAACGCAGCAAGCAGGAACGCGGCCGCCAATCCCCATGCCGACCGCGCTGTACGCCTCGCGCGAAGCGCTGCCTGGACGAGGGCCGTCATACGAAGACCGTGTTACGCCCGCTCTCCTTCGTTCAGCAAGAAATCCGCTCGAATGTATGCAGCGTGCCCACCCCGCCGGCGTCGCCCGTCTAGCGAGGAGGAAATTGGAAAACGATCTCCTCCGGACGGACCATCCCGAGCTCGTCCCGGGCGATACGCTCGACATAGGAGGGATCGGTGCGCAGGGCTTCGATCTCCCCCTTGAGGGTGGCGATCTCCTGGACCAGGTCCTCGTTCGACTCACGGAGGTCCTGAAGCTCCCCGTGCAGGCGTCTGTAACGGGGCAGACCCTGCTCGTCGAGGATCAGCGTCGGGACCGACATGATCACCATCACCATCAGTGAAAAAGGAAGAAGGGCAGCGCTTGGTCTCACGGGCCCAGCCTGCCGCAAGCCGGGCCTAGAGCGCAATTTTCTGCGGGCTCTCGCAGGCTTGACAGAACCCGCTGAGCTTCTACTTTCTTTGAAGCGTGACGGTGACATCGGACGAGCGCCATCGACAGATCCTGTTCGCGGTAGTGACCGAGTACATCGCCTCGGGCAAAGCCGTGAGCTCGCGGCGAATCGCAAAACGCTACGCGATCAAGTTGTCGCCTGCCACGATTCGCAGTGTGCTGGCCGAGCTCGAAGACGCGGAGCTGTTGCACCAACCGCATACCAGCGCGGGCCGGGTCCCGACCGACGCCGGCTTCCGATGCTTCGTCGATGCGATCTCCACCGCGGGCGAGATCTCCGACGCGCACCGGATCGCATTGATCCGCCGCCTCCAAGACCTGGAGCCTGGCGCGGACGCCGTCCGTGAAACCGGTCGCCTGCTAAGCCGGCTGACCGGGACGGCCACCATCATCGCTCGACCGCCTGTCGCGGACGCCGCTCTGGATCAACTGCACTTCATGCGGCTTTCGGGCGGGCGGACGCTCGCGGTTTTGGTCACACTCTCCGGCGCGGTCGAAAACCGGGTGGTCGTGGCTGAGCTCGACGTGGATGACCGCACGCTCGAGCGAGTGAACAACTATCTCGCCGAGCTCGTCGAAGGCCGAACCCTTCGTGCGGTTCGTGACGTTCTCGCGGTGCGCCTCGCCACCGAGCAAGGCCAGTATCAGGTGCTGCGCGAACAAGCGCAGCAAATGGTCGAGGCCACGGTTGAAGGCCAGATGGAACGAACCCAGGTCGTGATCCAGGGGCAGGGCACCCTCTTCGATCGGCCGAAGTTTGGCGACGCCCAGAAGATTCGCAGGTATCTGAGCGCGTTTGAAGACAAGCAGAAGCTTTTGGAGCTCCTAGAGCAGACTTTGATGGCAGATGGGGTTCAGGTATTCATCGGTTCGGAGGCAGCGCTCGACGCCGTAGGCGACATCAGCGTGATCTCTAGTCCTTACTGCAGGGACGGTGCCCGTATTGGTTCGTTTGGAATCGTGGGACCGACCCGCATGGACTACAAGGAGTACGTGCCCTTGGTCGGATTTGCAGCCGATGTGCTAAGCGACCTCCTCGACGGGCGCTTTCCGCGCATGCCCGGAGGCTCCTAGAGAGACAGAGAGAGAACGGAGAGAGGTGGAGAGAACGCATGAGTGAAGAAGAGGGGGACATGCCGGAGAAAGAAGCGGACGAACAGGCGGAAGCCGAGCCGACCGAGCTGGACAAAGCCCATGCCGAGCGCGACCGCATGCGCGAGCAGCTCCTGCGTATCGCTGCCGACTTCGACAATTTTCGAAAGCGCTCCCGCAAGGAGATCGAAGAGGTTCGCCGGCGAACCATCGAAGATACGCTCCGTGAGGTCCTCCCGATCGTCGACAACCTCGAACGGGCGGCGGAGGCCATGGCAGACGCCACCGAGGTCTCGGCAGTCACGGAAGGCGTGCACATGGTCCTGCGAAGCTTCGAGGATATCGCGAGCCGATTGGGCCTCAAGCGAGTACCAACCGTGGGGCACCAGTTCGACCCAACCTGTCATGACGCCATGCAGCAAGAAGAAACCGCCGAGCATGCGCCGGGGACGATTATCGCAGAGGTCGTTCCCGGCTACTACCTGGGAGAGCGTCTATTGCGGCCGGCCATGGTCGTCGTGGCGAAACCGCCCGCGGGCAAAGACGGTCAGGACGGGACTTCGTCCGCCGATGGCGACGGCTCCAGCGAATAGTGGCCCCTGAGGTGCGACAAGCGCACGGCTCGGGGTATAAAGAGGGTTAGGGCGAGATGGGGAAGATCATCGGGATCGATTTGGGGACGACCAACTCCTGTGTCGCATTCGTCGACGAGGGGCAGCCGCAGGTGATCCCAAACGCGGAAGGTAGCCGGACCACCCCCTCGGTCGTGTCGTTCTCTAAAGACGGTGAGCGGCGCATAGGCAGCGTGGCCAAGCGCCAAGGCGTCACCAATCCCGAGAGCACCGTCTTTGCAATCAAACGCCTGATGGGCCTCGGGTTCGATGCGGAACCGGCGCAGAAGCACACCCGCTCAGTGCCTTACAAGGTCGTCGAGAGCGAACGCGGGGATGCCTGGGTCCAAATCGAGGATCATCAGTATTCGCCTCCGGAGATCTCCGCGATGGTCCTCGAAAAGATGCGGGAGGTCGCGGAGTCGTATCTCGGCGACAGCGTTGCTGAGGCGATTGTGACGGTCCCCGCGTACTTCAACGACGCCCAACGTTCCGCGACGATCGCCGCAGGAAAGATCGCCGGCCTGGAGGTTCGCCGCATCATCAACGAGCCCACCGCCGCAGCGCTCGCCTACGGATTCGATAAAAAAGAAGGCAAGCGCGTCGCGGTATACGATCTCGGCGGCGGCACGTTTGATATTTCGATCTTGGAAATTGCCAGCGGCGTCTTCAGCGTGAAGGCAACGGCAGGGGACACGCACCTCGGCGGCGAGGACGTGGACAATGCGCTGGTCGAAGAGCTCGCTCGGCGTTTTCAAGAAAGCAGCGGGATCGACCTGCGCCAAGACCGCGTCGCGCTTCAGCGTCTCAAGGAGCAGGCCGAGAAGGCCAAGCACGAGCTGTCCTCGTCGCTCGAGATCGAGATCAACCTTCCCTTCATCGCATCGGATGAATCGGGACCGAAGCACCTGGAAACCAAGCTCAAGCGCAGCGAGCTGGAGATCCTGGTTTCGGAGATCATCGACAAGACGCTCGGGCCTTGTCAGCAGGCCTTGGATGACGCTGGGATGAAGAAGGAAGACATCGACGAGATCCTCCTGGTAGGCGGGCAGACCCGCATGCCGATGGTCCAGTCCAAGGTCGCGGACTTCTTTGGCAAAGAGCCCCACAAGGGGGTCAATCCCGATGAGGTCGTCGCGATGGGCGCTGCACTTCAAGGCGCAGCGCTCGTTGGCGATGTCGAAGAGGTTCTGCTCCTCGACGTCACTCCGTTGAGCCTGGGGGTCGAAACCGGCGGAGGCGTCTTCTACAAGCTGATCCAGCGCAACACCACGGTTCCCACGCGCGCCGCGGAGGTCTTCACGACGAGCGTCGACAACCAAAGCTTCGTTCCAATTCACGTCCTACAAGGCGAACGTGACATGGCCGAAGACAACAAGTCCTTAGCCAAGTTCGAGCTTGCGCCGATTTTACCGGCGCCCCGCGGTGTTCCGGAAATCGAAGTGACCTTCGACATCGACGCCGACGGGGTGGTCAACGTGAGCGCCAAAGACTTGGGTACGGGACGTGAACAAAACATCCGGGTCGTCGCGTCGAGCGGTCTCACCGAAGCAGACATCGAACGCATCATCGGAGAAGCCGATGCCTACAAGACGAGCGACCAAAAGCGCCGCGAGCTTGCCGAGCTCCGCAATGCGGCCGAAGCTCTGCTTTACACTAGTGAGCGCGCAGTCGCCGAGTGTCGCGAACTGGTTCCCGAAGAGGTCGTCGCCCAAGTCCAGGCCGACATCGACGCATTGCATGTGTGCGTCGACGAAGGCGATGCGATCGCGATCAAAGACGCCCTGGAAACCCTCGAGCTGAGCGCCTACAAAATCGCCGAGGCGATGTATGGGAACGTCGATCTCGATGCGCCGGCGGAGGGCGAAGCTCAGTCCGACTCGTGAAGACGCAAGAACGAGCGCCGGTTAGCGGGGTGCAGTGGTTCGCACGGATGCGCTGGGGCGCGCTTGCGATCGAGGCCACGGCGATTCTCATTGCAACCAAGGGCCTGGGAGTGGCGCTGCCCAAGGTTCCGATCTGGTCGCTCGTCGCGCTGGGCGCGCTCTCAAACCTCTGGTTGGCTTTACGCAAGGATCATGCCGGCTACCTAGGCGCGTTCTTGATCCTCGACGTTACGCTCCTGACCAGCTTGCTCTACCTGTCGGGAGGCCCGACCAATCCGTTCAGCATCATATACGTCGTCTACATCGCAATGTCCGCGGTGATGCTTCCGCCAAAGTGGACCTGGGCGATCGCCGGCCTTTCGATCGCTGCCTTTGCCACGCTCTTCGTGCTTCACGTCCCCGGACAACATGTTGGTCACCCCCAGCAGGAGGGAGCGTTTCAATCTCACCTGTACGGAATGCTCATCGCGCTCGTGTTGGCCGTCGCGTTGATCACCTATTTCGTGAGTGAATTGTCGTTGGAGCTCCGTCGCCGCGAGCGCGCGCTTGCCGAGGCCGAAGAACGGACCCACCGCTGGGGAAAGCTCGCTTCAATCGCAGGGTTGGCCGCGGGCGCTGCGCACGAGCTCGGCACGCCACTCGGCACGATCGCCGTGGCGGCCAATGAGATGGCCCGACAAGCGCGGAAGGTCTCCGGTGGCGAAGGGCTCGTGCAAGACGCGGAGCTGATTCGCGAAGAGCTGGGGCGATGCCGCAGCGTACTCGACCGGATGGCTGCCGCGGGCGGCGAACCCATGGGGGAGGCCCTGCGCCTCCTTTCGGTCGAAAAGCTGTTCACCGATGTCCGCGGGCGCCTGAACGCCGAGCAGGCGGAGCGTTGGGTCACCTCGACCAACCTGGCAACCATCGAGGCGCCCAAGGTGGCGTTGGAGCAGATGGTCGAAAACATCGCGCGAAATGGCTTCGATGCATGTCCGACGGGGCGCGTGTCTTTGGACGTGCGCCGAGGTGATCACACAGCGGAGCTCTGCTTCGTCGACGAAGGCGGTGGGATGGACAAACATACGATCGAACGCGCAACCGAACCCTTCTTCACCACGAAGGGCACGGGCGATCGGATGGGCCTGGGCTTGTTCCTGGCGCGCACGCTCGTAGACTCGCTCGGGGGCCGACTGATCATCGACTCAGCCGCCGGCCAAGGTACGACGATTGTCGTCGTGCTTCCCCAAGGCTCATGACCGACGCTCGCAACAACACGCCCAGGCCCTCGATTCTATTAGTCGACGATGACGATCGGCTCCGATCACGCATGGCGCGTGCATTCGAAGATCGCGGCTATGAAGCGCTGCAAGCCCAAGGCTACGAGGACGCCGTCGCAATCGCAGAGCGCGAGAGCACGGAGTACGCGCTCGTCGATCTTCGGATGCCCGGCAAGTCGGGTTTGGAGCTGGTTCGCGAGCTGCACCGAATCGATCCAGCGACCAAGGTCGTCGTTCTGACCGGCTACGGAAGCATCGCGACCGCGCTCGAAGCGGTACGGCTCGGCGCGAGGCATTATTTGACCAAGCCGGCCGACGTCGATGAGCTGATCGCGTCGTTCGGTCGCGGTGAGGCCAGCTCTGACGCCGAGGCGGTCACGGCCGGGGCCGAGCCCATGCAAACCCCCTCGCTGGCCCGGGTCGAGTGGGAACATATCCAGCGAGTCCTGACTGACTGCGACGGCAATATTACCAAAGCCGCGGAAAGACTAGGAATTCACCGTCGCTCACTACAGCGGAAGCTGGCCAAGTTCCCAATGCCGCGCTGAGCTGCCGCGACGATTTGCCACGTACCAGCGCTGCTGGTTCGCACCTAAGCTCGCGCCGGTGAAGGGTAGTTGGTTGATCGTGGGGCTCATTGCGCCGCTGTGGGTTCCCGCAGACGCTTCCGCATGCGCAACCTGTGGCGTAGGCGATCCGACCCTCACAATCGTCGGTTTCGCACAGCCAAAGAGCCAACGCTTGCGTACCTCGGGGACCCTCCGGTACCGCAACGACCGGATAGGCGAACCCCGGGTCGATGAGCTCAATCTCGCGGAACAGCGTATGGAGGTGGCCGGCGCCTACTCGCCCAGCGATCGGTGGACAGTGTCGCTGATGATGCCGCTGATTCACCGTGTCGTGAGTGCGGTCAATCTCGCGCAGACCGATGTCTGGGCTCCCGGCGATCTGGATCTGCGAGCGCGCGCTGTC
>Ga0114931_10001396_pt1 | contig 30863 bp, 22 predicted proteins | sample 2SBtaG_FD_89579 | JGI IMG/M metagenome (GOLD analysis project Ga0114931, IMG submission 89579) | Deep subsurface microbial communities from Kolumbo volcano to uncover new lineages of life (NeLLi) - 2SBTROV14_V59a metaG | ecosystem: Environmental > Aquatic > Marine > Volcanic | place: Kolumbo... | reverse complement strand
TTTAAATGGACACGTCCGTCAACGCTGGTTAGAATGACGGCATCCACTTTTTTCAGCAAAGCAGGAATATTGTCGACGATTTCAACATGATACTCGTCCCTGATTTGCGCAGTGAATTTGTCCACGCGCGTGTAGCTGGCAACAACATCCGGGCTGCCACCGGGAAAGCCACAAACAACTTTTGCTCCGGGTACATGATCTTTGTCATTCTGATCATTTATTATCCTGGTAAAGTTTGGTGCATGAGAAGTGTCCAATCCTATAAGGCCAATTCGGATTGGTTTTTCTGATGCAAAAGACAAGCTGACCAGAAAAGCAAGACTTACAACGGCAAGTTCGATCAAATGCAGTTTTATCATTTTTTGTTTCCTTTCAAATTCATTTGTAGTGTCAAATGCCATTCTATCCCACTAAATACAAGTCAATTAATAAAGGATAGTTGCAGATATTTCGAATCCATTCCCTTAAATTTTCCAATTAAAATATCAACAGGCAAAAAGGACTCCACGCAGAGACGGAGAGTTCGCAAAGTTCCGCAGAGTTATTCAAACTTGTTTTTTCAGGAAAATTAATAATCAAGCCCAAATGCACCTTGATAAACAGATATTACAAGTCTGGAACCGAATATACGATGTACCTCTGGCAGTACCAATTATTTTCTCTGAAATTTCGTTCTCATGGATAAATGAATAATTCTTTTCTTTTCTCTGCGACCTCAGCGCACTCGGCGTTTATTATATTCAAATTTACCTCGATAATATGCTTTTTATTTTTTCATAGAACTTGTGACAATACCAATTCCTTGGTTTTGTTGTTCATTATCCTATAAATAGCGGCGAAAAGTAGATCAAGATCAATGCAATGATAACGACAACAATAGCAGAGAGAACTGCATCCCTTGTGTTCCAGCTTGCGCGAGAGGCCTCCTTGTCCGCCGCCACGGTGGTAGCATAGGTTAATCCTTTAATCTTCTCAAAGGATGGTGGGGCAGTTAAAAGGCTTACAGTGATCAGGATTGCAATTGACGCCACGAATAAAAGGACACAAAAGTACAGGAAGCTCATGTTCGCAAAAGCATAAAGTGCACCGCTGAGATGGCTTTTGCCCAGTTCGGCAAACAAGCGGAACATGCCCAATAAGAATCCGCCAAAAAGTGTGGCCACTGCGCCGGGGCCATTGATACGTTTCCAGAACAGGCCGAGCAAAAAGACGGCGGCAATGGGCGGTGCAAGATAGGATTGTACGCTTTGCAAGTAATCATAGAGTTGACCGGAAATATGCTGCATTAGCGGAATCCAGGCAATACCAAAAATGACGACGATACCGGTGGCGATTCTTCCGACTGTCACCAGTTTTTTCTCCGATGTATGTGGTTTCAATTTTTTATAAATGTCCATCGTAAACAAGGTGGAACATGAATTGAATACAGCGGCGAGAGAGCTCATCAGCGCAGCAAGCAAACCCCCGGCTACGAGTCCGCGAATGCCTGCCGGAAGAAGTGTTCGCACCAGGGCGGGGAATGCCATATCTGATCGAGGAAGATTTAATTGACCCGTTTTGGCGAGTGCATAAGCAATGATCCCCGGAATGATGAAAATAAAAAACGGCAAAAGTTTCAGGTAGGATGCGAAGATTGTACCGCGCCTTGCTTGCGTTTCGTTGACGGCTGCCAATGTCCGTTGTACGATATATTGGTCCGTACACCAATACCATAATCCAACGATCGGCGGCGCCAGGACCATCCCCGGCCAGGGGAACTCGGGATCGTTTGCCGGCAAAAATAAATTAAAATGCTGGCTTCCGGCAATATGAACGAGATTGTTCCATCCGCCGATTTTGTGTAATCCGACCAATGTGACCGTGGCTGACCCGACAATGAGAATTATGGCTTGCAGTGCTTCAGTATAAACAACAGCTCGCAAACCGCCGAGTATACTATAAATTCCGGTGAGAAGGACCGTAATGAGTGCCCCAGTCCAAAAATCGATTCCCATCAAGACTTGAAAAACAACCGCACCGGCGTAAACAGTAACTGATACTTTTGTCAAAACATATCCTATAAGAGAAATGAGCGACAGAAACCAGCGTGCGGCCGGGGAGTAACGCAATTCCAGAAATTCGGGCATGGTAAAAACTTTACTTCGCATGTAAAAAGGAACAAAGACCCAGCCAAGGAGAAGGACAAGCCAGGAATGCAATTCGTACATTCCCATAGCAACGCCTGTTTTTGCGGCTGTCCCGGCAAGCCCCACAACATGTTCAGACCGATATTTGAGGCAAAAATGGAAGCCCCAATGACAAACCAGCCGACATGTCTCCCGGCTAAGAAATAATCAGCCGACGATTCCTGCCGTTGTTTGATGACCCACCAGGCAATACCAAGTATAACCATGAAATACAAACCAACGACTATCCAATCGAGCGTTTGAAACGAATCCATCTGCGTACCCTTTCAAATTTTTTAGCTATTCAAGATGAAGATATTTATCAGAGTGCTGCATTTTTAGCCGTATTGGATCAAAGCAAAGAATTTGTTTGCATTAATGACTCGTTAATAAAATAAGCAAACGGTGAGAAATGACGTTCAGAATAATTGTGGGAATATAGCGACATTGAAGAAATAAGGCAAATGTTTTTCATCTATTTAAAAATAAAAATTACTAAAACTTCTTGACATTAATCCAAAACTTGTTATTTTCTAAAAAAAATTAATGGCCTTTCCTTATGGAAAATTTTCTTACAAACAAATGAATCTTTGTTAACCTTCCTTCAATGAAAAACAGGAAAAACCTTTTTCAATCTTTGTCGTGGATAGGTTTTGGAATCCGTTTTTATCTTTTAAATAGCATCATAAAATCACAAAGGAGGAGAGATTCGATGAAAAATGAGCATCAATAGGGAGTTGAATTTTCTCGAAAACCTTGTCAAAAAAAATTACTTTTAACAGCAACTTTTAACAACACGGAGGAGGAGAATTGATGAATAAAATGACGGCAGTTGTGGCGCTAATGGCTGTTTTCACTCTTGCCATTTGTTTTATTATCCTGGGTTCCATTTCAGTGGAATTGATGGCTGCTTTGCACATTGATGCAGGCCAGTTTGGAACTCTGGTTATGGGGCTGTTTCTGACGAGCTGTATTGTCGAACTCTTTATCGGACCGTTGGTAGATAAAGTGGGTTATAAGCCCGTAGCCGTTCTTGGTTTTGTTGTGACCAGTTTCAGCATGTTCGTTCTGGCTTTTTCAACGAGTTTTGCTCTCGCAATGTTAGCCTGTATTTTGCTTGGCGTGGGAGCCATGTCTCTGAATACAGTAGGCAATACACTCATACCGGTTGTTCTCTTTGAAGGCAAAGATCCTGCGCGCGCAAGTAATTTCGGTAATGGGTTTTTTGGCCTCGGCTATGTCTTAACTCCATTGCTTATTGTTTTTATCTTGAAAACGCTAAGTCTGGGGTATAGCAGTGCGCTCATCATTCTCGGCATTCTTTCGCTTATTTTCCTTGTTTTTGCTCTCACTGCAAGTTACCCTCAGGTTTCTACCGGGTTTAAATTTTCAATGGCGTTTAAAGTTCTGACCAAACCGGCCGTTCTAATTGCTGCGCTGGCTTTGTTTTGCTATGTTTCCCTGGAAATATCAATGGGAACATGGATTAAAAAACTTATGGAAGAACTTTACGGAGGCAGTTTGAATGTAAATGCAGCAACAAACGCTGGCCTTGTACTCAGTTTGTTTGGCGTCGCCATGATGGTTGGCCGGTTCCTGACTTCTGCTGTTAAGAATCTGACTGCGATGGGCGCAAAAGTGATTACGTGGATGTCCCTCGTCTCCTTGTTGGCTATTATCGTTATGATTGTTGCCAAAAGTCCGGTTCTCGGTATCGTTGCGGTTTTGCTTGTCGGGTTGGCATTTGCACCAATCTTTCCGACTATTGTCGGCGTTACTTTTGCGAAATTTGACCCGAGTTTGTACGGAAGTATTTTCGGCATCATCTTCGCAGTCGGCTTGTTGGGCGGCACATTCGTACCCAAGTTTATCGGCAACCTGAGCGTGGGATCGACCGTGCAACAAAGTCTGCCAATCGCCGCAGTCATGGCTGGTATTCTATTTATCATTTCATTATTCATCGGCAGAGTGGGCAAGCCGAAAACAGATTAATAATTCACAAAAAAGCAGCAGTGATGAAAATCATTGCTGCTTTTTTGTAAAGCTTCAACTCGTTCAATTCAGGAGTGGACAACCGAAAAAGAGGAGCATGTAATGGGAGTAAGATTTCGGCTTGGTCTGATGATGTTTTTGCAATATGCCATTTGGGGAGCATGGTATCCGGTGCTTTCGGCGTATTTACAAAATACGCTCGGTTTTAACGGCACTCAGGTCGGTGTTATTTACAGCTTGTTGCCTTTGGCCACAATCATATCACCTTTCATTGGCGGACAATTTGCCGACCGCTATTTTTCGACTGAAAAAGTCATTGCATTTGTACAGCTTTTGGGCGGCGTTTTTCTCATCTTTGTCTCACGGCTGACGAATTACTCGACCATGGTGTGGTTGATGTTTGCTTATACTTTGCTCTATGCACCAACACTTGCGCTTACTAATTCTTTGGCCTTCCATCATCTGTCAGACACCGAAAAGGAATTCGGCTGGGTCAGAGTGGGCGGTACTATTGGCTGGATTGCTGCCGGTCTAACATTATCAGGCTGGAGATTTTTGGCACATTCCGTTCATTCGATTGCCTATCAGGGAGATGGTTTGTTGCTCGCCGGAATTTTATCTCTTGTTATGGGTTTGTTTGCGTTTTCGCTGCCTCATACTCCACCCAAAAAGGAAGCGCGTAACCCTCTCGCATTTGTAGAAGCATTTAAAATGCTCAAGGATAAAAACTTTGCCATATTTATCGGTATCGCTTTCGTGGTTTCCACAGAACTGATGTTTTATTATGTTCTCACAGGACCGTTTCTCGTTTCCGATAAAATCGGCGTTTCAAGCGCCAGCCTATCTTCTGTCATGGCTATTGCGCAGGTGGCAGAATTTTTTGTCATGGCTTTACTTTTACCTTATTTTCTGCCCAAATTCGGCATGAGGGCTACATTGGCTCTGGGTGTTCTCGCATGGCCTGTTCGTTATATTATTTTTGCTATCGGCTCACCTGCCTGGCTCGTTATTGCTTCACTTGTTTTGCACGGATTCTGTTATGTTTTCTTTTTTACCGCATCTCAGATTTATGTTGATACCGTGGCTCCGAAGGATATTCGTGCTTCTGCGCAGAGTTTAATTGCGTTTGTTACATTAGGGGTTGGCCTCTATGTCGGCAGCATTTTGGCCGGCTGGATTCAAAATGTTTTTTCCGAGATAGGGCCCAACGGAAATATCATCAGTACGAATTGGACCGGTGTGTTTCTGGTGCCTGTTGCTCTGACCGTTTTTTGTGCTGCTGCCTTTTTGATTTTCTTCAAAGAGCAACTGAGCTTTGCTACCGAAAAGACGGAAGTATAAAATTTCCTGCTCACAAGTAAAATGAATGTCTTAAAGGCCGATTCGATTTCGATCGGCCTTTTTTATTTTTGAATAATTCGTAAAAGTCGAAAAGCATGTCATCGCGAGGAGCGGATCCCGGAATTATCGGGGAAGCGATCTTTAAAGAACTGCACTTTAGCCGACATCCGGATTGCTTTATTTCGCTCGCAATGACATTCTATGACTTTTTACGAGTAGCACATTTGTGGTATCTGCCCGATAAAAGTATGGAGACTCGGGCATTCGCCGGCGCAACTCGCCCAGGCAGCGTTATTAAATTTTCACCAAATATTTTTCCCCCAACTAATATTTTATGTGAAATAGTGAAATGTTATTGCATTTGAAAAATAAATTTTTTGCGCGAAATGATGCGTTTGTCTGTAGGATATACATTGTAAAGCAGATTGGATTGTGAGATAGATGTTTATTCGATTCAACTCCTTTGTGAGCATGTTGCAGCTAAATGATTTTCGAGAGTTTAATTCATTGATCAATTCACCAGAAAATCCCTATGATTGAATCCAACCAAAGGGGAGAGGGCATTAAAATGGAAATAACTGAAATTAGCGTCAGATTGAGAGAGGAAAAGAAATTAAAGGCCTTTGTGAATATTACTTTTGACAATGTCTTTGCAGTAAAGGGCCTCAAAGTGATACAGAGCAGAAGTGGTCTTTTGCTATGTATGCCCTCACGGAAAGCAGAAGATGGCTCGCAGCGAGATATTGCTCATCCCATTTCAAAGGAATTCAGAAGTAAACTGGAGAGAGAGGTTTTGGCCGAGTATGAAAGAGCGGTGCTTCGGGCGGGACGCAATGAAGCTACTCCGGAAGCAGGACACGTGAGAGAGTGGTCCTGGGCAGCAGATTCATGAAAAAAGCAAAAACCTTTTTAACACCGAAAAAAATTTTTGTGAAAAATCGTGCTGTTTCAATTTCTGAAAAGCATAAAAATCCCCGCAAAAACTTGCAAGGCGAAACTTCATGTTTCGCCTTTTTTTATGTGCATCCGGCAGAGCGCAGCCATCTGGAGACGACTTGTCGGTTTGCTGCAAGTCTTCTCTGAAAGCATCGACACGAGATGAAATTATGTTAAATTTTGATTGCATCAAGACGCATACTGCTCATCTCATAATCGCCAGTTTCCCCATCTTGACCTGATCTTTTGAAATAATACGAAAAATATAAATCCCCGATGCAACCGGTTCACCGTTTTTGTTGCGCAGATCCCACTCTACGCCGCCATCGCCGTTTGTCTCCTCCAGCGTTCGCACTTTTATTCCGCGGGTTGTCATAATTTGAATTTCAGCATGCTTTGTTAAATTGGCAAAAGTAATGACATCGACGCCCAGCCCCGGGCGATAGGGATTGGGATAGGTATAAACATGATCAAGATTATTTTTGGAAAAAATGAGTTGCAAAAAATCACCGCGGCCCGGTTTTACGGAAATGCCGCGAGCGCTTTTTAAATTATGAACGCGAATGGGATAAGCTACACCCAAAGCTCCAAAGGCCTGATTCGTTTCCAGGTGCAGCAATGCCTTTTCGTGTGCCTGTGTTTCAAGGGCTGAGGATTTAACTGTGATAAACTTGCCCAGATCGTAATTGGAAACATTTTCAACGCTTGCGGCCTCCATCGGCTCACTGAAAATCAATTCAATTTGTTTTGCACCAATGAGCCGGCCATCGATGAGATAAGGTGCTCCCTGAGGAAAGCGGACATCAAAATCAGCCGAGTTCTGCATCGTGTCCAGCGGCACGTCGTTAATGTCAGTCAGATGGCGGCAGCGTATCGTGTAGGTTCCTTCGGCTGGAAAGGTTTTATCAAAAAACAAAACAACCTGCATCCCGGAGGCATCCAAAGCCGTTGAAGCCGGATGACCGATGTCATGGTCAAGTGAATAGTTGGATGCATTTTTCGCATTCCCATCCATTGCTTTGCTGAACCATAAACGACAACTCTTTTCGGTTTCCATGGCAGCTTTGGCCAGCCGGGGCCGCGCGCCCGGACGTGCGGAGATAATCCTCGACTTTCGGCTCGTTTGCGGAACACTTTCCCAGTCAACAGCTTCAATCGCGTACCAGTAGCGCACACCGGCAGAAACAGTATCATCATTAAAAAACGGTAGCTCAGACGAGGCGTAGAATTTCAAATTTGTTTTTGCAATGCCTCGATAAACATTGTATGCATCCGCACCCGTCACCTCACGCCAGGTTAACCGGACATGATGTTCATCCATGGGCCGGGCTGTTATTCCCACAGGCGTTGCCGGACCCGATGCCGCACCCATCATTTCGAAGGAACGAAGGACATCATCCCGGCCTGCCCAGAATTCCTTTTTCCCGTCTCCGTCAGAGTCAAGTACCACGGCGCCATTGCTCTTTACCGGAAAATGGTGATATGTGATCTCGTAGCTTTTATCATTATTTTCGATGACATAGAAATCCGGGAAAACACAAACAAAAATCTCATCCCTTCCGTCGTCGTCAATATCAGCGGAAGAGACACCGCTGTCGAAATCTTTTGGTGATTCAAAACCGAAAAAATTCCATTCCGCAACCTGGGCATAGTTGTCGTCGCCAATGCCGTTATAAATTCGGTAGGTCCAGTGTCGGGCATCGTAATCATGTTCTGTATTCAAGTTGGGGTCGGAATGACAACCGGCGATAAATTCGGGAACACCGTCGCCGTCAAAATCCCCGGCGCTCAGATAATCGATGCTGTCCAGAAGCGGCAGACTATCTTGCCAGGTGTTTGTGAAAGTATTGTCCCCGCTGTTTTCATAAATGTAGAGATCGCCGTCGCTGTCGCCAAGAAGAATTTCCTGCCGGCCGTCATGATCAAAATCACCAATTTCACAATGCGGCACGCCATTCTGATTTTCACCTTTCGTCGGGTTCGGCAGTGCAGCGACAAAATCGAAACGATTATCCCCGCTTTTTTCCCATACCTCAAATTGATCAACACTTTTGCCGTTTTCCTGCTTGACGACGCGGAGGATAACCTCGCCACGGCCGTCACCGTCCAGGTCGGCGATGCGGCTGGCCCAATACTGGGTGCTGCCGTCCCCTTGCCAGGTAACGGCTTTGTCGGTTGGAAACTGACCGGGAGCCGGACTTTCGTACAGATAACTTGAAAAGCCCAGACCGCACAGCAATTCTTCTTTACCGTCATTATCGGCATCGCCAATATCCCGCGGGATGAGTTGAGCATCCGAAGCATAGATTTCACTCATCTTGGAATTTTTAAATTCAAATATTTTGATCAAACCAACCGCACCGTTCTGATAACTGCCAGTGATGATCTCCGGGAAACCGTTGTTATTAAAATCACTTGTTTTATGCAAAAGATGTCCGTCGGGGATCGTCCGGTCGGTCGGGCTGAATCGAACCACATCTATGGGCGGGGCGCTCAGATCAATCTGATAAAATTGTCCTGCGTTATCATCCTCTGTAACCAGTCCGGCTCCGTTTCGCGCCACAAGTTTAATTTCCAGGTTGCCGCTGATCTCTTTTTGGGACAAATTATAACGCAATTCACGAGTACGAAAACTCATGGGCGCTTCACGAAAAGGTTCCGGTGAACCGAGGAGACGATAAAATACCGAACCCTCGCACAGATCGTCTGTATGAAACTGAATCAAAACGGAATGATGATCCCCGTCGATCATTGGCAGAAATTGCACATTCGAGATAACCGGCGGTGTATCGTCCACAAAAACGCGCACAAAATCCTGATCCGTGGTACCGTCCCGATTTTCCAGCAGCAGTCTGATCGTATAGGCTCCATCCTCATCGGGCAGGTTTTCCCATTCGCCAAGCAGACCATCGATAACGCGCGTTTTGTACGGGCCGGAAATATTAATCCATTTGTCGGGATTATCTCCTTTTCCAAATGCCAAAGAATAGTCGGCCAGAGTCGGACTCCAGGCCGAACCGCGGATTTCCACGGGTGCGGTGCTCAGGCCTTCGTCCAAATGGGGTGAAGCAATTTCAACGATTGAATAAAGCGGATGGGACAGCGCTTTGGCGGCGTTCAAACGACCGGCGCCATAAAAATGATCGCGACCTGCTGTGCCAAGGTCATCTGCAGCTTCCAGCAAAATACCACGAACGGCATCCGGCGTTGCATCGCTATCTTCAGAGAGTAACAATGCAGCAGTCCCGGAAACATACGGTGCGGAAAACGAGGTGCCGTTCACCAGGCTGTAAGATCCTTTAAGCGCTGTGCTCAAAATATTAACGCCGGGAGCAACCAAATCCACGGACGGGCCATAGTTTGAAAAGCCGGCCAGATTATCTTTTTCATCTGTGGCGCCGACGGAAATGGTACCCTCAAAGCCGGATGGGTAATGAATCCGGTCTGTGGAAGAATTCCCCGCAGAAGCGACGAGAACAATCCCTTTTGATGCAGCATAGCGGATCACATCATCAATGACGCGTGAAACGAAAACATCTCCCCAACTCATGTTAATAATTTGCGCACCATTCTTAATGGCATAAAGAATTGCCGAGGCGACGTCATCTTCTTCGCCGTTGCCGCCGGATGTGAAGGCGCGGACATTCATCACCCGGCAATTGTGCGCCAGCCCGGCAATACCGATGCCGTTATCGGCAACAGCGGCTATGATTCCGGCGACGGCCGTCCCGTGCCCCATTTCGTCCATGGGATCATTGTCCCGTTGCAAATAATCGCCGCCATCAGGATAATTGGGTGCATCGGTAAAGTCCCATCCCCAAACATCATCGACAAATCCATTGCCGTCATCATCGACATTGTTGAGGTCATCCGCATCGAAAACATTGTTGCCGTTCAAATCCTCGCCGGGATTGACCCACAGGTTGGGTGCAAGATCGGGATGGTTATAGTCGATACCGGTGTCAATAATCGCAGTGAGAACATTGCTGCTGCCCCGCTGGTGATCCCAGGCAGCAAAGGCATGGATTTTTTCCAATGCCCATTGGTCACCTATTTGCGGATCATTGGGCACATAATCAAGGTGAAATACACGGTTAAGCTGTGCCGCCTCGATTTCCGGCATTTCCCGGAGTTGGGCCAGTGCGGATTCGACATCGGCATCTGCCGGCAGCACCACACGCGTCCAGCGCAAAAGGGTTTCGGCCTCCTTAGAATTATGTAAATAATCATAATTCGCAAAAAGCGGCATCACTTTTTCCGCATTGAACGTGTGCAAAACGAGATCGACTTTTTCGATGCCGGTAATATTCTTTCCGTTTGCGAATGATTTCCCTAAATACGCAGGTGTTTCGGCAAGCTTGATTAAAATTGTGCGTTCCCCTGGAAATGCAGAACAAAACGGAAGAAACAGAGCGATCAGAAAAATAAGAAATTTTTTAATTTGCATTTCGGACATAGAGACTTTTCGGTCAATTATTTAACTTTTAGGACTGTGAATTAAATAACTTGGCCATTTGCATTTTACCAAGCTTTGTTTTCAAAAGAGTTGTTTCGGTGCGCTCGGTCAAGTTAATTAATTCACGTCCTTTAGCTATCCTGTAAAAACATGGTAATCATAATTCTCGGCAAAAGAATGATATAAAGTACGAGCGCAATAAAAAGAGAACCGACTTTTTGCAATAATGTTTCGTCATATTTTTTGAAATACGCAACAAACGAGCGATGGGAAGAGACAATCATTTCTCCGCGGCGCTGAAAAACACTGTGACCCTGCAAATGCATGACAGACGTCTCGGAGCAAAAGCGAATGCGCCATCCCCTGGCCACGATGCGACGGCACCAATCCACATCGCTAAAAAACATGGGAAATCTCTCATCGAGGAAACCGACTTGTTGCAGGACTTTTCGCCTGGCTAAAAGAAACGCTCCCTGCGGCTGTTCAACATCCCTTGTTTGCAAATGATCGAAATCCGGCATACGCCAGTGATTGAAAACAGGGCTTGAAGAAAATAGTTTTGCCAGGCCGCTCAATTCCAGAATGACATCACGTTTTCGCGGAAAAGTCCGGCATGACGGCTGGATTTTACCATTTGAAAAACGAAGCTGGGGTGCAACAACGCCTATTTTATTTTCCTGCGAAAAACAGGTCAGCAATTTTTTAATAGTATCATTCTGCAAAACAACGTCGGGATTGAGCAAAAGCACAAAATCGCCGGATGCAAGCTTTAAACCCTGGTTCACCGCCCGCGTAAAGCCGAGATTTGCATCATTTAAGCGCAAAGAAAATTCGGAAAAATATTGGGAAAGAGATTTCTGATTTTGACGGAGGATAGAAATTGTGTCATCGGTGCTGGCATTATCGATAACAAAAACCTGCGAGTGATATTGAAAAAGGGCTTTTTTCAGACTGACAAGACAAGGCAAAATAGTATAAACATTGTTAAATGTAACAATGATGATGGATATGCTAGGCCGATTCCGGTTCTTCACTTTCTCTTTCATTGCAGACCCGCGTTGTTTCTCCGAGAAGCTATTATTCAATGGAGCGGATTATTAAAAAAGAAGGTCGTATGCAAAGCACATACGACCAAAACAAAAACGATTACCCGACCCCGGATTTCCCCGACATAAGTCAGGATCAGGATCCTTCTTCTTCAAGTCTTTTTTTCAAGTACTCAAGTTTGCTTTGATACCATTCATTGTCAGGGTGTTTTTCTACAAGCAATTCAAAAACATTGATTGCTTTTGCATATTGTCCCTGCGCAGCATATATTTCCCCTAAAGTTGGCGTCACAAATCTCTCTTTCGGCTTCTCCGCCTTTTCAGTCGGAGTTGAAATTGTCATTTCTTCAACATCCATTTGATCACCCTCCTCTTCTTCCCGTTTTTCCAACTCTGGGGCTTCCGGTTTATCGGATTCAGTTGGTTTCTTCTCCTCCGGAGCACCAAGAGATTGAAAATCTTCTTCATCACTCAGACTGGACAAAAAATCGCCAAGGGCAGCTTCTTTTTGCTCGTCTTCATCAAGATCGACACCTTCAAACTGCGGCGGTTCATGAGACTCTTCCGGTGTCAATTCTTCGTCAAGATCAAACGGATTGATCTCAGTATCTAAAAAATTTGTTCCGTTCCGTTTGTTTTCTTTTTCGCCAGGCGTTGTTGCCTCTTCAGGTGGTGTTTCTTTTACAGCTTTATTTTCTTCACTTTCAGTGTCTTCTTCAACAGTGGATTTAGTTTCAGCCGGCTCTTCTACGGCCAATTCGTCGGGAGTTTTTTCCACCTGCTGCTCTTTTTCAGAGACCAGCGTTTCATCCGTAACGGTGGGAAGTTCTTCCAAATCCTCATTAGCTACACGTTCCAGGGCCGTTCTTGCATCCTCGTCCTGTTTTTCTTCTTCATCAAGTGTAGGACTGAAAATATCTTCCAGAATTTCCGAGAATCTGGCCTCCTCCGATGTTGTCGTACTTTTCAACTCGGGTTCCTTAATATCCTCGGATTCGATCTCCAGGGTTTGGTCAATTATGCCGGAATCTGAAAATTCTTCATCATTCAGCAACCCAGTTTCTGCGGCGGAAATTTGCAAGTCTTTTTCTGAATCTGTCTCAACCTCCTCATTAAATACAGATTTAAATGGTTTCTCAGATTCGGTTCCTGCTTCTTCCTCAAGTGCATCGGCTAGCGGTTGTTCAGCTTCCGGTTCCGGTTGCGCTTCCTCATCAAATATCGATGCGAACGGCTCTTCCTTTTCCTCTGTCTCAGGTTCCATCAGGGGTTCAAAAGGTTCCGGCGGACCTTCATTTGCAGGTAATTCGGTTAGCAAGTTTTTAACATGATCATCCAGTGGATCTATATCAAGTATTTTTTGATAACTGGTCTTCACTGTTTCTTCGCGGCCAATTTTTTGCATCAATTCGCTGTACAATTTATGTGCTGAAAGCGTTTTCGGATCATAATTGAGGACATTTTTCAGTTCGCGTTCAGCTTCGTCAAATTGCTGGTTTTTAATATAGCACCTGGCCAAAACAAGATGTGCTGTGGCATAGTCCTCGTGGATCATCAATCCTCTTTTGCAGACATTGATCGCCTGATCGATTTCATCCATCTGCAAATATCTCTCAGCCAAACGCGCAAAAAGCATTGATTTGGGATTTAAATCCAACTGTTCCTTTAGCCAGGAAATTTCATCAGAATAATTTTCAATCATTTGTTGTCTCCGGTAGCTCAAATAAAGTGGTCAAATTCCGACCACACTCCCCTAATTTTACGATTCCAATCGTACATTTTTTCAGAGGGATAAAAAATTTAATTTCGATTTACCATAATTACCACCCAACCCACCTTTTTGCAGAAAAAATCAAAGAAGAAACTAAAATTTACCTTCTTTTTTTCGCTTACCAATCTAATATACTAATCCAATTAATGCAATGTATTTTCTACCACCCCGAAACCGTTTTATTCAAAATCTCTTCACTGACCTTATCTATTGCATCATTCAATCCATCGAGACGGGCATCGGGACCTTCCGAAGGATCATAGCTGCCCCATTGGGTCAGCCGCTCTTCCCAAAGCACCTGGCGCTTCACCTGATCTATGCATTTGATGCTCACTGTGATATAAATTTTCAGATCCTGGACGCGTTCCTGAGAATTATAGGCACCCGCACGATCGTTGATACGAACAATTGTACCTTCCAGAATAACATCTGCATTCGAACGATCAGCAATTTTGAGTGAATTGTCCTGGGTAAATTTTTCAATGACTGCATCTGTCAATTCTTCGGGCACGCCAAACTCGGCGGTTCTGTTCTCAAACAATGGAATGGCAATTGTATGCAAATGCGGCGGCAATGAACCCTTGAACGAATAAATGCCACAACGCAAACTCAGGGCCGACATTGAAAGAATAAGCATGAAAAACAGAGCATATTTTTTAATATTATCAATCATCATCATCCGGCCTGAGATGGTAGGCATTAATTCGGCGGTAAAGTGTTCGTTCGCTCAAGCCAAGCAATTTAGCAGCTTTGCGCTTATTCCCGCCGGTTTTGATGAGTGTTTGTTTAATCATTTCTTTTTCCATTTCTGCAACAGAAGGAACCGGCTCACCATTTTTTCCATTCGCGGATTGAGAATTCTGGGAATAGTCTTCCCGCCAGGGTCCCAAACTGTAATGAGGCAGAGGACGCGACAATATTAGTTCGCGTAACTGGGCAATTTCGCTTTTAATTTCCAGGAGCGCGCGCAGCAAAAATTCCCTTTCAACTTCTTCCTGGGGTTTATTTAAAGGAACCGGAAGGTTCTCCTGCCGATCATAAGTTTTCAGATATTTCTGCAGGGCAAGTTCATCTACAAGATGACCGCGTTCCAATACAATAACTTTTTCTACAAGATTTTTCAACTCGCGAATATTTCCCGGCCAGGGATAGTTTTTCAACATATTCATGGCACTTTGGCTGAATCCCGAAAATTCAATAAGATTTTCCCGGCAAAAATCTGCCGAAAACTTTTTCACCAGAACCGGAATATCTTCACGGCGCTCCCGCAGGCTGGGTACCTTTATATGCATAGCATTCAGACGATAGTACAAGTCCTGGCGAAAATGACCGTCGCGAACTCCCTTTTCCAGGTCCTTGTTTGTGGCAGCAATAAAACGAACATCAACCTTGTGGAGTGTCGCGCCACCGACGCGCATGAACTCGCGTTCCTCCAAAACGCGCAAAAGTTTGACCTGGATTGACGAGGGTAATTCGCCGATTTCATCCAATAAAATGCTGCCTTTGTCGGCCAGTTCAAAGTACCCCTTTCTCGGCCCCACAGCGCCGGTGAATGAACCTTTCTCGTGCCCGAAAAGTTCGGATTCGAGAATACCTTCAGGAATGGCACCACAGTTAACAGTGATGAGGGGTTCATCCCGCCGACGGCTGCGCAGATGAATGGCTTTGGCAACCAGTTCCTTGCCCGTGCCGCTTTCGCCGGTAATGAGTACCGAAATATCTGTAGGCGCTATTTGCTCGATCGTTTCAATGAGTTGCCGCATCGCTTCGGAATTCCCAAGCAGGCCGACATCCCGCTGCACCATACGCCAGTTTTCTTCGACCGAAAGTCCATTAAGCACTATTTCTTCGGCTTTTGCCACTGTTTCTCTCCGAATATTAACATTTACTCATTAGACCTGAAATATTCAACGGTTTCTTTCAACCCTTGCTCAAGATCATAGTCCTGCTTCCAACCCAATACGGTTTGAATTTTTGTATGATCTACTACACTGCGCATTTGTTCGCCCTCTTTTGCCGGGGCATGTTTTTCCGGCATATTCTTTCCCGTTAGCTTGTTAATTGCCTGGTAAAGTTGATTCACATTTGTTTCCACGCCTGTACCGACATTGAAAATATCGCTTTGTTCATAATCCAGGGCCAGCATATTGGCTTTAACCACATCCCGGACAAAAACAAAATCACGTGTTTGTTCCCCATCACCGTTGATAACCGGCTGTTCGCCATCCAGCAGTTTTTTGGTAAAGATAGCAACAACACCGGCCTCGCCATGAGGATTTTGCCGCGGCCCGTAAACATTTGCATAGCGCAAAACAACATAATTCAGGTTATATGTCAAATGATAAAAAAACAAATACTTTTCCCCCACAAGTTTGGTGATGCCATAAGGACTATAGGGTTGCGTTTTGTGCTTTTCATCCGCCGGAAAGTAATCCTGTTCGCCGTAAATTGCGCCGCCGGAAGAGGCAAAGATAACTTTATTCACTCCCGACTTGGCGCAGTTTTGCAAAATATTGATAAAACCGAGCACATTTGTCCTGGCATCAAAAATCGGATCTTCTACAGACCTGCGCACATCCATTTGTGCAGCATGATGATTGACCACATCAAATTTATGCTCTGAAAATAAAGCGGACAAATCATCCTGAATATCCAGTTGTACGAATTCCGCCTTTTTATTTAAATTTTTAATCCTGCCGGTTGAAAGATTGTCCAGCACAACAACATCGTGTCCTGCTGCGATATAAGCATCTACAATATTTGAACCGATAAAGCCTGCACCACCTGTGACCAAAATCTTCATTTCAAGGTTTCCTCCCGCTCTTATTGTAAAGCTTTTGCGGCGATATCCTTACGATAATACGCGCCGTCAAAAGTAATTTTTCCCACTCCGCGATACACTTTGCGAATTGCTTTTTCAATATTTTCATCAATAGCCGTTACACCGAGAACACGACCACCGTTCGTGACCACCTGACCGTCCGCCTGTTTTGTGCCTGCGTGAAATATAGTAATCCCTTCTTCAAATGGACCCTCCAGGCCGATGATTCTTTTACCTTTCTCATATTTGCCGGGATACCCGCCGGAGGCGATGACAACGCACACTGCCGCAGCATCCTGATTTTTCCACTGCAAGTTCGCCAGCCGTCCATCCTGAACCGCCAGCATTGCTTCAGCCAAATCACTTTTTGCCAAAGGCAGCACAACCTGCGTTTCCGGATCGCCAAAACGGCAATTGTATTCCAGCACCTTGGGGCCGTCTTGGGTAATCATCAAACCGGCATAGAGCACACCTTTATAAGGACGATCCTCTAACGCCATTCCACTGATTGTCGGTTCCATAATTTCTTTTTTAATGCGCTCAAAGAGTTCCGCGCTAATGTGCGGCGTCGGCGCATAAGCACCCATGCCTCCGGTGTTCGGGCCCTGGTCACCGTCAAAAATCCGTTTATGATCCTGGGACGGTACCATGTAAACCAGATTCTCCCCATCGGATAATGCGAGCACCGACACTTCACTGCCGACAAGGCATTCTTCAATGACGACTTTTTGTCCGGCATCGCCAAAAGCTTTGGTGTGCATAATCAGCCTCAGGGCTTCCAGCGCTTCCTCGCGAGTCTGACAAATAATGACGCCTTTTCCTGCCGCCAAACCATCGGCTTTGACGACAATCGGCATGGGCGATTTTTTAATGAAATTTTTCGCATCTTCGTAATCGGAAAAAACACTGAATTCAGCAGTAGGAATTTTATATTTATCGAGGATGTATTTTGTAAATGCCTTGCTCCCCTCTAATTCAGCCGCACGCCGGCTGGGTCCAAAGATATTCATGCCGTTCAATTCAAATTCATCGACAATACCTGCGACCAACGGGGCCTCGGGTCCCACTACCGTGAGATCGATTTTCTTTTTGCTTGCAAACCTGAACAATCCTCTCACATCGGATGCATCTATATCCACGCATTCCGCATCCTGCGCAATACCCGCATTGCCGGGCGCGCAGTAAATTTTCTTTACCAGGTCGCTTTGTTTCAACTTCCACACCAGCGTGTGCTCGCGACCGCCGCTGCCAATAACCAAAACTTTCATTTAGTACCCTTTGCGTATTTTTTGTTTTCGCTCTGCACCTGAAATTTTTTCGCAAAATCGCCTTTTATTGCTGCAAATTGATCTGCCTGTACCAAATCAATTTGGTCGCGGATTTCCGCCGCTTTTTCAAATTCCATATTCGTGGCCATTTCGAGCATTTGATGTTCCATTTCTTTGATCATTTCCTCCTTTTCCGTAGCAGACATTTGACTCCATCGGGAGAGGAATTCCTTTTCTGCAGCTTGCGATTTCTTTCCATAAGGTTCCGGTTTAGCGTCCGCAACCCGGGTGGCACCCATAACCTGTTCGACAGATTTGAATATGGTCGTCGGCGTGATGCCGTGCTCCTGATTATATTCCGCCTGAATCTTGCGCCTGCGGTTGGTTTCATCAATAGCGCGCTGCATGGAATCAGTGATTTTATCCGCATAAAAAATCACCTGTCCTGCGACGTTTCTCGCTGCACGTCCGGCTGTCTGAATCAACGACGTTTCCGAGCGCAAAAAACCCTCTTTGTCCGCATCGAGAACAGCAACAAGGGAAACCTCGGGCAGATCAAGACCCTCGCGCAGAAGATTGATACCAACGAGCACATCGAACTCCGCCAGGCGCAAGTCGCGCAGGATGGCCACGCGGTCGAGCGCATCAATCTCGGAATGAAGATAGCGAACCCGGATTCCTAATCCGGCAAGATAATCCGTCAGATCCTCGGCCATACGTTTTGTCAGAGTCGTGACCAGAACGCGTTCATTTCGTTCCGCACGCTCGTTTATTTCGCCGACAAGATCGTCAATCTGCCCTTCAACCGGCCGGACTTTGATTTCCGGATCCATCAAACCGGTCGGACGAATAACCTGCTCAACTATGATGCCGTTGGATTGCTCCAGTTCATATTCCGCCGGTGTTGCGGAAACAAAGATGGCTTTATTTATAAGTGATTCAAACTCGTTAAAATTCAACGGACGATTATCCAGAGCCGAGGGCAGACGGAATCCAAACTCGACAAGCGTTTCCTTGCGCGCACGGTCACCATGATACATGGCGCGAATCTGCGGGACGGTTACGTGCGATTCATCTATGATGAGTAAAAAATCATCGGGAAAATAGTCGATAAGAGTGAACGGTCTTTCTCCGGCTTGTCTGCCGGAAAGGTAACGGGAATAGTTTTCAATGCCGGAGCAAAAGCCAATCTCTTCCATCATTTCCAGATCATAATTTGTTCGCATCTCAAGACGCTGTGCTTCGAGCAGTTTACCGTGAGAGCGAAAATATTTTAGCCTGTCATCCAGTTCCTCACGGATTGCATCGATCGCCGGCTGCAACCTGCGATGAGGCGTAACAAAATGTTTTGCCGGATAAATCCCGACACGATCCAGTGTGTTGACCACCTCACCGGTTAGAATATCAACAATGGAAATATTTTCAATCTCATCGCCGAACATCTCTATGCGAACGGCCTGTTTTTCATAAGCCGGAATAACCTCAACAACGTCGCCGCGAACCCGGAATGTCCCGCGCTCAAAGGCAATGTCATTTCGTGTGTAATGAATTTCAACCAATTTGCTCAGGATTTCATTGCGGTCAATCTGCTGCCCTCTATCCAGAAAAACGAGCAGTTCTTTCCAGTCCTGCGGAGAACCCAATCCGTAAATACACGAGACCGAAGCAACGATGACAACATCATCGCGGGAAAGAAGTGAACTGGTCGCTTTTAAACGCAAACGATCAATTTCGTCATTTATGGATGTATCTTTTTCGATGTACGTATCCGTTGTCGGCACGTACGCTTCAGGCTGATAATAATCGTAATAGCTGATGAAATACTCGACGGCATTTTCCGGGAAAAAACCGCGCATTTCACCATAGAGCTGTGCCGCAAGGGTTTTATTGTGGGAAATAATCAAAGCCGGACGCCCATAATTCGCAATGACATTAGCCATCGTATACGTTTTACCGCTGCCGGTTACACCCAATAATGTCTGAAAGCGCGACCCGTCCACCAGCCCCTTTGTGAGCTCTTCAATTGCCTGAGGTTGATCACCCTCGGGCTTGTAATCGGATGTCAGTTTAAATTTCGCCATAGATATGGCACGAATATACTATCATTATGCCACATTGTCAAGATTGAAAATTATTTCGCCGGCAGCGATTATTTACTTGAATCTGTGGTCGGGAGGTACTAAATTCTTTCCATTTTTCACCATGGTGAATTTTGCTTCAATTCAATTCCATTTGAAAAAAAATACTTTTCACCATTTATTTCGATTCGAGCGTACTCTAGTCTTTAATGTGCGGTGAAAAGAAAACGGATTCAAAAGAGCGAGAAATATGCGTCTCAGTAAAAGTGTTTGGATTTTACTTTACATACTTTTTTTTTCAGCAAAAACTTTTTCCCAGTCAAATGAAACACGCGCTCTGTGGGTTACGCGATGGGATTATACCTCACCTGCAGATGTGCAGCGCATCGTTGAAAATGCGGCGGCTCTGCATTTTAATGAATTGTTATTCCAGGTTCGGGGAAACGGCACGGTTTTTTATGATTCAGCCATCGAACCCTGGGCAGAAGAATTTAACGGTCGAAATCCAGGCTGGGATCCGCTCAAGCTTGCGATCAAATTAGCGCATCGAAAAGGAATGCAGCTTCACGCGTGGATAAATGTTTATCCTGCGTGGAGAGGAACGTCGCCTCCGCAAGACTCTTTGCAGCTTTATTTCACTCACCCGGATTGGTTTATGTGGGATCAATTCGGAAATCCGCAAAAACTGAACTCCCATTATCTCTATCTTTCACCGACAAATCCTGATGTTAAAAAATATCTGCTCAAAGTCAGTGCCGAAATTTATGAAAATTATGACATCGACGGCCTTCACCTGGATTACATTCGTTTTCCGGCGGTTTCCTATTCCTACGACCCTGTCTCTGTGGAATTATTTAAATCGAAATACGGCGACACACCGCAAAACAAACCTCTGGAATGGTCTGCCTGGAGGCAAGGTTCAATTACCGGCTTTGTCGCTGATCTGTACAAGTCCATGAAAATTTTTAAACCCGAACTTGTGCTCAGTGCCTCGGTCGTCTCGGAATATAATCGCGGGCGCCGCGTTTTTCTGCAAAACAGCCATGAATGGCTCGCGCGCGGCATCATCGATATCATCTATCCGATGATCTACACGGATGATGACACCCTGTTTGAAAATTTGCTCCTGGATCACAGGCTTAACGACCACGGCAGGCACGTTTATCCGGGCATTGAAGTGAAGAACCGGAATTTGACGCGGCAAATCAAAATTATGCGCGACCTGGGCTGCCTGGGGACTGCCATATTTTCTTATGATGAGCTTTTTCCTTACCACAATCCTGAAAATAAAAATGTCCGGGACCTTGCCGAAATCTGGTCTCAAGCGGTTCCGCCTTCTCCCTTGCCTTGGAAGAACGTTGAGCAGGATGAACAGGGGCCTTTAATTACGCAGGTACATACCTTTCCGGCAACAGTAAAATCAGGTAACAAATTTAAAATCGCGGCAAAAATTATTGATCCTTCGGGCGTTTATGATGACAAGACCGGCTCCGACGGCCAGGGCGTTTATTTGATTTATGACCATAAATGGCCACCGGCTGAAGGCAAAGAAGTAAAAATGAGTCGTGTCAAAGATGCGCAAGACTGGTTCATCAGCGACGGTTTCATCCCGTCGCAAAAAACGGGGCTCGACTTTCGCTGCCGCATTTTTGCCTGGGATGATTATCATGAATCCGCCGGGCATCCGAAAAGAAACATGGGATTCAGTGATATTTGGTCTCTCGCCGTTCTCTCCCCCAATGTGAGTTATGTCTCAACCGGTTATTTTGGCCCGGAATTATGGAATCCGAAATTATTGCAGGTGGATTCGCAAGGCAAAGTGTGGATTGGCATGCGCTACAATGACCGCATCATCGTTTTAAAACCGGATGGAACAAAAGCTGATTTCTCTCCCATCAACTCCGGCCTTTACGGTGATTATAAAAAAATTAAAATCGATTCCGTGAACGGAATGGCGATAGGAACGCAGGATGTGATGTGTGTATCTGCCACCCGGGATTCTTCTTTTATTTTTCGTTACGATCTGCGCACAGGAAAATCGTTGCCGGGGATTGATACCGATTTTGAGGTTGGAGAAATTGACTGCGATTCTCATGGCAACATTTTCGCGTTGGAAAAAGGATCGACCAAATGGCATGTTTTTTCACCAACCGGACTGGAATTTGACGGCAGTCCTTTTGGCGGTGGCAATTCGGGAAATGACATTGCGGTTTTGGACAATGCCGGTCTCGTTTTCATCGGCGATCAATCGACCAATCAAGTGCAATGCTGGAAAGGGGCCGTTGAGGGAATTCACGCCAGGTACTGGCGGGCTAAAGACCTGCCTGCGGTTGATATCGGTTGGGGTAAGGTTGCAGTAGACAGTACAGATTACGTCTACGTCGCACACAGCAAACGGGGTATCATTACAATTTTTAATCGCGCCGGGGAACCCATCGAACATTTAATCGGCGGCACGCCTCCTTTGAATGCGCCAAAAGACATCGGTGTTACGACATCGGGAGACACACTCTACGTTATGGAACTCGTCGGCCTTGGACCGACAAAATTATCGACCTGGGTACGCAATAAAAGCAGCCGCACAAAAAGATAAATAACAGAATGATATTCTTTTTTTAATTTTTTGAATTTGAAATTTATTTAACATTTGAGTTTTGTTGTTTGCGGCTTCGCGATGCTAGGTTTTTGTACTTTTTGTAATCAGAATGGAGCAGGGGAGGTCTTGCAAGGCAAGCTCAAGATCATGAGGAAACAGCCTGTCCCATAGCCCCAAGCGACTGCGCGGGCCGGGCACGATTAACAAATTGGCATTGATCTCACGCGCAAACGAGAGCGTAACAGCCCTGTTTTTCTCGTATAAAGAACGATAGTGATAATTCTTCCCCCAAAACTCAAAATCCTGCAAATATTTTTTCAACTGTTCGTCGGCACTATGATAGATATCTTTTATCGCTTGTGTATCATCAGGCATCCGCTTTTTGTCCTGCCCGTCCGGAATTTTAAAAGAATGAGTAAAATAAAGATCCTTTGCATTCCCCAAAAAGGCAAGCTCTGCCGCAACCTTAATGGCAAGGCGAGCTTCCTCATCATATTCGACGGCGCAGTGAATTCTCTCAAAAGGCTCCGGCTTGACATGAGGTTCGGTAAACAAGAGAACAGAGCATGGTGCATGCCTGGCCAAAGACCGCGCTACGGAACCGAGATAATATTTGAAAACGCCTTCCCTTTTTAACGCGCCTGCAACAATCAAATCGGCCCGATATTCTTTGGCAGCTTCAACCAAAACATCTGCAGGATTACCTGAGCGCACGAGGCATATAGGCGGATGATGTTTAAATTCTGTCCGGTCGATTTCCTTTTCGAGTCGTGAACGAATCGAAGGTGATTCATCCCCCACATGAACGATGATTGGCCATGTGCCCAATAGTTTTAAAAGTCGATGCGCTTCATTCATCACCGCATGTAATCGTGGAGAAAATGCCGCAGCAACAATGGCACGTTTAAAAACAGATTCATTTTCAGTGAAAGCGGGCAAGTAAATATCCTCAAGTTGTAGGATTCAAAAAAATAATTCGTATATTATATCAAATTCCTGAACAATAGCAAGAATTATTTTGTTTGCATTTTACTTTTTTCAGGATTATTTTTAGATTTTTATAAGCAAAGAAGGCTCCTATGGACAGAGATAAAATCTGGTACTTGAAAAAATTCAATCTTCTTCAAACAATGAATGAAGAAGAAATGGAATCTATGAGTGAATCTGTTCTTGAAGACGAGGTCAAAAAAAAGCAGCCCATCTACTTGCAGGGAGATCCGAGTGAAACATTGTACTTTCTTAAAAAAGGCATTGTTAAACTTTCACGTCTCGATGAGAGCGGCAAAGAAATTACCTTGACATTATTGGAACCCGGTGAAGTCTTTGGCGAACTCGGCATTTTTGATGACTCTCCCCGGGAAACCACCGCCGTCGCGCTGGAGGATTGTCTCATTTGCGCGATGAGAAGGGGCGATTTTGAAAAACTCATGGAGAAAAAGAGTGACATTTCCTTCAAGTTGAGCAAATTGATGGGGCTGCGCTTACGGCAAATTGAGAGCAGAATTCAGGAATTAATGTTCCGCGATGTCCCTTCGCGCCTGGCAAATTTGTTATTGCGCCTGGCGGATAAACACCCGAGAGAAATGAAAAAAGGATTGCGCATCAATATAAAGCTGTCGCAGCAAGAGCTGGCCAATCTGATTGGAGCAACACGGGAAATGACCAGTTCGGTGCTCAATGTTTTTAAAAGGAACGGCTGGATCGACATCGAGTCGAAATATATTTACATCATTAATCGCAGCCAACTGGAAAAAACAGCTTCTTAAACGCAGGGTAAGGGAAAACCAGGACAGCGGTCTCACTATGTCAAGTAAAAGGTGGAAACATAGTAAAACCTCTGTCGCGGGTGAATAAAATAAGATTCTAAGAGCAAAATAAAGAATATCCTGATAATAGAATAAGGCACGCTCACTCCGGTGAATGCAAGAGTCTCCTGTGATTGCTGTGGTGATCCCCTTTTCGTAAAGTAAATTCAGAGAGACCTTTACGCAACGCAGACGGCATCTGCAACCACTAAAAACAGCGAAAGAAATTACCGTAGCACAAGAAGGTAAACACCGAACCGCAAGAATATATCATGAAAAAGAAAAAATGTCTACATATAGAAAAATATTTTGATTACGCTATATTCCTAAACAGAGCTGGATTTAATGGCATGATCCGATTCAACCGTAAGGGCGGATTCAATATTCCGTTTTGTAAAAAGCCACGCAGATTTGCGCAGGCCTCTGTAACCAAAATAGTTAATCAAGTATCTACTGTGGCTAAGTTAATAAAACTCAACGAATTCATCTTTAAATGTCAAAACTTTGAAGAAACAGTAAGATGCGGGACAATTTCCGATATCATTTATTGTGACCCTCCCTACCTTGATCGACATGTTGATTATTACAACGGGTGGAATGGGGATAACGAACAAAAATTATTTGACTCTCTTTCTCAATCACCTAGTCGTTTTATACTATCAACATAGCATCACAACGATTTTAGAAAGAATGAATACATTCAATCATTATGGAACCATTTTAATGTTCTAACTCGTGAACATTTTTATCATGTTGGTGGTAGCGAAAAAAATCGGAATTTAATAATTGAAGCCTTGATTACTAATTATATACATCATGTTTACCAAGAAGGCAAAACATACGACTACATGTAGTAAATTTTTTAGGGAAAACTGAGAAACAGCAAAATCTGACATCATTGGATCAAGAAACTATGAAAATAAAAGAATTAAAAAACCTGTTAAGCGAAGAAAATAAAAATGGCCATCTGTATGAAAAAATGTTATCATACTATGGAAATAATTCTTCCTATTTAGCACAACAAAAAATGCGCATTCAGGCTCTTTTAAAAAAATATTCCGAGACCGTTAACAGCAAAAATGTTTTTCTGGTACACGCCCCCGGACGCACAAATCTCATTGGTGAACATACGGATTATAATGGTTACCCGGTTATGCCGATGGCAATTAATCGGGATATTCTCGTATGCGCTTCGGCTCATGAAAAAAGTGTTATTAATATTTCCAATGTTAATGAGGAATTTCCTGTACGGTCTTTTTCCATTGTTGAAAATATCCAGCCGTACGCTGCGGGTGACTGGGGGAATTATGTCAAAGCCGCTATAGCCGGTTTGCTTCCGATTGTCCGCGAGAAAAATGGGCGCGCAATTGGTTTTCATGCGGTTTACTCAGGCATCATTCCACCGGCGGGCGGACTCTCTTCCTCCTCGGCCATGGTTGTGGCATCAGCACTGACATTTCTGCGTGCAAATAATGTGGAAATTCCTAAAATTGAATTAGCAGAAATCCTCGCACGGGCAGAACGGTTTGTTGGCACAGAAGGCGGCGGCATGGATCAGGCCATCTCTCTTGTGGGAGAAAAAGACAAAGCAGTGAAAATAGACTTTTTCCCTCTGCGTGCGACACCCATTTCGCTGCCAAAAAATTATGAAATCGTAATCTGTAATTCACTGGTACGCGCTCCGAAAACGGAAGCGGCCATGCTGGAATATAACCGCAGACCTGTTGAGTGCCGTCTCGCCGCAGCGCTCATCGCAAAAAGCCTGGAAAATATTTCCGGAGATCGGATACCGACACAGCGCCTTGCTGACGTCGATCAACGTAAAATCAGTGTGGATGGAGATAGTTTTAAAAAAGCAATGGCGGAAGCGTTGAATCCACCTGTTCTTTCCGCTGAACAAGTGCGGGAAAAACTGGCTCTGTCGCAAAATGATTTGAATGAAAAATATCTCCGCTTAAAATCAGGAAAGCTTTTTGTTCCCCCGCAGGACGGCTTTAAAGTCGGCCTTCGTTATAAACATGTACTCAGCGAAGCACATCGCGTTGAACAGGCGGCGCAAGCACTGCAGAGCGGCGATGTAGCAGAATTTGGAAAATTGATGAACGCTTCCCATGAAAGCTGCCGCGCAAATTATGAAATCAGCACGCCCGAGCTGGATAAACTTGTAGAAATCGCCCGGAATCATGGAGCGATCGGGGCGCGGTTAACCGGCGCCGGATTTGGTGGCTGCACGGTGAATCTCGTTCCCCAAAACCATGTCGATGCCTTTATCCAAGGTGTTATCAAAGATTATTATCAGGATTATCTGCCCGCGGCCAGACCGGACATTCAATTTAATAAAAAAAATCTCGAAAGCATTATCTTTTCCAGCAGCGCCGTTGCCGGGGCCGAAGTTATGGAGGAGTAATTGGAAAAGGGCGAACGGAGACGGCAGGGGATGGGAATCCATATATTTTTGTACAACTAATCAGAGTCATGCTTTTGTAAAAGTAACATTTTGGTAGTTATAGTCACTCTCGCGAAAAAAAAGAGTGAATATCGGCCATTATTATTTCGCCGTGCGCTCGTCCGTTTTCTATGAAAATACGATTGGCCTCTCGTCCCGCTGCGAGCGTGCCGGCAATATACAATCCGCTGATATTCGTTTCAAAAGTTTCCTTGTTATGCTCGGGTACGAGGGTTTCTTCATCCACAACCACACCGGCTGATTTCATCAGGCCTGTGTCCGGTGCGAAACCTGTAAGGGCGAGGACATAATCATTCTCAATCTCCACTATCTTTCCATTCCCGAGCTTTATTCTAACAGAACTTGCTTTTATCTCAACGACCTTGCTGTTAAAGTAGGCAGCGATTTCTTCCCGGGCAATACGATTTTCAATGTCAGGCTTGATCCAGTACTTTACCTTACTATCAAAGCCCGTCCTGCGATGCACCAGAGTTACTTTTCCTCCCGCCCGGTAAATTTCCAGAGCCGCCTCAATTGCCGAATTCCTGCCGCCGATGACCAGCACCTTTTTCTGAAAATACGAATGACTTTCCTTGTAGAAATGGCTTACCTTCGGCAAATCTTCTCCCGGTACGCCAAGCATGTTCGGATGATCAAAATAGCCGGTGGCAAGCACGACTTTTTTGCTCTGCAATTTCTCCCCGGTAGCAAGGATTATTTCAAAAACATCATTTAACTTGCTAACGCCTGTCACCGTGGCCCCGTATCTGATTCTCAATTTAAAATGCTCCGCCACCCGCCGATAATATTGAAGCGCTTCTTGCCGCGTAGGTTTGATGGATGTGCTTGTGAATGGAACGTTGCCGATTTCGATTTCCGGTGCCGTTGAAAAAAAGTGCATATTGGTCGGATAACCGTAAATCGAATTTACCAGGACACCTTTTTCCAGTACCAGATAGTTTAATTCACGTTTTCGTGCAGCAATAGCCAGACTCAAACCAATCGGCCCGGCGCCTGTAATAATGACATCATACATTTTTGTTTTCCTCGTTTTTCTATATACACCCGGAGCCCTCTATCGCGGCATCCGGCATCAACTTTTGGTGTTTAAAAAAAGTTTTAATCACTCTCAAACATGCGCAACAGACCTTCCTCTGTGCGCAATATTTTTGTTGTCAATACAGATTTCGCTTTATCAATTGAAAAAGAAACATCTGCGGGTCTTTGGGCGAGCGGTTGAAAGTCGTGCATCGATGTTGGCTGAAGCAAACTGGAGTTATACCCACCCAAAGAACAAAGCTGTAATCCAAAGTTGTAGCGATCAATCCGGTTGGCACCGCCTATATGCAGCGTGCCGATGAAATCCAGATGCGCCAGTTCAAGCAGCATCTCTGCTAAATTTCCAGCGTAAATTGGCGTGCGAAACTGATCAATGAACAGCGGCACAGTTTGATTTTTTCTCAACCGCATCTCCATCCAGTTAGAAAAGGAGGATCCGCCACCCAGGGAACGGCCGTAAATGAGGGCCGCTCTTGCAATCACATGGTTCTTGCACGAATGCTGAACACTTTTCTCAGCGTCGGTTTTGTTTTTTCCGTAAACGGCAAGAGGTGAAACCGGATCACTTTCCGAATAGAATCCGGTTTTGCCGTCAAAGACCATATCACTGGAAACAAAAATAAATCGTGCACCAAGTGCTTCAGCGGCCTGTGCAAGAAATTCTGTTGCTGCCACATTAATCTTTTCAGCATCCTGAGGATTCTTTTCGCATTCGTCCAGATTGCTGTTGGCCGCGGCGTGAATAATAACATCAGGTCGAAATTCATCAAGACACTTTTGCACGGCCTGGAATGCGGTCAAATCAAGCTTACACCAATTTGGCCCTTTATATTTTGGCGGATGATGATAAAAAGTAGCGAGCACTTGCCAGCGATCTTGTGCCTGATGAAAAATGTACCCGCCTAAAAAGCCGCTGGCACCTGTTAAAAGTAATTTTTTCTTAATAATTGCATTGCCTCATTGGGAAAGTAGTTATTGCCTCTAAGGTTTAAAACTCTTTCAATATACAGTTTTCTGTTCATTTTGCAAGCGCCAATGTGTGATAGATATCTTTGGCCGGAAAAATCCGACGCCCGGGTTTCCGGGATGCAGGACGCCATGTATTTTGAGGTTGAAATTTACCCGGCAGTTCATTAATTTGCAACTACGATCATCATTGGAGAAAAAAAGGTTCAGATGAAAAGCAGATACTTTATTTTATTTTTATTGCCCCTTTTTCTGTTTTGCAGAAAAGAAAACACACCAACAATACAAATCGTCCCGCCCGCGAAAAAAGCACAAGAACAATATATTCGCAAAGAAGGACAGGTCAAGTACGGCGACACGCTGGAAAGAATCCTTTTGCGGGAACATATAGCCAGGCCAACGGCTCTCAAAATGATCAGTGCTTTTGCGCAGGCGTTTGATGTCCGCCGTATTAAACCGCGAAAAAAATACGCCGTTCTATCGGACTCGAGCGGCGCAGTAAAAGGCTTTGAATATTTTGCCGAAAAAGAGCAAACAATAAAAGTGCTCTCCGATTCATCAGGTCGCTTTACGGCTGTTGTAAAAAACGTACCGCTGATTACGAAAATTAAAAGTATCCGCGGCACTGTTGAGACAACTCTTTATGATGCAATTCTGAATCTCGGTGAGACACCGGAATTGATCGTCGCATTCAGCGACGTTTTCCAATGGGACGTGGATTTTTTCATCGATCCCCGCCGGGGAGATGAATTCAGAATCGTTTACGAGAAAATTTATGAACTTGATCCGAACGAGCCGGACAGTCTTGGTGAATTTGTGCGCTATGGAAAAGTTTTAGCCGGGCAATACAATCTGAATCATCATCCGCTCATCGCCATTTATTTTGACAATAAGCCAAAAAGCAGCGGCTATTATGATCCGGACGGAAAATCCTTTCAGAAAACTTTTCTAAAATCGCCTCTCAATTACCGGCGCATCAGTTCCTATTTTACCGGCGCACGCTACCACCCTATTCTAAAAAAAGTTCGCCCTCATTACGCTGTTGATTATGCGGCACCCAAAGGAACGCCCGTTTCCGCCGCAGCCGATGGCATCGTCATCGAAAAAGGCTATAACCGTGGGGTTGGCAATCACATTAAAATTCGCCACACAAATCCACACTATGTGACGCTTTACGGCCATCTCAGCCGGTTTGCAAAGGGAATACATAAAGGCGTAAAAGTGAAGCAACGTGAGGTGATCGGCTATGTGGGTATGACCGGTCTGGCAACCGGTCCGCATTTACATTATGCTTTTTATGTGGATGGCCGTCCCATCAATCCACTGAAAATAAAAAATACGTCCGGCGACCCGATTTCAACTGAAAATCGCAAACAATTTGAAAGCGTCAAGAAGGATATGCTTACCCGTCTTATAGACGCCCGGGAGCCCCATGTTCTCAACCCTTTTGCTTATCTCCGCCCCTCACAATTTGGCTTGGGAAGAGTCGGCATGGTAACACCATAAATTCCTGTTTGTACCCACGCTGTTATACTTTTTAAGGGTTAAAATGTAACAAATACTTGTCATTGCGAGGAGTGAGGAACGAACGACGAAGCAATCTCATAACTGCCTGTAAAGCATGAGATTGCTTCGCTTCACTCCGTTTCGTTTGCAATGACATGGTTAAGAATTATTGTTACAAACTAACCCCTAAATATTTGACTTTGGTCGCCGCTTTCCATACAAAACTGCACATGGGGCATTTTTAGTAACCAATTGATTCAATTGCTTGCACCATAATGCGGCAAAAGTCCGGCAGCTTTTTGCGCCGTCCACATCAACTTCATCGGGAAAAACTGCATACTCGCAGTGAAGATCGCAAAATTTTATTTTGCTTGTCGTAACACCGGCATTCTTTTCATCATTTCCCATTTTGTTTCCAATTCTGATTGTAAGATCATTTTTCCAAGCCTAAAACTAATCAAAAAAAGGCTTTTTCGCAATAATTTTAAAACAAATGCGGCATCATAAAAATTAAATATTTGTTATAGCACTACAGCGCAAGATAAACTACTGATGACTATCTTATCCAATCATGTCATTCTGAAAGAATCTTGTTAGATATGCAATGAAAT
>Ga0114931_10001395_pt1 | contig 30875 bp, 26 predicted proteins | sample 2SBtaG_FD_89579 | JGI IMG/M metagenome (GOLD analysis project Ga0114931, IMG submission 89579) | Deep subsurface microbial communities from Kolumbo volcano to uncover new lineages of life (NeLLi) - 2SBTROV14_V59a metaG | ecosystem: Environmental > Aquatic > Marine > Volcanic | place: Kolumbo... | reverse complement strand
GAGGGTGGTGGCAATGACGTTTCCGGTGCGGTCGAGGGAGTCCGGGGGTGGAAAAAGCGCTACCAGGCTGTTCGGATTGTAGCGGTTCCGCGGCGGCCCTTCGTCGAGAATCAGTGCCAGGTGGTCTCCCTCGCCGAGATGGTTGCCGGTCCGGATGTCGTAGTCGGGCAGCGGGACCTCAAGCGCCACGGCGAGCCGTGTCCCCTCGTCGGCCAGGGTCAGTCGGAGAGTGGGGTGGAGACCGACGGGGCCGGGTCCGGTGAGGTGTCGGGCGGAAATATCCTGCCACTCATCGAGGACCCCATCGGTGCGGACACTGATGGAATGTGTCAGTGTGAAACGTTCTGGTATCGCAAACACCAGCCGGTCACCTTCGGGCCGGTACCGAGAGTCCACCTCCAGCTCCTGGAATCGCGATTCGAGGCGGTTGAGAACGGGCTTTGCTTCCTCTAATACGTGTTGCACCCGCGGGCGGCTCGAGGCCACGGTCTCCAGGGCAGTGACGGCACCGGCACCGGCTTGGAGGGCGGACCGGATCGGGGCGAGGTCGATGGTATCGCGGAGGAAATACAGGGGATCGAACGGGCCGGCTTCCCAGCCCGGTCCCCCGAATACGCGGATCAGGGGGCGAACGGCCTCGCCGGCCTCCTCGCCCAGCACATCCCGGAGGGCCGCCTCGATCGCGGTCGACGGGTCGTAGGCCGCAGGATCGCGGGCGTAGGCGGCCAGAGTGGCGAGGGGGATCATGGAGGCGTGGGCCTGGTTCATCGGATTGGCGAGGATGCCCAGGGTGGTGGCGGGGAGATCGGGGCCGCGACCGGTCCACGGACCGAGGAAGAGTCGCCAGGTGGCGTAGTCGTTGACCGGGTAATTGTCCCAGACCAAGGGTTGGCGCCCCGTCAGCTTGCTCCAGGCCCGGGCCTGATCTCCGGTCACGGTGGGGCTCGCGACGTCGATCCCGGTCCAGACGACGGGGACCTCGGGGTGGACCCCGGCCCCGACCCGGGCCAGGTACTCCCGGTCGCCCCAGGCGTCGGTGTAGGTGGTCGGGGTGAGCAGGAGCGCCCAGCCGTGGGCGGCGAGATCGGTGTGGAGTCGGTTGGTGAGGTCGATGTGGGCCTCGGCCAGGGAGCCGTACCTGGACCGGTCCTCGTCGTGGGCGAGGGTTGGCGGAACGTCGTCGAGGAACAGGCCGAAGTGGGTGACGCCGAGGGCTCCCACCTGCTCCAGCTTGTCCAGGAGGGCTCGATAGTCTTCCTCACCGGCGTAGGTCATCGAGAGGCCCGGGCTGATGGCATACCAGAACGTGACGCCGTGACCGGCGGCGGCGGTGATCAGCTCCCGGAGTCGGCCGGCGGCTTCGGGGGATAGGGGTCGCGCCAGCGGGCGCGGTGATAGGGGTCGTCCTTGGGGGCGTAGACGTAGTCGGCGAGTCCGACCTCTTCCATGAAGGCCAGGATGTCGAGGCGATCCTGGTGGGACCAGGGGGGACCGTAAAAGCCTTCGATCACGCCCAGGTATTGGAACGAGGCCCGATCCGCGTGGTGGTCCTGGGCGGGGGTGGGTGCGGTTGCGCAGGACAGGAGCAACGGGCATGCGATGCTCAGGGCGCGGATCCCTGGGCGAGGGCGACGGGGGCCGCAGGCGCGGTAGGGTCTCATCCTCGGCCCCCGGCCAATCGTGCGGCGGCCGGGGAGCGTCGCAGTTGCCACATTGCCCAGGTGCCGACCACCGGTCCGGCGGCGAGGGTCGCGAACGCCCAGCGCCAGCTTACCAGATCCACCATGACCGGGATCAGGCGGATCGAACCCAGGGTGAGCAGGAACCCCATTGCCGTCTGGGTCGTGAGGAGTGTCCCCATGTATTCCGCATCTCCCAGTTCACTGACCGCCGTGGAAAACTGGGCCGAGTCTGCGACGACGGTGAGCCCCCAGACCAGGGCGACCAGCGTGACGAGGGTGGGTCGGGACATCAACAGGCCGATCGTGGCCGCGCAGGCTCCGCTGATGGTCAGGCTGGTCATCGTAATCCTGGTCCGGCCCCAGCGATCGGCGAGTCGGCCGGCCCAGACGCTGCTCGGTCCACCTGCCGCGATCACCACGAATGCCACGAGCGCGGACGCTCGTTCAGCCCCCAGGGTGCCGATCCAGCTGTGGGTGGGTGCGGCGGCGTAGGCGGCGGCGAGAAAGAGCGGGATCCACGTCCACACGGCGTACAGCTCCCACATGTGTCCCAGGTACCCGAGGTTGGCCAGGCGGAGGGGGCGCTGGGAGAGCGACCGGGTCAGGTAGTGCCAGCGGAACCGGGGAGCGGGGGCGTGGTAAGGCCCGACCCGGCCGAACCGCCACACGAGCAGCCCCGCCACGGCGGAGAGCACTGAGGCCGCGGTGAGGACGAAACGCCAGTCGTTCACTCCGCCCAGGGCCCGGATCAGATGCGGGCTGGCGGATCCCACCGTCAGGGCGCCCACGAGGAGGCCGATGCCGAGGCCCCGGTCTTCGCGGGTCCAGGTGGCCATGATCTTCATGCCCACGGGGTAGACGGCGGCCAGGCAGATGCCGGTCAACAGCCGGAGTGGGAGGGCGAGGCCAATGCCGGTCGCGGCCAGGGGAATGAGGATCGTGCACACCGCTCCGCCCAAAGCGCCCAGAGCAAAGACCCGGCGCGGTGGCCAGAGGTCGGCGATGTTGAAGATCGCGGCCCCCAGGGCGCCGATCACGAAACCCAGCTGGACGGTCATGGTGAGCCAGGCGCCCTGACCGGGGGACAGGTGCCACTCGACCATCAGGATGGGGGTGACGGCGGAGGCGGAAAACCACACGCTCATGGCCAGCAGTTCCGCCACGGCGAGGAGGGTCAGGGTTCGCCATTTGAGGCTCATCACCGGTCCCGGGGTCGGGGGCGGGCGGGAATGCCCGGGAGCCAGGTCCGTGGCCGGGCGGGCGGGTCGTCCGCGGCGAGTGGCTGCTGAGTATCGGACCAGGTGCGGGTGACGAAAAAGCCCCGGCCGGGGCTGGGGCTGCAGGGGCCCGGGGGACAGGGGCCGGTACGGAGGTGATCAGCCCCGGCCTCGGGCAACCTCCCGCTCCTCACCCTCTTCGAAATACCGGCGGTTCTTCTCGATGTAGGCGGTCTGATCCTCGGGGACGTCTTCTTCCGCGAAGATGGCCGTCACGGGGCATTCCGGCTCGCACGCGCCGCAATCGATGCATTCGTCGGGATGGATATACAGCTGGTCGGCGCCTTCGTAGATGCAATCCACGGGGCAGACGTCGACGCAACCGCGATCCTTCACGTCGATGCAGGCTTCCGCGATGATGTAGGCCATGCGCTTCTCCGGGGTGATCGGTGGGTCGGCGTATCTTTATCCGGCCGCGAAGAGAAAGTCAAGAACCCGCGGGGTTCGGGACTCCCGGTTATGTTTCGATCCGGTTCCGAGTGGGAGCCCGTGGGAGAGACGGTCCGGTCCCGGGGTGGGGCTCGGGGGCCGGCCGGCGACGACGTTCCAGCAGGAGGAATCCATGCGATACGATCCCCAGCTTGTACAGCCGATGAGGGAAGAATTGACCCAGCTCGGTTTTGCGGAACTCCTGACGCCCGAGGATGTGGATCGCGAACTGACGGGCGAGGGCACGACCCTGGTGGTCGTGAATTCGGTATGCGGATGTGCGGCGGGCAAGGCCCGTCCCGGAGTCCGCCTGGCGGTGTTGCACGATAGCGTGCCCGATCGGCTGGTGACCGTTTTTGCCGGCATGGAGATGGAGGCGGTGGAACGCGCACGGTCATACTTTGCCGGGTACCCGCCGTCGAGCCCCCAGATCGGTCTCCTCAAGGACGGCCGGCTGGTGTTCATGATGGAGCGTCACGATATCGAAGGCCGGGAGGCCAACGACATTGCCGAACGCCTGACGGCGGCGTTCGACGAGCACTGTGCGCCCGTGGCCTGAGTGATCCTGCTCGACCCGCTCGCCCATCCGGTGATCGCGCACCGGGGGGCGAGCGGCATCTATCCCGAGAATACCCTGCGGGCGTTCCGGGAGGCTGTTGCCGCCGGGGTTGACGCCCTGGAGTTCGATGTCCGGGTCACCAGGGACCGTGTGCCGGTGGTCCTGCACGATGCCCGGGTCGATCGGACCACGAACGGAACCGGGCTTCTCGCCGGGTTGACCCTCGCCGCCGTACGCGAGCTGGATGCGGGTGACGGCGAGCGGATTCCGACGCTGACCGAGGTGCTGGATACCTTTCCGACCCTGCCCCTGCTCATCGAGATCAAGGAGCCGGCCGCCACGCCGCCGGTCGTACGCGAGATCAGGCTGCGGGGGAGGGAAACCGACGTCCTGCTGGGAGCGTTTGAGACGGCGTCGTTGCGTCCGGGTCGCCGTGCCGGCCTGGCCACCGTGGCCTCACGATCCGAAACGGTCCTCGCCCGCCTGGCGTGCGTGGTTCCGGGCATCCCCCGACTGGGGCGGTATGCGGCCTTCTCCGTTCCGGTGCGATCGGGTCGAATCCGGGTCGTGACCCGGGCGTTCGTGCGGCGCGCATCCCGCGACCACCGGCCCGTCCACGTGTGGACGGTGAACGACGTCGAAGCCGCCCGGACGCTGTGGACGATGGGGGTCTCGGGCGTTATTACCAACTACCCCGACCGGATCCGCCGCGCACGGGACCGGTCGGGACCATCGATGCCCGGCCCGGGTGGTGAAGGGCTCTGACTCCGGGGCCAAACCGGGGCGGTACGGCAGATGGCCGCGGGGAGCCGGACCCGCACCCCGTGCCGATCGGGGCATCCGGTCTGGTGGGGTCGAGTCCAGGGGACAGGAGGTTCGTCGTGAGGACTGATGGTCCGGTCAACTCCAGGCTCATGGCCCGGTATCCGATCTGGAAGGTGCTCGGGTACTACCTCGTGCTGGCGACCGCGGTCTATCTGCTGGTCGATGTCGCCGGGCTCGGCGATCGGATGCCGACCGGGCGGGTGGGGGCTGGCGGCGGGTTTTTCCAGGGGAGAAACACTCCGCTCGAACCTCTGACGCCGATGTTCGAAGGAGGGACGGCGGCCATCACCCTGATCGGGATGCTGACCGCGCTCCTGCTCGTCCTCCCGGTGGCCTGGGCCTACATGGCGACCAAGCCACGCAAGGGCTACGACCAGTCGGTCACGCACACGGTCATCATCCTTCCCGCGGTGGTGGCGGGGATCGTCCTCATCGTGCGCGACAGCATCAGCCTGGCGTTTTCGCTCGGCGGGATCGTGGCGGCCGTCCGGTTCCGGAACACGCTGAAGGACACGAAAGATGCCGTGTATGTCTTTCTGGCCATTGGCGTCGGGCTCGCCTCCGGCATTCTGGCGATCGACGTGGCTTTTTTCATGTCGCTCATGTTCAACCTGATTGTCCTCGGCCTGTGGAAGTTCAACGTGGGAGGGGGGTACTGGGGGATCGATGTCGCGAATCCGGACACGCTGCCGATCAGCGGACCCAGCGATCCCAATACCAAGCGGTTCACGTCCCTGTTGACGGTTCGCACCCCGAATCCGGCCGATGTCCGGGCGATGTTGCAGGAGATCTTCGAGGACTACACCAAACGCTGGACGCTGGTGAACACGGTGGACGAGGGGACCGAGACCGTCCTCGAGTTCGCCGTCCGGTTTCGGCGGTCCGCGCAGCCTGAGGCCGTGGTGTCCGAGATCCGGCGCACCGGTGGCCCCGCGGTGCTCGATGTACGGCTCGAGGCCATGCCCAGGCCCGTGGATGCGTGAGTAACCGGCCGATGATAGCGGCGGAGCGGTGCGGAACGGTGTCACCGGCGTGACCGCGCGATGAAAACGGTTCCCGAGATCAAGTTCGATATCCCGTCGGCCGAGGTGCTGGAGGAGATGGTGAACCAGCCCCTTCCGCTCGGCCTTCCGTCGGATCCGGTCGCGGTGACATTCCATCGGGACATCTATTTCGATACGCCGGACCGCGTGCTCGAACAGCGCGGAGCGTCGTGTCGCATCCGGATGCAATCCGACGACCGGCGTTTCCTGGCGTTCCGCACCCGACCCCGGGCCGGTGCGCCCGGCGGGGGTCTGGCCGACGAGACGTTCAGTGCCGAGGTTGCCGAGGCCGACCCTCGGGCCATCCTGAGCGGATCGTCGCCCCCGGCCCGCCGTCTGGGCGCGTTCGTCGATCCGGCCCGCCTGGCCCCGATCTTCGAGCTGGAGGTACAGCGGGTGACGCGGCGCGTGCGGCGCGGCATCCTCCGCCGGCCGCTTCTCGATCTGTGCTACGATACGGTGACGGTGCGGCAGGGCGAATCGGCGCAGGTCTTCCGGGAACTCAAGGTCCGTCAACGTCGGGGCGACGTGCTCGAACCCCTGGCGCGCGCCCTCGAAGATCGCTTCGGGCTTCGGGCGGTGTTGTCCACCAAGGCCGAGCGGGCCCGCCGCCGGCTCGAGGCGCTGGAGACAGAGGCGCTGGCCCGGGAAGTGCGCGGCAGTCGCCAGGTCACCGTGTTTGCCATGGAGGATCACCGGGTGGCGGTGCTCTACGATGGCAACACCATGTGGTTGCCGGTGCAGGACGGGAGCGGCGAAGATGTCGCTCGGGCGGTCATGAAGGATTTTCTCGGTTCGACGGACGGGCAGATCCGATTGCTCGGTACGGCGGCCGCCGCCGGGACCAGGCCCCTGCTCGAGGTCTGGCTGGTGGAGGGGTTGCCTCCCGGAGCCTCGCGGGAGGCCGCGGCGGGGCGCGAGTGGATTCTGGTGGATGAGATTCTCTCGCGGGTCGGCTCCCCGGTGTTGCGCGAACCGGCCACCCTGGCCGCCCTGGCCGTGGTGGCCCGATCGAACATCGTGCCCGTGCGCTCGACCGGTCAGTTCGCCGCCGACGCGCTGGCCGCGGGTCAGATGACGAGGCGGACCGCCTCGACCCGGGAAACCCGTGCGCTGACCGCCCTGCAGCTTCCCGACCTGCCAAGCGAGGCCCTCGACGCTGCCCAGCCGGTGCCCGATCAGTTCATCAACGAACAGTTGAGCTGGCTGGAGTTCAACAACCGGGTCCTGAGCCTGGCGGAGGACCCCGGAACGCCGCTGCTCGCGCGCCTGGGGTTCCTGGCCATCTTCTCGTCGAACATGGACGAGTTTTTCATGGTCCGCATCGGCATCCTGAAACATGCGGTGGCGACCGGGGAAACCCGGACCAGTATTGACGGCCTCACGCCGCAGGAAGAGCTGGATGCCATCTCCATCCGCCTCGCCCCGCTGGTGGCTCGGCAGCGGCGCGTGTTCCGTCAGGTCTGCTTACCGGACCTGGAACGCCGGGGCATCCGGATCCGGAACTGGGACGACCTGAACGACGAAGAACGTATCGAGCTCCAGGCGTTCTTCGACGGACAGGTCTTTCCGGTGCTGACGCCCCAGGCCATGACCCAGGCGCCCGGTCATCCGTTTCCGCATCTGGCCAACCTCACGCTGTCCCTGGCCGTCATGGTGCGGGACCGGCGAGGGGGTCCGTCGCACTTCGCCAACATCAAGATGCCGGCCGGCCTGCCCCGATTCGTGGCCCTGGCCGGTACGCACGATTTCGTGCCGATCGAACAGATTGTCCGGCACAATCTCCGGTCCATCTACCCCGGACACGACGTGGAAGAGGCCCACGTGTTCCGAATCACGCGGGCCGGCGACATCTCGGTGGATGAGACCCGCAGTTCCAACCTGTTGTTGACGATCGAGGAGGAGGTCAAACGCCGGCCGTTCGGATCGGTGGTCAGGATCGAGGTGGAAGCTTCCATGCCGCAGGTGATGCGGGATCTCCTGCAACGGGAACTGACGTTCGAGGAGGTGCAGAACGTCAGCACGCTGAACCCCTCGGACATCGTCGAGGCGGACGACCTGGTGGACCTCGGGGGGTTGCGGGAGCTGGCGGAACTCCCGATGCCGGATCTGCAGTACCCCCCGTTCGAAGGGTCAGACCCGTTTCCGGATGACCAGTCACTGTTTGATCTGATCCGGGCCGGCGACCGGCTGGTGCACCACCCGTACGACGCGTTCGAGTCTTCGGTTCGGCGGCTGATCGAGGATGCGGCCGACGACCCGGACGTGATGGCGATTCGCATGACGCTGTATCGGGGGGGCCGGCAGTCGGCGATCGTGGACGCGCTAACCCGGGCGGCCGGAGCGGGCAAGGATGTGTCGGTCTTCGTAGAACTCAAGGCCCGGTTCGACGAGGAACGGAACATCCGGTGGGCGCGCACGTTGGAACAGGCGGGGATTCACGTCGTGACCGGGCTCGTCAAGCTCAAGACGCATGCCAAGATCACCTTGATCGTCCGACGGGAAGGATCGGTCATCCGACGGTACGTGCATGTCGGGAGCGGGAACTACAATGCGGCGACGGCGCACCTCTATACGGACCTCGGGTTGCTGTCCTGTGACGAAAACCTGGCTGCGGATCTCAACGATGTGTTCAACGCGCTGACCGGTTCGTCCGGACCGCCGACCCACACGTTCCGCCGCATGCTGGTGGCACCCACGCATATGCTGGATCAGTTTACGGCATTGATTGAACGTGAGGTCGAACACGCCAGAGCCGGACGGGGAGGACGCATTCGGGTCAAGCTCAACGGCCTGGCCGACCGGCAGATCATTGGGGAGCTGTACCGGGCGTCGCAGGCCGGCGTCGAGATCGACCTGATCGTCCGGGGGATCTGCGCGCTGCGCCCAGGTGTCCCGGGATTGTCGGAGCACATCCGGGTATTCAGCATCGTCGGCCGCTTCCTGGAGCATGCGCGCATCTTTCACTTCGGTAACGGTGGGGACGACGAATACTTCATCGGCAGCGCCGATTGGCGGCCGCGCAACCTGCGACATCGGGTGGAGGTGGTCACCCCGGTTGATGATCCCGAGGCGTGTCGCCGCCTCGATGAGATTCTGGAGATGGAACTTGATGATCCGACGGCCTGGCTCATGCGTTCGGACGGTGGGTACGGCCGGCTGCCGCCGCCGGTTGGGGTCGATGTCGTGTCCGCTCAGGAACAGTTCATGGAACGCGCTCGGCAGCGGGGAGCTTGCCAGGCCAACAGTCACGGAGGTTGACGGATGACGGTACGCGGAGTGCGGGGGTTCCTCGCCGGATTCGGAATGGTGGCGTCGGTGAGCCTGGTGCCTCGGGCGGCCGGGGCGCAACTGACGGTCCACGATATCTGGGGGTCGGACCGTTATGCCTCGCATCTCGAATCAGTGCGGTGGTCAACAGATGATGCTGCCTACACGCAGCTCGTGCGCGATGGTGCCACGACCGACCTCATGCGGGTGGATGCCGCCACCGGGGTTTCGACGGTGCTCATCGATGGCGCGGCGCTGATTCCGCCGGGTCGCACCGATCCGATTCGTATTGAACGGTACGAGTTTTCGCCGGATGGGCGGCGGGTGCTCATTTTCACCAACTCGGTCCGCGTGTGGCGCCAGAACACCAAGGGTGAGTACTTCGTGTGGGATCTCGACGCCCACCGGCTTCAGCCGGTAAGTCAACGACCGGGCTACCAGATGTTCGCCAAGTTCTCTCCGGACAGTCGGCTGGTGGGGTTCGTACGGGATCACAATCTGTTCGTGGCTGACCTCGAGACCGGCGAAGAGCGGCAGATCACGGCGGATGGCAGCGAGGACATCATCAACGGGACCTCGGACTGGGTCTACGAGGAAGAACTCGGGGTGCGCGACGGGTTCCGTATCAGCCCGGACGGCCGGCGGGTTGCCTTCTGGCGACTCGATCAGTCCCGGATTCCCGCCTTTTCCCTCATCGATGAAACGGCACTCTATCCCGAGATCCACACGGTGCGCTACCCCAAAGCGGGCCAGCCGAACTCGACGGTGCGAGTGGGCATTGCCCCGATGGACGGCGGACCCACGATCTGGGTCGACCTCGGTGATGATCCGGAGATCTACGTGGCCCGGATGGGCTTTGCCGGGACCTCGGACCGGCTGTGGCTGACCCGACTCAACCGGCACCAGAATCGTCTGGACCTGCTGGTGGCGGAGGTGGCCACGGGGACGACCCGGGTGGTCATGACCGATCGGGACGCCGCCTGGGTGGAGAACACGGCGCCGCTCTGGATTGACGGCGGACGACGTTTCCTGTACCGGAGCGAACGCGACGGGTTTGCCCAGCTCTTCCTGTACCAGAACGACGGGACGCTCGTTCGGAAACTCACCGATGTTCCCTGGGACGTCACCACGGTGTACGGTGTCGATGAGGCTCACGGTGTTGTGTACTTTGCCGGTGCCGGGGATGGGCCACTGGAGCGTCCGGTGTACCGGGTGGGCCTGGACGGCACCGGATTGACCCGCATTACCGCCGAGCCCGGGACGCACGTGGCCAGCTTCAGTCCTGCATTCTCCCGCTTCGTCGACGTGCACTCGATGGCCGGCTCACCGCCGGTACAGACGTTACGGTCCGCGGAGGGCCGAGTGGTTCGCGTGCTGGCAAACAACCGCGAATTGCGCCGTCGACTGGATTCCCTCGGACTGCGTCCGCCGGAGTTCGTCGAAGTTCCGGCGGCGGACGGAACGCCGCTGCACGCCTGGGTGATCAAGCCCCCCGACTTCGAACCGACGCGGCAGTATCCGCTGCTGGTGTACGTCTACGGAGGGCCCGGTTCGCAGACGGTGAGTGACACCTGGGGCGGTTCCCGCTACCTGTGGCACCAGCTCCTGGCTCAGCGGGGCTACCTGGTGGCCAGTGTCGATAATCGCGGGACGGGCGCGCGGGGTCGGGCTTTCAAGAAACAGACTTATCAGCGGCTGGGCCAGCTCGAATCCGCCGACCAGATCGCGGCGGCGCGGTACTTCGGGTCGCTGCCCTGGGTCGATGCGTCCCGCATCGGCATCTGGGGATGGAGTTACGGAGGGTACATGTCATTCCTGTCCCTGTTTCGGAGCCACGGGGTGTTCCGGGCCGGCATCGCGGTCGCTCCGGTGACCGACTGGCGACTTTACGACACGATTTACACCGAACGGTACATGCGCACACCGGAGGAGAACCCCGACGGCTACCGGCAGGGGGCGCCACAGACCTGGGCCGATTCCCTGGGGGGAGCGTTCCTCGTGGTTCATGGCACGGGTGATGATAACGTGCATCCTCAGCAGACAATCCAGTTGATCAACGACCTCGAACTGGCCAACAAGCAGTTCGACATGCGGCTGTACCCCAATCGCACGCACAGCATTGCCGGCGGAGTCATCCGGGAGAACCTGTACACCTACATGACGGGATGGCTCCGCCGAAACCTGTACCAGGCTTCTCGATCAGCACCGATCCCGTAGTCGGAACCGGAAGCACGGCACCGGCGGGGTCCTCGGCGCCGGTGGATGCCGACCAGAGCATCGACCATGGTACCGGTGGAATGCCGAACCACGTCCTGCTAGATTGGGCGTGCGGAGCCCCGATGGTGGACGCTGAAGGGGAATCTGTGGTGGGGTGTAGCTCAACTGGCAGAGCTCCCGGCTGTTAACCGGGCGGTTGGAGGTTCGAATCCTCCCGCCCCAGTGTCCCTCCTGGTGCCCCACCGCCCGGGGCGGGTGCCAGACCCGTCAATCGCACCCTGGAGTCTGTCGTGCCCAACCCGCCTCCCAATGCGCCACGGGAAATCCTGCTTCCCCCGGACCACCCATTGCCCGGAACGCGCGCGCGTGCGTTCCGGCGACGGCTGTTGAGGATCGGGGTTCTGGTGATCGCCGTCCTCGGGTTGGCGGGGTTGGTCGTGATGCGGATCCGCTAGCCTCGAGTCTCAGTGGAGTCGGCCGGCCGGAGGTTGCGTTCCAGGACCGCAATCAAGTTGTGTTGCCGCACGGGCTTGGCCAGATAGTCATCCATTCCGGCCGCGATACACTTGTCCCGGTCGCCCTGCATCGCGTTCGCGGTCATGGCCACGATCGGCACGCGTGAGTCCGCGCCGCGGGCCCGGATCGCCCGCGTCGCTTCGTATCCATCCATCACGGGCATCTGGCAGTCCATGAACACCAGGTCAAACGGGAGTTGCGTGGTCATCTCCACCGCTTCCTGCCCGTTGGCAGCGACATCCACCCGACACCCCAGACGTTCAAGCATCCGGATGGCCACCTTCTGATTCACGATGTTGTCTTCGGCCAGGAGGATTCGGGCCCCGGCAAACGTCGGTCGATCGGAGGACTCGGCGGTGCCGGCAGCATGGGAACCGGTTGTCCGCATTTTGTCCGCCGTGGCGGACCACGAACGACGCAGGGCACCGAGGAGTTGGGTTTCCTTCACCGGCCGGATCAGGTATGCGGAGAAGCCGGCCGACTTGACGACCTTGGCATCACCCCGCCGGCCATGGCCGGTCAGGAGGATCAGCGCTGCATCCCGCAGTTGCGATTTCCGATGGATCGCCTTGCCAAACGAAAACCCGTCGGTGCCGTCCAGTTCCTGATCGATGATGGCAATTTGTATGGGTTCACCCGAACCGGCGGCGTCGTCCAGCATCCGGCGGGCGGTGTCCACGGAACCGGTGGCGGACACCTGCATCTCCCAGGTCTCCAGCTGCTCGGCCAGGAGGTCCCGCCGGGTCTCCGAAGCATCGAGCACCAGCACCCGCACACCGGAGAGATCCACGGTGGGATCGGCGACCGTCTCGGCGTTATCGTCGATCGTGTATCGGACGGTGAACCAGAATGTCGATCCCTGGCCCGTGGTTGAGGTCACACCGATCTCTCCGCCCATCAGCTCGGCCAGTTGCTTGCAGATCGCGAGGCCGAGCCCCGTCCCTCCGTACTGTCGGGTGGTCGACGCATCCGCCTGGGTAAATTTGGAAAAGAGAGACTCCTGGGCCTTGGCCGGGATGCCAATGCCGGTATCCTCCACGGAACACCGGATCACCACCTCGGCACCGGTCTGCTCCACGAGCTCGGCCGCGATCAGGACATGGCCTTCGTGCGTGAACTTGAGGGCATTGCCCACCAGGTTGGTCAGGATCTGACGCACCCGCCCCGGATCGCCAATCAGGTGCCGCGGCGTATCTTGCGGATATCGGACGCCGAGGTCCAGTCCCTTCTCCCCCGCCCGGGGGGCGAGCAACTCCACGACCTCATCGATCGACGCTCGAAGGTCGAAGGGGATCGGTTCAATCGTCAGCTTGCCGGCTTCGAGCTTGGAGAAGTCCAGGATGTCGTTGATGATCGTGAGGAGCGCTTCGCCGGATGACCGGATCGTGTCAGCGAATTCACGCTGCTCGGGCGTGAGTGTGGTGTCGAGCAGCAGACCCGTCATGCCGATGACACCGTTCATCGGTGTGCGGATCTCGTGGCTCATCGTGGCCAGGAACTCGCTTTTGGCGCGAACGGCGGCCTGGGCCTCGGCGTTGGATCGGTGCAACTCCCGGGTGCGTTCCTGGACCATCCCCTCCAGGTTCCGGGCGTGTTGCTGCAGTGATTCGTAGAGCGCCGCGTTCTCGACCACGCTGGCGCATTGGGCCAGCATGATGGAAATCAGTTTCTGGGAAGCCTCGGGGATGAAGGTGCGGGCTCCGCCGGTGATGCCGATGAACATCCCCACCACTCGTGATCGGGTCCCCAGGACGTGGAGCATGGTGACCGTCTCGAAGGTGGCGGACGGGAGCATGACCGGACGATGCTGTTCCAGCGCCCAGGCAAACGCGCCGGAATCGATGTGGGCTTCGACCTCACCCACCATCTTGCCCTGCAGGGTTGAGGGTGAGACGTAGCATGGCTCGAACTCGTGGGCGTCGGTGACGGTCCAGAAGCCGACCGCCTGGAAATCGATCACGGACTTCAAGGCCGGAGCCGTGGCCTCGAACACCTCGCATGCCGTCGATCCACGTACCATGTCCTGATAGGAACGATGCAGGGCCGCGGTGACATCGAGACAGTCCAGCAACCATCGGTTCATCGCATTGGGCGATGACGACGCTCGGGCCGGAGTCATCAGGTCTGCCTGCGACGGAGGAGGAATCATCAGTTCGGTTGCAGGATGGCTTGTACGGCGGCTGCGTACTGCTGTTCGATATCGTTGATCATGGCCAGCGGAATGGTCTGGTCGTCGGTGATACGGTCCCAGGCCGCTACGGACAGCGGAGGGACGTACCGTTCGCCACCGGTCCCGAGTCGGAGCCCGTGGGCGATCACATCTCCGACGTGGACGATCGACGTCTCCACGGGATACCGCGTGGCCTTGCGAGGCGTGTGGTGATAGGCCACGGGTTCCTGGAGACTGGATGGCAGGTTCCAGCTGTTGATGAGCATCCGCCCGATCTGGGCGTGATCGTAGCCGAGCGTCTCCCGCTCGGATTCATAGAGCAACAGATGGTCTTCCCGGCTCTTCTCGAGGGCAGTCCGGGCACCGTCCGGATACCCGAGGAAGAGAATGAGTCGGCCGATGTCGTGCAACAAGCCGGCGACAAACAGGCGTTCCACGTTGGGTTCCCGACGTTGAGTGGCGAGAGACCGTGCCGCGACTCCACACGCCAGGCTGTGACGCCAGAAGGACTCCATGTCTACCAGATCGGGCGGGACATCGTCGAACATGGTGATGACCGACGTCGCCAGCGCGAGATCATGCAATTGGTTCGTGCCCACGACTGACAGCGCCTGGGTCACCGAATCCATCTTTTGAGGGAATCCGTAAAAGGCGCTGTTCACGAGCTGGAGAAGGCGGGCCGTCAGGCCGGCATCTTCACTCACAACCGATCCGAAATCGGCGGCACTGCTGTAGGGATCGTTCATGACCTCGGCCAGGCGATGATAGACGGACGGCAGGGATGCGACCGTGGGACATCGTTCCAGGAGTTGGCGGATGCTAGGCGTCGACATGGGAGGGGGCGCGGGCAAGGCGGCGAAGACACTCCTCGTAGAGTCGGGCCAGCACGGGGTGCTGGGTTCCGGCGTGCCGGAAGACTTCCCGGGCTTCGGGTTCGACGGCCGCCAGCTGTTCCGGGGTGAGAAGGGCCGGCTGGGCATCATCCTCATCGGCGTCCCCGACCACCTCGATCTCCATGATTCCCCACATCCGGAACCGTCGGAGATCCCGCTCGCCGAGCACCGTCCCGTTCCGGAGCATGGGCTGGCCGTTGCCGTCGAGGACGTCCTCGGCGAGCTCCATCCCCTCCTCAAGCTGTTCAATACGCAAACGTGTCACAGGAGCCGCCTTGGGTGGGCAGGCCTCGTCGAATCCGGTGAGACCGGAGGGTCCGATTTCCAGTGTCGGCCAGCCGGCTCCGCTTCTTGAACCGGTCCGGCGGCCGTTCCTCAAGGTTGGTGGGGGGCGGGGCCGACATTCAGGGAGCGGTGGGGTGTAGCTCAACCGGCAGAGCGCCCGGCTGTTAACCGGGCGGTTGGAGGTTCGAATCCTCCCGCCCCAGTCTCGATTCGCCACGACCGGACGGTATCGCAATGACGGCGGTGGAAACGACGACCCTGGTGCGCAGCCAGTACGAATGGTTGCCCTACCCCCCCCGCGACCCGGAGGAGGAGCGCCGTCGCCTGGTGGAATCCCACACCCACGCCCTGCCCCTGGTGACGGCGTTGGGTTTCGCCGGCCGGCGGGATCTTCGGGCGGGGGCCCGAGTCCTCGTGGCGGGCAGCGGAACCGGGGATGGCGAGGTGTTTCTGGGAGAACAGCTTCGGGATGCCGACGTCGAGATCGTAGCGATCGACCTGAGCTCGACATCGATCGAGATCGCCCGGCGCCGGGCCGAGATCCGCGGTTTGACGAACATCCGGTGGATACAGGGATCGCTGCTGGATCTGCCCGGGATGGGAGTCGGCGCCTTTGATTACGTTGCGTGCACGGGTGTGCTTCACCATCTGGAGGACCCGGATGCCGGTCTCGCGGCGTTGCGGGCGGTGCTGGCGCCCGGGGGAGCCCTGGGACTGATGGTGTACGGGCGTTACGGCCGGGCGGCGGTGTATCAGATGCAGACCCTGCTGCGGTTGTTGCTGGAGGATACGGACGATCCGACCCGGCGCCTTGACCTGACCCGGGCCGTTCTCTCTCATCTTCCGGTCACGAACTGGTTCGCGCGCACCCAGGACCTGGTGCGGGACCACGTGAGTCACGGCGATGCGGGCATCGTCGATCTGCTTCTGCATCCGACTGATCGGGCTTATTCCGTGCCCGAGCTGTACGACCTCGTGGAGGCTGCGGGTCTGACGCTGATCGACTTCGTTCATCATCGCGCGGCGTACGACCCGGCCGTATTGATCGTCGACCCCGCTGTCCGGGACGAAGTTCTGGCCCGTCCGCGCCGGGAGCGGCAGGCGATTGCCGAGTTGCTGGGTGGGGGACTCACCAGGCACTTCGTGTACTGTGCCGTCGACGAGCGCGATCCGGCCGCTCCCGCCGACGACATGGTGCCGTACCTGTGGGCCGACCGGAACCATCGGGAGGTGGCCGAGACGCTTGAGGAGATGGGCGAGTGCACCCTCCGGAGCCGAACCGGCGCCCGACTGCGCGTGACCCGGCGTACGCCGGCAACCGTCCGGTTGTTTGAGGCCCTTGACGGCAGGACGCCCGTCGGCCGATTGGGCGCGGGGTTGTCGGATGAGATGCGGGAGTTGGTGCTCGAGGAGTTCCAGCACTGGTGGAAGGTGATGCACTACGGCCACCAGTTGGTGTTGCGCCACCGGTCCATCGCTCCGTTTACGCTGCCGGGGGAGAAAGGCGCATGATGCCCGAGCCATTGGGGGGGACGCTCACCGCACCAATCCGCGGGGACGATCACGCCGACTACCTGCCGGAGGTCCGTGAGCAGTACGAACAGTTTCCGTATCCGTTGCGCAATCCCGACGACGAACGGCGACGTTTGAGGTTCTCCTATCCCGACTTTCTTCCCTTGGTCAATCAGGCCTGCTTCCGTGGGCGGCGGGATTTTCGTTCCGGGGTTCGGGTCCTGGTGGCGGGAAGCGGGACCGGAGATGTCGAGGTGTTCATGGGCGAGCAACTCCATGGGTGGGATGCGGAGATCATCGCTCTTGATATCAGCGAGGCGTCCCTGGCGGTGGCGCAGGCTCGGGCTGCGCTCCGGGGCCTTGAGAACATCCGATGGGTGCACGGCTCCCTGCTCGATGTCGAACGTCTCGGGCTCGGCCGGTTTGACTATATCAGTTGCACCGGTGTCCTGCATCACCTGCGTGATCCGGTAGCGGGGCTTCGCGCGCTGCGGAGTGTGCTGAACGATGATGGAGCCATGATGTTGATGGTATACGGTCGGCACGGTCGGGAAGGGGTGTACCAGATGCAGGAGCTGATGCGCTACCTCAACCGGGGGGAAACCGATCGGCAGCGCCGAGTTGATCGAACCAGCGCGATCCTGCGCCACCTGCCCGACACCAACTGGTTTGCGCGGTCCCGGCATATCTTTGACGACGACCTCGTATACGGGGATGTAGGCGTCTACGATCTCTTCCTGCACTCGCAGGATCGCGCGTACACGGTGGAGGAACTGCACGAGTTTCTCCGCGACGGCGGTCTCCAGTTTCTCGATTTTTCCTGGGGTCGACACCACTATCAGCCCGAGCACTGGTTTCCGGATCCTCATGTCCGTGACGTGATCGCCGCCCGGCCACGCGTCGTGCGGCAGGCAATCGGCGAGTTGCTCACGGGGTCGTTGGGGTGCCACTTTGTCTACTGTGCGCCTGACGCCGATCGTCGGGCCTCAATCGATGATGAGGCCCTGATCCCCTATCTGTTCATGGACCACACTGGGCCGGGTATCGCCGCGACCCTGCGCCAGGAGGGGCAGGTCGTGACCCGAGCGGGGACGGGCATGACCGCCACGCTCAAGGGGGGAGAGGAACTCGCGACCCTCTTCGTCCACATCGACGGCACCGCTACGGTGGGGCAGGTCCTGGATGCCGCGGTCGCGGAGTGCCCGGGGTTGTCTCGTGCCGCGGCGCACGACATGCTCCGATCGGCCTGGGAGACGTTGCACCTTTCCGACCAACTGCTCCTCCGCCATCCCGATACCCCGCTGTATCGCAGCCCGGCGGAGTTGGAGACCCGCGCCTTCGGCTGACGAGGCGTTCAATCAGGCGGCGGAACCCCGGTGGCGTTCCATCACGCGTCGGACGGTGTCGGATAACTCGTGCAGGTCGTATGGCTTGCGAAGAAAGGCATCCGCGAGGCCGGCATGCGCGGAGTCCCATTCCGTCACGAATCCGCTCTGCAGGATGACCGCGGGCGGTGCCGGATGGTCCTGCAGTTGTTTGAGGACGTCCCAGCCGGACATCTCGGGCATGAGAATGTCGAGGATGATCAGCTGGATATCTTCCCGGTTCCGGGCGAACAACTCCAGGCCTTCGGCACCGTTGGCGGCCTCGAGAATCGTGTAGTGGAGTCTTTCGAGGGTCTTTCGGACGATGCGACGTACCGAGGGCTCGTCGTCGATCACGAGGGCCGTGCCGGTGGCGAGGGGATCTGCGGTCCCCGGGGCCGAGGCCGTCATCGGAGCGGATCGGGGATCCACCGTGGCGGCGGCGGGGCTCAGCGGCAGGAGGAATCGAAACGTCGTCCCGTCATCCACCTCGCTCTCCACCGTCAGCCCCCCCCCGTGCTGCTTCAGGACGTCATAGATGCCGGCCAGCCCCAGTCCGCTGCGGTGATTGCCTCGCGTCGTGAACAGGGGATCGAAGATGTGGGGGATGACATCGGCGGGAATCCCCGGACCGTCGTCGGCGACGGCGATCTCGACGATGGGTCGGGAACGGAACTCGTCGGGCACCTCGGTGGTCATGTCGCCCGGGTTCCAGACGTGGGTAGAGATCGTGATGGTGCCCGGGGCTGTTCCGATGGCGTCACCCGCGTTGCGCAACACGTTCACGATGATGTCCGTCAGCGACTCGGCGTCTCCGTCGATGACCGCGCGACCGTGGTCGAGGGTGGTGACGATGCGCAGGGAAGGGGGCAGCTCCGCCGCGCCGCCGGCCACGCTCCGCCGTATCAGATGATCGATGTCGATCGGCCGGCGGCGGATAGGGGTCGGATGCACCAATCGGTGCAACTGTCGTACGAGGCTGCTCGCCCGGTCGGTGACCTGGAGGGCCTCGGCAATCCCCGCGGCCGGGTCCTGGTCATGCAGGATGTCGTTGAGGTGACCGCGGATGGCCGTGAAGGCGTTGTTGAAGTTGTTCACGATGTGGCGGGCAACTGCATGCATGGCCTCCAGGCGAAGCGAGGCATGCACCTGCGGCGGGATCCGGGGTTGGGGCGTATCGGGCCATACCGCGAGCACCCATCCGGTCGGTTGGATCGTATCCACGACGAACGTGCACGATACTTCGCCGTCCGGATCGAGCATGGCGGGCACCGGCTGCCGCCGGCTTTGTTCGGCGAGTGCCGCCAGCGGTGGCCACGGCTTGCCGTGGGGACGACGCAGGACGGTGCCCCACGGATGGCCCCGCGGCACGGGAACGATGAGCGGCAGCCGGGCCGCCGTGGCATTGATCCATTGAATCACACCGTCACTGTCGAGCAGGAACGTTGCGACCGGGAGGTGGGCCAGTGCCTCCCGGGGCCCCTCACCCTGGGCGGCCGAATCGGCCAGGATCATACCGCCTGCGCGGACGCCGGTGGCGAGCATGTCACGATGAGTTGTACGAGGTCTTCGAGCTCGTAGGGTTTTTGAATGCTTGGGCGCCCACAGGAGTCGAGAAACTCCCGGGTCTCCGGACACATCAGGTCGCCACTCATGAACGCCAGACGGTCGAGGGCGTCCGGATGACGAGTGCGGATTTCCTCGAACAGCTCGTCGCCATTCAGGTCGGGCATCCGGATGTCGCAGAGAATGACGTCGAAGGTCTGATCGGCCAGCAACGAGAGGGCTTCGCGACCTGTTCCCGCGGTTGTCACATCACACGCCAGCCGCTCAAGGAAACGTCCCACGCTGCGCAGGATGCCCGGTTCGTCGTCGATCAACAGCACGCGCCGGCCGAGGTGGGGAATGGTTCGGGACGGGGCCGATGGAGCGGGGCACCGGCATTCGGGGGTTGGGGGCACACGCTCGGCGGTGGTGGGGAGAATGACGGCAAATTCGGCGCCACCGTACCGGCGGTCACGCACCGATATCTCGCCGTGGTGGTCGGCCACGATGTTGGCAGCGATCGCCAGGCCCAGGCCGGTTCCCACCCCATCGGGCTTGGTCGTGTAATACGGGCGGAAGATGGCTTCATGCAGGTCGGGCGGGACCCCGGGGCCGTCATCTTCGATGACGATCGCTGCGTGGTTGGGCACGCGGCGTTCGATCCGGATCCAGATGGTACCCCCGCTCCCGGTGTGGCTGATCGCCTGCTGGGAGTTGATGATCAGGTTCATGACGACCTGCTGTAGACGACTGGCGTCTCCCGTAACCCAGGCCCAGGAGGGAGTCGTATCCTCGCGGCAGGCCTCGTCGATCTCGACCTGGATGTCATGGTGACTGAGATGATGGCGAGCCAGGCGCGTGACCTGCTTGATGACGCTGGTCAGGGAGACGGTGGTTCGCCGTGGCTCCTCGTCCCGGGCAAAGGCCAGCAGACCGTGGACGATGGCGCCCGCCCGTCTGGTTTCCTGGAGAATCAGCTCGAGATCTTCCCGCAGTTCGCCCTGGGGGGGGACGGCGTCGGCCGGGCCATGGAGGGTGTTCGGGTCGTGGGTCAGGAAGGTGAGCAGACTCTCGGCGCAGGCCCCGATCGTGGCCAGCGGATTGCTCAGGTCGTGAGCGACACTGCTGGCCATGTATCCCAGAACCGAGAGCCTCTCCTGGTGGGCGCCACCCGGCCCGACGCCTCCGGTGGGGGTGTCGGGAGCGGGGGCCCCGTTGCGACGTCTGGGCAGCGCCCGGGCGGTCGACACGCTCGGCGATTCCCTCAATTACCGCGAGGAACCGGTTGGGGCCTGCGAATTCAGACCGAGGTCCGGGGCGATCCGCTCGGCCAGTGCGCGCCGAACACCGGGCGCGTCGTAGAATCCGTCGCTCAACCGCTGGAGGACCGTTCGAAGACGGTCGGTCGGCACGACCGATTCCGTGATCTCCGCCGTGTCCGCTCGGCCGGTCTCAGCGGTTTCGGCCAGTGAACGCGCCGCCGACGAGATCTCGACCCGGTCGACGGGCGGCTGATCCTGGGTCGTGGGTCGGTCGACGCGGTTCCCCTCGGGTGACCCGAGCGGGTCCGGGGTCAGGGGCCCGGGCGGATGAGAAGGAATGCCGTGTATGGTCATGGTCACGTTTTCGGTATCAGGGTGGTGTGCCGGAAAACCCGGCTTATCCCTCCGTCAGTTGCCGGAGTTTTTGCGGTGGCAGCTGAAGCTCCGGTCCGTCCTCGCGTTGTTCCGAGAGGGTGGCGAGCGCCTTGCTGACGTCCGAGATCTCCACGCGATCGGCGGCGTCGGCTTCTCCGACGCGCTGAACCGGGGCCAGATCGGTGTCGCGATCGGCAGTTCCAGCCGGGGACGTCGCCGACAGGGGGCCGATGAGGCTGTGCGCCGATCCCGCCGACACCAGGGGGGCGATGTTCATGAGTCCGCTACCTCGTTCGCGGGTACTATCCTCCATCTCCCAGTATCGGTTGGGGCCGGCGGAAACTTTAATTCATCCCGCCACCAGATTCAGATGAGCGGAGCGCGAGGTCCCGCGGCCGCCCGCGGCGCGGGTCGACGGGGTCAGCGAGATCTCGAAGGCCAGGCGATCCCGCTCCCGGGCCACGCGTCCCGTCATCTCGACCAGATGGGCGCGAATCGTGGAGGCCGCCTGGGCGAGTTCCGCCAACAGGGCCGGGGGGAGGGAGGCGGAGGGAGGAGGGGCCTGGTGCAGCTCCCTGCGCAGGCGGGCTACGTCATGGTCCAGGTCCCGGATCAACCGCCCGGCCCGGCCCACGAGTGCGGACAGCACCCGGGGGTCGTGTCCCGCCAGGGCGGCCCGCTGAGCGTCGAGCACGGCGTGCAGAGCCGCGTACCGGCGACGGATGCCGGCGACGAGAGGTTCGAGATCCACCGGTGGAACGGCCATGGCTCAGGCGCCGGCGGCCGGCGCCATGGTGGCACCGACGTCGTTCGCGGCGCCGGTCCAGGCTTCGAGGAGGCTTTCGGCCATCCGGATGAGCCGGTCCAGGGAGGCACCGTCGTTGCGTATGTCCACTTCGACCAGCTCGCGAAGGAAGTACACGTAGATCGCCGACAGGGACGGGGTGAGCTCGGACCGGGGCTCTTCGGTATCCAGGGCGGACAGGAGGATCTCCACGATGTCCAACGCCTTGAAGAGACGCGATTGGCGCTCCTCGATCTTCCCCTCTTCCAGGAACGCACGAGCCTGCCGGAGGTTGGCGACCAACTGCGTGTACAGAAAGACCACGCGCCGGGCCGGCGACATGGCGAAGACGTCCATGTGCTGGTACGCGGTGCGAGCGGATCGGGACATGCGACCTCACTTCCTCGATGACGACGGTGGAGCGAAGGACTGGATCTGATTGAACAGGGAATCGCCCTGGGCCTGGAGTTTGGACAGGACGACTTCCATCGCGGTGAACTTCTTGAGCAGAAAGGCCTCCCGTCGGGCGATGCGGGATTCAGAACGCTCGATATTGGTCGAGAGCCGGGCGATACGATCTGCGTAGGTGGTGTCCCGGCTGTCGAGCACGCCGGATCCGGTCTGGAACATGCGATCGAGAAGCCGTTCGATACCGGCAGCGGCGCCGACGGTGAGAATCACGTCGCCGGCGGCGCGGGCGGTGGAGCCGGTATAGGACACGTGCAGACCATCCACGGGCGTACCGGCGTTACCGATGAGCTGTTGTCCGGATCCGGTGGCGGCAAACCCGCCGATGGTCCCGGCCACGTCCACGCCGTGGACGGGCCCCGCGGCCAGCCCGAGCTGCGCGGTCCCGTCCGCTCCGCCGGCGGTCAGGGCGACGTCGAATCCCGGTGTGCTCCCGAAGGAATGGTGGGCCAACTGGATCTCATTGCCGACTGCGCTGGCCGTGATACCCATGGCCGTGCGGCCGGTGACCGCGACATTCATCGTACCGAGATTCAGGCTTCCACCGCCCTCGTTGTTGGCAGTGAGGGTCACGGCGAGGGACGACGGCCCGGCGTCCACGTCGTCGATAGTCAGTTGGCCGTTGACGATCGACACGACGGCGTCGTTGCCGATGGTCGCCTGCACGGCGGCGATGAAATCCGCCACCGTCCGGGTGGTGGGGTCATCGATGACGAACGATCCGGAGAAGTTGGTGCCGTCCGGCCGGATACCCGAGTAGTCGATCGTGTCGTTGGCGGTTACGCCGGCCGAGGCTCCGGCGGAGTCGAAGATACTGTCGAACGTGGTGGTGGCCGTGACCGGTATCGTGGCGGTGGCGTCGCTGAAGAGCGTGACGCTCTGGAGGAGCTGCTGCGTCGGCGTCAAGGCGAACTGGGTGTTCAACGTATTGACAATGTCCTGGGTCGTCATCCCGTTTGCCAACTGGACGGACACCGCGGAACCGGAGAGAATGTCGGTCACGGTCAGGGTGTCGGCGGTAGCATCGTCGGCGTAGGTTCCGGAGAACCCCGAACCGAGCAGGGTGGCCTGGGTTGCGGCGGTGGTGATGTTGACGGCGTAGGTACCGGCCGCCGCGGTGCCCGCGCCGCTGATGAAATCGAGTTCCGGGTCGGCTGCCGAACCACGCTCCGTAAACAAGCGTTGCACGTCGACAAACCGGGTTCGATAGGTGGAATCGAACTTCGTGGCGTCGAACTTCAGGGTACCGTCGGAGTTGAACTCGATGCCGACCGTGTTGAGGGTCGAGAGATCGGTGGCGGCACCCAGCACGGCGCTGAGGATGTTGTCGACGATGGACGAACGGGTCGTGCGAAGAGTCGCGTCGCCGAACAACGGCGGAAGAGGCTGGTCTTCCGCCACGACGAGCTGCTCCTTCAGGAACCCGACCAACGCATTGTACTGATCAACGAACTGCTTCGCGGTACCGGTGGCCTCATCGGCGCTCCGCTCGACGTTGACCTGGCCGATGCGTCCGGCCTCGGCATTCAGGAGATTCAGCGTCACGCCGGCGATGGCATCATCGATGGCGTTGGAGTCCCGTGTAAGCGTGATGCCGTCGACCCGGATGGTAGCATCCTGACCGGTATTGATCTGTCGCTGTCGGCCCAGCGTGGTGATGCCGAAGGTGCCGAAGTCCATGGTACCGCCGCCCTCGTTGTGGGAGACGATATTCAGACTCAACTGGCTGTCGCCGATCTGCGAGTCGGTGAGGACGATCTGGCCGTTGGCGTCAATCGAGGCGGTGGAAGGACGGGCGCCGCCTCCGAATCCATTGCCGGTGCTGTTGAGCGCGTTCAGGAAATCCTGGACAGTGTCGCCGGCGCTGACCGTATAGGTCAGGCTCACCGCCGTGTTGTCGCCGCGCGTCCCGGTGATGGTGAAGGTGTCCCCCACCTGAATGCCGGTGGCCAGGCCGCCCTGGAAGACGGAGGTGAGTGCGGTGGCCGCCGTGGCCGGTGTCCCGGAGGCGTCGGAGGCAAGGACGGCGCCGGTGATCTGTTGCGCCACGGCTCCGCGGCCCTGTTTGACGATTCCCAGCAACTCCAGGGCGTGTCCACTGTCGACGAAGCTCGTGGTGCCGCGAACGTCAAGGTAATATTCGGTCGTCCCATTGGTGAGGGTGTTGCTCTGCACGGACGCCGTGATACCGGACAACCCGTTCAGGGTGGTCGCGATGTCGGTCAGGGACTGGTTGTCGAGGTCGATGGCGACGCTTTGGCCCCCGATCGTGACATTCTGGGACCCGACGGCGGTGGTGAGTCCGAGCAGGCTGGCCACCGTCGTCGTGTCCGAGGAGAAGCGGCCACTCTCGCCACCCGCGCTGGTTGCTCGGGCGATGGATGTCGAACCGTCGACGAACCCGAGTTGACTGAGCAGGTTGTCGCCGGTATCTCGCAGGTCGATGCCGGCCGATCCGGGGCGGTCGCTGGTCAGAATCAGGCGGTGGGAGGCGGTGCCGATGGACAGGATGGAAGCGCTGACGCCCGTGGCATTTGCCCCGGCGTTCAGAGCGTTGATCTTATCCCGGATCGAGGTCAGGGAGTCCCCGGTGGTGACGGCGATGGTCTGGCCGTTGACCAGGAATTGCCCCGAGAGATTGAGCGAGGTGGAACCGTCGACGAATTGGTCGCCGCCGAGCTTGGCCGCCGTCGCAAGGGACAGGACCTCGACCTGGTAGGACCCCGGAGCGGTTCCGGCGTCGGCGACGGCCGAAAAGAGTTGGGCTCCCCCGCTGGTCGTCCCGGCCGCGGTGGCCAGCACGGCATCGAAGGCGCTGCCGTCGGCCAGGGACGTCGCGGTGGTGCGCACGTCGTCCAGGAGAGAGCGGAACTGGTCGAAGGCGGATTGCTTGGCGTTGGTGTCGTCGATCTTCTGTTGGAGCCGATCGATCGGACGTCGCTCGAGGGCGATGATCTGATCGACGAGCTCGCGGAAGTCGATTCCGCTTGCGATGCCGGAGAAAACGCCGATCGGTTGCATCAAGTCTCCCGGTCAGAGGAGGGCTACAGGGTGCCGGTCCCCGGAGAGCCGGGCGACTCTCCGGGAGACCGACGGAACGGCTCGTTTACCCGTTCAGGAGTGAAAGAATCGACTGCGGGGCGGCATTCGCCTGGGCGAGCATGGCAGTACCGGCCTGTTGCAGAATCTGATTCTTGGTGAACTCCACCATTTCGAATGCGAGATCCGCATCCCGAATCACCGACTCCGCGGCCGCGATGTTCTCGATCGCGGTCGTAGTGTTGCCGATGGCAACTTCGATCCGGCTTTCGGCCGCACCGAGGTCACCGATCCGCGTGGCGACCGTGTCGATCGCGCCATCGATGTTGGTGAGCGTGGTCTGCGCGTTGGTGAGGCTCGTCAGGTCACCGTTGGCGCCATCGATCCCGAGGGTCGTGACCTGCGCGTCCAGGGCCGAGACGGTCACCAGGTCGTTCAGATTGTACGAACCGCTCGCGCTGACCAGGAACTGTCCGGACCCCGCCACGACCGTGACGTCCAGGCCGTCCAGGGTACTGTTACCGCCCGTACCGTTCCGGAAGGCCGAGTCCACCTGCACGGAGATGTTGAGCGCCGAGAAGTTGAGCGTGGCAGCCGTCTGGTCGGCCACGCCGGTGAGGGTCTGGACGACACCGCTGCCGTTGTCGAGCGCCACCGTACCGGCGACGGTGTTCGCGAACGTGTAGGTGCCGGCTGAGGCCCCGGACACGTTTACTGCCTGGATCCCACCGACCGTGCTGTTGGCGGTCCCACCGATCGTGGACCCGAAGGAACCGTTCAGGAGGACGGATCCCTGATACTGCGTGGTGGCCACGATTCGGGTGATCTCGGACCGGAGCTCGTCGAACTCGGCGTCCAGCGTGGTTCGCTGGGAGTTCGACACGTTGTCGGACGCGGCCTGGGTGGCCAATTCCTTCATCCGGTCGAGGATGGAGGAGATACTGTCCAGCGCGCCATCGGCGATGTTGAGCAGCGCTGCCGCCTGGGCACCGTTCCGGGCCGTCTGGGAGTAGGCCCGGACGTCGGAACGAAGCTTGTTGGCGATGGCGAGGCCGGCGGCATCGTCGGACGCCCGATTGATCCGGAATCCACTCGACAGTTTCTGAATCGACCGCTGGAGGGCGGCGTTCGTCTTCGTGAGGTTCCGGTGCGCATTGAGCGCGGTTGCATTGGTCTGGATTCTCGACATGCGAGAGGCTCCTTGGAGGATTGTGGCGGAGCGTCCCTACCCCGCACGGCGGTTCGACCAGAACCGACCTACTCCGGTTATCGGAGTGGCGGGGAAAAACTTGAATGTCAGGCGTCGGTGCCCGGAAGACGCAGCGGCTCGCGGGCACCGTACGGAGAGTCCATGATGACGATCTGCTGGCCGAGTTGACGGGCCATGTTGACCACGAGGGGTGCCTGGAGGTTCGCCGTGGCCGGGCGGGTCGCGTCATGTGGGAGAGTGACGATGACCAGGACGATCAGGTTGTCGGGCGATTCGGGCCCCGGCAGGCTGGTGCCATCCGTGGGGAGGGCCACGCTGTATTCAGGGAAAAAGATGAACGGATCAACCACCAGAAAAGCCAGATTGCCTTCGTCAGCCGATTGGAGCCAGAACACGCCGTCTTCAGCGGATGCCAGCAAGACGAAACGATGCATGCCTTCGAATCCACGCAGGCCGTCCGGCAGATCCAGGATCCGGGTGACGGGAACGCGCAATGGGCCGAACAGGCGGGACGGAATCGTCACAACCTCATCGGGGGCGAGGGTGTCCAGTGCGGGCATCGATTGTTACCGGAGGAAGTTGGTCAGGGTCTGCTCCAGGACCCGGCTCGCGGCTGCCCGGGCGGCCTGGAGGACGGTCTGAGCCGTCAGAAACTCGGTGGTGGCCTTCTCGAAGTCGACTTCGGCCACGTCACTCCGCTCCGTAGTGAGATTCAGTTCCCGATCGGCGAGACGGGCGGCGGTGCTGTCGAGCGTCAACAGGCGGGCTCCGACCTCGGCCTGCACGGTCTGCACGTTGTCGGTAGCCGTATCGAGTTCGGCGGTGACCGCCCGGACCTGGCTCGGGTCCCCGGTTCGCAGGGCGTCCCGGACCAGGGTCAGGCTGTTCAGGGTGTTGCTGGTGACGAATGCCTGGTCGCCGGTGTGATTGGTTGTCAGGAGGATGCCGTCGTCGATCTCCACCTGTCGGGTCGTCGTGTCGCCGGTATAGGTCCCGTCCGGCTGGAACGGCGGACTGTCGGTGATGGCCCCGGCGAAGATGTATTCATTGGCTACCCGGGTGTTGCCGAGCTGCACCACCTGGGAGATGATCTGATCGACCTCGGCCGCGGAGGCGTTCATCGCGGCAGGACTCGCGGAATCACTGCCCCCGGAGAGCGCGAGCTCCCGGGCCCGGGTGAGGAGGTCGTTGACCTGCTGCATCGCCGATTCCTCGGCGTTCAGGCGGGCCCGGCCGGCGGCGGAGTGCCGTCGATACTGATCGAGCGCTCGCATCGAGTGGTCGATCCGAAGGATTGTCCCGGCCGCCTGGGGGTCGTCGGACGGTTTCTCCACCCGCAGACCGGTGGTCACCCGGTTCAGGGTGCGGTTCACCCGTTCCAGAGCGTTGCTCAGATTCCGGGTGATGGACTGCTCGAACAGCCGATTGGTGATGCGCATGAGGCTCAACTGTGTGACAATACTCTCCGTATCGGTTAGATTCGGGCACATCTTGAACGGCGGCGGCGTCCGTACGATGCGGTCGTTGGCCCGAATCGCAGGGCGAGTGTTCCTTATATAAGGAATTGTCCGGAGCAATCGTCCACGCCGCCCGGCCCCGGATACGGACGGACCATGGCCACGATACTGTGCGTTGACGACGAACCGGCCGTAGGTGTCGTGCTCGAGGATGCGCTCCAGCGCATCAACCACCACCCTGTTCTTGTGACCAGCGTCGATGATGCGCTTGATGTCCTTCGGCGGACGTCGGTCGATCTTATTCTGTCGGACTACCGGATGCCCGAGGCCACCGGGCTCGACCTGCTGACGATGCTCAAGCGCCGGGGGCACGACATCCCGGTGATCATGATGACCGGGTACTCGAGCATCGAGAACGCCGTCCTCGCCATTCGCAGTGGAGCCATCGACTATCTGACCAAACCGGTCCGACCGGAGACGCTGGAGATCGCGGTCAACCAGGCGCTGGAGGTCGTTCGGCTCCGGGCGGAAAACAATCGATACCGGCGCGAGATCAACTCCCTGCGCTCTCGTCGCACGCTGGTGGGAGACAGTCCGGCGTTCCGGTCGGTCATGGACATGATCGAAACCGTAGCGCCCACGCGGGCCACCGTGCTGCTCAGTGGCGAATCCGGGACCGGCAAGGAACTGTTTGCCCGGGCGATCCACGATCAGAGCCCCCGGCACGATAAGCCCTTTGTAACCATCAACTGCGCGGCGCTTCCGGACGGTCTGGTGGAGAGTGCGCTGTTCGGACACGAAAAGGGGGCGTTTACCGGGGCGACGGCCAGGACCGCCGGGGCGTTCGAACGGGCAGATGGCGGGACCCTCCTGCTGGACGAGGTGTCCGAGATGCGACTGGAGCTGCAGTCCAAGCTCCTGCGCGTGATCCAGGAGCACGAGTTCGAACGCGTGGGCGGCCAACAGACCATCCGGGTTGATGTACGCATGGTGGCCACCACGAATCGCGACCTGAAGGCTGCGGTGGGCGAGGGGACTTTCCGCGAAGACCTCTACTACCGATTGAACGTCGTGCCGATCGTAACGCCGCCTCTCCGCGAACGCCGGAGCGACATCCCGGCGCTGGTGCGACATGTGGTACAGCGACTGGCCCGGGACGACGGAACGTCGGTCACGACGGTGGCGGCAGAGACGATGGATCTGCTGCAGCAGTACGACTGGCCGGGGAATGTCCGGGAGCTCGGCAACGCGGTGGAACGGGCCGTGATTCTCTCCCGGGGTGACACGCTGCTTCCCGAGGCCTTCGCGGGGACGCTCGATGGAGCCGCCCGGCAGACGAAGGAGAACACCACCGTTACCGCGGAGCATGAGGGCGACATCCGCATCCCGGCCGGAGTGTTCAACCTGGGCGAGGTGGAACGCATCCTTATTGATGGTGCGTTGCGCGAGACCGGTGGCAATCGGACGCGGGCGGCGAAGCTGCTCGGCATCTCCGAGCGAACCCTGCGCAACAAGCTCAACGTCAAACGGGACGAACCGGTCGTTCAGACTTCGTCCTGATCTTCCGCCCCGGAAGAAAGTGCCGGACAAGTTGACCGGTTGGTCACGGTTTTCCGGATCGACGGCAGGTTGGCCAGGCACCATCACGACGCCCTAACCCCATTTCTCCACAGCGCTTACCTGAAACGAGCGGATCGTCTCGGTCCTTTCGTTTCGACCGGTACGTCCCTTGCCTTCCCACGGCATCCGGTTCCCCGGAATGAGGGCAGGATGCTTCAAGGTCTCTTTGGTGAAGGCACGGTGTACCGGACACTTCGCACCGGCCTGGACGACGACATGGGCGTGGCGCGTCGCACGGCGGGCCGCATCGCCAACGCGGCCAACGGGGCGACAGGGGACGACGACTTCCAGTCCCGGTTAGCCGCCGCCGGCGACACCGAGCCGGTGAATCTGGAGGAGGAACTCGTGCAACTCGTCGACACGACGATGCGATTCGATGCCGAGACCCGCCTGCTGCGGGAAGCGTACTCTCGACTTCGCACCGCGATCGGATCGAGCCGTGGATAAGATTCCGCCGTTCGGTGTCCGTCCCTGGAATGGGGTCAAGCCGATCAGTCGGGCGTTTCGGATTCCGCTGAGTGGCATGTCGGCCCAGCGACAGCGGATGGAGACGATCGCCACCAACCTTGCCAACGTGGATACCGCGTTCGGGCCCAACGGCACGCCCTATCAGCGCCAGGTTGCCCGGCTTGAGGCGGGCCGGGACGGCACGGTTGAGGTCACGGGTGTCGACACGCTCGATACGGGGTTTGAACGCGTGTACGATCCAGACCACCCATTGGCGGACGAAGATGGGTACGTCCGGTACCCGAAGATCGAGATCGAGCAGGAGATTGCCGATCTCATGATCACCCGGCGGATGTTTGAGGCCAACGCGACCGTGTTCGAGGCCGCCAAGGCGATGGTCCGCCAGTCACTGGACATCTAGGAGGAATCCCGTGACGATCAACGGTCCAGCCCATCTGATTGCCGCGTCACCACTGCCGGCCCCGACTCGACCCCCGGCCGTGGCGCCACCAGGCCCACCGCAGGATACCTCCCCGGTTCGGGCGGATACGACGCCTCCATCCGGCGCCAGTCCGGAGTTGTGGGCCATGCTCACGCCGGAGGAACGAACTTTCTTTGGGAACCAG